>Ga0207958_1000043_pt1 | contig 41563 bp, 49 predicted proteins | sample CryBogCBH27Jul07_FD_184606 | JGI IMG/M metagenome (GOLD analysis project Ga0207958, IMG submission 184606) | Freshwater microbial communities from Crystal Bog, Wisconsin, USA - CBH27Jul07 (SPAdes) (version 2) | ecosystem: Environmental > Aquatic > Freshwater > Lake | place: Crystal Bog... | reverse complement strand
GGCTGGAGGGATTCGAACCCCCGACCCTCGGTTCCGTAGACCGATGCTCTAATCCGCTGAGCTACAGCCGCATTGATGCAGGATGACCATCTTACTCCACCCCGCCATGCAATAGCCACCCCAGACTATTTGGGTGTTTCATTCGTTGAAAACAGCCGTGCCGCCCCTCGGAGTGGCGCTCGGTTTCCCTGAATGGTGACGGTGAAGTCTGGCCCTAATAGTGCACCTGGTCGAAGCCGCTGGGCATTGCCACCACCGAGGTGCACGGCGTCAACACGCCACTGACCAGCAAAGAAGTGCACTGCCTGCCGCACCGCGAATTCCCATTGTTGTTGGTTCTCAGCGCGCGCTCCTTCACCGAGCGCCTCGTCATAAGTGTGACCATTTGCCATTCGTTGCTGACCGAAGTCGTCAATCTCCACAACGTCGCCTTCTCGGACCAGCGCGATGCCAAAACCAGTACCCAACGTGATCACCAGCTCGGTTCCTTCACCACGCACGCTGCCTAAGGCGGCCATGCGGGCATCATTCACCACCACAACGTTTCGCCCCGTCGCCGAGATAAGTTTCTCGGTCAGGGGAAACCCACGCCAGGCTGCGTCAATCACCGGATCAACCGGCGTGCCGGCACCGGTCACGCGGGCAAGGTTGCCAGAGCCACGCACCACGCCATCGCGAAACTCACCAGGAAAACCGATCCCCACGCAGTCGAGGTCTCTATCAGTGATACGTGTCGCGAGCCACTCGACCAGACGGGTCGGCGTGCAGGGATACGGCGTCGACCGCTTGCGGATGGAGCTAACGATGACCCCATCGGCTGACACGTCGGCCATTTTGATTGAGGTTGCCCCAATATCGATGGCGAGCACACTTGCCGGCGCAGCCACGTCACTCACGTTTCTATGGTACCCAAGGTCCTTTCATTCCCTTGGCTCACGTCGACTTCGCCTCCCGCATCGCCGCATCGGTATCGATGAAGTCGACATCGCGTTCATCCGGGTGCAGATCAACAACTGACCGAGCCGCGCCGTACCGAACGAGGACCGACCCTCGACGAAGCCCCACCACCGTCGCCCGCTCCAGTGGTGACAGGGCCAAAGCCTTGGCCATCTCCTCACTTTCATCGGCCTCCTGTCGAAAGAGCCAGACCGTTTCACACTCGCGCAAGAGCCCTTGTGCCCTAGACCGATTGGCGCTCCCCTCGTCACCGACCGCACCCGCATCGGACCAGCGGTGCAACACCAACAGGTGACTGACACCTTTGGACCGCGCCAGCTTCCACGACCCCTGCAACCAGCGCAGCGCGTAGGGGTCAGCCAGGAGTGCCCAGGCCTCATCCACAATGACGTGTCCTTGCTCGCCGTGGTCACGCACCACTTGTTGGGCCGCGGCGACCGCACAGAGTCCGGCCATCCCCAGTGATGACGAGGCCCACTGCTGCGACAGGTCCAAGATAACGAGCTGCCCACCGAATGAGAGTGGCTTACCAGGTCCGTCAAAGAGGTTGGCGAAATCACCATCGAGAAATCGGCGCAGCAGTAGCGCAATGTCGCGTCGGCTTGATGCCTCCTCACCAACAATGGCGTCTGACACTTCGTGAAAGAGCGCACGCAACAGTCGAGGTGAACTCGTGGTGGCGCGTTCCCAGGCTGAGTCCAAGGCGAAGTGTTGCTCTGTCGTTAGTGGCGCCCCCTGTGCACTAGCCAGCAGTGTTCGCACCAATTCTCGATCGTCATACTCACTGCGACCAAACGGGTTACACCACCCGTCGCGGCCCAGTACCACGGGCACGGTGTTGTAGGCCTGGGCGAGCGCCCCATACTCACCTTTGGGGTCAACAACGACCACGCGGCGGCCTCGCTCCAAGGCCCGATCAAGCATCATTTTGACGAGTGTCGATTTCCCCATGCCGATGGCGCCGGCAATAACCATGTTGGGATTTGTGGTGAGGCGGGCCTCATAGGCATCGAAGGGGTCGAATACAAAGGATCGACCACGGTGGCAGAGGCCTAAAGCCCGTCCGCGCAACGTCGTTCCGGCGTCGTGGGCGGGCACCCGCAGCGACCAAAGGTCATCACTGGTAATCCAGTGCGTCCAGGACTTCATCCTCTTCCCTCCTCGCGTGACCACGCGGCGAAGTGACGCTGACGACCACGACCACGATGCAGACCGATCCCGGCATCACGAGCACTTCGCTGAAGCACCAATACACGCTCTCGCAGTTGCGCAGTTGTTGCGGCGTGGACCGTGAGATACACGCCAAGTCGCATCAGCGGTCGGCCTTCGGCCACTAACTCTTCGCGTCGCCGCACCCGCTCAAAATCATGATCACTACGCGCCGAGCGACGAAACCCCAAGGCGGTCGCTGCCGCACCGTCGATGCCACCACGATGAACCGCACGACCGGTCAGGCGAACTGCCCGCGCAGCTGGCAGAACGTCGAAGCGAAGCCCCATTTCCATCGGCACCGGTGTGCGCTGCAGCGCCTCGAGCAGGCCGCGCTGCGAGGAGCCACTAAAGAAGTGCACGCGCAGAATGGTCGTCACCTCGCCCGCGTCATGGAGCACTGACCAACGCTCTCGTGTCACCGTGCCACGTTGTGGGACGGCAGACGAAGTATCAACCTCGTGCCACCCCACCGGCGGGCCGCCACCAGACGCTGAAAGCATGGTGTGGGCGACCTCACTTCGCATATCGACCCGTACCATGACCTCGCCCCCGGTGGGCAGCGTGGCGAGACGCGTGCACAGATCCTCAATCTGTGAGACCACCACCGCATCTTTGCCCGATAAATCCAGCCTTCCCGTGTGGTCGAGCTGCGCAGACCACGCCGGCCCGGTTGTCTCCTTCACCACATTCCACTTCGGACGAATGACAAACCGAAGTGTGGTGAGTGCCATGGTGCCCACCGTCTCTCCCATGCCTATCGGCACGGCCACGAGACCAGCTCCTACCCCGATGCCAATGAGAAGTGTGGCGTGGGGAAAGATGAGCAACCAGGTCGCCAGTGCACCAAACGTCACGAGCACGCCGACGATTTGGTGTCGTTGCATCGAGGCCCACTGAGGGGTCGCATCACTATGAGAAAGCGTGGCGCGACTAGTCATCCCAGTGCCACCCAATCACCGGTCCCCCTTCGTCCGTTCGGTACACGGCGTGGCCGTGGCGAACCAGGGGTGTGCCCACTGGGGGACGGGGGCGAACGCCGTCTCGCGGGGGAAGCGGGAGATCGCCGTCCCCCTCGAGGGTGGGGAGGCCAAAATCTTCTCGATCCTCCGGTGGTGTGGGCAGTGGCACTTTTGGCAGAAGTGCCTGCACTGCCATGCCCGCCGGACTGTTCGGGGCATTCATGCCAGCACGCACCGCTCGTTGCCGTACCCCATCAAGCGCATGCAGCGCGGACTGCTCCATAAACGGCACCACGCGCAGCATGAGAAACGGCGTCGCACACGCCAACAACAGCGTGACCACGCCCGCGAGTACCGACGTTGCCGATTCCGATACCACTTCATTCAGCCCCAGGGTGAGGGCAATCACCACAACGATCTTCGATCCCGCTACCGCCAGGAAGGTTTCCGCTAAGCGCCACCCCACTCGTCGCAGTGCCGGAAAGGTTGATAACGGTGCGATGACGGGGACCAGAACCAGAAGAAACGTCAGTACGACGGTCCGCAGGAGTAGCTCAATCCACAGCAGTAGGGCCGCAAGAATCACTAACCCGGAGAGGAGAAAAACACCAAAACTGGGCACGGCACCCATCTTGGTCACGGCGGTACCCATGGTGTTTAAGTGCACGAAGGACGAGGCTGTCGCGGCCACGGAGAGTGCATCAACCACCCGCAGGGTGATCGAAGCGAGGGGTTGCGCCAGGAATATCGACGCAATGGCCGCCGGTGCCACACCGAGATACACCCGCCAGAGCGAGGCACTGTCACCGTGACGCAGCGCCTGCAACGTCGCCACCAAGAGCCCCAGCACCAGGAGCAACGGGGCCAGCGAGGTGAGATTCGCATACTCACTCGTGGCCGCATTGACAATGGTGCTGGGGTCACTGGTGGCATCCAACACTGTTAAGACACTCGTGAGGAGCCACTGGACTGACGAGATAATCCACGACGTCAGCGCATTGAAGAAGTCGTTGAGACTGGCGCTGGCAATGGTCGACGTGGCACAACTCAGACTGAAGTAACAGAGGAAGCTGGACACTAATGAACTTTGGCGCCCGACGCGAAGAAGAAGTTGATCAGTGCCGGCGCGGCGCCAAGCAGAATCGCGGCGACCAGCGCCGTGATAACGGCGCGGCGGCCCATGCTCGACGTCTGCATGTTCTGAGTGTGGTTACCGACCGCCCACATGGCGGCACCAAGAAGCAGCGACGCCAAGGCTCCAATGAGGGCCCATGAGGCAATACCGTTCACCAGCGACTGAAGAACGCTGCTGCCCGGAAGGTCGGCGGTGGATGGGGTTAGGGTGACGCCTGCAACGAGCATGCGAACTCACTTTCTCTCTAGGGACCTCGCAACGGTCGCTGCCACCGCACTTGCGAGCAACATGCCATCGGCCACTGTTGCGCCGTTGGCAGGACAGGACTCGGTATTGCTCGAGTTGCCGGAAATGCCACCAAGGTCGTGAACGAAGACGGCGCGGACATGACTCGCCTGCATTTCTCATGCACGCGTCTGCCACTGGCGCAAAATAATCGCGAGCCTCCTCATTACTCACATCTACGAGGGACTTATTCACTTTTTCTGGTGCGAGCCAACTTTGAGGTGTAGACCTGAACTCGGACGGTAAAAGGAGAGGTATGGGCGCTACGCATGTACGGTTCGCCGCGATTGTAAATCTCAATACCCCCGGTCACTATCTGCACTGGGGCGTTATTCAGATTTCATACGGGAACGCCATCGTTGTTGGATTGATGGTTCTAGCCTTTGTGGCTGCCCTGGTGATCCCCTTCCCGAAACACCGTGACGAGGAGGTCGAATGAGCACCACCGCAATTGATCGGCAATGGACCACGCGAGTTCGCAAGCGCATCGCCGGCACCTTCCCTCCGGAGAAAGTTCTGCCCGACACGCAGCCGGCCTACGTCGCATCGTGGATTTACGTCTTCGGTGTCCTTACCCTGGCGGCCCTCGCGCTCGTGATAGCCACGGGCGTGGCCCTCGCAATCATGGGACCGACGTGGTGGCACGTGAGTGGAGTTGGTCACTTCCTCAACTCCCTGCACCTCTGGAGCGTGGAGGTCTTCTTTTTCGCCATGGTTGTGCACCTGTGGGGCAAGTACTTCATGGCTGCATGGCGCGGTGGGCGGGCCCTCACGTGGATTACTGGCGGCGTGACGTTTCTAACCTCCATAGCTACCGCCTTCACCGGCTATCTCAGTCAAACTAACTTCGACTCCCAATGGATCGCCACGCAAGCGAAAGACGGTATAAATGCCACCGGCGCAGGAGCCTTCTTCAACGTGCTGAACCTCGGGCAGATGTTGATGTGGCACATTACGTTGCTACCCCTGGCCGCCGCTGCCTTGACCGCCCTCCACGTGATTTTGGTCCGTAAACGCGGCGTCGTACCTCCCTTTGCCGACGAACCACGAGAAGGTGGGAAATGAGCACGAAGCGATTCAACCCCGACGTCGAGGTTGCGGAGTGGACTGGTCGCCAGCGCCCCTACGACATCTTGAAGGAGGGCACCATTGCCCTCATTGTGGTCTCACTACTCGTTGTCACCCTGGCCGTGCTCTTTGGTTCACCCGATGACGCTCCCGTCACCATCCGACAGTGGAGCAATGCCGACCCAATCGACTTTGCAACCACTGCCTTCACTGAGCTTGCGGGGGCTTCGGCTACGGCCACCTACGGAGCCCCCTATAACCACGTCCCGGCCACCGGACAGTCAATCTTGGGAGTATCACTCGAGAATCTGGTGGGGGTGCACATCCCTATCAACACTGCGAACGACTTTGTCCTGATTCCTCTCGCCGCCCAGACCGATGACCGCAGACTCACCGCAGCGTTGAGCGCGTGGCGGGGTGCAACTCCAACTGTCCAAGCGGCGTGGATTGCGGACTACGCCGCCCACGAGCCCACGACCGTAGCTCGCGGTCACCTCATAATGCGTGCCCACCACGCCGGGCCAGTGCCGGTGCTCATCGCGTCACTCACGCAGATGGCCCAGTCGGGCGCGCTCGACCAAGCACTCCTGACCAATAACCAGCGGTACTACTCGGTCAACTACACCGAACCGTTGTTGTTCCTCGCGAACGGTAACTACTTCAGCACATTGGCGGGGAACAAGCACCTCGCCGGCAACCAGTGGGGCATGATGAACGAAACGGGGAACTACCCCGGCCAAGCATGGCTCTGGCTCTACACCTTCTGGTATCAAATCAAGCCGTTCAGCACCAGTGCCAGCGGCGATTTCATGGTCTGGGCACTGATGATGCTCGCCTCGGTGATCATGGTCCTCGTGCCCTTCATCCCGGGCGTTCGGTCGATTCCGCGCCGAATCAAGATTTATCGCCTCATCTGGCGCGATCATTACCGTCACGCGGGCCGCTAGGCATCGCTCACGCAACGTCTTGACCACCGTGCCTCTCACGAGGGAACTCGTGAGGTGTGCTCATCAACTACTTGACAATTGGTTGATCTGCCCTCATAAGGGATGCGCGATTACGCGTCCATCTGCGAGAATGAACACGTGCACATTGCCTTCGGCCATAATTTCGCCGCCCACTGGACGGCCCTCGCCGTGTACGGGGCCGCCATTGGCGTTCTCCTCGTGGGCCTCTACCTCGGATCGGTGCTGCACCGCTGGCGCAGTTCGCGCGCCCTGGCGCAGCGCCTGACGGCGCTCGCCGCTCGCTTGGGTGTCGAGCCCCGTGATGACAAGGGCAAGGTGGAAACTGCCCTCGCCGTCTTGGAAGAAGTTGCCGGTGACGCCACCGAGGTCGTGAACGAAGCTGGTGCCGACGTGATTCGCCTGCGCCGCGCACTCGACGTCTTGCCCCTCGGTCTCGTTCTCTGTGACGAGAGTGGCACCGTGCTCTATCGCAACCCTCAGGCCGAGCAGCTCATGGTGAGTCGCTACGGCGACGCCATCGCCGCCCAAGAAGTCACTAGCGCCTTGGCCGAAGGGTGGACCAACGGGGTCGCCACTCGCACCGTTGACATCTATGGACCACCCCGTCGCACCTTGACCATTCAGGCGATCGTCATCGACGATGGCCGCAAGCCCCTTGGTGTTATTGCCTTCATCGAAGATGTCTCAGAGCGTCGTCGCCTCGAAGAGGTTCGTCGCGACTTCATCGCGAACGTTTCGCACGAACTCAAGACCCCCATGGGAGCCATGGGACTGCTCGCCGAAACGCTGCAGTACGAGAAGGACCCCACCGTCGCCAATCGCTTGGCCCAGCGCATTAACGACGAGGCCTTTCGCGTGAATCGCATCATCGAGGACCTCCTCGACCTCTCGCGCATTGAGGGTGAAGGTTCCCCGATTCGAGAGCCCCTTCCGGTCTCGTTGATTGTGGCCGAGGGTGTGGAACGCATTCACACCGCAGCCGAGCAACAGAACGTGCACGTGCACTTCATTGAGCCCGAGATGGGCTACGTCGTCAATGGCGACCGCCGCCAGCTGATCTCAGCGGTGCAGGCGCTCCTCGAGAACGCCGTCATCTACTCACCCGATGGCGGCACCATCACCATTACGGTGCAGCGCGTCGACGGCGTCTCCGAAACTGGTCACCCCAACCAGATCGTCAAGATTGCTATCCGTGACGAAGGTATTGGTATTCCCGCCAAGGACCTCGAACGAATTTTTGAGCGTTTCTACCGTGTGGATCCGGGCCGCGCCCGCGCCACCGGCGGGACGGGACTGGGATTGAGCATCGTGCGCCACGTTGCTCAGAACCACCACGGGCGGGTGCTCGTAGACTCCAGAGAAGGTGAAGGTAGTACCTTTACCTTGGAGCTCCCCGTGAACAACCTATGACCAAAAAGAACTCTTCGGATAGCCGGATTCGTCTCCTCGTGGTGGAGGATGAAGAGTCCTTCGTCGACGCCCTGCATATCGGCCTCAGCCGTGAAGGGTTCGACGTCACCATCGCCCGCGACGGGCAAGAGGGACTCGACGCCTTCGCTGAGAAAACCTTCGACATCGTGCTCCTCGACTTGATGTTGCCCAAGGTCTCCGGTCTCGACATCTGCCGCACCATTCGCACCACATCCGATGTGCCAATCATCATCGTCAGCGCCAAGGGTGAAGAGGTCGACATGGTGCTGCTCCTCGAAATGGGCGCCGACGACTACGTCACCAAGCCCTATCGCCTGCGCGAGCTGGTCGCACGCGTGCGTGCCGTGCTTCGTCGTCGTGAAACCAAGGGGGACGCCCCGGTCGATAACTCGCTCAGCCTTGCGTTAAACGACTTGCGTCTCGACATGGACTCACGTCGCTGCTTCGTCAGTGGTGAGGAAGTCAAGCTCCGCAAGAAGGAGTTCGCACTCTTGCAGATCCTGATGGAGAATGCCGGTCGGGTGTTAACCCGAGACGTGCTCATCGACCGTGTCTGGGGCAATGACTACGTGGGCGACACGAAGACGCTCGACGTCCACATCAAGCGCCTGCGCACGTTAGTCGAACCCGACCCCAAGGTACCCACCAACATCACCACGGTGCGTGGGGTGGGCTACCGCTTCGAACTCACGAAGTAGGGACGCGCAGGTGGGTCTGCCCACCTAAGTACGGCTGCAAGACAGCGGGAATCGCCACCGAGCCATCCTCTTGGCGGTTGATCTCCACCAGTGCGGCCCAAATACGGGCCCACGCCAGCGCTGACCCGTTCACGGTGTGGACGAACTGTGTGCCGTTCTCACTGCGGTAGCGCACGTTCGCGCGACGAGCCTGGAAGTCACGGAACCAGCTCACGGACGACACCTCGAGCCACCGGTCAACACCGGGGCTAAAGACCTCGAGGTCGACGGTGCGCGCCGACGAGGTACCGAGGTCACCGGCGCAGAGGTCGAGCACCCGGTAGGGCAGGCCGAGAAGGCGCAGCAGGTTTTCGGCGCGCGCCAAAATGTCGGCGTGTGCGGCGGGCGCCTGTTCAGGCGTGCAGTAGGCGAAGAGCTCCACTTTGTCAAACTCGTGCACGCGCAACAGGCCACGGGTGTCGCGGCCGGCCGAGCCCGCCTCACGGCGGAAGCAGGCCGTCTGGGCGGTCATGCGCAGCGGCAGCTCTGCCTCGTCGAGAATGTCGCCACGGCGCATGGAGGTTAAGGGGACCTCGGCGGTGGGAATCGCCCACAGGTCGTCCCGCTCAATCGCGTACATGTCGTCCTGAGACTTGGGCAAGTGACCCGTTGACATCATCGTCTCAGTCAGCGCAAAGCTGGGTGGGCGAATCTCTTCGTAGGCGTCACGGTGCTGGTCGAGCGCGAAGGCACCCAATGCACGCAACAGGCGTGATCCATCGCCACGGTAGAGCGGGAACATCGAGCCGGCGAGCTTGGCACCGGCCTCTAAGTCAAGAATGTTCAGTTCCTTCGCGACGTCCCAGTGCGGCAGGCGTTGGTGGTCACCAAAGGTGGGGAAGGCGGCGCCGTCGTCCATGCCGGGCCACCAGCGACGGACCTCGATGTTGTCGTTTTCGTCAACGCCGTCGGGGGTGTCCTCCGACGGCAGGTTAGGAATCAGCAAGAGTTCACCACGAAGAGTGGCGGCCACGGCTTCCACTGCTTCGTTGGCGACTCGCTCACGTTCGCCGACCTCGCGGCTCTGCTCCGTCAACGTCTCGGCGGTAGCAGTGTCTTTGGCCCGACGGGCCTCGCCAACCTGGCGTGAGAGCTCCTTCACTTCGGCGCGGAGACGCTCAGCCTCTTGCAGGAGACGACGGTGTTCGACGTCGAGGGCAATGATCTCATCCATCAGGGCGGACGAGACCCCACGTCGGGCCAGAGCGGCCTTCACAACGTCGGGTTCACGGCGGAGCTGAGCGAGGTCAATCATGCTGCCAGCCTACCGAAGTGTGCTCAATGCGCTGAGAGACCGTCTAGGTTTACTACACAGTGAGTTACGCCATTGACGCCACCAATCTGCGAGTTGCCTTCGGTGAGAAGGACGCCGTTCGCGACGTCACCCTCCAGGTCAACTACGGCGAAATCGTCACTCTTTTAGGCCCCAACGGCGCCGGCAAGACCACCGTCGTCGAGACACTCCTTGGCTTTCGACCACCGACCGACGGCACCGCGCGGGTGCACGGCCTGGACCCCGTGCGCGACCACGCCGACGTTGTCGCCCGCACCGGTGCACTGTTGCAGCGCGGTGGCGTCTGGTTCCCCATGACGCCGCGGCAGGTCCTCGACCTCACCTCCTCCTACTACGCCTTACCCCGTGACCCCCGAGAGCTCATTGACCTCCTGGACCTCACGTCATGTGCCACGACGCCGTGGCGCCGACTGAGCGGCGGCGAGCAGCAACGAACGCTGCTGGCCCTTGCGTTGCTGGGGCGCCCTAAGGCCCTCTTGCTCGATGAACCAACGTCGGCGGTCGACCCCGAGGGACGACAGGTCATTCGCGCGTTGCTGGCCAGTGAACGCGAGCGGGGCGTGGCGCTTCTCATCACGACGCACGAACTGGTGGAAGCCGAACGTAGTGCCGATCGACTGGTGATCATGAATGAAGGAACAGTCGTCGCACAGGGCACCCTCGAGGAGTTGGCGGGTGACCCCGTCTTGATCATTGAAGCCTCTGGACCGATTGACGCCGACGCACTCACACGACGCCTGAGTGCCACCGTCACCACCATCGATGCGACCAGCGTGAGCTGTGCGGTGGCGAACACGCCCGACACCATGGCAATCATCACCTCCTTCCTCGCGGAACAGGGGGTGACCTTGCAAGGGCTGCGCTCTCGGGCCTCCCTCGAGGAGCGCTACCTCGAACTCGTCACCAAGGGGACACGATGAACGCCTGGTGGGCCCAGACGCGCGCCGAAGTGCGCATGACCATTCGCCGTGGTGAGACGTTGCTCCTCACCTTGGGTATCCCCGTTGCCCTGCTCGTCTTCTTCTCCACCACCAAAGTGGTGAGTGTGCCGACGGGCTCTCGCATCGACTTCATGGCGCCCGGCATATTGGCCCTCTGCGTTCTCTCCACGTCACTCGTGGCGCTCTCTATCTCCACGGGCTTCGAACGTTCCTACGGCGTGCTGCGCCGACTGCACGTGACCCCGCTCGGCCAACGTCGACTCATTGGCGCCAAGATTGCCGGCGTTGCGGTGACTCAGGTCATTCAAGTCGTCGTACTCGCGGTAGTGGCCCTCGCGCTCGGTTGGCATCCCCACGCGTCTGCCCTCGGAGATCTCGAGGTGGCAGCGGTGCTGGCCCTCGGCTCGGCGGGATGTGCCGGTATTGGCCTGCTACTGGCCGGACGCCTGCGCGCCGAAGTGAACCTAGCGGCGAGCAACGGTCTCTACTTGCTGTTGCTCATGCTGTCGGGCATCGTGGTGCCGTTGTCATCGCTCCCGAGCGGTGTTGCTCGTGCGGTGCAGTGGCTGCCTTCGGGAGCAATGGCCGCCGCCGTGCACAACGTGTTGAGTTTTGCCACGAGCCCCACGTTGAGTCAGTGGTGCACTTTGGGACTCTGGGCGCTGCTCGCACCGCTGCTGGCGGCGCGCACCTTCCGGTTTGATTAACCCAAGGTTGCGAGGCCAGCGCGCAGTTGAGCAACGCTAATCACGCCCGAGTGCACTGCCGTGACCACACCCTTGGCGTTGACAAAGACCGTGTCGGGCAGACCACTAAAGCCGAAGTCACCTTGGGTAATGGAGCCCGCGTCTTCAAGGATCGGGAAGGTGAACTTTGAGGAGGTCGCCAGGGCCACGCCCTTGGTCTGCTGGTCGAGGTAGTTAATGCCCACCACCTGGGTCTGCCCCAATGAGTGGGAGGTCAGATAACTACTCACCACGGGAAGTTCAGCGTGGCAGGGCGCGCACCAGCTGGCAAAGAAGACCAGCACGGCGGGCTTCCCTTCGGCCCACGGTGCACTGACCTTGGTGCCGGCCGTGTCAGTGCCCGAGAAGGGGGCAATCTTCGTGCCGATGAGGGCTGACTGTCCCGCCGTATTCGTGACGGTGCCACCGGTGAGGTAGGAGACGACAGTGATCAAGGCAATGGCCAACACGGCCCCGATGCCCAGCGAAATGAACATCATGGGCGAGGGACGCCCGCGCTGCTTAGTGGAATCGGACAAGGACATCCACCGCCATCATGACAAAGAGCAACGTGAGATACGAGATCGAATAGTGAAAGAGCTTCATGGCCTCGGCCACGTCAGCCTTGTCCTCACGCGCGTGCTGAAACAGACGAAAAGCCATCAGCGTGAAGAGGCCACCCAAGACCGTCGCAGAGACGGCGTAGATCCATCCGAGGTGAGCAACCGGACCAATCAAAATTGTCGTGCCCCACATGATGACGGAGTAGACGAGGATTTCCAAGGTGGTGCGGCGAAGTGACGCCACCACGGGCATCATCGGCACGTTGGCCGCCTCATAGTCGTCGCGGTACCGCACGGCCAAGGCCCAGAAGTGTGGGGGTGTCCAGATGAAGATGACCGCGAAGAGCAAGACGGGCGTCCAGGTGACGTTGTTCTGCACGGCCGACCAGCCAATCAAGACCGGCACGGCACCGGCGGCACCGCCGATGACGATGTTCTGCTTCGAACGGCGCTTCAGCCACAAGGTGTAGACGAAGACGTAGAAGGCGGTGGCGGCCATGGCTAGCCAGGCCGAGAGCTGGTTCACGAAAATCGCCAACACCGCAAAGGCGAGCAGTTCTATGGCCAGGGCGAAGATTAAGGCGGCGCGCGGCGTCATCACGCCACGCACCAGTGGGCGACCCTGGGTTCGCTTCATAATGGCGTCAATGTCGCGGTCCACGACCATGTTGATGGCGTTGGCGCCACCGGCAGCCAACGTGCCGCCAATAAGGGTCATAACGATCAGCATCACGCCGGGAATGCCCTTATCGGCCACCACCATGGTGGGCAACGTGGTGACCAGCAGGAGTTCGATGATCCGGGGCTTGGTGAGGGCGATGTAGCCCTTAACCTTTTCCGCGGTCGTAAAGCTGGTGGGGCTGAGAGTTGCCATCGTGGTCAGTCTACGCCTCTCCGTAACTCTCTAGGCTGAAGACGTGACCCCAACTCGACGAGGACTTTCCCCCGCAATCTTCCGCTGGTTCGCCTACGCAACCTTCTTGTCGATGATCATCATTGTCCTCACCGGCGCTGCCGTTCGCTTGACCGGTTCCGGTCTGGGGTGCCCTGACTGGCCCACCTGCTTCCACAACCAGATCGCTGGCTCTTGGAGTATTCACCCCCTCATTGAGTACGCCAACCGTATGGTGACCGTCAGCCTCGTGACCTTGACCGGCGTGACCTTCATCGCCGCCCTGCTTCGGTCGCCGCGCCGGCGTGACCTGGTGGTCTTATCGGGACTGCTTATTCTCGGCGTGGTCGCTGACGCCGTGCTCGGCGCCTTCGTCGTCTACTCCAAGCTGAACCCCTGGCTGGTCTCCATCCACTTACTGCTCTCACTCGCCATGGTGGTGGTCAGTGCCATTTTGTACCACCGCTCGAAGTACCTCTACGGCCCCGGCACCCGTCACGACATCCGTTCGCCGCACTACCTCGCTATTGCCCGTGGTCTATGGGTGCCCTTCGTGGTGCTGCTCTTCACGGGCACGATGACCACGGGATCGGGCCCCCACGCCGGAAGTTCCATGGGGCAGCTCACAGCACGTCGTCTCCCCTTCGCCTTCTCCAATGCGGCCTGGATTCACTCGCTGGCGGCCACCTTGTTCGTCGGCCTCGTACTCGGACTTTTTGTCACGGTCTGGCGCTCACCGGCCCCACTCGCCCTCCAAAAGGGAGTGCGACGCCTCGTCCTCATCACCCTCGTGCAGGCGCTCATTGGCGCGGTGCAGTATGTGACACACGTGCCTGCGGTACTCGTTGAGTTGCACGTTGTTGGCGCCGTCTCATTGACCATCGGCGTCACGCAGTTTCACCTCCGCCAGAGTGCGCACGACCGTGAAGTGGGCATTGCCCCGTCCAAGACGGCGAGTAATTAGCCGCGCTGCGCGTTTCGCCAGCTGGGACGACCTGTCCATCCCCGCGCCGCCACCACTGCCTCAATCTGCGCGGCTGCGGCGAGCACTTTCCACTCACTGTGTGGTCGCCCCATAATGGTCAGCCCCACGGGGAGTTCATCCACGAGTCCCATCGGCACCGTGGCAATGGGCCAGCCGGCGATGGCGGCCACAGAGATACCGGGGTTAAACCAGACGTGGGGATCACCGAGGACGACGTCGCACTTCCACGCTGGCGCATACGCCGGGGACAACACGACATCGGCGTCGCCCAGTCCGACTTCCAGGCAGTCCTGCACCGCCCAGGTGGTGATGCGGTCACGGCATTGGCGATACTCATCAGTGTCGGTGCCCGCCGAGTCGTTCGCCGCCACCAAGTGTTCATTACGGAAGTAGCGGAACTCAACGTCGGCGTTGGCCCGTTCGTGCTCGAGCACATCAGCAATCGAACGCACCCCCTCGCCGTCACGGGTGGCGAGATACGCGGCGAGGTCGTCTTTGAACTCGGCTAGAAGGCAGTAGAGCTCGTCAGTGCCCTCCTGCACGCTGGGTTTCCCAAAGGGTCGCTCCGGCAGCGACACGCCAGTGGCGCGAAGGTCGTCCATCACGCTGGTGAAGAGTTCATCCGTGCGGTAGTGACCGGTGCGCCAGGTGCTCGAGACCACCATCGACACCGCTGGTGCTTCGGCGGGGATGTCGATACCAGCGAGCACCGAGAACAACAGTCCCGCGTCGGCCACCGAGCGCGTCAGTGGGCCGGGGCTGTCTTGGCGAGAACTGAGAGGCACAATGCCCTGGCGAGAGACCAGGCCGACGGTGGGCTTGAGACCCACGACGCCGTTGAGTGAGGCGGGACAGGTGATTGAGCCGTCCGTTTCCGTTCCCACCAGCAAAGGGGCGTACCCGGCAGCGGCAGCGGCGCCCGCACCTGATGAGGAGCCACCCGCGGAGCGATCAATGGACCACGGGTTTCCCACGAGGCCACCGACCGCGGAGTAGCCCGAGGTCGAGCGAGTAGAGCGTAAATTCGCCCACTGGCTCATATTGGTCGAGCCCAGGATGATGGCCCCCGCTTCTCGCAAGGTCGTCACCAAGGCCGCGTCGTGTGCCGGGCGCCCCAAGAGGGCCGTGGCCCCCGCGGTACCGGGGAGGCCATCGGCTTCGATGTTGTCCTTGATCAAGACCGGCACTCCGTGCAGTGGACCACGAATGGTTCCCGCTCGACGCTCGTCGTCACGCTCTTTCGCCGTCGCCCGTGCGTCGTCGCTGAGGGCGATAACGGCGTGGAGACCGGTTGGTCCGTCATCGTCCAGCGCGGTGATTCGTTCAAGTAAGGCCTCGACCAACGTCGTCGCGCTCAGGGATCCATCCGCATACCGAGCCAGCACGTCGTGCGCCGTCAAATAGGCCAGTTCTTCGCTGGGACGGTGCGGGTCAGACATGACCCTAAGCATAGGAGTACTACTGCAGCGGGACTTTGTCGCCAGCAGTGAAGGACTGGTCCTGTTCACCCAGCAGCCAGACCTTGGAGTGACCGGCCACACGCCACTCACCACCATCGTGAATGAGTGCGGTGTCTTCATCAATACCCACCAACGTCACGGTGACGTCATCGCCGCGAAAGCGTGCTCGTGCGTTCGCCACTCGGGCGAAGTAGGCGTCGTAGTGGGGCAGGACTCGCACGTGCGGCAGTACACCGAGGCCCGTGGCGCCGCCACTACCTCGAACATTGGGCACCCACGCCCCCATCACCATCGCGCCGGCCGAACAGCCCGCCAGCGCTGCCCCGGCGCGCCACACTCGGTCAATGGTCTCCCAGACCAACGTGTCACGAAGGGTGTCGGCCAAGAAGGCAGGGTGACCACCCGACAGGTAGATGAGACCGGCACCCTCGACGAGCGCCGCCACCTCGGGATCGTTGGCGTCTGCGCGACTGGCCACCGGCACGATGACTTGTTCGACATCAAGGCGCTCGGCCTGCTCAGCACCCAGTCGGTGCCACTTCGCCACTACGTGCTCGCCGTCGGGCACCGAAGCAGTGGCTAGTTGCACGTACCGAGGAGGGCGTTGCGCAATAAGGGCGCCTTCGATGTCGGCCATGTGCGCCAAGTATTCACCCGAGCCAACGAGGGCCAGGGGGCCGTGCGAGTGAGCAGCATCCATAACGGAAGCGTAGTGGTCTCAGTGACGCTGGGGCGGAGGCGCCGTGGTGCCGCGAATGATGAGCTGGGTGGGCAGTTCCGTGGTCGACGGAGCGGATCCATTGAGAACTTGGTCGAGCACCTTGCGGGCCAAGAGCTCCCCTTGCCGAAGGGCCGGCTGCGCCACCGTCGTGAGGTCAAAGACGTGGGACAACTCGTGGTTGTCAAAGCCAATGACCGAGATGTCTTCCGGGCAGCGCAAGCCCGCTCGACGAATGGTGTGCAAGACGCCCATCGCCATTTCATCGGACTGCGCGAAAATCGCGGTTGGTCGGTCTGGTCGACTCAAGAGCTCCGCGGCGGCCTGTTGGCCACCCTCGACACTCGAATGACCATTGACTTCGAGTTCGGGGCGAATCTCAATCCCGGCGGCCGTTAAGGCTCGTTGGTATCCCGATGTGCGATCGAATGGTGTGGGGAAGTGCAGTGACAGTTCCTTGTCCAACGACACCATCGCAATGCTGCGGTGGCCGAGACCAATGAGGTGATTCACGGCCATCTCCGCGCCGGCCACGTCGTTGATAGTGACACTCGAGAACCCGGCAATGTCCACACCCAGCGATCCCACGGGGACCCCGAGGCTGGCCACGCCTTCGACGTCGGGCACGTCTGAAGGCAATGTCAACAACAACACGGCGTCGACGCGGCGGCGCATGGGCAGCTTCTCAAAGAGATCACCGTCGGTGTCGACGTAGAGCACGAGGTCAAAGGACGCTTCGTGCAACACCTGCTCGATGCCACTGAGGACTTCGGCGAAGAACCACCGAGAGACGAAGGGAGTCACGACGCCGACGGTCGACATCCGACCCGAGGCCAGCGACGACGCCGATGGTGAGGCCACATACTGCAGCGACTCAGCAGCGGCAATCACGCGAGCGCGCGTCTTTTCCGACACATTCGGCAGCCCGCGCAACGCCCGCGACACGGTGCCGCTGGAGACCCGAGCTAGCTTGGCGACGTCTTCAATCGAGGCGCTGGGCGTGGCCTTAGGGCGACGGCTGCGTGGCGCGCTGGCGGGCGAGGTCATATCTCATTGTAAACCTTTGCATCGGCGTCCCTCCAGAGGGCCCTGCGCCCTTGTGTCGCCACCACATAAGCGGTTCAGCGCCGAGCTGCACTACCCCTGCACTGGCGCCATGGTGATGTGAACGACATCTCCGAGTTCAACGCCCGCCGCCTCTCGTACGGCCTTCTTTATCGGCACCACGTAGCCGCCGTCTTTGGCGAAGAGTGCGGTGGCGAACGCCACGTCATTCACCGTGCCGGTGACAGGAATCATGCCCCAGCCGTAGGTGAAGGCGGCGGCGTTGTCGTGAATCTCATCGGCAACATCTTTGGGCACGGTGACGAAGTGAAACGGCGAGGGGCCGCGCCACCACCACACTTCGGCGTCAAAACTGAACGACATACCAGTCATGAATGACTACTCCGCGCCCGCTTCGAACTCGGCCACGCGGGCACGCATCAAGGTCGTGAGTACCTCGATCGGTAGCGGCTGGGTATAGAGGAGTTTGACGAAGCCTTCCCCACTTTCATAGCCCGCCGCCGTAACCGCCGCCTTATGCGGACCAAAGAATGCCGGTGAAAACCGCAGCGAGCAGTGGTTCTTGAAACTCTGCAACATCCACTGATTGGTCTTCTCGCCGCGAACGTAGGTCGGCAGATTCCACTTGAGGACCTCAACGGCCTCGGGATCTACTTCCCGGCTTAACGCCCGGAGCGCTTCCAAATGCGGGCGCTGGTAGTCAGGAAGTTGGGCAAAGAAGTCATCAACGTCAGAACGCTTCGGGAAGGGCATGACCCCCACAATACGTTGCCGGGTTCTTAGGCAGCGGCGACGATGCGATTGAGCATGACGGGAAAAATAAAGCCGTGAAAGGGCCACACCACGGCCCAATACAGTCGGCCGAGAAGACCGCGGGGACGGTACTCCGCCGTTTGCTCCACCACGCAGCCCACATCGGTGGGCGTGATCTGCCACGTCAACCAGGCGTCGCCGGGGAGGCGCATCTCGGCGCGTAAGCGAAGGTCGGTGGGTGCGGCCACCTGTTCAATGCGCCAGAAGTCCAGTGCATCGCCCACGCGCAACTCGCGACGCCGTCCGCGACGCATACCGGGGCCGCCGACCAATTGATCAAGCAGACCCCGCATCTTCCAGAAGAACTCGCCGGCGTACCAACCCTTCTCCCCACCAATGGTCGAGAGTTCAGCAAAGACCCGCTCGGCGCTTGCCGTGGTGGTCACTCGGCGACGGTCGTAGAAGACGGTGCCACCGGCCCACGATGGGTCAAGCTTGGTGGGCTGAAAGTAGACGAGGTCCGCGTCGGTGAAAGTCGTGGGAATATTGCCACCCTTGGTGACGTCCAGGGCACGGGTAATCGCGACTCGCAAGGGCATTGGTGCCACGCCAAAGGCGGTGCCGGCATCGTTGCGTGTCACGACGACCTCGTTAATCAGTGAGTTCACCAACTCTCGAGCCAGCGGCACGGGGACTGGAGTTACCAGTCCAACCCAGAGCGACGAGAGTCGCGGTGTCAGCAGGGGAACCGGCAGCAGGATGCGCCGGCGCAAGCCGGCGCAGTCGGCGTAGAGGGCCATCATGTCGGCGTACGTCACAACGTCAGCGCCACCCGCTTCGTAGACCCCAGGGGCAACGTCGCCGTTGGTAATGGCCGCCACAAGGAGCGAGATGATGTTGGCGATGGCGATTGGCTGGCATCGCGTCGCGACCCACTTCGGCGTCACCATGACGGGCAGCACTTCGGTGAGATAGCGCAGCATCTCAAAACTGGCCGAGCCCGATCCGATAATCACGCCGGCGCGAATCTCAATGGTGGGAACATCGGTGCTCGCCAATGCGACTCCCACGTCGTGGCGACTTTCGAGGTGCCGCGACAAGGTATCCGTCGCTGATCCGAGTCCACCGAGATACACGATGCGTTCCACACCAGCGGCCCGCGCGGCCCGCGCAAAGTTTTCGGCGTCGCGTTGTTCTTGTTCAACCCATCCGTCGCCCGCCCCAATGGAGTGGACCAGATAGACGGCCACGTCCACGCCGGCCATCGCCGCCGTCAGGTCGTCGCCGACTGAACCGGGAACTACAACGACGTCATCGTGCCACGGAGCGGTGGCGAGTTTGGCCGGTGTGCGCACCAGGCAGCGCACCGTCGCTCCCTGCTCAAGCAAGGCGGGGACGAGTCGACCGCCGACGTAACCGGAAGCGCCAGTTACCAAAACGACGGGAGAACGCATACCCGTAGGTTACGCACAGGCGACCGCACGCAAGGCACATTGCCTCCTGCGCTACATTTCTTCCATATGGCTGTTGATGGCTTGCACCAAATTGCCCTTGGGGTTGCCGACTTCGATCGGGCCGTGGCCTTTTACCGAGACGTTGTTGGCCTTCCCTTCATCGCGCAGTTCAGCCCACCGGGTCTGGCCTTCTTCTCATTGGGCACAACGCGTCTGTTGTTAGAAAAGGGTGCCTCGGCGGCGTTGTTGTACCTCCACGTCGACGACGTGGCGAGTGAGACTGAGCGTCTTAGGGCCGCCGGTGTCGTCATCGAGACCGAACCGCACGTGATCTTTACCGACGACGATGGCCTCTTCGGTCCAGCGGGTCAAGCAGAAGAGATGTCCTTCTTTCGAGACTCTGAGGGCAACCTCGTGGCGCTCGCGTCGCGACGCACCGTTGGGGCTTAACGCAACGCTGCAGCGATGACGTCGGCCAGCGCCGCTGGCTGACAGAGAAATGGCGAGTGGTCGCTCGACATCCGCACCACGGTGCCGGCGCGCTGGGACATGGCCTCTTGTGCGAAGACCGGAATGGCCTGGTCGAGTTCGCACACGATGTAGGTGGAAGGCACCTCGCGCCACGCGACCTGCGTCACCGGATTCATGAACGAGGCGACACTCTGCCAGCGAAGTGCGTCTACGGCCTGAGCCGCCACGGATGGTTCGCAGGTGTTGTAGAACACGTCGTCGGGAGTAGCCGTACTCAGACGTTGATCGTCCGGTGACCGCACCCACCATTCGGGGTCCACACTGCCACAGGCGGCGTAGAGGCTTTCGCCCTCGTCGAGCATGAACGCGGTCAGGTAGATCAAGTGGCTTACGTTGTCCACACCGGCGAGTGCCTCGGTGATCACGACGCCCCCGTAGGAGTGACCAAGCACTGCCACATCGTCACCGAGAGTTGCAACCACTTCTCGCACCAGTGCGGCGTCGCTGTAGAGGTCACCAAGCGGCGCGTCTTCGTGACCGACACTGGTCAATTCAACCGTCGTTGCTGCAATGTCATGCTTGGCAAGTTCAGCGACGAGTGCGTCAAAACCAGCACCGTTGTGCCAAGCGCCGTGGACCAGTAGGAGGCCTTTTGTCATACATCAACCCTAGTTCTGCCATCGAGGTCGAGCCGGTGCCACACCAATTACTTCTGCCACCACCGCAGTTGCAGAACGTTGCCTTCGGTATCGAGCACATCATGCAGCACGGCCCCCGCATATTCAAACGAGCGATCGGTCACGACGCCGCCGAATTCGGTCACAGCGGCCAATGCGTTCGACAGTGACGGCACGTCGAAAACGGGCTTTATTGCGGCGTCTTCCCGCGATACCGGAGGTGTCGTCACCGCAATTGATGCGGCTATTTCCTCCGGAATGGCGTGCAGGAAAATGTCAGCTGATTCGCCACGTAGACGAAAACCTCCGGTATCGCTGTGGTCGATGGAATACCCGGTGACCGCTTGATAAAAAGCGGCCAAACGGGGCGGATCGAGAGCAAACACAACGAGCGAGGCCACAGCCCATAGTACCGAGCGCGGTCCGCACTCTGACTAGTGATGCCGCCTTGGCCATTTGATGAAACGGCATTATCGGTCCGCACTGACGCACAGCTTGAGGAAGCCTTACCCGCACTTGTTGGGGCGAGGTGCACCTCTCGTCGGCGATTTATTCAGCTGCTCGAGGTGTGCCGTGCGTGGCGTCGATGAAAATGGTGGAGGTGATGGGACTATGTTCGAACCCCTCTTGGGGGCAGAAACTCGATAGTTTCAGGGGTTCTGATCCAATTCTCAGCCCAATTCGGGGCACAACATGATGATTTGGCGTGGACTTGGAAGTGATGGGGCTATGTTCGAACCCCTTTTGAAAAGCGTCGAGCCGAAGGTGCTCGGAAACCTCTTAGAGCGCGAGATGGAGCCTCAGAGCTTCGTCAATTGCTTCCATCAATATGTGTGGGACTTCACCAATTGCTGGCCCTAGCCGTTCAACCGAAATTGAACGAACTTGTTCTGCTTGTGCCTTAGAGTCAACGTCCAGTCCCGTCGCATCAGCTGGGATCAAAACTTGGAACGGATAAATACGAGTAACGTTCGACGTCACTGGCACGATGGTAATTACTCCGTGGCCGCTTCGCTCAGCCGAACTATTCGCCCCGTCGTTGCTCACAATCACCGCGGGACGTTGTTTGTTCGCTTCACCACTTCTCGCGGGATCAAGGTTGACCAAATAGATTTCACCGCGGTGCATCTAGCGCTGTCCGTCGTTCGATGTGGCATCCCACAGCGATTCGTTCTCGTTGTGCCATTCCAACCACGCGGCCTCGTACGCTGAGCCAAGTCCGCTCGCCTTGAGAAGGCGAACGGCTCTGTGAAGAGCAGCTGACCGCGAAGCGAGCCCCTTCTCCTCGACGTAGGCGTCAAGGAAAGTCACATCCTCTTTTGGCAAACTCATACTTATTTTCATACTCTTATCTTACTATGAGTAGGGCTTGAGTAGTACCTAGAACATTCTGGAGGTGATGGGACTATGTTCGAACCCCTCCTGGGGCCAGAAACTACTTAGTTTCAGGGGTTTCTGATGAAGCGCGCCCGCCAAAAAGGATCAAACCCGGCAATTCTCCGCTAGCAGCGGAAGAGATGGGACAACGTTCGAGCCCCACGTCCTTGCCCCAAGTTTGAGTGAGATGCTCGTAAATTGAGAGCACACAACGAAGGAAGGACTTCCGTGCGTCCCATTTTTCATCTTTCGATTCCTGTCCGTGATCTGAGTGAGGCAGTCGACTTCTACCAGAGCCACCTCGGTGCTGAGATTGGAAGGAGAACGGACGACTTTGTCGATGCCCTGCTCTTTGGCGCACAAGTAACGCTTCAAAACGATCCGGCCAGCGTGACGGCACCAATGCCGAGGACGAGACACTTCGGGGCGACCGTTTCATGGGACGCGTGGGAGTCAATCTCAGCTCGTCTTCGTGGAGGTCCGCTGATTGTTGAGCCGCCAACTCTCTCGTATGTGGGCGAGCCCACAGAGAAAGAAAATTGATGATCAAAGATCCGAGCGGAAATCTCATCGAAATCAAGGCATACCGCCAACCTGACAAGGTTCTCGGCTCCCTGGCACACTGATCAGATAGTTCCAGAGGAGACCTTCCTCTCAACAGTCTTGAGGCTCAATCCCGAAGCGTCTCCTGAGTTAGCTGCTTGTACGGTCGGTGTTCTTCCAAGAGCGAGTGGCGAATCCGTCGGACATCTGCTATCCTTACATTTAGAAAAAAGTAAGGAGAACAACATGGACGTGGCCGCTCGCTTGAGCTCCAAAGGGCAGGTAACGATTCCGAAGGCAGTACGTGATGCCCTCGGTGTTGAAGAAGGCGACTCCGTTATTTTTCGCATTGATGGCAACCTGGCGACGCTTCAGCGGACACCAGATTTTCTTGAACTGGCGGGAACACTCGCCGCGCCGGCAACAAAGAAGAGCGCCAGCTGGGACCGAGTCCTCGAGATCTCACGTGCGAGTAGGGCCAAGAAGTTTCAGTGAGTTCGTTTGTCGACACCAACGTTCTGGTTCGTCATCTGGTTGGTGATCCACCCGACATGGCGAGGCGAGCCACCGCCTTTTTGAGGAATGAAGAGAGTCTCTACCTCGCTGATCTCATCGTTGCCGAAACGGTGTACGTACTCGAATCGTTCTACGAAATCGACCGTTCTCGCATCAGTGAAGCAATTCGATCCTTGCTGGCGATGGAGTCCGTCCGAGTCATTGACGCTCCGCTACTCCTGCGAACGGTTGCCTTGTACGAAGGCGAACGGCTTGATTTTGCCGACGCCTACCTCGTGGCTTGCGCGGAAACCACTGGGGTAGGAAAGGTCGCTTCTTTCGACAAAGCCATCAGTCGAATACCCACGGTCGAGAGAATCGAGCCCTAAGGAATCAATTCACCAACCGGTTTCATCGTCATAAACGATGTCCACCAAATGGGACCTACGGCACTTGGTGGAGACGATGGGGTTCGAACCCACGACCTCAGGCTTGCAAAGCCCGCGCTCTACCAACTGAGCTACATCCCCTTGGTAAACGACCATGATAGTCGCAGCGGCGACACGGCTCAATTCGGGCGATGGCGACGTATCGCCCGTGCCTGCTTTCGGTCAATGCGCAGCAGTTGTCGCTCAACATCGGCCCAATGAAGCGGCGATTCATCAACCGAGACGCCGGACTCGTCGGCGCGAAAGAACATGATGTAGGCGACGGCCCACATGGGAAAGTAGGCCCCGAGCTTGGCGACAAAGCCCGCCAATTGCTGATCAAATACAGGGGTCATGTGCAAAACCGCCTGCTGGCCGTGCAGTGCGGGATAGAGCGAGTGCTGGGCGAAAATCCAGACAAACGACAGACTGGTCACGACAATCGCCGAGCCAAAGACGTAGCCGGAGCGGGCCGCTGGTGAGAGACGCTTCGCGCCGGGCATGATGGCCAGGGCTGGCACCCAGAGCAACAACCCCACGAACAACACCACGCCAAGCACCACCACGTGGCCACCCCAACTGGTCGCGGCCCAGTCAACTAGTGGACTCGACAGCGTCAAGGTGCCGAGCACCGTCACCAAAATGATGGCCATGCCGGGGTGCGCCAGTCGACGCACAATTGCGTCGACTGGAGCCGGATAGGTCAGCTTGACCAGAAGTTCGGTCGTCGTGGAGAGCAGAATCAGCGGGGCGACGACCAGCATGATGAGGAGTCGCTGCACCGTTGCCGCGGTCAATGAGACCGATTGGGCGAGATCGCCCAGTGGCCACATCGTCGCCACCAGCAGCACGACAAGAGCCCATCCCATCCGGCGTCGGTGATGCGTGTCGTGCACCAGCACGCGGTGCAGCCACGCGATGGCCACCACGAGGGCAAGGGCAACGAGGTGCCAGTGAAAAGGAAGCGAGCCCATCGTTACGACAGCGCGCGATGCCCAGTGATGCGTGGCCCAATCTTGAACAGTATCAATGACGTAATAATCACGTCGGTGCATAAAATAAAACCGGGGAAGAGTGCCGCCGCTGTCGTGATCTGGTGCAACGTCAACAGCGTGATCCCGCAGTTGACCACACCACTAATAAAGGCAGAGACCGTTTCGCTCTCGGGATTGGCCCAGGACTTTCGCAGGGTGGGCAACGCGGCGATGAAGTCGGCCACTACGAAGGAGACCAGCGCCACGGTCGGCTCATTCACCAACGCCCAAAAAATCAAACCAGCGACCGAAACTGCGCCACAAGCGATGTCAATGCGGTCAATCTTCCACACGGCGTGCGGGTTCTTAAAGGAAGCCGCAATCACCACGCAGGGCACGACACCCAAGGCCAGCGTCATGAGCGAGGCCAGGCCAACGTGCTGCTGAATCTCAACGCAGAAGGCCAAAATGCCTTCGACAGCCCAAAGCCCCCACGTCACACGGTGGGGCTGGGTGTTGCCACGCCAAGTTTCGCGAACGTAGTTTCCCGTTCCCAAAAAGGCGAGAACCACCGCGAGATAGACAAATTGGGGAGCAATCACTCCTCCAGTCTGCCCGCTCGCGCAGCGCACGCTGACACCCCGCTCGGCGGGGGTGTGGGGATTCTGGTGTAGATTAGTAATCCCTTGGGGCTATAGCTCAGTCGGTTAGAGCGCGTCACTGATAATGACGAGGTCGTAAGTTCGATTCTTACTAGCCCCACCACGAGGGATTCGTACAAATGGCGTGAAACCATTAGTAGAAATCACGGCAAACCATTAGAAAAAATGGCGGGCGCCGAAGTTGCCACCACATGGTCCACTCACGTGATCTCGACCTTCAGAGGACGTAGCGCTCCTGTTGCCAAGGAAGACTGGAACGACCGCCGTTGCTCCGAACACACTTCTTGCGTAGCGAGACAACCTGGTTGTATCGAGCTGGAATTCCTAGAATTATGTCAGCTATGCCTAGGACGATTCCACTCGCGCGAGTGCAGACTGCGAACGCATAGGCATGTCTCCATATCGATCAAGTGGTGCTGTCCCTCGAGGACTTAGGTGAGCCAGTTGACCGAACGGAAGAAGTCGCTACCATTGAACTCGAATTGCCAGAGTACGCTGAATCCCGAGGCCTTCGGAGAATGCCGATTGAAGTTCCAAGCGGGGCCAACTAGATTCGCGATGTGAGCGACAATGAGTTCTTTCTTACCCGCGCGCAGTTACTTCGTCACCAAGAATTGCTCGACTCGCTACACGAATACACCGAGGAGCTTATCGAGATGCGGGACCCCGAACGGCGACGGGTGATTTGGGACAAGTACATGCTCGCTCGCCGAGAGATCGGGGAGATACTTCCGCCAGCTCCCAATCACCTGTAGCGGTGCACCTGATTTCTTACGACTACTAGGGGAGAGAGTTGGGACCTGTCGAATTGGCGGTGAGCACCGCATTGCATGAGAACGATGTCCTCCGAACTCCCTCGCAAGGCCAGCCATTTGTCGTCGATACGATCGACGATCGTGGGGTTGTCTTGCTGTTCGGCGAGAAGAGGACCAAGACACCGTTCAGCTGGTCCACCCTCGAAGGGGTTCGAGTGGAGTTCATGGGTCTCGGTTGGATTCCCATCGGTGGTCGGCGAGACTCCCAGGGTAATCCAGGGACTCTTGATGGTTACTTGAAGACCGCGATGAAGCGAGACACGGCGGGTTGGGTCGCATCTCTACTCGAGGCAGCGGGCATCCTTGAAATTGACCGCGGTCGGCCCGCCAAAATACGAATCAAAGCCTGACCAGATCCCGCTGCCGCGTCGATTGCAAGTGGCTTAGTGAGAGAACTTACTGTTGGTGGTGGTGCTTCTCATTTCGTCCGAGCTCATCAAGTGAAGCGTTGGAATGATCTTCCAGAAACTGTCCCTGATCTGTTAAGAAAGACTCTCCGCTACTGGTCCGGACCTCGTATGCACCGCATCGTCGCAAGCCCGCATATCAACGTCATGGCGAGCAAGACGAGTCCCACGGCTGCCTGAAGAATCCAGAAATGGTTGGCCGGCTGGTATGAGAGCCAATACACCTCATGGTGCAATTGCATCCACCTCTTCACGGGACTAGGACCGTATTGGAACAATGCGGCGAGGTGCAGGCGAGCGACATTTGCGGCATGATCACCCAGCACATGCCCTCCAGGACCGACCAGCCAACCCTTCACAAGAAAGCTCCCGCTGGGCCCCACGCCCTCGGTAGCAACCGTGTTGACCGTGCCGAGAGGAAGGTAGCTGAGCAGAATGCGCGATGACGCTGATGCACCGATATCCAGAATTCGCGGGATCAACTGACTCATCCCAACGATGATTGCGCCGCCGATGAACGCGGTCGTGGCTATCGCTGCAACCGTACGCTTAACTAGAGCCCCAATAAGCGTTCCTAGCAGCAACTCGAAAACTGACAAGACTGGAGTCATCCACCAGGTCGTCATGAACAAACCGGACTGCCATTGGCTCCCAACACCAACATTGATCACCGAGTAGGGATGCATGTACCAGCTCTCGAAGAGGAATCCAAGCACCACCGCGGCGAAGGTCAAGATTGCGGCCAATATTGCAAGCATCACAAGCAATTGTCGGGCACGGCCAACCCCTTGGGTCCAGCTGAAGCGATAGGTGCCAAGCTCCAACTCGCGCGCAATCAACGGTGCTCCAACGAAAGCCCCAATCACAAGCGGGAATATTCGGAGCGCGATGACGAGCGGCGTGAAACTCGGGATGTCGGCAAATTTATTCGTCGTGTAGGCACACACTTGGAGATTGGTTGGATGGGCAAGCGTGCAACCGGCCGCGAGATACTTTCCATAGTCGCCAATCACCGCCATGCGTCCGATGATGATGGCAATGACCAGAGCAGCGGTAGTGAAGAGAACGGTCATGAACGTAGCGCGGTGCTGAATGAGAGCAACCCGCACAAGACGTCGCCACGAGTAGTGATGTCCTGGCGAATATTGGTCGGTTGTGGAACTCGATCCGGCGATCCTTGTTATCGACACTTCGTCATCTCCCCGCACGGTTCGATGCAATTGCAAGTGGACCTGACATAGCTGAGGCGGATGGTTCGCTCAGGTAGGCAAGCACGAGTTCATCAAGTGAGATGTGCTCGGCCATCCAACCGCTAGGGACCTCCATCTCGGCTTCTTCACGGACGACGAACTGGATCTGTCGTCCCGCGCGCTGAGACTTGACGATGTTCAGTTCCTCAGCGACGCTTTCCGCCTCGTCGCTAGGTCCGATCAATACCACGTGTCTGGCGAGAAGATCATCAATCGATCCAACCATCTGGACTCGACCTTGACTCATCAAGACCAAGTAGTCAGCTACCCGCTCCAACTCCGAAACCACGTGCGAGGAGAAGATTACCGAAAGGCCCTCGTCGGCCGCCAATGACATAACGACCGCCATCACTTCATGTCGCGCTAGCGGATCAAGTCGAGCTAGCGGCTCATCGAGCACGAGAAGGTCAGGGTGTCGTGCGAATGCAAGTGCGAGTGCGAGTTGGGCCTGTTGACCACCAGATAGTCTTCCCACCCTGCCCTCCAACGGGATATCGAGGTTCGACAAGCGCTTCTCCGCCAAATCTCGGTCGAATTTCTGGTTAAGGTTGGCCGCCACCGTAAGCATCGATCGCACCGTGATGTGGCGATAGAGAGGTGCTTCTTGCGCCACAAAGGCAACGCGTCCCAGAGCAGCGGGTGATCCTGCCTCAATGCCACCGAGCACCCTTATGTCCCCTGTCGTTGGGGTGGTTAGTCCAACAATGCAATCAAGCAGTGTCGTTTTGCCAGCACCATTTGATCCGACGAGAGCAACGATGCGCCCTTCAGGAATTGCTAGGGTGCAGTCGCTCAGCGCCCGAGTCTCCCCAAAGGTCACGCCAAGCCCGAAACTTTCAACGACATTCATGCGACCCCTCCGGTTTCGTCCAATGAGTCAGGACGAGTTGAAGAGCGCCCTTGGGACTGCCTAGAAAAGTCAAAGAGCGCGCTCGTGAAGAGCGCCGTGATCCCGTTCTCGTCGAGGCCGGCCGCGGCCGCCTCGGTTAGCCATCCGGTGACAAGACTGCGCCGCAGCGTTGTCAACTCCGAGAGTCCTACAGTCTCCGGTGCAGCCTCGACGAAGGTACCAATGCCAGGACGCGCGATGACTAGTCCCTGCTGCTCAAGATCGCGATATGCCTTGAGAACGGTATTGGGATTAATTGACAGCGAGGTGACGACATCTTTGATTCGAGGAAGTTGATCTCCTCGTACCAAGTAACCGAGTCGAATTGCGCTCTCAACCTGCTGGACGAGTTGGAGGTAGGTAGGAATGCCCGAGCGCGGGTCCAGCCGAAATACGACAGAGGAGACTGAGTCGTTCATCTTCGATGAATTGTTATATTTATCTATCATGATAGATAAAGTGTATCACCCTCAAGATTCGAACTAGACACCATGCTTTCAGGCCCACGATTTGTGAAACTGGCTCTTCAATTTGTTGGGGCTGCGCGCACTTCCTGCACAGTCCGCAATACTCCAACACCTTTGGTGGGCGGAATCATTCTTGGTGGTGAGTAGATCCAGAATTGCTGGTGAGCACACTCGCCTGCTCTGGTGATATAAGAATTTCCAATTTTCGATAGCCCTTTGATCACTTGGCTTTTGGTATTTCTACTAATCCCCCACCACCTCGAGCGCGCTGACGCTTTCTCTCCCTCCTCCTGCCCGTACTCTGAAGCAACGGAGGGTTTTCATGGCCACGTTGTTGCTTATTGGGTATTTCGCCGGAGTTATCGCGGGGGTTTCCCCCTGTATTTTGCCAATTCTCCCCATTGTGTTCGTCGCGTGGACCTCACCACTTCCCGAGTCAATTGACAACCGCCGCCAACGACAGCGTCGCGCACTCTCCGTCGTCGCCGGCCTGGTACTCAGCTTCGGCATCATCACGGCGACGGGCACCGCTCTTATTAGTAGCCTCGGGCTGCCCCAAAACTTCCTCCACGATGCCGGTATTGCCCTCCTCGTGATCTTCGGCGTAGGCCTCGTGGTGCCCGCCATTGGCCACGTGTTGGAGCGCCCGTTCGCTCGGCTAACGCGGACCTCCGCAACCGGCTCGGGCAGCGGCTTCGTCCTTGGTCTCAGCCTGGGACTGGTCTTCGTACCCTGCGCCGGCCCCGTGCTCGCCGCCATCTCGGTGCTGGGTGCACGCCACCAGTTCACGATCTACAGCCTCCTGCTCAGCCTGCTCTTCGCCGCCGGTGCGGCCACACCGTTACTGACCATTGCCTTGGCTGGCGACCGACTCATCGAGCGCAATCGCCGGCTCGCGGCTCGTGCTCGTCGCTGGCGCCCCGTCGGCGGTGTGCTCCTCGTCGCTATTGGCCTGTCACTCGCCTTCAACTTGGCAGCCCCGCTGCAGCGGGCACTGCCGAGCTACACCCAATCACTCCAAAACTGGTTGGAAGGCAACGCCCAGACCAGTGCGGCGCTGCGCCAACTGCAAAATCAATCGACGACGGGCAGCCTGGTGACGTGCGAGAACCTCGCCGCGGCGGGGCGAAACTTTTCGACGCTCAATTGCGGGCAGGCCCCCGAGTTCCGCGGTATCACCGCGTGGCTCAACACCCCGGGAGAAAAGCCCCTGACTATGGGTTCGTTGCGTGGTCATGTGGTCTTGATCGACTTCTGGACCTACTCGTGCATCAACTGCCAGCGCAGTCTTCCCCACGTAGAAGCCTGGTACCAGCGCTACCATCAGGCAGGCCTCGAGGTCATTGGTATCGAAGCACCAGAGTTCGCCTTCGAGCATCAGGTCGCCAATATTGCTGCCGCCGCCAAAACGCTCGGCGTCACCTACCCAGTAGCCGTCGACGACAATCTCGCCACGTGGAACGCCTACGAGAACCAGTACTGGCCCGCCGAGTATTTGATCGACGCCTCGGGCGCCGTTCGCCACGTTGACTACGGCGAAGGTCACTACAGCGACACCGAAAAGGTGCTTCGCAGTCTGTTGGCGGCACACGCGCACTCGCCACTTCCTGCCCCGACCTCGGTGCCAAACCTGACGCCACTAGGAAGCCTGAGCCCCGAGACCTATCTCGGCACAGACCGGAGCCAGTATCTCAACAACGGGGCCATGACCACGGGGGCCAGTGCGACCTACCGCGACGGCTACCCACCCCTCGGCAGTTACGACCTCGGCGGCACCTGGCGAACTGAGCCGGAGTACATCGAAGCGGGCCACCAAGCGAGCCTGACGTTGAACTTTCAGGCGGCCCACGTCTATCTCGTCCTTGGCGGGACCGGCACCGTCACGGTCTCGCTCGACGGGCGCACCGCGCGCACCCTGCACGTCAGCGGCTACCCCACGCTCTACACCCTCGCCTCGCTGCCGCGAAATGGTGAGGGTCTCTTGACCCTCGGCGTCTCACCCGGCGTTCGCGCCTATGACTTCACTTTTGGGTGACGCCGGCGCGAGGCCTTGCGTTAGCGTTTAGGGAGTTCCACTCGAAGGAGTCCCCATGACCGACCGCAGCACCTTGAGCCACGTCGAGCGCGAGCGCGCTTCGGTCTTTCACTCCTGGTCCGCCCAGGGCAGTATTAACCCACTTATGGTCAAAGAGGCCAACGGCGTCTACGTCACGGACGAAGACGGCAACTCCTACATCGACTTCTCCTCGCAGCTCGTCAACATCAACATCGGCCACCAACACCCCAAGATTGTGGCCGCGATTAAGGAGCAGGCCGACTTGCTCTGCACGATTGCGCCCCAGCACGGCAACATCGCCCGCATTGAGGCAGCCGAAAAGATTCTCGATCACTCCTTTGACGGGGCCGCCAAGGTCTTCTTCACCAATGGCGGCACCGAGGCTGTCGAACACGCCGTGCGCATGGCCCGCCTCCACACCGGCCGGCCCAAGGTCATGGCCCAGTACCGCAGCTACCACGGCGCCACTGCTACCTCCATCAACTTGACGGGCGACCCCCGACGCTGGCCGAACGACTCGGCCAGTGCCGGCGTCGTGCACTTCTTTGGTCCCTTCTTGTATCGCTCGATGTTCCACGCCACCACCGAGGCCGAGGAGTGCGAACGGGCCTTAGCCAATCTCGAAACGACGATTCAGTTTGAGGGCCCCTCCACCATCGCGGCCATCATCCTGGAGACCGTGCCCGGCACCGCCGGCATCATGGTCCCACCCGCTGGCTTCCTCCAGGGCGTGCGGGCGATCTGCGACCGCTACGGCATCGTCTACATCGCCGACGAGGTCATGGCCGGCTTCGGCCGGACCGGCTCGTGGTTCGCGTACCAGCAGCACGGGGTCACCCCCGACCTGGTCACGTTCGCCAAGGGTGTGAACTCCGGCTATATCCCACTCGGCGGAGTCGTCATCAACCGGGCCATCGCCGACACCTTCGAGAGTCGGGTCTACCCCGGTGGTCTCACCTACTCCGGCCACCCACTGGCCTGCGCCAGTGCGGTCGCCTCCATGACGGCGATGGAGGAAGAGGGCGTCATCGAAAACGCCCGTCGCGTGGGCGACGAAGTCTTGGCGCCGGGCCTTCGGGCGCTGGCCGCCAAACACCAGGTGATTGGTGAGGTGCGTGGGGTGGGTGTCATGTGGGCCCTCGACCTCGTCACGAACCGCGCCACCAAGGAGCCACTGGCCCCGTACGGTGGCACGTCGGCGGCCATGACCGAACTGGTGGCAGCCTGCAAGCGCGAAGGCCTCTTGGTATTGACGAACTTCAACCGACTCCACGTGGTGCCCCCGTGCACCATCACGGACGCTGAGGCCAACGAGGGCATCGCGCGGCTCGACCGCGCCTTCGCCACGATCTCCCACCACTACCAGGGGTAACCATGGCCGCATGGTCCGTAGCTGCTCGCAAAGTACCGACCATCACGGTCGTCTTTTGGGTCCTCAAGCTCCTCACCACGGCGTTAGGGGAGTCACTCTCTGACGCCCTGATTAATCACTACTCACCGATTCCCATCGTCCTGGGCACGGGCGTGGTGTTTGCGCTCGCGCTGGGCTGGCAGATCACCCGGCGGCGCTACGAGACCATTGCCTATTGGATGGCCGTGGTCATGGTCGGCATCTTCGGCACCATGGTCGCCGACAGTGTGCACGTTGCCCTGCACGTCCCCTACGCCATCTCGGCCGCGGTCTTTGGACTGGCGTTGACGGTGACCTTCGTGCTGTGGCATCGGGCCGAAGGCACGCTGTCGATTCACGAGATCACGACCACACGACGCGAGCTCTTCTACTGGGCCACTGTGTGCGCCACCTTCGCTCTGGGCACCGCCCTGGGCGACCTCACCGCAGCCACGCTGCATTGGGGCTACGCCCTGTCCACCTTCATCTTCGCCGCCGTCATCGTGGTGCCGGGCCTGGCCTTCGTCAGCGGTCGCCTGGGGGCCATCACGACGTTTTGGACCAGCTACGTTCTGACACGACCACTCGGCGCGTCAGTCGCCGACTGGTTGGGCAAGCCCACGAGCCACGGTGGTCTTGGTCTCGTCGCCTGGCGAGTGGCGACAGGTCTCGCACTGGCCTTCCTCGTGGTGATGCTCGCCACGTGGCGTCGCGAGCGCACCGTGTGGGGCCACTGGCGCTGACTTTATGCTGGGTGTGTGCCAGCAATTTCTGTCGACAATCCACTCGAACTTCCCAAGGTGAGCGGTGCCTCACCGGACGCTCGCGTTCGCCGCATTGCCTCAATCACCACTGCCCCTCGTGCCCTCGAGGGAGAGGGATTCCCCGTGCGTCGCGCCTTCGCGGGCGTCTCACAGGCGGCCATTGACCCCTTCATCCACATGGACCAGATGGGTGAAATTGACTACGGTCCCGGTGAGCCCAAGGGCACGCCGTGGCACCCACACCGTGGCTTTGAGACCGTGACCTACATGATGGAGGGCACCTTCTTACACCAGGACTCCATCGGCGGCGGCGGCGTTATTCAAGACGGTGCCACCCAGTGGATGACGGCCGGGGCAGGCATCTTGCACATCGAGCGACCACCAGACGCGCTGATTGACTCCGGCGGTCTCTTCCACGGCATCCAGTTGTGGGTCAACCTGCCGTCGAAGATGAAGATGACCTCACCTCGCTACCAGGACATTGGTTCTCGTGAGGTCGCTCTCTTGACCAACGACAATGGCGACGCCATCATCCGCGTTATCGCCGGTACCTTGGGCGACGCCAGTGGGCCCGGTGTCACGCACACCCCCATCACGCTGCTCCACGTCACCCTGCTCCCCGGCGGCCAGTTGGTGCTGCCCTGGAACCCGGCGTACAACGCGTTGACCTACGTGTTGGCCGGATCAGGCACCGTGGGGACGGACCGTCACGCCATTCACTCGGGACAGCTGGCCGTGCACGTCGACGGCGACGTGCTGGTTCTCAGCGCCGACGAACGACAGGACTCACGCACCGAAGCCTTCGAGGTACTCGTTCTTGGTGGTCAGCCACTGCGTGAGCCCGTGGCGATGTACGGACCGTTCGTCATGAACACCCGTGACGAGCTCCAGCAGGCCTTTGAGGACTACCAGGCGGGGCGACTCGGCCAGATTCCGGCCGACCACATCTAACGGCGACGTTATTTGTATTTGGTCGCGGCGTAGAAGGCGCTGAACAGCGAGACGAGACCGAGCAACAGGTACCACGACGAAGTGGCGCCTGGCAGAACCTGCAAGTAGTTCAACGCAATGACCAGCAGACCAAAGATCACGAGGTCGAGCAACATCCAGCCGTACCAACGGGGGCTGTGTTCCTCTTCCGGGTGCTCGGAGGCAACGGTCACGCGACCCTGCTCCTGCGGTGAGGTGTAGCGGCCGACGCGCTTAGCGGACTTGTGCGATGAGGACGACATATCTGTGTATGTTACTCATCCCGCCGAGCCGGAGCCGGTGGTTCCCGTGGAGCCAGGGTCGCACACGCTGAGCAAGACGACACTGTTGTAGGGAACGCTGGTCGCTGCCGACGTCGACGCCTCTGGCGCCTGGTCGAGAACGAGTCCAATCTGTTGCGTGGTGCACGATCCCGGATTCGCTGATTCGGGCAGGGCCTGCAGACCCAGGCTCTTCAGCGTTGATGTTGCGGCTGACTGGCTCTGATTCCGCACGTCCGGCACCAGCACGTTGCACTTGCCCGACGACGTGACCAGAGTGACCGATGCGCCCGAGGCAACATTGGTACCCGCGGCGGGAAGTGTCTTGACGACATTGCCAACCGGAACGGTTGGTGAACACGCCGATGAGGTTGTTGATGACACCTTGAGCCCCACTTGACCAATGACAGCCGCTGCCTGCGTGGGGCTGTCGCCAACCACGGACGGCACCGGGAAGAGCGAGGTCGGGCTCAGCACGGTCAGGGTGATAACGGTGCCCTTGGCGACACTGGCGCCAGAAATCGGTGACTGCGACAACACGGTATTGGGCTGAGGTGGGGTCGTTGTCGTCGTGGAAGCTCCGGCCACGGTCGTCGTGGTCGACGTTGAGGTACTGGTCACACCGGTGACGCCGGTAGCACCGGTCGTCTTCGCCGGTGCGTTCGCGATGAAGTTCACGGTGAAGCCGAGACCCGCGGCGTAGAGGGAGCTTTCCGCTACGGCCACCGATTCACCAACAACACTGGGCACAATGACGGGGGCCGCGCTTGGTCCCATCGAGATGTTCAAGGTGACATCCGAGTTGCCTGGCACCTTGGTACCCGCGGCAGGGTTCTGCGAGATGACCGTGCCGGTGGGCTGGGTGGAGGCAACGAGATTCGGTAGTGGGACCAGTCCGTCTTTGCGGAGTGCTGCGTCGGCAGCGGCCACCGTCTGGTTCACCACGTTCGGCAAGACCACCGTCGTCTTCTTCGTCACGAGCACGTAGCCCACGCCGGCAGCAATAACGACCACGGCGAGCACGAGGGCGAACAGGCCACCACGGCGGGCACCGCCCTTGTTCTTGCGGGCCTTCACGTCGGTGCGAGGACCGTGAAAGACCGGCACGGCCTGCGTCTTTTCGCCGGCGGTGACCACACCCACTGCCTGGGTAGCGTCAGCCCCAACAAAGGCACCACCACGAGTGGCCGACACGGGCTGACCGTCCACGAAACGCAGGAGATCAGCGCGCAGATCATCGGCCGTCGCGTAGCGAGCATTGGGGTTCTTGGCCAGCGCCTTCATCACAATGGCGTCGAGATCGGCAGGCACCGCTGGGTTCACTTGTGCCAGTGGCGTCACGGTGCCGTGGACGTGCTGTGAGGAAACTTCCAGGGGTGTGTCGCCCGTGAAGGGGGCACGACCGGCGAGCATCTCGTAGAGGACAATGCCCAGTGAGTAGATGTCACTGCGGCCGTCAACGGGGCGGCCCTCGGCCTGCTCGGGTGAGAAGTAGGTAGCGGTACCCATGACCGAGCCAGCTTCGGCGAGGTGGTCCTCACTGGCGACGGCCTGGGCAATACCGAAGTCCGTCACCTTCACGAGTGCTTCAGGGGTGATCAAAATGTTGCCCGGCTTGACGTCGCGGTGCACGACGCCTTGACGGTGAGCGTAGGCCAACGCCGACGCGGTCTGGGCTGCGAGTTGCGCACTGCGCTGGGCGGTCAGTGTTCGTCCACCGCGGAGAACTTCGGCCAAGGACTGCCCCTCGACCAGCTCCATCACAATGAAGTAGGTGCCGTTGTCCTCGCCCCAGTCGAAGACGGGCACGATGTTGGGGTGCGACAAATTGGCCGCGGCCTGCGCTTCGCGACGGAAGCGTTCCACAAACGAAGGGTCGGCGCTGAGCTCGGGATAGAGAATCTTGAGGGCCACCGCTCGATTCAGTAACTGGTCCTGAGCGCGGTAGACCAAAGCCATGCCGCCACGGGCGATGAGGTGGGTTACTTCGTAGCGATTCGAGTAAACGCGACGGTCGGCGACAGGCTCCATGATGTCTCTAGCCTACGTCCTTGTACCGACAACTCATCATGTTCTTACTCACCGTGGACAGGTCGATGAGGTACCCGTCGCGGGCTGACCGTGCTGGATCGCCAGGGCACCCTCGATGAGACATTTCACAATGGGTCCCGCCGTGGTCGCACCGAAGTGGAAGTCGGACTGGAAGGGCATGGCCACGGCGACCGCCACGGTGGGATTGGTCGCCGGTGCGAAGGCGATCATCCAGTCGTCGGTGTACTTGGTGGTCCCCAAGAATGCCTGCGCGGTACCGGTTTTTGCGGCCACGTTGTCACCCCAAGGGAAGATGCCCGCGGCCGTACCAAAACGAACAACGTTCACCATCAGCGGCACAATGGTCGCGGCCTGACTCTTGGTCAGTGGCGTCTTCCAGACACTGGTCTGGTATTTCGTGATCAACGTGCCGGTCGGGCTCGTAATGCTCGCCATGAGGTGCGGCGTCATGGCGACGCCCCCGTTGGCAATGGCCGCCGCGAGCAACGCCTGCTGCAGTGCAGTGGCCCGCACATTGTCTTGGCCGATAGCGGAGTAGGCCAGGGTCGGTAACGACCTAGCAAAGCTGGCCGCCGGGGGAAAGTAGCTCTGATTGACTTCGCCGCCAGGGAGGTCGAGTGGCGGCGTCGAGTTATAGCCAAAGGAGTAGGCCGTTTCGCTCAGATTTTGAGCGCCGACGTCCAGACCCAGAAGGCCATAGCCAGGGTCACACGAGGGCGGCAACATCATGGCCACGGTGCCGCCGCAGACCGTGCCGCCGTCGTTGTAGAGCAACTTATTCGTGTCGGGCAGTGGGGTGAAGGCCTCACGCTTATAGAACTTCTTCAACAGAGCGGGCTTGTGCACCACGGCGGCCGCGGTGGTAATCACCTTGAAGGTCGAGCCGGGTGGGAACGTCTGCTGGGTCGCCATGTTGCCGAGTGGCTCAAAGCCAAACTTGTCCGCCGTCGTGGCCGCCTTCCACGCCGCCTGGGCCACCGAAAGATCGCTCGAGGTAAAGGGCGTGGGGTCGTAGTTGGGGTTGGAGTACATCCCCAACACGGCGCCGGTGCGCGGGTCGAGGGTCACCGCGGCGCCCACTTGCCCCGCCATGGCCACCGAGGCAATACGTTGCAGCGCTGGTTCGAGCGTGAGGGTGAGCGTGTCGGCAGCCGACGTCGGCGCCAGTACTTGGGCGAGACTCTGTGGTGGCTGGGCGTGGGGCTCGAGGTAGGTGTTGTACTGATACTCCAGCGCCCAGGTGCCATACGACGGTCCGGCAAACCCCACCACGCCGGAGACAAGATTGCCTAACGGGTACTGGCGAACATAGGGATAGGCCGCGTTATTCGACGCCACCGACCTTGCCAGAATCGTGCCGTCGGCGGCCACGATTTCCCCGCGAGGGAACTGTGACAGCACGGTCGACAGTCGCGGGTTCAGCGGCGACGAGCTGAGTCCCGGTGCGCGCACCCACTGCACATTGATGGCCTGAGCCACCAAGAGAGCGAAGAGTACCAAGAGGCCGGTAGCGAAGAGGGTGAGCCGTCTCGTCATCGCTAGCCCTTCGGTGCCGGTTGCGTCGTAGTTGTCGTGGTCGTTGTCGGTTGGCTCAACTGCCACTGCTGGTGCAGGTAGCCAACATATTCGACCGCCGCCTGCGACGAGGGCTCGGAGATGGTTGAGTGAATCAACTGTTGATCCGCACTACGGAACTGGTGAAGGGGGAACGGTGTGACGGCAACGGTCGTGGGCTTCCACAGCAGCACACCGCCGGGTTGGCCTTGGTAGATCACTACTTCTTGGCCCTTCGCCCCAATGTAAAAGTTGGCGTAGGCGTACCAGTGCAGAATGCCGACACCCGCGGCCACCACACCGAGGATGACCGTCGCCACCACGGCGCTGCGCCACGTCACCCGCCGCCGTGTCTTTGGGGCGCGCGGGACGGGGTCTGGTCGCGGTGCTTCAGGCGGGGTGGGTGGTAGCGGCGTCATCGTCGCCTCGAGCGGCGCAAACCCGTCGGACACGGCATCAAACTCCACCAACACCGCCGTGATGTTGTCGCGGCCACCGTGGTCCTTGGCGGCCGACACCAGTGCCTGCACCGCTTCTTCCAGAGAGGCCGAACTCGTCGCCAAGATGGCGATCTGTTCATCAGTGAGTTCGTTCGAAAGTCCGTCACTACACAACAGCAGTCGATCACCGGCTTGTGCAGTAACGGAGCGCACGTCGATTTCGAGGGGCTGATCGACACCAATAGCTCGAGTGAGCTGGTGGCGACGAGGGTGCACGAGGGCCTCTTCGGCGGTGAGTCGACCCATGCGCACCCACTCTTCGGCCACCGAGTGGTCACTCGTCAACTGACGCAAGGCACCGTCACGCAGTTGGTAGACGCGGGAGTCGCCAACGTGGAACACAACGGGATGCGTGGCGCCCTTGTCTTCAATTAGTGCTGCAATGACCAGTGTTGTCCCCATACCGAAGCGTTCGGGGTGTGCGGCGGCATCAGCGAGGACCTGGCGATTGGCCGAGTCAATCGCGGCAACCATGCCATCAACGGTGGGGGTGGCGACAAAAGCGTCGTAGATGATGTCGACAGACATGGCCGAGGCCACTTCACCGGCCGCGTGGCCACCCATGCCGTCGGCCACGATGGCGACGGCGTCGTCAACGAAGTACGCGTCCTGGTTCGTCTCACGAACCAGGCCGGTGTCGGTCGCCGCGGCGTAGCGCCAACGGGTCAACGAACGACCTCAAACAGCACGCCGCCCGTTTGGACGATGTCGCCTCGTTCTAACTGCGTGCGCGTCACCACGCGCTCCTGATTGACGTAGCTCCCGTTCGTGGAGCCGAGGTCTTCGATGAAGAGGTCGCCACCATCCACGCTGAAACGCGCGTGACGAGAGGAGAGAAAAGTATCGGTGATGGCCAGATCACATTCCGGGCTGCGACCAATAACAACCGAGGGACTCACCTCTATGCGCTCATCGGCGCGGTCCAGCGGTTCAATGATCGACAACGCCAACGTGGCCGACTTGCGACGACTTCGACGCGCTGCGTCGGGTGTGATGCTCTTGGTCTGGAGCTGGGCCACGCGCAGGACGCGGGCGAAGAACAGCACCGCCACCACCATGATGAGCAGTTGGAGTGGACGAACCACTGCGGCGTAGTTCGTCACGGCCATCATGATGCTTACGCCAACTCAATTCGGAATCGGACGGAGCCAATCATGACCTCGTCACGAGGTGACAGGGAGACGGCGTCCACGCGGTACCCATTGACAAAGGTGCCGTTGGTAGAACCCAAGTCACGAATGGCAATCCCCTGGTCAGTTCGCCAAACTTCGGCGTGTTGGCGAGACACGTTGGTGTCGTTGATCACAACGGCCACGGTGGGGCTGCGGCCGATAATGAGGGGCTCGGTACCCACCGGGAACGACCGACCGTCGCTCAACAGCAGGCGGGGCTCGCTCGCGCCACCCACAAAAGCGGTCTTGACGAGGACGTCGCCTGATTTCACGTCATCATCAACGAAGATTTCGACCTTGACGGGGCCGACGAAGCCGTATCCCTCGTTCAGCGCGTGCTGGCGCGCCGACTCTTCGAGTTCGCTAATCAGGGCTTTCTGGAAACCATCGAATCGCTCAGCGTCCTTTGGGCTCAGCCACAAACGGAGGTGGTTTGGCGCCAGCGGTCCCTGGGCGGAGAGGCGACGGGTGAGGTCGATCTCGCGAATCATGCGTGCGCCGATTTCGATGGGCTGCAGCGCAGACTTAAACGGACGTGACAAGGTCTGGTCGAAGAGCTTTTCGAGGCTGTTCTCAATTTTTTTCAAGACCATAACGCTTCCAACTGTACCGGCATTATCCCCAATGCCCTACCCGAAATGGCTCAGAACCGTGTCGTTGCAGTAGGATTGACACTCCACGGGCGAGTGGTGAAATGGCAGACACGCTAGCTTCAGGTGCTAGTTCTCGAAAGGGAGTGCGGGTTCAAGTCCCGCCTCGCCCACCATCTGGGGTCCAATTGGACCCTTCGGGGTCGACGAATCCACATCGCCGAAAAACCCAAGTATTCCAACGACGGGACCGCGTCGCCGGCTGAGTCCTCTGTCTAACCGACCGAGTGCACACGGTGCACCGATCAACAAACTAAGCGTGATGAAAAACATCACCATCACAACTTCGCACCTCATTATGTCGATGCGTGCCACTGTGCGCACTCGGTCAGGTCGTGGTGTTCTTTCAGCGTCAATCGTTGACGCTCGCGGCGTATGCACGCTCCACTTCACTACGGACGGTGGTTGTCGATGACTACCGCTTCCCCTTCCGTCCAGCGCCAAGCTGCCAACTTGGTCACCAGCATCAAGCGTCGTCCCATCACGTCGCCTAACCACCAGACCTACACCCGCCTCACTATCTCCGATCTGGTTGTCCAGAACGCCACCCCTCCTGCCTTGACCATTGCGCCCGTGACCCGGGCAATCGGTCCCTCGGGTCGGATCCGAGTTTCCGTCAACAACCAGTCCCTCACCGAGTTGCTCGGCTGGGCTCCCGGTCCACTTACCTGGACTCGACAGGGCGCGTGGACCATTCTCACCCCCGACGCCTCCAAGCGTCCAGCGCACCGCAACGACGGCCGTTGCTCCTACCTGCCCGAAGGTCGCCTTCGCGTCTCCGAGGCAGCCTGTCGAAACCTCGGTCTTAGCTTCGGTGACGAAGTGATGATCCTGGTTCTCCCCGAACTCAACTCGATTGCCCTTACCCACCCAGCTCGCATCTTGACCGGTGCACCCCTTGACCTGATTGGAGCTTCCAATGACAAACACTGAAATGGCCCGTACGATTTCGACCCTCCTGAAGAACTCGGGGTTGACAATTGAAGACCTACTCCGCGTTGAGAACCAAGACCTCCGCGCTGCCAACACGAAGAACGTGTCTGAGTATGTCGCGCAGATTCTCGCTGGACTCACTCGAAACACCGCACGCAGCTACCGGACTCACTTCAACTACTTGG
>Ga0207958_1000042_pt1 | contig 42245 bp, 43 predicted proteins | sample CryBogCBH27Jul07_FD_184606 | JGI IMG/M metagenome (GOLD analysis project Ga0207958, IMG submission 184606) | Freshwater microbial communities from Crystal Bog, Wisconsin, USA - CBH27Jul07 (SPAdes) (version 2) | ecosystem: Environmental > Aquatic > Freshwater > Lake | place: Crystal Bog... | reverse complement strand
ACTTAACGCAGTGCCCTTACCGTTGGCCTTGGTATTCCATCCCGCAAATGTGAAGCCAGGGTTTGAGAACTGAGGAGTCAAACTTCCGAAGAGTGTGAGTGGAGATGCGCTCGACTGGGTCTCAGTCGAGCTCACTGAGTCGATTGTGGATCGATTCTCTTCAAAGAGAACAGATTTGAAAATGCTTTGCCACTGGGCATACAGAACAAGGTTTGACCTAAACGAATAAGTTGCACCGTTTGAATAAGTAGTGCCCTTACCAGTTGGCATCGTGTTCCACCCAACAAAAACGTTGCCGGGATTAGAAAACTGTGGGTTCAACTTTGCGAATGTGGTCAAAGTGGTAGAAGTCGCTGAGACTTGGAAGGATTCCGACTGAGCACCGGTCGCAGCGTTCGAGAAGAAGGTGACTGTGTGGACAATCGGTGCAGCACCGGCGATTGACCATTGACAAATTTGACCAAAGGTCAGCATTGCCGTAGCAATGAGCAACAAGACTCGCTTCACTTGTCCCCTCCTTCGCGCCACGAAGGCCACGGATGAAGAATTCAGCAACCAAACGTGATGTTAATCACAACGGTCGCGAACGACAAGGCTTTGAATTATGACTTGCGAGCTGCCCGCTGACGCGCAACTTCAAAGGCCGCAATCGACACTGCCACACCGGCGTTGAGCGACACAATCTTGCCAATTTGGGGGATAGAAACCACCGCAGCACAACGCTTGCGCGTCAACTGCGCCAGGCCATTTTCCTCGCCGCCGACGATGAGGGCAACGGGCTGCGACGCCAGGTCGAGGTCGTAGAGGGAGTCCTTGGACTCGCCGGCCAGACCGACGGTCAAGATGCCGGCCTTGTTCATCTGATCAATGGCCGTTGGGATGCCGCCGACGTCCGAGAACGTTAGGTACTCAATCGCACCGACCGCCGTCTTGGTCACCGTTGGTGAAATACGTGCTGAACGGTGGCGCGGCACGACAACACCGGTCACCCCAGCGCCATCGGCACTGCGGAGCATGGCGCCAAGGTTGCGGGGGTCAGTGACGCCGTCGCAAACCAGCAGGAAGGGGTTGGGCTGTTCGAGCAGTTCCTCAAGCGGCACAGTGTCGAGTCGCCCAGCGATGGCCATGACACCCTGGTGACCTTCGGTGCGGGCCTCGCGGTCCAATCGAGCCATCGAGACGAGCTGGGTGGGAACGCGCAGGCGTGCGGCTTCGAGTTCGATCTTGTCGAGAATGTCCGAGGGGTCCTGCGCGTCGGCGATGTAGATGCGCTCGATGCGACGGCGTCGTGCCTTGAGCAGCTCGAGGACGGCGTGACGACCCTCCACCTGTTCGCCGCCGAGGCCCTCCTTGTCACGGTTGACCGGACGCTGACCGACCTGGCGGCCCTGCATCACACGGCCACCCTGCTTGGCCGGACGGCCTCCTCCATTACGACGTGGTGCGGGACGCGGGCTCATAGGTTCTCCTCAATCAAAACAACGGCATGTGCCGCAAGTGCTTCGCCCCGACCAACTGCGTCGAGGCCTTCGTTCGTGGTGGCCTTCACCGAGACCGGCGCACCGACAACGGCGCGCAGCGCCGCTTCCATGGCGCCCATGTACGGGGCCAACTTGGGTCGTTCGGCCACGATAGTGACGTCGGCCGACGCCACTCGGAAACCGAGGTGGCGCATCTTGTCCACCACGTCGGCCAACAAGACCGATGAGGCAACGCCGGCGAAGGCCGGATCGGTGTCGGGAAAGTGACGCCCGAGGTCGCCCAGCCCAGCCGCGCCAAGCAGCGCGTCGCAGAGGGCGTGGGTGGCCACGTCGGCGTCGGAGTGACCCACCAGGCCGGGGCCGTCAATGTGCACCAGACCCAGCATCAATGCCCGGGTGGGGTCGTCGCTCACGCGGTGCAGGTCGTATCCGTGGCCAATACGCATCTGTGCTCCCCCGCCGCGCAGGCGACGTACGTCACCGGGCTCGGTAATCTTCATGTTCGCATATTCACCGGCGACGGTCACGACACGCCCGCCGTTGGCCTCAACGAGGGCCGCATCGTCGGTGGCGTCGTCGCCACTGGCGTGCGCCGCCAGCAAGGCCTCCAAACGAAAGCCCTGGGGCGTCTGCACTGTGACTAAGTTCTCGCGGTCCACGGTGCCCACCACGTCGCCGTCACTGACCCGCTTGATGGTGTCGGTGATCGCCAAAGCGGGAATGGCCGCGTCGGCACCCGCAACGAGTGCGTCGAGCACGCGCGCAAAGAGTTGTGCGGTGGCGAGGGGACGAGCGGCGTCGTGCACCAGCACGTAGTCGCTGTCACCGACGGTGGCCAGTCCGGCGCGGACCGAGGCGGAGCGAGTGTCGCCACCACGAACGACGATGTCAGCACCTTGATCATCACCGTCGTAGTCAGCGGGAACGACCAGCACCACGGTGTCAGCGACACTACGAGCAGCGGCAACGGCGTGGGCGGCAACGGTCGAACCGCGAAAGGGCAAGAACTGCTTGGGGCCACCAAAGCGAACCCCGCGGCCGCCGGCCACGACGACGGCCGAGACGCGCATGGCTACGGCAGAACCGACGCGAGCTTGGCTTCTGCGGCTTCGGTGTCGACGTTGAGGGCGAACGTCAGCTCGGAGACGAGGATCTGACGCGCACGGGTCAGCATGCGCTTCTCACCCGCGGACAGGCCCTTGTCCTTGTCACGGATCGACAAGTTTCGAACGACTTCGGCCACCTGGTAGATGTCGCCGGAGCGCAGCTTCTCGGAGTGGTTCTTGAAGCGGCGCGACCAGTTGGTCGGCATGCGGGCTTCCTTCTTGCGGAGCACGGCAAAGACTTCTTCGACTTCTTCGTCGTTGATGACCTCGCGCAGGCCGACGGACTCGGCGTTGGCAACGGGCACCATCAAGACGAGGTCGGTGTAGGCGACCTTGAGCTTCAGGTAGTCCTGCTTCACGTCAAAGGCCGTAATCTTCTCGACCTTTTCCACCGTGCAGGCGCCGTGGTGGGGGTAGACGAGACGGTCGCCCTTCTTGTACTTGTGAGTGGCCATGTACCGAAGTTCTCCTCGTAGAGCAATCGCCAGAAAGCGAAAGGGGATTATCTATTCTACCGCACTTTTCCCACAGGCGTGTCGGTGGGCGATGAAACCCACCGACAGCCCGATTTAGGCAGTAGGAGCGGTGTCCTTGAAGTCCACTGACGGTGGCAGGCCCTCGACGCCCTCGAAACGCAGTTCGGGGCCATCGGCACCCTCGACCACGTCAATCACGATGGTCTGGGGGGCGTGGAACTCCTTGAACAGGATCTTCTCGCTCAAGACGTCCTCGACATAGGTCTGGATGGCGCGGCGCAGCGGACGCGCTCCCAGCTCACGGTCGTAGCCCTTGTCGGCCAGGAATCCCTGCGCGGCGGCCGAGATTTCGAGACCCAGACCCTGCAGCAGCAACTGGTCACGGAGACGGTTGATGAAGAGGTCGGCAATTTGGATGACTTCGTCCTTGGTCAACTCGTGGAAGACGATGGTGTCGTCAATACGGTTGAGGAATTCGGGACGGAAGTGACCCTTGAGCGCAGCGTGGACCTTCTCCTTCATGCGCTCGTAGCTGGCGAGGTCGTCGCCCTTGCCAAAGCCCATGGTCTTGCGCAGGTCGGCCGTACCGAGGTTCGAGGTCATGATCAAGATGGTGTTCTTGAAGTCAATCTGACGACCCTGTGAGTCCGTCAAGCGACCGTCTTCGAGAATCTGCAACAGCGCGTTGAAGACATCGGGGTGGGCCTTTTCGACTTCGTCGAAGAGCACGACCGAGAAGGGCTTGCGGCGGACGGCTTCCGTCAACTGACCACCCTCGTCGTAGCCGACGTAGCCGGGGGGCGAGCCCACCAGGCGCGAGACCGAGTGCTTCTCCATGTACTCGGACATGTCGAGCTGGATGAGTGCGTCTTCGTCGTCGAAGAGGAACTCGGCCAAGGTCTTGGCCAGTTCCGTCTTACCAACACCAGTGGGGCCGAGGAAGATAAAGGAGCCACCAGGGCGCTTCGGGTCCTTCAGGCCGGCACGGGTACGGCGAATGGCGCGGCTCAAGGCAATGATTGCCTCGTTCTGGCCGATGATGCGCTTGTGGAGTTCGTCCTCCATGCGCAGCAGCTTCGAGGTCTCTTCCTCGGTGAGGCGGTTGACCGGAATGCCGGTCCAGTTAGCCAGCACTTCGGCGATGGTCTCTTCGTCCACGAGGTCGAAGGTGTCGCCACCCGAGGCCTTCACCGTGGCGTCGAGTTCGTCCTTCTTGGACAGCAGCTCGCGCTCCTGCTCCTCGAGGGCCTTAGCCTGGTCGAGCGCGCCCTTTTCCATGGCCGTTTCTTTGTCGGCACGGATGCGAGCGATGTCCTCGTCGATCTTCTTGGCGGCGGGTGGCGCGTCCATGCGACGAATGCGCAGGCGGCTACCGGCTTCGTCGATCAGGTCGATGGCCTTGTCCGGCAAGAAACGGTCAGCGATGTAACGGTCGGCCAAGTTGGCGGCCGCGACGAGCGCCTGGTCGGTGATCTTGACGGCGTGGAACTCTTCGTAGACCTCGCGAAGGCCCTTCAAAATTTCGATGGTCATCGCGACCGACGGTTGGTCAACCTTCACCGGCTGGAAGCGACGCTCGAGAGCGGCGTCCTTTTCGATGTGCTTGCGGTACTCGTCAATCGTGGTCGCACCAACGGTCTGGAGCTCACCGCGAGCCAGCATGGGCTTCAAGATTGAGGCAGCGTCAATGGCACCTTCGGCGGCACCAGCACCCACCAGGGTGTGGATTTCGTCGATGAACAAGATGATGTCGCCGCGGGTGCGAATCTCCTTGAGCACCTTCTTCAGGCGCTCTTCGAAGTCACCGCGGTACCGCGAACCGGCCACCAGGGCGCCGAGGTCGAGTGTGTAGAGCTGCTTGTCAGCCAAGGTCACGGGAACCTGTCCGGCCACAATCTTCTGGGCCAGTCCTTCGACGATGGCGGTCTTACCGACGCCGGGCTCACCGATCAGCACGGGGTTGTTCTTGGTGCGACGGCTGAGCACCTGCATGACGCGCTCAACTTCCTTGTCGCGACCGACGAGTGGGTCGAGCTTGCCGTCACGGGCAAACTGCGTCAGGTTGCGGCCGAACTGGTCGAGGACGGCCGAACCACCCTGCGACTCACTGTCGCCGGACTTGGACGAAGGTGCGCTGGTGGTACCTTCCTTGCCCGACTGCCCCGTCATCATCTGAATCACCTGGGTGCGGACACGGTTCATGTCGGCGCCGAGGTCGCCCAGCACCTGTGCGGCCACGCCGTCGCCCTCGCGGACGAGGCCGAGCAGCATGTGCTCGGTACCGATGTAGGAGTGGCCCAGCTGCAGGGCCTCACGCAGTGAGAGCTCCAGCACCTTCTTGGCGCGTGGGGTGAAGGGGGGTGAGCCGGGGCTGGGGTTGGAGTTGGCGCCAATGGCCTCTTCGACCTTTTCGCGCACGACGTCAAAGGTCACGCCCAGGGCGTCCAGCGCCTTGGCGGCAACGCCCTCACCCTCGCGGATCAAACCCAGGAGGATGTGTTCCGTACCGATGAAGGCGTGGTTCAGGTCACGAGCTTCTTCTTGCGCGAGTACTAATACGCGTCGGGCACGGTCTGTAAATCGTTCGAACATTGATGTCCTTTAGTTGTTCCTTGGCTTTGAGTGTAATTGTTTACTGTGACGGCGAAACTCGGGTGCCGTGACCAGTCGAAAAAGGCGTTTCGGTGACCATCACACGGGAGATGACGGGTATCCGTCGCGCCCCAGACGCCACGGGGTGGCGCCCGTTCTCCCCGCACAGGGGCGCATCTAGGCTGGTGCGGTGAACCCCTACCAGCACCTGCAACTGCCCGCGGTCGAGTCCGATGTTGCCCGCCTCGAAGACCTTCTCGCTGCCTCCGTGGTGTTTGGTGACGAGTACCTCGATCAGGTAACGACGCACCTCATCCGGGCGGGGGGCAAGCGCCTGCGCCCGCTGCTGGCTATCGCCAGCGCCACCTTCGGCGAGCGTGACGCGAATCAGGACGACTTTATGGGTGGTGTGGCTGTTGAGCTCATGCACCTCGCCTCCCTCTACCACGACGACGTTATGGATGAGGCCGAGATCCGCCGCAACGTCTCGAGCGTCAACGCTCGCTACGGCAACCTGATTGCCATCGTCGGCGGCGACTACCTCATGGCCCGTTCCGCCGGCATCGCCGCGGACCACGGTGTCGAGATGGCGCGCCTCATGGCGCACACCCTGGCGTGGCTCACCCGTGGCCAGGCCGCTGAAGTAAAGCGCAACTACGACGTCGCCCGCACCGAGGCCGAGTACTACGAGGCCATCGAAGGAAAGACCGCGGCCCTGATGGCCGCCTCGTGTCGCGTTGGCGCCATCACCGCTGGCCACAGCGACGACGTCAAGGAGGCACTCACCGAGTTCGGTCGCTGCTTCGGCATGGTCTATCAGTTGCGCGATGACATCCTCGACGTCATCGACGTCAACAACAAGTTGGGCAAGCCCGCCGGCCAAGACCTCGCCGAGGGCGTCTACAACCTGCCCACTCTGGCCTCACTGCAGTCAGCCAGCCACGGCGCAGCCTTACGTGAACTCCTGGGCGCGCCACTGAGCGATGAGCAGCGCGAAGAAGCCCGGGCACTGGTGATTGCCGGTGGTGGTATCGAGGCTTCGATTGCCGCGGCCGCCGACTTCGTCACGCAGGCCAAGCAGGCCTTGACAGTCGTGCCGAGCGACGGGCTTCAGCGCGGGCTGGGTGCCTTCCTCGACTCGTTGATGGCCGAGTTCCCGGCGTACTAGTCGCGCAGGGGCTTGAGCGTCGGGAAGGCAATGACTTCTCGAATGTTGGAGACGTCAGCGATCAGCATGACCAATCGGTCGATGCCAATGCCTAAGCCGGCCGTTGGCGGCAGACCCCACTCGAGCGCCTTGACAAAGTCCTCGTCGATCTGCATCGCCTCATCGTCACCGGCGGCCGCCAAGCGGGCCTGGTCTTCAAATCGGGCGCGCTGGTCAACGGGGTCGTTGAGTTCCGTGAACCCATTTGAGAGTTCGCGGCCGGCGGCGTAGGACTCGAAGCGCTCGGTGAGTTCACTGTCGCCCTGGTGGCGACGGGCCAATGGTGAAATCTCGACGGGGAAGTCCGTCACGAAGATGGGATTCCACAGCTGCTCACCACAGGTGGCGGCCATGAGTTCTTCCAAGCAGCGGCCAGGTCCCCACGACGGGTGCACCTTTTCACCGTGCTGTTCGAGGAGTGCCACGAGGCGCTCACGAGGCGTGTGCACCGACAGGTCTTCCCCGCAGGCTTCCGACACCAGTTCGGCCATCGTGCGGCGGGGCCACGGTGTGGCGAAGGAGAAGGGCTTACCCTGGTACTCCACCTCGGTGGTGCCGAGCACGTCCATGGCCACACCGGCCACCAGCTCCTCGGTGAAGGTCATCATGTCGAGGTAGTTCCAGTAGGCGGCGTAGAGCTCGAGCGACGTGAATTCCGGGTTGTGCCGGGGGCTGACGCCCTCGTTGCGAAAGACCCGTCCCAATTCGAAGACGCGCTCGTAGCCACCCACAACGAGTCGCTTGAGCCAGAGCTCTGGCGCAATGCGCAAGAAGAACTCGGCGTCTAAGGCGTTGTGGTGCGTCTTGAAGGGACGGGCAGCGGCGCCGGTCGGAATCGCGTTCAAGATCGGCGTTTCGACCTCCATGAAGTTCTGGTCCCAGCAGCGCTGGCGAATCGCGCGCACGACGGCACTGCGACGGGTCAACGCGGTGCGCGTTTCGGGGTTGGCCCACAGGTCTGCCTCGCGGTGGCGGTAGCGCAGGTCGTGGTCGGCGATGCCGGCCCACTTGTCACCGAAGTTGTGCAGCGCTTCCGCCAGGCGCACCCAGTCGGTCACCTTGACGGAGAGTTCGCCGCGCTTGGTGCGCACGACTTCGCCACTCACGCCGACCCAGTCACCCAGGTGCAGCTTGGCGAACTCGTCGAACTCATTCGTCACGGCCGACAACGCAAAGAGCTGAATCTCACCGCTGGAGTCACGCAAGGTGGCGAAGGCCAGCTTGCCCTGCGTGCGTAGCAACATCACGCGGCCCGCGACCTTGACCGAGACGCCCGACTCTTCCCCGTCGCTTAGGTGCGCGTAACTGGCCTGCAGTGTCGCGGCGTAGGCGTTGTGGTCAAAGGTGTACGGACTGGTCAACGTGGGGCTCCTGAATGATTCCTCTCATGAACGATACGCAATCCGTGCAAGGTCAGCCACGGTTCTACGAACGACACACTCGAAGTGAAGGGTGCAATCAGGCTAGCGAGGCCACCGGTGGCAATCACGGTTGCTTCGCCGAGTTCTTCACGAATACGGCCAATCATGCCGTCAACTTGCGCCGCGAAGCCGTAGAGGACGCCGGACTGAATCGACTCCACCGTGGACGTACCGATCACCGAGCGCGGTGCCACCAACTCCACGGATCGCAACGCGGAGGCATGCGCGTAGAGGGCCTCGAGCGAGATGGCCACGCCCGGCGCAATTGCCCCGCCCAGGTACTCACCCTTAGCGCTCACCACGTCAAAGACGGTCGCCGTACCCATGTCCACGATGATGAGGGCGCCGTCGTAGAGGTCGTGGGCACCCACGGCGTCGGCGATGCGGTCGGCACCGACTTCACGAGGGTTGTCGTACAGAATTGGCATACCCGACTTCGTGCCCGGTCCCAGGATGGTGGTGGGCAGGTCGCTAAACCAGCGCGAGGCCATGCGGCGCAACTGCGTGGTCACTGCTGGCGCCGACGACGAGATGGCGAGCGCGGTGACGGTGGTGCGCAGATCCAGTCCCTCGAGGTCGAGCAGTTGGGTCAGCATGATGGCGTGCTCGTCGGGCGTGCGCTCGGTGATGGTCGACATGCGCCAGTGATAGGCCAGGCCGTGTTCACCCGAGGCGCGACCAAAGCCCGCCGCGTCCGGTGACGTGGGTGAGTCGCCGAAGAGGCCAATCACCGTCTCGGTGTTTCCAACGTCAATTGCTAACAGCATCAGGCTCCCATCATGAGTGCATCGTTATCGAGCAGTCGCACGCCGTCGACAACGCCAGCGAGCATCGCGCGCGCGGGACCGACGTAGTCGTCAGCGACGGGTACGAGTGTGTGGGGCTCAACAATCTCGGCGTAGGCGACCGCCACCCCCGCAGCGAGCAGCTCCTGGCGCATCATCTCCCGTAACGCCGTGGCGGTCGCCGGTGATGACTGTGCGAGAAGGAGCGCTCGTCGAAATCCCCGCGCTCGCACTAGCCCATCAGTACTCAGGCGCGTATTGCGGCTGGACAAGGCCAGTCCATGCTCGTCACGGACCGTGGGAACGCCGATCACCTCGACGTCGAAGCGCAGGTCACGGACAAGCTGTCGAACAACGGCGAGCTGCTGGTAGTCCTTCTCGCCGAAGTAGGCGCGGCACGGCCCGGTGATCGTGAAGAGTTTGGCCACCACGGTGGCCACACCGTCAAAGTGGCCGGGCCGGTCAACGGCCTCAAGACCTTCGAACCCCCGCACCGAGATCGTGGTGGGCGTCTGCGCGGGATAGTCCGGCCACATCTCGGCGAGCGACGGATGAATACGGGCGGCGGCGCCATCGTGACGGAGTCGCTCCGCGTCAGCGTCAGCCGTCGACGGATAGGTCGCCAGGTCAGTGGCGGACGTGAACTGCAGCGGGTTGACGAAGGTAGTCACCACGACCACGTCGCCGTTAGCTCGTGCGGCCGCCACTAAGGCCGAATGACCGTCATGGAGGGCCCCCATGGTGGGGACGAGCCCGATTCGTGCGCCCGTGGTCCGCGTTGCGTCACAGAAGGTGCGCCACTCATCAATGGTGGTGATCGTCAGCACGAGCGTGCCTGGCGCGTTAGTGATGGCATAGCCCTGTTCCGTTCCAGCCCACGAGGGTGCCGTTCGTTAGTGCAACGATTCGAGTGTACCTAAGTTCATCACGATGCCGTCGGCCGCGGCCATCGCTGCCGGCGACACCAGATCGGGGCGAAGTTCGGCCAAGGGCTCCAGCACGAAGCGACGCTCGTGCATCCGTGGGTGGGGCACCTCGAGGTCTGGGGTCGACACGGTGATGCCCTCCATCAAAATGATGTCCACGTCCAGGGTGCGTGGACCCCACCGTTCGTCGCGAACGCGCTCGGCGGCGGCTTCAGCGGCCTGGGCTCGCACGAGGAGTTCGTCTGGTGAGGCCGTGGTCGACACTTCCAGCACCAGGTTCCAGAAGTCGTCTTGCTCCACCCCACCCCACGGCGACGTTCGATACACGCTCGACAGTCGATGCGGCTCACCTGCGGTGACCACTGGCACGGCACCACGAAGATACTGACCGCGGTCCCCCATATTGGAACCGAAGGAAAAGTAGGCGAGGGTCACGACTCGCGAGTGAGTGTGGTCCGTGCGCCCACCGTGGCGATGTCCTGGGCCACCGGTGGCTCGAGCTTGCGCACCGCGACGGTGGCGCTCGCAATGGCCTCGTCGAAGGCAAGAATTGCCGCACCGACCCGGCGCACCAGGGTCTCCAACAAAATGAATTGGCCGGTGATGACCACCTGTTCGACGAGGTCCAGAACCGCGGCGTAGTTGGTGGTCTGACTGAGGTCGTCATTCACGGCGCAGGCCGTAAAGTCGCGCTCAATGTCGATGTCGAGGGCGATCGGCTGTGGCTCAACGCGTTCGTGGGCGAGCGCGCCGACAATGGCGACGATCCGCAGATCGCGCAACTCAATGACGTCGCGCACGCTTAGGACTCGGCGGGGTCTCGTCGCAGCGGAACGTCGGCCATCAAAGCCCGTCCGTCAGGACCAATGGTCCGCTTTACCAATCGCTCGATGAGCGCAATGGAAGTTGGCGCACTGGGCGCACGCTTGCTCCACAGGAGATAGCCAGCGAGGACGCCGAGCAGTCGGTCCGAAACTTCGTCGCCGTGCAGGAGCACCGTCGTCTTGTTCTCGAGACACTTGGCCACGTCTTCGTAACAGGCGTCAAGCACCAGACCCTGCTGGGGTCCTCCTCGCAAGGGGTAGTGCGCAATCGCCAGACCCTTCTCGGCGTAGCCCTCGAGGGCCACCATCGGGGGAAGAATCGAGAGCACGCGGGTAAAGCCCTGCTGCTTTAACCACAAGAGTTCTTCGTCACGGCGAACCTTGCGGTGCACAGAGGTGTTGCCACCGGGACGCTCGGAAATAGCGAGCGCACCCTTGAACACCCAGGTAAAGGAGCGCGGCTCAATACCGGCCGACCATTTGCCCTTCACAATGAAACCTCCTCTACTGGCCGAGCCAGCAGATCTCGAACGTGCCCGCACGCCACAACATCGTGTACTCGCACAATACTCACACCCTGACTAAGGGCCCAGGCGGCCGTCGCCAGCGAACCCTCAAATCGGTCCTCGACGGTTGCCAGGGGCGCACCAGCGGTGTCCAAAAAGCGCTTGTGCGAAGTACCAACCAGGACGCCCGCCCCCAGCGAGGTAGCCAGCTCGACCAGCTCCCTAAGGTGGCGCAGCAGGGCCCAATTATCGTCAGGACGCTTGCCAAAGCCAATGCCCGGATCAAGCCAGAGTTGGCGTACACCGGCGCGCTGGGCCCGCTGCGCGAGATCAGCAAGGGTGGCAAAGACCTCCCCCACCACGTCGTCGTAGTGGGGATTGATTTGCATCGTTTGCGGGGTGCCCTGGGTGTGCATGGCCACGTAGCCAACGCCGAGCTCGCCGGCGACCTCGGGCAAGGTCATTGAGACATCATTGACCACGCTGGCCCCGACCGCCACGGCGGCCCGCGCCACCTCGGCCTTGCGGGTATCGACGGAGATGGGGCCGTAGGCCGCGAGGGCAGCGATGACGGGCACGACGCGAGCGAGCTCTTCGTCGAGCGCGACGTCGAGGGCGCCGGGCCGCGTGGATTCGCCACCCACGTCAACGATGTCGCAGCCCGCGTCAAAGAGGGCCCGACCGCGAGCGATGGCCGCCGCCGTGTCGGGGGTGCGCACCGTTTCGAAGAATGAGTCGGGCGTCACATTGACGACCCCCATGAGCGACGGATTTACCGCCACGAGGAGCGCGACTGGTGGATGTACTGCAGGGCCTCGGCGCGATAGGCGGCGTCGTCACGGAACACGCCGCGCACCGCGGAGGTCACCGTGGTGGCACCGGCCTTCTTCACGCCGCGCATGGACATGCAGAAGTGTTCCGCTTCGATCACGACCATTGACCCTCGGGGGTGCAACTCGGCTTCCATGGCGTCGACAATCTGGGTCGTCATGCGTTCTTGCACCTGCAGGCGACGGGCAAATCCTTCGACCAAACGGGCCATCTTGGACAGTCCCGTAATGCGGCCGTCAGGGCCAGGGAGATAGGCCACGTGGGCGACACCGGTGAAGGGTACCAAGTGGTGCTCACAGAGTGTGGTGAAGGGGATGTCACGGACCATGACCATCTCGTCGTGGCCGGCCTCAAAGGTGGTGCGCAGGTGCTGGCCAGGGTCTTCGTCGAGGCCGTTAAAGAGTTCCACGTACATCTCGGCAACCCGGCGGGGTGTTTCGACGAGTCCATCGCGGGTGCGATCTTCGCCAATGGCCTCGAGCAGTTCGCCAATCAGGCGTTCGACGCGCTCGCGGTCAACCACGACTTACGCCTCACCGACGAAGGTGTAGATCGCGTCGAGGTTGCGGTAGCGCTCGTTGACGTCAAGGCCGTAGCCGACGACGAAGTCAGCGGGAATGGAAAAGCCCACGTACTTCAGGTCCTGCTCCACGCGCTGCTCGCCTTCCTTGAGCAGCAACGCGCAGACTTCGAGGCTCCGGGGGTTTCGCGCACCCAAGTATTGGCGGAGGTAGTTCAACGTCAGTCCCGAGTCGACGACGTCTTCGATGATGAGGACGTCACGGTTGTTCAAGTCGACGTCGAGGTCCTTGACGATGCGCACCACGCCGGAAGTCTTGGTGGCGGCACCGTAGGAGGAGACGGCCATGAAATCAATCTGCACGGGCAGCTCAATAGCGCGCATGATGTCGGCCATGAAGTTGACCGCACCCTTCAAGACGCAGACCAGCAGGGGTGGCGCACCGGCGTAGTCTGCCGTGATCTGGCGACCCATCTCGGTGATGCGGGCTTGCAGCTCCGCTGCCGAAACCACCATCCGTCCGAGTTCGTGGGCGGCCCAGTGGCCGGAGAGGTCAGAGGACGAAGGTGAAGTCATATGCGAAATGGTAGTTCGTCACTCCGAGAGGGTGAGTCGCTGGTGCTGGCGCGATAAGCGGCGTCCACCGCTGAGTTCACAGGCCACCACCTCGCCGCGCACCACGGCCATTGCGCGCTCCACCTCGTCGACGCTGGGCGCGTAGACATCCCCGTGGTCGTTCGCCGACTCGAGGACACCCCGAAGCCAGTGTCGCAAACGAGCGGCCGGCCACGTGGCCAACTCGCGGCAGTCCGCATCGCCCAGACCCAGCAGAAGGTCGGGCGCCGTGATCTGGTGCAGCCAGGCCAACTCGTCATCCATGACCCCGGTGGCTCGCATGAGCACCGGCACCACGTCACGCTGCATGACGTCATTCATCAACGGCAGGAGTTCGTGTCGGACCCGATTCCTCGTATAACGAGGATCGAGGTTTGACTCATCCAGTCGGGCCACGATGCCACGCTGCGCGACGTAGTCATGGAGATCGCGACGGCGGACCCCAAGCAGCGGCTTCGTCGTCGTATCGCTCATCGAGGTCAGGCCCTGGCGACCGGCACCACGCAGCAGGTTCATAAGTATGGTTTCAGCCGCATCGTCCATGGTGTGACCCGTGAGCACGCCCGAGGGCAGTGCACTGCGCCGGGCCTGTCGGGCCCGACTTTCGAAATTGGGGCCAGCGGGGACATCGACGTTATGGAGAACAAACGCCACATCGAGCTCGGCACAGAGTTGGGCCACGAATGCCGCGTCCTCGCCACTGGTTGCTCGCGCGTGGTGGTCAACGTGGTGCACGTGGACAACAAGGCCGGCGTCGAGGGCGAGCAGCAGCAGTCCGACCGAGTCAGGACCGCCCGAGACCGCCACGTCGACACGGGTGCCGGGGCTGGCAAAGGCGCACTGGCGCAGGAGTTCGCTGTCCACGAGGTGTAAGCCTAGGACCAGCCAGCGCGGCCACCGTGCGAGACTAGGCGGGCGCACATATCGCCAGAAATAAGGAGTCGTCGTGCAAGAAGTGGCATTCGAGGTGGAGATGCGCGGGGGCCTACCCGTGTACGCCATCGAACCCCTTCGCGCCTTCGGGATTGACGCTTTCGTGACTGAGCGCCGTGGCGGTGTCAGCACCGCGCCCTTTGACGAACTCAACCTGGCCCTGCACGTTGGTGACGACGCAGCCGCGGTGGCACACAACCGCGGTCGCGTCGCCAAGGCCATTGGTCTTCGCCCCGAACAAGTCGTCTACGTGAGCCAAGTGCACGGCGCCACCGTGGTCGACGCCGACGAGGACTATCCGCAACTCGAAGGCGACGCGATGGTGAGTCGCCGTGATGACGTGGCGTTGGCCATTATGACGGCCGACTGCCTACCCATCGTTATCGCTGACGCATTCTCATCCACCTTCGCGGTGGTCCACGCCGGCTGGCGCGGCCTGGTTGCCGGCGTGATTCCCGCGGCGTTGGCGCACTTCCCCGACCCGGCCACCGCGCACATATTCTTTGGCCCGTGCATCTCTCGCGCCACCTACCAAGTGGGTGCTGAGGTAGCGGCGCACTTCCGTGACGTACCTGGCGCGATTGGCCCCAGTGCCAGCCCTGATGATGCACCACGCTTCCTGCTCGATCTCGTCGCCGTCGCCGAGTTCCAGGCACGCCGCGCTGGCGTCCCCGCGGGTCAACTGCTACGCACCAGCGCCACCACCGACGGCGGTCAGGTCTTCTTTTCCGACCGAGCGGCGCGGCCCTGTGGCCGCTTTGCCGTCGTGGCCCGTCGCGCGTCCTACGATTATCTCGTGGGAGACGACGCATGAACCGAGCCGCGCGCTTCACCTACCAAGGTCTCGAGGCCACCGGCGAGACGTTGACGGGCCGTTGGCTCCTCGACGATGTCGCCTTCGCCGAGACCGTAACGGTCGCCGGCGCCGACTTCACCGACCCCGCCCAGATCGCTCTGGGACAGCTGTGGTACCTCATCGCTGGTCTCTCCTATTACAAGGCCGGTGCCGCGACGGTTGTCGACCTGGGCACCACCCCCGTTGGAACAGCCGGGCTGGCGCTGCTTCGGGCGGCCCTCTTCGACGGTCTCGGCGAATACTCCTTCCGCAACGACCTGCCACTCGACGACGTCGTCTTTGTGGGTGGGAGCGCGGTAACGAGCCATACCGTCGGCGCCAGCGATCGGATACTCACCCCCTTTGGTGGCGGCATTGACAGTTGCGTCACGGTGACGTCGCTGGCTCACCTCGACCAAACCCTCTTTGTCATGAGCCCTGCCAGTGGCACCTTCGCACCATTGGAAGCCACCGCCGCCGTCACCGGCCTCCCCGTCCAGCGCGTGACGCGCCACCTTGATCTCGCCACCTTGACGAGTCGCCCCTTCTTTAATGGCCACGTGCCCGTCACCACCATGGTGACGCTCCTGGCCGTGCTCAGCGCAGTAGCGAACGGCCAAGGGGCCGTGGCGATGAGCAACGAGCACTCCTCATCGGCACCGAATCTGCAGTGGCGGGGACGTGACATCAACCACCAGTGGAGCAAGTCACTCGTCGCCGAGGAGCTCATTGCGGCCGCGGTTGCCGAACGCATTGGTACCGACTTCGTGGTGGCCAGCTTCCTTCGCAACCGCTCGGAACTCTGGGTCGCTCAACAGTTCGCGGCGGCCGCGACCTTTCACCACGTCTTTCGTTCCTGTAACCGGGCCTTCGCCCAACAGCATTCGGCCCGCGCCACGCAGTGGTGTGGCACGTGCGACAAGTGTCTGTTCATCCACCTCATCCTCGCGCCCTTCTTCGAGCGCCAGGAGCTGGCCAGCATCTTTGGCTCCGAGCCGTTAATCTCGCCCGAACTACTTCCCGCGCTCGAGAGCCTCGTGGGCATCGGTCTGGAGCACAAACCCTTTGAGTGCGTGGGCGACCCCGACGAAAGTGCCGCCGCCCTCGTTGAGATCGCGCACCGCCCCCAGTGGGCGGACTCGCCCGCGCTCGCCGCGCTCGCCGCTCGGGTGCAGCCGACCAGAAGCTTCGCCCAGTTACTCGAGCCAGAAGGGGTCAGCCGTGTCCCGGCCTCGTGGCTTCGCTGACCTTGCGGGCCAGCGCGTAGGCATCTACGGCTACGGGATCGAGGGTCGCGCCGCCCACGCCCGCCTGAATGTTGTGGGGGCCACCGTGGTGCTCGTTGACGACACCCCACATGACCCCGAGGTACTCGCCACCACAGACGGTGGTCTTGAGGCACTCGTGGCCTGCGACGTCGTTCTCAAGAGCCCCGGCATATCGCCTCACACGCCGACCATCGTGGCGTTGCGCGAGGCCGGCATCACCGTGACGTCTGCGCTCAATCTCTGGATGGCCGAAGCCCCCCTAGATCGAACTATCGCCATCACCGGCACGAAGGGCAAGTCCACCACCACCTCCCTGGTGACGTTCTTCCTCGAGTGCTGCGGGGCGCGCGCTCACGCCGTTGGCAATATTGGCCAGCCGCCCTACGACCCCACCTTGTCTATCGCTGACGGCTGGGTGGTCCTGGAAACGTCAAGTTTTCAAAGTGTGGACCTTGACACCGTCCCCACGCGCCTCGTGGTGACGTCGCTCGGGTCGGACCATCTGGACTGGCACGGCTCCCTCGAGCAGTACCGGCTCGACAAACTGGCCTTCACGCGGGTCGCAACGCCCCACACCACTTTTGTGGCAGACAGCGACATCCTTCACGACTACCGTGGCCACATCGGCGGTGACGTTCGATTCATCACCCCCGACCGCACCTCGCTCGCGACCCACCTGCACCTCTTGGGCGAACACTCCAACGCCAACGTGGCCCTCGCACTCGCCGTTGTCGCCGACGCACTACATCGTTCGGTGGAGGACGTTGCCACCACTGTGCGCCAGCACAGCACCGACTTCGTACCCTTGCCGGGACGACTCACTCTGCTCGCGAGTATCGATGGGGTTCGCTACGTTGACGATGGTCTGGCGACGTCAGTGCTTCCCACTATTGCCGCGCTCGAGGTCTTTGCCTCCAGCCGCGTCTCGCTGATCGTTGGCGGATTCGACCGAGGTGTTGACTACCACCCTTTGGTCGCCGCCATCGCCGCTCGGATCCAACCAACGACCGTGGTGGCCATGGGCCCCGCCGGTGAGCGCATTGCCCATCTGCTCGACCCCGCCATGGTCACCGTCGTAGGATCAATGGCGGAGGCGGTCGACGTCGCACGCGACGCCTGTAACGGTGACGGTGTGGTCCTGTTTTCGCCCGCAGCACCAAGCTTTGATCGCTACGCCAATTGGCGCGAGCGCAGTGAAGACTTCGCGGCCTGTCTGCCCTAGGCGAGAGTTCGACGGCGAATTCTCCCCGTACGGGCATTGATGGTAAGGGCGACCACTGCGACGCCCCACCACGAAAGTGGAGCCTGGGAGGGGAATCGAACCCCTGACCTGCTCATTACGAATGAGCTGCTCTGCCGGCTGAGCTACCCAGGCGCGACTACCGACTCTAGTGGATATTTTTGGTCCCGCCTAGAGGCGCATCAGTGACAGAGCGAGGTCGTGCAGCAACAGGCCTTCATCAACGTTCGTCCCCAATCGCTGGTAGGCCTCCGTGACAATTTCGATGGCGGCGATGGTCTGGGTCAGGGTGAACTGGGCGCGCGCATCCAACGATGGTGCAGTGGTGAGCTCATGGAACCGCTCGCGATAGACCGCGGCCAGCACACTTAAGCCAAAACGCAGTTCGTCGAGACGAAACCGGCGCTGCTCGCGCTTGTGCTGCTGCTCGATCTTGGTGCGCCCAGGCACCGCACGGAGCCCCATCTCCTTGGCCTGGGCGGCGAGCCGCTCAAGCTCAGCGTCTTGCAGCGTGACCAGTGGCGCCAGCGCGGCGGTGATGGCGGCGGAAATGTCGAGGGCAAACGCCGCGGCCGAGGCCGCCGTGCCATTGAAGCGATCGGGTGCACCACGCCAGAGCGCCAAGCGCTGCGCCAATGCAGGGTCGTTCACCAAGACGTGCGCTCGGCGCAGATTTCCCTGCGCCGACGCAGCCGCCTCGACGGCCACCTCACGCGACGCTCCCCCGCGCACCAGGACATCGACGATGGCGTCAATGGAGAGACCCTGCAGGGGAATGTTGACGCACCGCGACTCGATGGTGACAAGTTCCTCGGGGAGCTCTTCGGCGGTCAGAATGAAAATTGTCTTTGTCGCCGGCTCTTCGAGCGTTTTTAGTAGTGCGGGGGCGCTCGGCGAACCACCCGACACCGTGAGTTCAATGTCCTCGACAACAACGATGTTGAACGGGGCCTGCAGTGGTCGGCGACGCGCGATGCGTTCGATGTCGTGGATGTCTTCCACCGACCACGATGCGCCGGCTCTGGTGGCAACGTGCACGTCGGGCTCATTGCCTTCGAGCACTCGTCGACACACGTCACACGCACCGCACCCGTGTGCGGGGCACTGCAGCGCGGCAATGAAGGCGCGCGTCGTCTCTTCGACGTTGGCCCCCGAAGGGCCACTAATGAGGTAGGCGTGCACCGGCTGACGTACGTAGTCACGCATGGCAGCCACCGCACGGTCCTGGCCGACGATGGCGTCAAAGACGTCGCTCACCAGAGACTCGCTAGTCGCTCATCGATGGCGTGGGCCACAGTGTCCATGTCGCCGGAGCCGTCGATCACGCACCAGCGATCAGGGGCACCAGCGGCCAAGGAGAGGTATCCCTCGCGCAGACGCTGGTGGAAGGCGGCGTCGGCCGACTCGAAGCGGTCTTCGTGATTGCGGGCACGCCGTTCATTGGCGGTCGCAATGTCGATGTCAATCAGCACAATCAGGTCGGGTTCATCGCCACTGATCGAAAAGTCACTGGCGGCGCGCAGAGCGTCGATATGCAGTCCACGGCCGTAGCCCTGATAAGCCAGGGTGGAGCCATAAAAGCGGTCGGCGATGACGTGCTGGCCGCTCGCGAGGGTTGGGCGAATAACGGTGTCGAGATGGTGCGACCGATCGGCCATCATGAGCAGGGCTTCGGTCGTGGGTGACATGGGGGTCGCGGCGTCAAGGAGCCACGTGCGCAGTTGCGCGCCCAAAGGAGTGTCGCCCGGCTCAAACGTGAAGAGACCACCAACGGCCGCGGCGACACGGCGCGCCTGCGTGCTCTTGCCCGAGGCGTCAATGCCCTCAAAGACCACGAAGCGGCCCGGCACTAGGCCTCAGTTGCCTTGGCAATCAGCGCGGCGTTCGCCTTGGCACCCTTGGCTGCGGCGGCGCGCTTGACGGCGGCCTTCGCGGGCGCGGCCTTCTTCGCTGCGGCCTTCTTGGCCGGTGCCTTGCGGGCAGGAGCCTTCTTGGCCACGGCCTTGCGTGGGCGCGTTGAAGGTTCGGCGTTGCGCTTTTCGGCCAGCAGTTCCGCGGCACGATCAATCGTCAGCAACTCAATGGCATCACCGGGGCGCAGCGTTGCATTGACCTGTCCGTCGGTGACGTAGTTGCCGAACTTGCCCGTTCGCACCACCACGTGCAGCTTGGTGACCGGATCGATACCAAGGTCCTTCAACGGACCGGCGGCGGCACGGCGACCACGCTGCTTGGGCTGGGCCAGAATCACAAGTGCGCGGTCCAAGGTGACGGTGAAAATCTCGTCTTCACTCTCGAGGGAGCGGGTCTCTTTGCCCCACGTGATGTAGGGACCGTAGCGACCGTTCTGCGCCAACACTGGTTCGCCGTCGGTGGGGTGTGCCCCCACGGTGCGCGGCAAGGTGAGCAGACGTTCCGCGTCGGCGAAAGTGACCGTGGCGGGATCCATCGTGGAGAACAGTGAGGCCGTCTTGGGCTTTTCGCCGGCCTTCACACTCTCCATGTCACCGACCTGGACGTAGGGTCCGTAGCGGCCGGCCTTGAGATAGACCGGCAGGCCCGTTTCGGCGTCGGTGCCCAACTCGCGGTCGTTGCTCGGCGCCGACAGCAACTCGAGGGCGCGCTCAACGGTGAGTGAGTCGGGTTCGGTGGCTTCGGGAATAGAGACACGTTGTTCGCCGTGACTCAGGTACGGCCCGTAGCGGCCCGAGCGCACACTCACGGGAAGTCCGTCGGGCGCGGTGCCCAGGACGATGGAGTTAATGGCCGCAAAGTCGAAGTCCAGCTCCGAGTGGGTCATCTTTTCCAGACCCTGCTTCGCGAACTCGGTGGTGGCGGCGGCGTCACCGAAGTAGAACTTGCGCAGCCAGGGCTCGAGCTCTTTCTGGCCCTGGGCAATTTCGTCGAGCTGGTCTTCCATGGCCGCCGTGAACTGGTAGTCCACTAAGTCGGCGAAATAGGTTTCGAGCAGATTTACCACGGCGAAGGCGCGGAAGGCCGGGACCAATGACTTGCCCTTCTTCCACACGTAGCCGCGCTTGTCGATGGTCTTCATCACGCTGGCGTAGGTGGAGGGGCGGCCGATACCCAAGTCTTCGAGCTTCTTGATCAACGTTGCTTCCGAGTAGCGGTCCGGTGGCTGGGTGTCGTGACTCTTCATGGTCACGTCGGCCACGGGCACCGTCGCACCCTCCGTCAACGGCGGCAAGATGCGTTCCTGGTCGGCCAGTTCGGCCTCAGGGTCATCGGTGCCCTCAACGTAGGCGCGACGGAATCCGGGGAACTCGATGCGCAGACCGGTCGCACTCAACGTCGCGCTGACGTCACCGTCAAAGCCGGCCACGGCGCCCAGCGGCGCCTGGAGTCTGACCTTGTCCTGCGTCAGGCGAGCGTCCACCATCTGCGAGGCGATGGTGCGCTTCCAGATCAGGTCGTAGACGGCGAGTTCGTCGCCACCGAGACTCGACTGCGCCTCGTCGAGGGTGCGGAAACTCTCACCGGCGGGGCGAATGGCTTCGTGCGCCTCCTGAGCGTTCTTCACCTTGCGGTCATAGCGACGAGGCGCGTCAGCGACGTAGTCGTCGCCGAACATGTCGGCGGCCATGGAGCGCGCGGCCCGAATCGCCTCATCGGACAGACTCGTCGAGTCGGTTCGCATGTAGGTGATCCATCCCTGTTCGTAGAGTCGCTGGGCGGCGCGCATCGTGCGCTCCGGGTCAAAGCGCAGCTTGCGCGAGGCCTCGATCTGCAGCGACGAGGTCATGAACGGTGGCTGCGGACGCTGGGTCCGTGGCGTTGAGGTGATGGACGAGACGGTGACGGTGGCGTCGCGCAGCGCGGCCGCAATGGCGTTAGCCGAATCGGCCGTGAGGACCGTAACAGTTCCCTTGGCGTCGAGTCGACCACTGGCGTCAAAGTTCTTCCCGCTGGCTACCGCCGCACCATTAATGGTGTCGACGATGGCGTCGAAGGTAACACTCTGGGCCTGTAGTGCCGCCGTGACGTCGAACCAGGTGGCCGAGGTAAAAGCCATGCGCTCGTGCTCACGTTCGCACACCAATCGGATCGCGACCGACTGCACGCGTCCGGCCGAGCGGGCCTTGTCGACGGCGCGCCACAAGACGGGTGAGACTTCATAACCGACGAGACGGTCGAGGAACCGGCGACCTTCCTGAGCGTCCACGAGCTGCATGTTGATGTCGCGCGTGTCTTCGACGGCCTTGGCGATGGCCGCCGGCGTGATTTCGTGAAAGACCATGCGCTTTACGGGCACTTTGGGCTTCAGGACCTCGAGCAAGTGCCACGCAATCGCTTCGCCTTCGCGGTCTTCATCGCTCGCCAGGTAGAGCTCGTCTACCTCTTTCAATGCGGCTTTGAGTTCAGTGACGACCTTCTTGCGGTCCGGCGAGATGACGTAGACCGGCTTGAAGTGATCGTCCACGTTGATGCCGAGACGGGCCCACTTTTCCTTCTTGATGTCGGCGGGGATGTCAGAGGCACTCTGGGGTAGGTCACGGATGTGGCCAATGGAAGGCTTGACGATGTAGTCGGGGCCCAACATGCCCTGGATGCGGGTGGCCTTCGCCACCGACTCCACAATTACTAGTGCTCTCGCCATGTCCTCACCTCCCGGTTGCAGTCTCGTGTTCCAACGGCCGTCGCCAAGTGCCGAACGTTAGTCGTCGGACTGCGGCGCAGCGACAATCTCGTACTGCGGGTTCAAAATAACGGCCTCGCGGCGCAGGCTGGTCACGGTACCACGCACCAACAAGCGCGTGCCCCGCTCGATGCCCGGCACCGACGAGCGTCCCTGGAAAATAACGGCGACCGAACCGGTGTTGTCAACAATCATGCAACGCAGGTCCGACGTGCCGTCTTCGCGCGTGACGGTCATCGAACGCACCCGTCCGGCCACCTCGGCGAGCTGACGTTCCATCAACGAGCCAATAGGTGCCGCTTCACCGGAGCGCTCCGCCAACTTCACGTCGGCTTCCAGGTGCGCGTCCTCGCGCACGCCGCCACGCACGACCTCATCACTCATCGGTGCTTCGGTGACGTCGCCCTCGGAAATACGAATACGGCTCGAACGATACGGAATAATCGTGGCCGCCGTCCGCGGAATCTGCATGACGGCACTTGCAATCTGGTCGGCGGTGCGGTCGTGCAAGAGTCGCTGCAGACGTGACACGAAGCCACGACGCGGCAGGATCACCATGCAGAACACTTCAGGGTCCCGCACGATGTCGGCCACCAGCTCCAGAGCCGCGCGGTCAAGCCGGCGGTCTTGGCACTCAACGATTTCGAGGTTGACGTTGGCCGACGCGCTGTGCTCGCGACCCCACATGCTCTCAAGCCGCTTCGTGACCATTGGGTCGATATCGAAGTGAACGGCGCGGATTGAGTACGAGTTGAGCGTCGAGCAGTACTGCAGCGCGCGCTCAGTGGCGAGGTCGTAGGAGTCGACGAAGACGACGACGCGGGTGGTGCGAATGCCCACCGGCGCACTCGTCACACCGGCCTCGAAGGAGGCCTGCTCGCGGGTGTACTGCTTGTTGAAGCGAATCAACGCCCAGTACATCAGTGGACCCACCACGACGATAAGCCACGCGCCTTGGGTGAACTTGGCGAACACGAAGATCAAGACCACGAGTGAGGTCACGGTGGCCGAAAGGCCGTTAAAGAAGATGCCTCGACGCCAGTGGCCGGCGCGCTCGCGGTGGTGCTTGGCCACCATGCCCAAGCCCGCCATGGTGAAGCCGGTAAACACGCCAATGGCGTAGAGCGCGACCAACGAGTTGACGTTGGCGCCAAAGGCGATGATCAGCGTGAGCGAGATGATGCCGAGGACGATGATGCCGTTCGAGAAGCCCAAGCGGTGCCCGCGCTTGGTCAGCTGGCGTGGCAAGTAGGCGTCGGTGGCCACGTAGTTGGCCAGGAATGGGAAGCCATTAAAAGAGGTGTTGCCACCGGTATACAAAATGGCCACCGTCGCGAACTGGACGATGAGAAAGACAATGTGGCCGGCGCCGGTGGCGCCGAAGACGGCGCCCACTTCTTGCGAGACCACCGTGGGGGTCCCGGCCGCGAAGGGCAGGGCGTGGGTCCAGTGCGCGAGCAACGTGGTGCCCAAGAGCAAGAACGCCAGCACGCTGGCCATAATCACAAGGGTCTGGCGTGCGTGCACCGACGCGGGCTTGCGGAAACTGGCCACGCCATTGGAGATGGCCTCGAGGCCCGTCAGTGACGAGCCGCCATTGGCGTAGGCGCGCAACAGTGAGACGAAGGCGAGACCCATCAAGACGCCCGTTCCCGAGTGACCAAGGTGCCCCTCGACGAGCAAGCTCGTCTGGGGAATCTTGATCAGGTGCAGGGTGCCGGTGAGCTCCTTGTAGTAGCCAACGATGATCGTGGCCGAGAGCGCCAAGATATAGAAATACGTCGGAAAGGCGAAATAGGTACCGGCTTCGCGCAGACCGCGAAGGTTGCCGAAGATCAAGACCAACACCACGCCAACTGTGAGTTGCAAGGTGTACGGGGTCAGCGATGGAATGGCACTGGTAAGTGCCGCCGTACCGGCGCTGCACTGCACCGCCACGGTGACGGTGTAGTCAATAAGTAGGGAAACGGCAGCAATCTGGGCGATTTTCGGCCCAAAGTTTTCGCGGGCCACCACGTAGGAGCCACCGGCCTGGGTGTAGTACTTAATGACGTCCCAGTAGGACAGCGTCACGAATAACAGCACACCCAAAATGACGAACATAATGGGTACGACCAGGGAAAATGCGGCCAGGCCAATGTAGGGGGTCATCTGCGTCAAGATCTCTTCGGTGCCGTAGGCCGACGAAGAAATACAGTCGGGGGCCAAGACGCCAAGCGCGACGGTGCGGCCCAGGCGCTCACCGGACAACTGCTCGGTGACGTAGGGGCGACCCAAGAGAATGCGCTTGATGCGGTACCCCAGTGATTCGGGGTAGACGGCGGCCACATTGGCGTGCGACGTCAGGACGGGCGAGTTCTTGCTGAGCTGCTTTTGCGCGTCTGACACGATGACTACCCTAAACCTACCGAGCGATATTTTGCAGACTCATCTTAGAAAAGCCCTCGCTGGTTGCGCTTTTTGCTTCAAGTGTGGTGAGATGAGAGCGTGCATATCGTTGTCGTCGGCTGTGGCCGAGTCGGATCAAGTCTCGCCATGCAGTTGTCGGAAGAGGGCAACTCGGTGGTCGTCATTGACAAGAATCGCGATTCTTTTCGCCGCCTGACCCGTTTCGACGGCCGCGTCATTCACGGCTCGGGCTTCGATCGCGACATCCTCGCCAAGGCCGAAGCTCAGGGAGCCGACGCGCTGGCCGCCGTGACCCGCGGTGACAACACCAACATCCTCTGCGCTCGTATCGCCCGCGACAACTACCAGGTGAAGAACGTGGTGGCCCGTATTTATGACCCCCACCGCGCCTCGGTCTACCTCAAACTCGGTATTCCAACGGTGGCCTCCGCACTGTGGACTACCCAGCAGGTCAAGCGCTACATCTTTCCCGACTCCGACGGCCTCGTCTGGACCGACGGCACCGGTTCACTCAGCCTGATTGAAATTGTCGTGCCCGACCACCTGGCCGGCCAGCCCATTTCTCGATTCGCCATCAGCCGCGACGTTCGTCCCGTTGGTCTCGTTCGCGGTGGCATCGGCCGCGTCGACGTTGATGGCCTCTTCGCCCAGGAGGACGACGTCCTGCAACTCCTCGTCACTGAAGCCGGCCGCGTCGAGCTCAAGGCCTTCCTCGAAACGAGGCCCGCATGAGAGTCATGATTGCTGGTGGTGGCTCGGTCGGTATGGCGATCGCCCTCGACCTCGTTGATCGCCACCACGACGTGGTGCTCTTAGAGCACGACGCCGACATCGCCGAAAAGATTCGCCTGCAGTTGCCCGGGGTGAACGTCCTCCACGCCGACGGCTGTGAAGTCACGGCCCTGTCGCAGATTGACCTGCGCACCGTCGATGTCGCCATCGCCGCCACCGGTGACGACGAGGACAATCTCGTGATCTCCTGGCTCGCCAAGCAGGAGTTTGGCGTCCCACGCGTTATCTCACGCATCAACAACTCCCGCAACGAATGGCTCTTCAACCACTCGTGGGGCGTTGACGTCGCCGTCTCGACCCCAGCGCTCATTACCTCGCTCGTCGACGAGGCCGTAGAGGTTGGCTCGATCATCAATCTCATGGACCTCGCGCACGGCAAAATGCGCCTGATTGAGGTCACCCTGGCCAGTTCCGCCCCCGCCGTCGCCGAGGGCCGCACCCTGAACGAGCTGAACCTCTCCGACGCCGTACGTGTCGTCGCGGTCGTTCGCTCCGACCAGCCACTCGTCCCGCAGGGTGCCATGCACTTCTACGAACACGACCACGTGATTTTGGTGGTCCGCGCCGATTCGGCCGAAGACTGCGCCGCCGCATTCATCGGTTGAGCATCAGCCATTTCGTGACCATTGTCATATCGGCGTAGCATGAGAACTGTGCGCGCCGCTTTTTTCGACCTTGACAAAACTGTCATTGCCAAGTCGTCCATCGTCGCGCTCGGCCCCGAATTCCACGCTCGCGGCCTCTTAAGTCGTCGCACTTTGTTGCGTGGCGCCTTTACCCAGTTGCTCTTTTTGCGCTTCGGTGCCAGCGACGAGCGCCTCGACAAGATTCGTCGCCACGTCCTGCGCCTCACGAAGGGCTGGGACCACGACGAGGTGCGCGCACTGGTGGCCGAGAGCATCAATGAAGTCATTGAACCCCTCATCTACCAAGAAGCCCTCGACTTGATCAAGGAGCACGTGGCCAACGGTGACGAGGTATGGCTGGTCTCCATGTCACCGGTGGAGATCGTTGAGCCCTTCGCCGAAATGCTCTCGATGACGGGTGCCATTGGCTCGCGGGCCCGCATTGACGACCAGGGCAAGTTCACTGGTGAGATGGACTTCATCGCCCACGGCGACAACAAGGCCGCCGCCATGCGTGAGGTCGCCGCCGAGCGCGGTATTGACCTCGCCGAGTCCTTCGCCTACAGCGACTCCGGCACCGACGCGCCGATGCTGATGGCCGTGGGTCACGCGTTCTGCGTAAACCCCGACCGAGCCCTCAGCCGCATTGCCCAAGAGCGCTCCTGGCCGGTGTTGAGCTTCACGCACCCCGTGCGGGCCCACGACGGCAAGCAGTCGCGAACGCCCTTCATCATCAGTGCGATCGTGCTGGGCATTTTGGCGCTGCTGGGCCGCTCGCGGCGCAGCGACAAGTAATTAGAGCGTCAACAAGTCGCGCGCACCGGTGTCCGAGGACGGGTGACGCAGCTTTGACATGGCGCGCGCCTCAATCTGACGGATGCGCTCACGGGTCAAGTTCATCTCCGCACCAACGTCTTCGAGGGTGCGGATCTCACCGGCACCATCGAGGCCGAAGCGCATGCGCAGAATCTTCTGCTCACGCTCGTCGAGGGGCTGGAGCAACTTCTCGATTGCCGAGGGCATCATCTTGACGGCCGCGACGTCGAAGGGTGACTCGGCCGAACGGTCTTCGACCACGTCACCGAGTTCGGCGTCGCCGTCTTCACGCAGTGGCTCCGACAGCGAGATGGGCTCGGAGCGGAAGCGCAGGGCTTCAATGAGCTTGTCCTCGGGCATCTCGCACTCTTCGCAGAGCTCCTTGATGGTGGGTGGACGACCGAACTTGAGTTCCAAACGTGACTGCGCCTTTTGCACGCGGGCCAAGGTGTCACCGGCGTGCACGGGGAGGCGAATGGTGCGGCCGGTGTTGGCGATACCGCGGGTGATGGCCTGACGGATCCACCAGGTGGCGTAGGTCGAGAACTTGAAACCCTTGCGCCAGTCGAACTTCTCCACGGCGTGCATCAGACCGAGGTTGCCCTCTTGGATGAGGTCAAGCAGTGGCAGGCCCGAGGCCTGGTACTTCTTGGCGATGGAGACTACGAGACGAAGGTTCGACTGGACGAAGTCCTGCTCGGCCTTTTCACCACGGTGCACGGTGCGCTTGAGCGCCTGCTTCTTCGTGGGGGTCAGCTTGACGGCCTTGTCGGTCTCGGCGGCCTCGAGCTCGGCGCGGGCTTCGCGGCCTTCTTCGATCGTCTGCGCCAAGTGCACTTCGTCGTCCTTGGTGAGCAGCATGTACTGACCAATGTCGGAGAGATAGAGGCGGACGAGGTCCTCATCATCACGGTCTACGCGGTCTTTTGCCATGGCTACTCCTTTTAACGCTGTGGTCCGGGGGAACCGGTACTGATAGTTATACGAGGACCCGCAACCAGCGCTAGTAGGCGACGTCAACTCACCCGAGTTATTCGAGGATGCGCAACCGTAGAGGCGTTGACTTAACTGAGTTGGACCCAGCGTGGTCCGAGGTGCTCGCCCCAGCCCAGCGAGTCGAGCATTTCGAGGTAGGACTGGACGACCCCCTCGAGATTTTCACCTTCGAGGGGTGGCTGCGTGGCCAGCACCGCCCCCGTCTGGTGCATGGACGTCACGAGGAGTTCCTGACCGGCGGTGACGAGTTCGTCGGGCTCAACCTCGGCCACGTCACGGAGCCAGATCAAGAGTCGTGGGCTCAGCAGCATCGTCACCACAAAGAGGGCCAGCGCACCCGACGGGTCTTCGGCGCTGGCGTGCGACACCATGGCGATCAGCGGAGCCGATGGCTCAACAACCTCGTCGTCGCTGCGAAGTGGCAAAGCGGCGGCACCAAAGTGGCGCGAGAGCTCATGAGCTCGAACCACGAGGGCGTCGTTACCAAACGTGGGTGCCGCTTCGCCGAGCGCTCGATAGAGCGCGTCGTAGAGCGACAGCAAGTGGGCGCGTTCAGCCGGGGTCATCGGGACTCGGGTCGATAGGCGTTGGTGATTGGCATGCGTCGGTCGCGACCAAAGGCCTTCTTGGTGATGCGCACCCCGGGTGGTACCTGGCGGCGCTTGTATTCGGCAACGTCGACCAGGCGCGTAATGCGGGTGACCAGATCGTGGTCGTAGCCGAGGGCAATAATCTCTTCGGCCGTGCGGTCCTCTTCGACGTAGAGCGCGAGCAGCGCGTCCAGTACGTCGTAGGGCGGCAACGACTGGTCGTCACGCTGGTCGGGCCGCAGCTCAGCCGAGGGTGCCTTCGTCAACACCGAGAGCGCAATGGGCTCGGGGTCACCGTTAGCCGCCGCGACTTCATTGCGGTAGCGACAGAGCTCGTAGACCAGCGTCTTGGGCACGTCCTTAATAACGGCGAAGCCACCGGCCGTGTCGCCGTACAGGGTGGCGTAGCCCACGGCCATCTCTGACTTGTTGCCCGCGGTCAACACGATGGCACCCGTCGCGTTCGACAGTGCCATCCACGTGACGCCACGAATGCGCGACTGCAGGTTTTCTTCAGTGAGACCCTGTGGCGCACCACCCAGTGGGCCCGTCAGCATCTCGATGAGGGCCTGGTGCGCTGGCTCGATAGAAATCTGGGTGACCTCAATGTCGAGGCGGACACCGAGATCAAGGGCGTCGGCCACCGAGTGCTCCGATGAGTAGCGGCTCGGCATGGCGTAGCCGTGCACCGCTCGCGCACCGACGGCGTCAACGGCGATCGCAGCCACGAGTGAGGAGTCAATGCCACCGGAGACACCCAATACCGCTGAGCGGAAGCCGTTCTTGCGGATGTAGTCCCGGGTCCCCATGACGAGGGCTTCGTAGATTTCGGCGATGTCACTGAGTGGCTCGGCCACCGTGTTGGTGTGCGTGGCCGGACGATCCAAGATGAAGATGGCATCGTTGATCACGACACCCTGGTCACTGGCGCGGGCCTCAACTTCCACCACCAGTAGTTCCTCTTGGAAGGCACTGGCGCGAGCAATGACGGTACCGGTGGCGTCGACCACCACGCTCTGTCCGTCGAAGACCAGTTCGTCCTGTCCGCCGACCATGTTGACGTAGACGATGGGGCACCCAGTTTCTTGGGCCCGCTGCGCCAGCATGGATTCGCGGTCAACGCGGCGGCCTCGCGCAAATGGTGAGGCGTTCGCCACCACCAGCAACGTGGCACCTTGTGCCACGAGTGCCGCGGCCGGCTCCGGCGCCCAGATGTCTTCACAGATCAAGAGACCAATCGCGACCCCGTCAACGTTGATGATGGCACCCGGTCCAGTGCCGCGGTGGAAGTAGCGCTGTTCGTCAAAGACGTCGTAATTGGGGAGCAAGCGCTTGGTCGCCACCGCCCGAATGCCGTCGGTGTCGACGGCCACGAGAGCATTCGCGATGCGGGGTCGCTGCATCGACAGCGAGGCACCGCGGCTGTCGCGCGACGAACCAAGGGGCACGGATGGCCCCTCGGGCACCACGGTACCGACGAGCACGGGTGGCAGCGCCGCTGCCGCGATTTCGGCCAGCGCCTCACCGGCGGCGCGGATGAAGCCGTCGCGCAGCAACAAGTCTTCGGGCGGATAGCCCGTGAGGGCCAATTCGGGGGCAATAACGAGTGACACGTGCTGCGCGGCAGCCTGGGTGCGCAAGCGCTGCAACGTCGCCACATTGTCGCGCAAACCGCCAACGAGAGCGTTCATTTGAGCCAGCGCCAGGCGGACAGTCGTCACGCCTTCAGCCTACCGGCGCGCTCCGGACCGCCCTACTGGCTCACAACGTTCACATTGACGAAACAGAACCTGACGCTTTGCTGGCGCCAGCACGGCAAACTTAGAGGTGCGCGACTGTCGCGTTTGTGTGTTTTGGAGGACAAACAGATGCCATACCAGGCTGAATACATTTGGATTGACGGAGCGGAGCCAACCCACGGCCTTCGTTCCAAGACCCGCATCATCAAGGACGGCAAGACGCCAGAGATCTGGGGCTTCGACGGTTCGTCGACCAACCAGGCCACCGGTTCATTCTCGGACTGTGTTTTGGTCCCCGTCTTTACCTGCCCCGACCCACTGCGCGGACCAAACGACATCCTCGTGCTCTGCGAAGTGCTCAACGCTGACATGACCCCGCACGCCACCAACACGCGTCACGCCGCGGCGGCTGCGGCCAAGAAGTACGCCAGCTTCGAGCCCATGTTCGGTATCGAGCAGGAGTACACCTTCTTCCAGGACGGCCGTCCCTACGGCTGGCCCGAGGTGGGCTTCCCCGCCCCCCAGGGTCCCTACTACTGCGGCGTCGGCGGCTCCAAGATGCCCGGCCGTGACATCGTCGAAGCTCACACCCTCGCCTGCCTCGAGGCCGGCCTCGGCATCGAAGGCACCAACGCCGAAGTGATGATGGGCCAGTGGGAGTTCCAGATCGGCGTGCTCGACACGCTGGCCGTGGCCGACCAGCTCTGGGTTGCCCGTTGGTTGCTCGAGCGCATTGCCGAAGAGTTCGAAGTCGAAGTCTCCTGGGCCGCGAAGCCAATCAAGGGTGACTGGAACGGTGCCGGTGCACACACCAACTTCTCAACCAAGCAGATGCGTGCGAACGGTGGCTGGGACGCCATCATCGCCGGTTGCGAGGCGCTGAGCACGCGCGTGCTCGAGCACGTGGAGAACTACGGTGACGGCATCAAGGACCGCCTGACCGGCGCCCACGAGACCGCTCCATGGCACACCTTCTCGTACGGCGTGTCAGACCGTGGCTCCTCGATCCGCATCCCCGGTGGTGTGGCCCGTGAGAAGAAGGGCTACCTCGAAGACCGTCGCCCTAACGCGAACGTTGACCCGTACACGGTCACGCGTTTGATGGTCGAGACCATCTGTGGCGCCGCTGCTACTCCCGCCAAGAAGTCGGTGGCCAAGAAGGCTCCTGCCGCAAAGAAGGCCGTCGCCAAGAAGGCACCCGCCAAGGCGGTAGCCAAGAAGGCTCCTGCCAAGAAGGCAGCCGTCAAGAAGTAAGTACGTTTCCCGCGTTCGCACATACCCGCCGCCATTTTGGCGGCGGGTATGTGCGTTCTGGGGCCAAATTGGCACAACGCTGAGAAGGTGCGAGAATGGCAGATATGCAAAGTCAAGCGCAGTACGTCCTGCGAACCGTTGAAGAGCGCGGCATTCGGTTCGTGCAGCTCTGGTTTACCGACGTCCTTGGCCGCCACAAGGCCTTCCACGTCACGCCTGCGGAACTCGAAGACGCCCTCGACCAGGGCCTGACCTTCGACGGTTCCTCGATTGACGGTTTCTCCCGAACAACCGAGGCCGACGTCCTCGCGCGCCCCGACCTCACCACCTTTGAACTATTGCCGTGGTACGAAGAGGGCGCCGGCATCGCCCGCGTCTTTTGCGACATTGTCAACATTGACGGCACACCATTCTCGGGATGTCCCCGCCAGCAGTTGCGGCGCGTCCTCGATGGCGCCCGCGCGCAAGGGTTCACCTTCTACGTCGCCCCAGAGATTGAGTACTTCTACTTCGCCTCACTCAATCCGTCGACCAAGCCCGTTCCCCTCGACCAGGGTTCCTACTTCGACCTGCTCACCGACGACGTTGCCTCGCAGCTGCGCCGCAAAACCGTGTTGACCCTCGAAGAGATGGGCATCGGCGTCGAGCACGCCCAGCACGAAGACGCCCCCAGTCAGCACGAAATCGACCTGCGGTACACCGACGCACTGACCATGGCCGACACCGTCATGTCGGTGCGCCATGTCGTCAAAGAACTCGCCCGCCAGAACGGTGTCGCCGCCAGCTTCATGCCTAAGCCCCTCGCCCACGTGCAGGGATCAGGCATGCACACCCACCTCTCGCTGTGGGCCGACGGAAAGAATGCGTTCATTGGTGACGGCCCCTACGGTCTCTCCGAGGTAGCCACCAAGTTCATGGCCGGTCTCTTGCGCCACGCACCCGAAATCACGGCCATCACCAACCAGTGGGTCAACTCCTATAAGCGTCTGGTGCCCAGCACCGAGGCGCCGGTCGGTGCCGAGTGGGGTCGTGCCGACTCGGCCGCGCTCGTGCGTGTGCCGTCGGTCAAGCCCGGACGTATTGACTCGACCCGTCTGGAATACCGTGCCCCCGATCCGGCGGCGAACCCCTACCTCGCCTTCGCCGTCATCCTCGCCGCCGGTCTGCGCGGCGTGACCGGCAACTACGAACTGCCCGCCGAGGGCGAGCGCACCGCGCAACTGCCACAGTCACTGGATGAAGCCATCGAACTCATGGCAACGTCTGAGCTGTTGCTCGAAACACTTGGCGCACACCAGGTGGAGTGGTTCCTACGCAACAAGCGTGCCGAGTGGGACGCCTACCGCGGCCAAGTCACCCCCTTTGAACTCGAACGGTACCTGCCACTCCTGTGATCGACGTCGTCTTGTGCGTTCCCTCGTGCGAAGGGCCGATCCGAAAGGCCTTTGACGTCACGGGCGTCACGCCGGCGGTGGCACCGGGTGGACGGGCCCAAGAAATTACCGCCGTTGAACCCGAACAGGGCTTCGCCGGGGTGGTCATTAACGCGTCACAGTTCCCCTTCGTTGACGCGATGAATCTCTGTCGCCAACTCCGGGCCCGCGAGCGCTCGGTGGGGCCCGTCATCTTGCTGCTCGACCACTACCAACTCGACGACTTGACCTTCCGCGAAGACCTCTTCGACGACTTCGTGGTGGGCCCCTTTGACGTGTCCGAACTCGCCACCCGACTGCGCCACCGACTGCGTCGCGCCGGCAACGAGAGTGTGGCACCACGCGTGGCCCACGGGGAACTCTCGATGAATCTAGAGACCTACCAGGCCACCATTGCTGGTCGCGTGCTCGACCTGACGTATATGGAGTACGAACTCCTGCGCTTTCTCGCCACGAACCCCAACCGCGTCTTTACCCGCGAAACGTTGCTGAGTCGCGTGTGGGGCTACGAGTACTACGGCGGTGCGCGCACCGTGGACGTGCACGTGCGACGCCTTCGCGCCAAGTTGGGTGAGGAGCACGCCCACCTGATTTCAACCGTGCGGTCGGTGGGCTACAAGTTCGGTGCGTCGAACGACTTCGACGTCTGAGCTACTTCAGCGGCGAAAAAGCCCAGAGTTCAGCTTCGGCGCGAGCACCCATGGGGAGCTTGGCGATCTGAATCGTTGAGCGCGTGGGGCGTGGGGCGTTAAAGAACGACATCCACACCTCGTTGCAGGCCGCGAAGTCATCGAGGTCCATCAAGAACAACGTGCCCTTGACGACTTCGTCCATGGTCGCGCCGTGCTCAGCCAGCAAGGCCTTGGCGTTTTCGAGACCCTGACGGAGCTCGGCAGCGGCGCCGCCTTCGACCAACGTGGGTACCTCAGCGCCGGGCACCATGCCGAGCTGACCGGAGAGAATGACGAAGTCGCCAGCGCGACGAGCGGGCGAGTATGGGCCGATAGGCGTAGTCATGGTGACCTTTAGCTGAAGGAGTTGCCGCAGCCGCAGGTGCGCGTTGCGTTGGGGTTAGTGATGTGAAAGCCGGCACCCTGGAGGCCGTCGGCGAAGTCCAGGCTCGAGCCCGTCAACAGGTCGGCGCTCGAGGGGTCGACAACGACCTTGACGCCACCGAACTCCTTGAGGATGTCGTCAGCGGCGAACTCGGTGTCGAAGAACATGTCGTAGTTGAAGCCCGAGCAGCCACCGGGCTTAACGGCGACGCGCAGGGCGAGGACTTCGTCGGTGCCTTCGGCGGCGATCAGTTCGGCGACCTTAGCGATGGCGGCGTCGGTCAGCACGATGGGGTCGGCGTTCTTCTTCGTCAGCGTGACGGTGGTGGCGTTGGCGTCAGACATGATGCTCCTTTTTCTCTGTCTCTATCGTAGCGAATTACTGTCGTTTTGCGACGGGGCTGACCGAGAGCCGGTAGGTTGCCATCGTGGAACTCGTAGAGGCGCTGCGCGAAAAACTCAGAGCCGTCCAGGACCCCGAACTACAGGCGTCCATTGTCGAACTGGGCATGGTCGGTGACATTTCGGTTACGCCCGACGGCGAGGCCACCATTGCGATTGCCCTCACCACGGCCTCGTGCCCCCTGCGCAGCGATATCGAACGGGCCGTGCGAGCGGCCGCCGAGTCTCTTGATGGCATCACGGGCACGCAAGTGGTCATTGGCACCTTGGCCCCCGACGCCAAGGCCGAACTCCTGCGGACTGCGCGGCGCCTGGCGCAGAACAAAGCGCCGACCACCAGCGTGCCGCGTCAAGCCCCCGTCTTCATGATCGCCTCCGGCAAAGGTGGTGTTGGCAAGTCCTCGATTACCGCCAACCTCGCCGTGGCACTCGCCCGCACTGGCAAGCGCGTTGGCGTCCTTGACGCCGACATCTGGGGATTCTCTCTTACGCACCTGCTGGGCATGCACGGCGAGATCGATGTTCGCAACGCCAAGATGCTGCCACTGGTGCGGGCAGAAGGGGCTGGCTCTATAGCTCTGTTGTCCATGGGACAACTGGCTGACGAAAACCAGGCGCTGCTGTGGCGCGGGCTTATGGTGCAAAAGGCCGTGGCGCAGTTCATCGAAGACGCCGACTGGTCAGCGATTGATGTTCTGCTGATCGACACGCCACCGGGCACCGGCGACATCGTGATGACCTTGTCACGCCTGCTCCCGCACCTCGGCGTCGTCGTGGTCACTACACCCGCGCTCGCGGCCCAACAGGTGGCCGCGCGCGCCGGCGACTTTGCCCGAAAGTCGAATCTGCGACTCCTGGGCGTGATTGAAAACATGAGTCCGGTGACCTGCGCCTGTGGTGAGCGACACGCCTACTTCGGCGATGGGGGTGGCCAGCGTTTGGCCGCTGACCTCGACGTGCCGCTGCTGGGAACGATTCCCCTCGATGTTGCCCTCGCCCACGGTGGCGACACCGGCACGCCGGTGGCTGGCACCGTATTCAATACCCTCGCCGCTACCTTCAACGAACTTGGCGGCGCCCTCGTCCCCGCAGGTTGCACGGCACGGCTCCTCGACGCCCTGGATCAAGCAGTTTCCTAGGGGCTCGGTCTTCCTAAGAGTCGGCTAAAGAATGGTCGGCTACCTACTAAGTTGGTCGTGTCCGCCTTATCTAAAGGAGCATCATGGCTGCCACGCCTACGTCCTCGAACAACGCATCCGGTCGTCCTGCCGGTCTTTTCACCTGGGTCGCCGTGGGCCTAGTGCTCGTCGTTATCGCCGTCTTGGTGGTTATCAAGGTCTCCCACAAGGCCAGCAAGTCCGTTGGCGACTCGCCGACCTCATCGACGCTCGTCTCCCAGCTGACCACCATCCCCGCCAGCGTCTACGACGCGGTGGGCACCACCTCGTCGCTGGCCGCCGTTGCCCCACCCGTCACCATGAAGGGCCAGGCGCTCTACACCGCTCCTTCAGCCAGCACCGGCAAGAAGGTGCCTGCACTCATCTACGTCGGCGCCGAGTACTGCCCCTACTGTGCCGCTGAGCGCTGGTCGGTCATTACCGCTCTGAGCCGCTTCGGTACTTTCACCGGCCTGCAGAACACCGTCTCGTCGAGCACCGACGTGTACCCGAGCACGCAGAGCTTCTCCTTCGCCAATGCCACGTACTCGTCGCCCTACATCGCCTTCAACGGCTACGAGATGTACTCCAACCAGGTCAACCCCGCAACGAACTACTGGTACACCCTGAACAAGTTGCCCAAGGTCGCCACCCTGCAGTTCGGGAAGTACGACACCCCCGCCTTCGTGCCCGGTATGCCCGCGGCCGACAAGTACGCCTTCCCCTTCATGACGATTGCGGACAAGTACCTGATTTCGGGATCGCAGTACACGCCCGCGTTGTTGCACGGTGTGAGCCGCGACGACATTGCTAGTGGACTGAACACCTCGTCGAGCCCCATCACCCAGGCCATTCTCGCCTCGGCCAATGAGCTCACTGCCGCTATCTGCAAGGTCACCAACAACGCCCCGGCCGCCGTGTGCACCAGCCCCGGCGTCGTCAAGGCTGCCGCCACGCTCTAGTCATGGCTCGACAGCTCCAGCCCGTTGCCCGTTGGGCCCAGGTCACCACGTTGGCGTTGAGCCTCGTCGGATTGGCGCTGTCGATCTACTTGACCATTGAGCACTTTGGGCACTCCAACCTGCTGCTGTGCCCCCAGAACGCGCTCTTTAACTGCGAAAGCGTCACCACCTCGGCCCAGTCCTACGTGATGGGTATTCCCGTGGCAGTTTTAGGGCTAATCGCTTACACCGTGATGACGGCACTCACCACCCCGTGGGCGTGGCGCGCCACCAACTACTGGCTGCACGCCGGGCGGTTTCTCTTCAGCATTGGATCGATGATCTTCGTGCTGTGGCTCGTGGCGGCGGAATTAGTGATCATCGACCACGTCTGTCTCTACTGCACCGCGGTGCACATTGTCACCTTCGCGATACTGATCGTGATGACCCGCGTGGCGCCCACCCAACTGGGCTGGGGTTCACACGCGGCGAAGTAGCGCGCGGCGCTCCTGCTCGGTCAGGCCGCCCCAGATCCCGTAGGTCTCGCGCGTGGCCAAGGCCGTTTCGAGGCAGGCTTCACGAACGGGGCAGGCCTTGCAGAGTTCCTTCGCGTGGCGTTCACGACGCAGGCGGGCATCCTTCGTTTCGAAGGTGTCGGGCGAGAAAAAGATGATGCCCTCGGCGCCTCGACATGCTGCTTCGTCGGCCCACGTTGGAAGTACTAACGCCATTTGCTCCCCTTGACAGAACTACCTGTTCAGCACACTAGCGACGGCACCCCGCGAGACGCCAAAGCGGGCGGCGTGACGAATGAGTCACCCTTGCTACGCTGGAGCCGTGGCAACCATCCTTCTCGCCAGTGACCTCGTCACCTTGCGCAAAGAGCTTCGCACCATGCTCGCCTCACCCGAGCACACCATCATTGACGCGGCCTCCGGCCCCGACGTGCTCGCCGCCACTCGTGCCGGTGGCATTGACTTGGTGATCTGCGACATGCAGATGGGGGCCATGGGTGCCTTGGCGGTCACGATGGAACTGCGCCACGACGAGTCCTACGGATTCGCCGAACCGGTGCCCGTCTTGATCCTGCTCGACCGACGCGCCGACGCCTTCCTGGCTCGTCGCACCGGAGCTGAGGGCTTCGTGCTCAAGCCCCTCGAACCACTCACGGTTCGTTCCGCCGTGCGCGCCCTGTTGCGCGGCGACGCCTTCGAAGACGATGCGCTGACCCCAGCCACCGTCCGCGTTGGCCAGACTGCATGAAAGACGCCCACCCTCCGGCCACCGGCCTCGCCCGCTTCCGCTCCCGTGTTGGCAAGCACGAGCACGCCGTCGTAAATCCTGAAGCCCAGGCCATTCACGACCGCATAAGTCAGCTCAGCGAGCTTGAACTGCGCGACGTCATGACGCCACGCGTGGACGTCGCCTACCTCACGATGCCCGTGACCTCTGAGGCAATCGCCGAGGCGGTCCGCGACACTGGTCACTCCTGCTTCCCCGTCGTCATTGACGACGATCTCGACGAAGTTCAGGGCGTCCTCTTCGTCAATGACCTCTTCCGCTCGACGACAGCCAAGCGCGCCATTGGCGTCTCGTTGCCCGACGACAAAGAGATTGCGCGCAAGATTCGCACCCCCATGATGTTGCCGGAGACGCTCGACTTGCTCGAGAGTTTGAAAGAAATGCGCGAGCAGCGTCGCACCTTCGCCATTGTGCTCGATGAGCACGGTGGGGTGGCCGGCGTTATCTCGATTCGCGACATTTTGGAACAACTCGTTGGTGACCTAAGCGACGAGTTCGACGAGGAAGACGCCGTCACCATCGTCAAGATTCGTACAGGGCGCTGGCTGATCGACGGCCAGACGCACGTCGACAAAGTCCGCGACGCCCTGGGCGTCACTATCCCCGAGGGTGACTACGTCACCTTGGCGGGGTACCTGCTCGCGATCGCCGACGAGATTCCGCCAGCCGGTAAGACCTTCACCCAAGGTCAATGGTCATTCCGGGTGCAGTCAATCGTGAAACAGCGCATCAGCGAGATCGTGGTCGAATATCACGACAACGCGACGGAATCTGAAGCCGACGCCTAGGGCTTTGCCCTCACGCCACTGCGCCGACTAGGATTAATGGGCTGCGAGTTCAGCTCGGAGACGGGCTGTAGCGCAGCTTGGTAGCGCGCTTCGTTCGGGACGAAGAGGTCCCGGGTTCAAATCCCGGCAGCCCGACCACCGGATGTGCGCGCAGTTGTTGTAAGAAGTATCACTTAGGCTCCCATCGTCTAGCGGCCTAGGACACCGCCCTTTCAAGGCGGCAGCACGGGTTCGAATCCCGTTGGGAGTGCTTCAGTATTTTTGGGGGTCGGGAAGTCGAGGATTCCCCTTACGCCAGTTGGGGAAACGGCGGTTCCAACACCCCCATTTTGCCAGACCAGTCCCTGCGGTACCAGAAAGTGCAGAAACTGCAGTCTATGTATGGGTTCTAGGCGGTTCCATCTCCCGTAAAGGTCACAGAGGATTTCTTTGGCCTTGGCGAAGACTTCCGTCGAGTTGATGTCCTCGATGCGTAGTGACGCCAGCTGGTCCTGCAGCTCCACTCGTTCGTCCTCGAGGGCCTTAATCTGGCGCTGGAAGAGTTCCTTGCTCACGCCCTTGTCGCCGACGTAGAGATCTAGAAGGCGGGCTTCTCGTGGCGCTCTACTACACGAGACGGGACACCAGCAGTGAGTATTCGCAATCGAGACCCAAAATTAACGGAAATAAAGGACTACCAAAATGTCCACTTTGAAAAGAGAAAATGAAATGGAAAATCTCAAGTATCTCCTGAGTGAAACCCTAACCAAGGAACTGAAAGGCTTGATCGGCCAACCCCTGAAGCAGATCGACTTTAATAAAGTTATTCCCAATGGGAAGGTTGGCACCATGCCATTAACAATCTGGGCAGGCGACAAGGCCGCCACGATTACATATGGCTCTGATGAATTCCCCATCTCGCCATTTGATTACTACCCACTGAGCGATCTTCAGTCATCCCCTAGCCCTTCAGTGCCGGCGAGGGGATCAGACCGACTTGTGCACCTTCAAGGACAGCCGTTACAGAAGATCGACATTGTTCGTACACGGGTCCTGGGTTTTTACCAAGGTGAACAGTTCCTTGACGTCGAGATGGACCTGAGTTTGATTCTTCGGGCGGAGCGAGGTTTCATTGCGTTGCAGAGAACCTACCTTGACGACTTCGCAGTCGACATCCAGCTCGGAACCGAGCAAGATGACGTCGCCCTAATCGCACCAGATTTCTCAGGAGAAACCGACCTCGAGTATCGCTATGACGTTCAACTTGAAGTCATTTCATTGACGTAGTTGATGTTCGCGAACCGTTAACCTCGGAAGCGAAGATTGCCTCCGAGGTTCTGTCGATGAGACGAGCCCAGCGCATGAAGAGTTTCCAACTACTAACCGTTGGAGGTGCTCTAATGCCTTAATTCCCGTTTATTGGGTCAAGAATTCGAGTATGGGAACTGCTCGCCCTTCCATTGCTTAGCGACCCGGCACTCGAGGACTTCAAGCTCTCAGGTGGGACCCTTCGAAGAATCAACTTCAAGCCCACCTTGGAGGCCTAATCGCCGAGTTGGATAACAGTCGTTCGGGTTTCCCACACATCAGCGAGTTCAGACTCGAATGCCTCTGGCTCGCCTAACTCCATGGGACCTCGAAGAACCTCAAAATCCAATTCATTAACCCAAATTGAGCCGTTGGAAATCCCGATTCTTCCCATTTCAGTCTCAATCATGAGGCCAAGGTCAATCACACAGGATTGCGTCGCCATATTTGCTTCATCGCGAATGAACTCAACTCGAATTATTCCCAAATTCGTAATCACAGAATTTGAGAAGTCATAGAACAAACTTCCATTTCGTGCAGCAACATCGACTAAAGACTCGTCGCCGGGCCCGATGGATACCGTTGCAAAATCATCGGTCACTCCATTGATGGTGTAACTATGCAACTCCGACCGAAGCGATACCAAAACTCCCTCACTGGCTTCGATAAAGGCCTCACCGATTGCGGTTCGCGTTCCGTTCAACAAATTCGTCGTTCCGTAGGATTTCAAGGTGCAGCCGATCAGCTGACGAAGAGTGTCCGTTTCTTTACTTGTTATCAATTTTGTACTTATTGTCATTTGGAAGTTCCTCCTAAGAAATGTACGCGCTGAGATTTCAGCCCAATGAGTGGTTTAACTTTGCGATTCCAGCGGATATCAACGGCCGGTAGGTCTCTTTCGGTGAGCGTCGTGCGACGGTACGTGATCGTCAATTTGCCGTTCGTGGCTTTCCACCCATTTTCGATTGGCTGTTTGTTCCAGCCATCCGCGAGGCGATCCGCAAACTCTCGTGCTTCAACCTGTGGATCAGCACTACGAAAGTTTCGAATTCCACTATTTTCACCAGCGCTCGCAAAATATCAGGATTCACGGTTGAAGGGAATCACCTTGCTCGCCGCACGCGTCCGAATCTGCAGATCTTGCTTGACCGGATTCTTCGACTGACGTCCGTTTGAGCCCCCTTGAGACCTACCCACGAGTGACTCCACCAGAGAAGAATTCGGAAGTTCGCGAAGGCCGATGAATCTTTTCGGTATCGCACCACCTTATAGAGCGAGTCTTGAAGTCGTCGGTTCCATGAAGCAGTAACTGTGATGGCGCCACTTGCTCGAGTAGCCGGCTGAGGCCCCGGCAGAATTCTTTCTTATTTGCGCTGCTTCGATAGCAGCCATGATTAGAGACGGCCACTACTGACCCATGGCGTAAACCCGCTAGAGCTGCGTCTAGGTCTGAATCGATCGTCCAGCGAATTTGAGGGATGACATTAAGCCCTCGATATTCAAAATACGACGCAATTGCCCGAGATCTCCAGATGGTATTCAGCCGCATGTGTTCGGCATTGCTTGCATACAACGTCGGATCTGGTGAAGTTACGAATGAAAACTTGGCCAAGGAACTTGCCGACTTGACTGGATTAGTGAATATTCCAGCGAAACTCTGGTCGGGCTCCCAGAAATTCACAATCGTTACCCCCTGTGGCGAGGTTCGAGGTTTTCTCGAGTAGCTAATAAGCGTGAAGTCTGGAGGAAGTGAGTCAATTCCTCGGAGTACGGGAATCTGGTGAGGGCCCTCAACTTGAACATCGAACGGAGCCCACCCGTCATACTGATATGCACTTGAGCCAACCCAGCGAGTCAATTGCTTATTTGTCACGGTCGACTGGGTACTGGAATTACCCGTTTGCAAAGTCTTCGTTGCTTCGAAGATTTGGCCCTTTAACTGCATAAAGTTTCTCGATTTCTACTATTTGGTCCCTCCTCTGACCTACTTCCTTTATAGCAGATACTACGAACATATGTTCGCTTGACAAGATTTGGCGCGTGGCGCCTCGGTTAAGTCGACGCAGCTTTCTGCGCGCGAGTGAACCACTCTTGGAGTGTCAAAGTTCACGAACACCACCGAACATCCAATTTGATTTCCAAGGCACTCTTGAAAATTAGATGGGTAAATACCATCTTGAGGCGCGCCGAATCCACTTCATCCAGATCAAATATTGGTTCCAACTCGTAACGTCGAAAGGTGCCACAAGTTTTTTGGGGTCAGGACATTCGGCCTGGTTGGCCATTTCCTCAATGGAGTTATTTCGCTTCGTCATTGTGCTTCTCCAGGCTTTGGGAGCAGTGTTCGGTATCTCTTGTGTCGCTTCGCATGGGCTTCGCCTACGGTCGCAAGGAGTCCTTAGCGACGCGTTGGCGTCCAGACACGATCGAGGGGC
>Ga0207958_1000040_pt1 | contig 42419 bp, 34 predicted proteins | sample CryBogCBH27Jul07_FD_184606 | JGI IMG/M metagenome (GOLD analysis project Ga0207958, IMG submission 184606) | Freshwater microbial communities from Crystal Bog, Wisconsin, USA - CBH27Jul07 (SPAdes) (version 2) | ecosystem: Environmental > Aquatic > Freshwater > Lake | place: Crystal Bog... | reverse complement strand
GTCGGAGTCGGAGTCGGAGTCGGAGTCGGAGTCGGAGTCGGAGTCTGTGGTGTGCTGATCGAACTTACACTAGGTGAGGCGATAGACGGCGCATCCTGATTTGCAGGTCCCCTGGATTTGAGCATTGCCTGAGCCGCAGCCAACCGAGCAACAGGAACCCGATGGGGAGAGCAAGAGACATAGGTGACGCCAATGTCATGGCAGAAATGGACGGAGTCGGGGTGTCCTCCCTGTTCGCCACAAATACCGATTTTGAGTTGCGGGTTTGCTGCCCGTCCCAGATCGATGCTCATTTGCATCAGAACGCCAACGCCCTTTCGATCCAGAATCTCGAAGGGGTTGTCATGAAGAATCCCCGTCTCGGTGTAAAGAGGCAGGAACTTGTTTTCAGCATCTTCACGAGAAAACGAGTAGGTGGCCTGCGTAAGATCGTTGGTGCCGAAAGAGAAGAATTCAGCAAGACTTGCAAGATCTCCGGCACGGGTACAGGCACGAACGGTTTCGATCATCGAACCAAACTTGAAGGTTAGTTGAACGCCGGTATTACGTTCTACCTCCATCTTGATCCGATCCACGCTGGCACGGACTCGCTTAAGCTCCTGTACCGTGATGACCTGAGGAACCATGATTTCAGGGCAAATACTGACGCCGCTCTTTAAGAGGCTTGCTTCAGCCTCAAGGATGGCCCGGATTTGCATGTCGTAGATTTCTGGGTAGGTGATCCCCAAGCGAACCCCTCGGTGCCCCAACATGGGATTCACCTCATGCAGATCTCGAACTTTTCGGAGCATATGCTCCTTTTTGGCAACCACACTGTCGATGAGTTCTTCCGTCAGTCCGGAATCGATCAGTTTACTGGTGTCAAAAAGGTTGAGGGATTGAAGTGCTGCCGTACGTCCCCTGACAACACTCCGGTAATTCTGGAGGGCTTCCAGTTCCTCTACGAGTTGCCGCTCGCTCGGGAGAAACTCGTGCATCGGGGGATCAAGTAAACGGATTGTGACCGGATTTGGGCTCATGATCCGGAACATTTCTTCCAAATCCGCGCGCTGCATGGGAAGGAGCTTATCTAAAGCGGCCTGACGATCTTCGGCCGTTTTGGCGAGGATCATCTCCACGACTACTGGGAGACGTTCACTGGCATTGAACATCCTTTCGGTACGACACAAGCCAATTCCCTTAGCCCCATAACGAATGGCGTCTCGTGCCATGTCGGGCGTATCACCATTAGCGAAGACCTTCAGTCGGGCTTTTTCATCGGCCCATCCGAGAAGGGTTTTCAGGTCTTCGGAGAATTCAGCAGGAAGGGTTGGAACCTCTCCCCAGTAGACCGACCCATCGTGGCCATCGATCGTAATGATGTCGCCTTCGCGAAGGATCTGATCACCAATTTTTGCCGTTCGAGTCCGACCATCGACGACAATGCCTTCGGCTCCTGCAACACAGGCTTTTCCCATGCCGCGCGCAACAACTGCGGCATGCGAAGTCTTACCGCCGCGGCTAGTCAAAATGCCTTGGGATGCAAAAAAGCCATGAATGTCCTCAGGGCGGGTTTCCTCGCGGACAAGAATGATCTTTTCCCCAGCTCGACCAAGAAGTTCAGCCTGATCGGCATCAAATACACAGCGTCCGCAGGCAGCGCCTGGAGAGGCCGGTAGCCCGCGAGCCAGAACCGTGCTGTCATGATGAGGGTCGAGACGGGGATGGAGCAGTTGTTCCAGTTGAAGAGGATCGACGCGAAGCAGTGCCTGATCCTTGGTAAGAAGGCCTTCGTTGTATAGTTCAACTGAAGTTCTGACCATGGCGGCGGCATTCATCTTGCCATTGCGGGTCTGAAGACAATAAAGAATGCCTCTTTCGATGGTGTACTCGAAGTCTTGTACTTCCCTGTAATGACCCTCAAGCCGATTCCGCAGGGTTTGCAATTGATGGAACATCTCCGGCATTTCGTGAGCCATTTCGCTCACTGGCTTGGGCGTGCGTATACCTGCAACAACATCCTCACCCTGAGCGTTGACGAGGTACTCGCCAAACATTTCGTTTTCCCCAGTACCCGGATTTCGGGTAAAGCCGACACCTGTTGCGCTATCGTCACCCAGGTTCCCAAAGACCATGGTGACCACATTGACGGCAGTTCCGTTAGCCATGTCCGGCGTGATATGGAATTCCTTGCGGTAGTCGACTGCCCTTCGACCCATCCATGAGTTGAAAACTGCGCGCACACTCAACTCAAGTTGATCTTCAACTTTTTCGGGAAAAGGTTTTCCAGTCTCTCGCTGAACAACACTCAGAAAACGCTCACAGAGATTGAACAAGTGATTGGCGTCGAGAGCGAGTTCGGAGGTGACTCCGGCAAGATTTTTCACTTCATCGAACTCCCGATTGAAGTGCTCCTCATTAATTCCTAGAGCCACCTTGCCAAAAAGCTGAATGAAGCGACGGTAAGCGTCGTAACCGAAGCGGGGATTGCCCGTCATCTCAATGAGGCCACGAAGCGTATGGCTGTTGAGGCCGAGATTAAGGATCGTATCCATCATCCCAGGCATTGAAAGAGCTGATCCTGATCGAACAGAAACCAAAAGAGGGTTGCTCTCAGCACCGAAACGTTTTCCGGTCTGAACTTCAAGCGTTTGAATGTTGTGGAGTACTTCATCCATCAGGCGAGCCGGTAATTGGCCTGATTCAAGAAACTCCATGCAAGCCTCTGTTGTGATGACGAATCCTGGCGGCACGTTAAGGCCGATGCGTGTCATTTCACAAAGGTTTGCACCTTTACCTCCCAGAAGCCGCTTGTTCTTTCCATCGCCTTCACTGAAAGAATAGACATAGCGCTTGTTCATGGCTCTCCTCGAGACGCTGGTTTTGGGTGTTGTAAAAGTCTCCGCATGGGTCTCTTGATGGACCATTTGCGGATATCTGGTTTTATTAACTGGTAACGATGACCCTGATAGAGTCCAGTCGATGTCGGCTGGCTTGAATACTGGCGTGAAGTTCCAGCGCACACGACTTCATCTGGTCGATTTCTTCTTGCCGAACGTTAGGGTTCACCTTTCGAAGGGCAGCAAGGCGTTTTAGTTCCACAGTCATCATGTCTAGCATGCGCTTTACCCCGGCGGAGGTGATGGCGGGAACTTGTTTTTTGATGGTCTTTTCTGCGGTCTGTATTCCCCGTTCGATCGTCTTTCGCTGCGCCCGGAGAAGCTCCACCGCATGTTCACGGTCAAAGTGGCGATGACTGGCTACGAACGTTTCAGGCGGGAGATGGCTGAGATCGTTCCCATCCTGGTCCAGAAGTGTTCTAAGAAGAACCGGGGGGAAGAAACGCCCGACATGAAGCTTCTTGGGGGCAGTGCATTCAACCACGTGGTAACACTCGATGAGAAGTTGCCCGGGATCGATGTCGGGTTGTTGCATGATCGCCAAAGAGGCGTTGCCATGCTCATTATTGAGGATGATATCCATGGCACCCCGCACCATAGGGTGTTCCCAGGTGAGAAAAAGAATGTCCTCTCGTGCGAGTGCCGTGGCTCGATCCAACGTGACCGTCACGCCTTCATCAGGCAGTTCCGGGAACTGCATCCGCATGTGTTCCCCGGGTCTCAGGATCAAACAGTTCGCAGAATGCTCCTCAATATTGATGCCGTAAGCATCGAAGACCCGCTCCAGGTAGGGCCAGAGCTGATGGTCTGATTCTTCTGATTCGATCTGGCCAACCAGCTCACACGCTACCTCGATCCGGCACGAATTGAGTTCAAGAAGACGATCCCGTCCACTGTGAAGTTGATCCAGAATTTCGGAGGACAACGTCTTGGCTTCCGCCTGTAGCCTTTGTCCTTCGGTCATGTTGGGCTTACCGGAGAGAAGCGGCACGAGCTTGGATCTCAGGGCTTCGTGGACACTCTGTGCTGCGGGATTGAGGGTTTCGAAGGCATCCAGTCCCTGATGGTACCAGTCGAATAGAAGCTCCTGAGCGGTGTCGCCAAAGTAGGGGACGTGAATCTTTATGGTTTCGGTTTGCCCGATGCGATCAAGTCGACCGATACGTTGCTCGAGGAGGTCGGCATTGAGCGGGAGATCAAAAAGGACAAGATGATGGGCGAACTGGAAGTTTCGACCCTCGCTGCCAATCTCAGAGCAGACGAGTACCTGAGCACCATCTTCCTCATCGGCAAACCATGCAGCGGCCCGATCACGCGCGATCAGTGTCAACCCCTCATGAAACACGGCAGCTTGAATGCCGGATACCCGCAAAACGTCTTCGACTTCAATGGCCGTCTGGCTGAGAGCGCAGATCACGAGAACCTTTTTGTTCCTGAGTGACTTGAGCTTTTTGACGAGCCACTCGACGCGAGGGTCTTTGTCCCACCAGTCACCGTCCATACCCGCAAGAATTTTCTCAGGTCGAAGCCTAGCCTCAAGTGGTGGGCCATCATGACGTGCAGCTTCAAGAAGCGCGGACGGAGCATCAAGCCGAATGGGTTCAAGGCTTCGTTTGGGAAATCCTTGAATGGTTGCTCTCGTGTTTCGGAAAAGAACCCTACCTGTTCCATGACGATCCAGCAAAAGCTGGATGACTTCGTTTCGAGCAGCTTTTCTGGCCGTATTGTCAGTGCTAAGGATCAGCCGTTCCAGTACATCCTCTGCCAGATCTTTGGCCAGAATAGTCGAGAGGCGCTCGACGACCGAAGATTCAATTTCCTCATCGTCAAGAAGGTGCTGGATGAGATCTGCAAGCGCGATGTAATCGCGCTCCTCTTGAAGGAATGCGGCGTAGCTGTGGAAGCGAACGGGATCCAGAAGGCGAAGTCGTGCGAAATGACCTTCTTTGCCGAGCTGTTCTGGGGTGGCCGTTAACAGCAATAGCCCCTTCATGGATGATGCCAATCGCTCGATGAACTGGTATTCCGCACTGGCCGACTCTTGATTCCAGCCCAAATGATGGGCCTCATCCACGATGACGAGGTCAAAGTCCGCTTCGCAGGCGGCGAGCTTGCGGTCAGGGTGTCCCATCAAGAATTCAAGGCTGCAAAGGACCAGCTGCTCGCTCTGGAATGGGTTGGGTTCATGGCTTTCAAGGTAACGCTCCTCATCAAAGAGGCTCACTCTGAGATTGAATCGACGCCGCATTTCGACCAGCCACTGGTGCAAGAGAGGATCTGGCACCACGATAAGAATCCGTTCGGATTTGCCCGTCAAAAGCTGGTGATGAAGAATCATTCCCGCTTCGATGGTTTTGCCGAGACCGACCTCATCTGCAAGAAGGACGCGTGGATGCTCGCGTCTGGCAACCTCATGGGCGATGTAAAGCTGATGGGGAATCAGGTTGGTTCGACTGCCGACGAGGCCGCGGACCGGGGACTGTTCGAGTCGGGCAAGGTGTCGGAGAGTCTCATGACGAAGGCTAAAAAGCTCCCCGGAATCCAGTTGACCGGTAAATAGCCTGTCCTGCGGTTTATTGAACTGCATGTGATGATCGAGATCCATCTCTTCGACATGCATGACGCCGGCGACATCATCTTTGCCCACATACGTCAGAAGTCCACTCCGCTCGGTGACTTCTGTGACGGTCACCTTGTGACCGTCTTGGGTATCGATCTGATCCCCCACAGTAAAGCGAACGCGTGTCAGTGGAGCATTGTCCGCAGCATAGATGCGCCGATCACCTGCAGCGACGAAAAGGATGGTGACACGATTCCCCTCGAGTGAGAGCACGATGCCAAGTCCCAGTTCGGGTTCCGTTTCACTGATCCATCTTTGTCCGGGTACAAAAGCAGGCAAACGGAACTCCTCTTGCGATTAGCATTGAAACATCCCGGATTATAAACCCCGAGCGGCAGACACGTCGGGCCATCACGCCTAGATTTCAATCCTCATGTGCAGTTCGATGACCTCTTCGTAGGGAATCCGGAAGAAGTCAGGGGCAGCAGCTGCATTTCGTAACATGAAAACGAACAGTTTTTCACGCCAAAGGGCCATCCCAGGATAATCGCTGGCGACCGGTTGGAGACGGCTAACAAAGTAGGAAATGTCTTTGGGGTCATGGGGCAGCAAATGGCGCTTGCGAAGTAATCGCAAGATTTTGGGGATATCCGGATGCTCCATAAAGCCGAATTGCGCGCTGACCTGATAGAACGGGCCGCCCAGGGGCTGGATGGTCAGCCGATCGTGAGGGGACTCCCGGGGGCGATCGGTGATTTGAACGGTTAATACGATCAGGATCTGGTGAAGCACCTTGTTGTGCCTTACATTCTGGCGTAATCCATTAGGAACGCCTTCCCCGGGGGCAGCCAGGTAGACTGCGGTACCGGGGACGTGACTTAAATTTCTGGCCAGAGATTCTTCAACAAATGCCTCTATCCCATTTCTTTGGGGGTAGAGACGCCTGTAGATCAGCGTCCTTCCTTTGATCCATGTCGACATGAGGAGATAGAGGAGCGATCCAATCAGAACCGGAAGCCAGCCGCCTTCGACGAACTTCAGAAGGTTCGCGCAGAGGAAGCTGATATCCACGATGCCAAAGCAGAGGGCCAGTGTCGCAACAACGATGAGCGGCCACTTCCAGTTGATTCGGGCGACTACGGTGAAAAGGAAGGTGGTCATGAGCATCGTTCCCGTCACCGCAATGCCGTAGGCCGAAGCGAGATGGCTTGAACTGCCGAAACTCAGCACCAACACAACAACGCCGACCAAAAGGAATTTGTTAACGCTGGGAAGATAGATCTGCCCCCGTTCTGTTTCCGAGGTATGCATGATTTTCACTCTCGGGAGATATCCCAGCTGAAATGCCTGTTGAGTTAGTGAAAAAGCGCCGGAAATGACGGCTTGCGAGGCAATGACCGTTGCAAGCGCTGCAAGCCCAACAATCGAGGGCAGGGCCCAGTCGGGAAACATCAGGAAGAAGGGGTTTTTGATGGCCTCAGGGTGCTGAATCACATGCGCACCCTGTCCAAAATAGTTCAAGATCAGGGCAGGGAAGACCAGGTAAAACCAAGCTGCTCGGATCGGTTTGGCTCCGAAATGGCCCATATCAGCATAAAGGGCTTCTGCGCCGGTGACTGAAAGCACCACAGCCCCAAGGATCAACAAAGATTGGGAGCCATGCTCCAATAAAAAATCAACCGCAAAGTGAGGATTGATTGCCGCCAAAACCTGGGGTGTTTCAATCACCTTGCTGAGGCCCATCCCGCCCAGGGTAAGGAACCAGAGCAACATCACCGGCCCGAATAGCTTCCCTACGCCGGCGGTTCCGTGCTTTTGGATGAGAAAGAGTGCGATCAGGACCCCAAGGGTGATTGGCAGAATAAAGGGCGCCACCGCTGGAGTGATCAGTTCTAGGCCTTCAATGGCACTCAGTACAGAGATGGCCGGGGTGATCATGCCGTCGCCATAGAATAACGCAGCCCCCATGAGTCCCGCGAGCACGATGAGTCGCTGTCGGGTCTTGCTGATGCTCTCAGAGCGACGAGCGAGAGCAAGTAAAGCCATGATGCCGCCTTCGCCCTGATTATCGGCATTCATGATGAAGAAAACGTACTTGACGCTCACCACAAAGAATACCGTCCAGAAAATCAGTGAGAGAACGCCCATGACAACGGCGGCTCCCGGTTCGCCAGCACTGGCGTTCAGGCATTCACGAAGGGTGTAGAGCGGGCTGGTGCCAATATCACCAAAAACGACCCCGAGTGCGGGAAGGGCAAGGTGGCTGATCCAGTGTTGCTGATCTGATTTTTTAATGAGGGACATAGGGGGCACCGAGGCGGTGGTAATGCGTTTTATCCAGATAGGCCAGAAGGGTGACTATCCAGGAAAGCTGGTAGGACCTGATCACGGCTTTTTGGCCAAATAGAACGCAATACTAAAGGATTCCTTGATAAAGGAACGCCATCCCCTAAAGAAACAGGGGGCCAAGTAGGGCCCCCTGTTTGAATCGAGATCTGTGGTTAATGGGATTGGGAACGTGTGGGTTTTGTTGAAACCCGATGGCCAATTCCGCTAGCTACTTACTCGATGACTCAATCTTCGTAGATTCGGGCGTATTCCAGATCGGAATCTTCCAATGCCGTGACCAGAACTTTGCCAACGCCGCGAATGCCAATGGCTTTTGCAGCCGCTTGGGAAAGGTCGATCAGACGGCCGCGACCATGAGGCCCACGATCATTGATCGTGACAACGACGGACTCATTCGTTTCAAGGTTGGTGACCATCGCCTTGGAATTCAGTGGGAGGGTCTTGTGAGCGGCGGTGAGGGCATTTCGATTGAAACGCGATCCCGAGGCGGTCTTTTTGCCATGAAATCCCGGGCCGTACCATGAAGCGTGCCCCGTAGCCTCGTAGGCAAAGACGGAACTGCTGGCGAAGGTTGCGATGGTTATTAAGAGCATTTTGATCATTTTTCACCTCGATCATTGGTCGTGCTCACCGCGTTCAATGCGGCCACACTGGTTTTGCAATGCGATGGGTAATAAAAAACCCGTCCGGAGCGCTGCTCTGGAACTGACATTGCGGATTTCGGCGCGAGGGCCAAAGGAAATTACCGTTGAGGAATCTTATTGTTCCGAGGCGGTAACTGGATTTCGCGAGCCTTAAAGACTCGGTTGTATTGAAAGCGGTAATCGCTTGTTTGAGGAGGTTAAAGCGTACCAAGAGCGCTTGTGATCTGTCAACCCCGAGGCCGTGTGCCTATCCTCTAGACGGGTGGGTTGGTTCTCAACATGAGACAAGGGTTATGATGTAGCGAGTCTGATGCGCTGAACCCTCCGAGGGTCCCTGCGTATTTTCGAAATAGCTTCAATTTTGAGCTTTAGGGCTTTGACAGTCTGGTTTGACGTAACTTCCCTCTATTCATGGAACCGTCCGGTCACTGGGGTGACCCGAATGGAGCTGGAGTGCGCCCGAATATTCCTGGAAATTGAGCCTTCTCCCGTTCAATTCGTTCATCTCGATTCCAAAACACGGTGTTTTAAGGTCTGTGATCCAACCGAGTTGAGGGAACGCCTCGCATATCTTGAAAGTTTGGAGGGTCATCCCTCCGGAAGACTTCGGCCCTTTCTCAAACGGCTCCTCGCCATGTTGCCGGATCGCGCACAAACCTCACTGTTGATCGCGATTTCAGCCCCAGGCCGCCTGATTGAAAAGTTGCAAAGTTCCTTTCGCCCCAAACCCTTGGCTCAAGGTTCGGTCAACGTATTTCAAAATGGTGACTGCTTTGTCACTGTTGGCTTTAATCTCGTCGCTGAGCAATTCAACGTCCTTGCTGCCATTCGGCAACAGGTCGATTTGAGGGTTGTCAGCTGTTGTCATGATCTGATCCCATGGGTCCGTCCCGATTTGACGCTGGACCGGATTACCCGGACTTTTGTGCGTTATCTGGATGAGTTGGTTCGTGTCTCGGATCACGTGTTGTGCATATCCGACTGCACTGCTAAGGATATGGAACGCTACCTTGAGACCAAGCCAAATCCTCCCTCAATCTCCGTGATTCGGCTCGGTAGCCGAATGGGTCTAAAACAAGGAGTTCCGGCTTCCGATGCGATCTCATCGATTCTCGGGCGGCCCTTCATTCTTTACGTCTCAACCATAGAGCGACGAAAGAACCATGAAATTTTGCTCGATGCCTATCGCTGGCTGCTTGATGAGGGCGTCAGCGATTTACCCATGCTGGTTCTGGTCGGCATGCGAGGCTGGGGCGCGGAACGGTTCTGTCAGAAACTGGATGCAGATCCTGATGTCGCAAGGTATGTGACGCTACTCCACCATGTCAGTGACCATGATCTTTCCCACCTTTACCAACAGACCCTTTTTACCGTGTATCCCTCACTCTATGAAGGATGGGGATTGCCTGTTGCAGAGAGTCTGGCCTATGGCAAATTTTGCATAGCGTCCAATGCCGCGTCTGTCCCTGAGGTGGGCGCGAATCTGGTTCGATACTGTGACCCTCAGAATGCTTCCGCATGGGGAGAGGCGATTATTCGGTTTGCCTCAGATCCTGGGGCCATCGCTGACGAGGAAGAAAAGATCCGGCAGGGATATCGCCCTCCCGAATGGCACGAAACCGGAGCGCAGATCATGCACGCCGTCCTGGCTTCAGGAAAAGAGCCTCGATGAAGCAAAGTCTTTTCGCCCTCATTAAATACTGCTTTATCGTGCTACCCCTTCCGGAGTGGCAAAGGTTCAGGCTCAAATGTCTAGTTTTTCAGCTGATGGCCCCCTTAGTTTCCGGAAGTGCAGGCTCTCGGTTTCTTAACGAACAATTACGGTTGAGCGGGATGCCGAGAGGCTCCCGGCCCGAAGAGCGGGGGGCTGGCGATCTCAGGCCCTGGCTATTGCTCATTGATTCATGTACGCCAACGCCGGATCGGGATTCAGGTTCGATGGATGTCTTTAATTCCATCCGAATCTTTATCCGCATGGGCTACAGGGTCACATTCATTCCGGAAAGTAACCTTCTCCCTTTGGGACCCTACACTGCGGCATTGGAAAATCTTGGTGTCGAGTGTTTGTCGTATCAGGAGACCGCATCCGTTCGGGATTATCTTCGTCGGGTTGGTGACCAGTTGGACGTGGTGATGCTGTTCAGGGCCCCTGTGGCCATTCGGCATTCTGCGGCGGTCAGGCGCTATTGTCCTGCCGCGAAACTGATCTTTTCGACCATCGACCTCCATTTTCTTCGAGAGGCACGCTCAAGAAATGGACAGGAGGCTCTTGATCGAAGCCGGATGACCTTGCTGCACCGGGCTGAACTTCGGTGTATCCAAGAGGCCGATCATTCCATCGTCATCAGTGAGGCCGAGTTGGCTTTGATTCATCGGGAACTTCCCGGTGTGCCCGTTTCCGTTGTTCCGTTGGTCCGTGAATTTGAAGCTGCCACAGCGCTTCCTTTTGAGGCACGCTCAGGATTGGCTTTTGTGGGGAATTATCAGCATCCTCCCAATATTGATGCGGTCCTTTTCTTCCTCAGGGAGGTCTGGCCCCTGATTCAGGAAAAACTCCCGGAAGCCCATTTCTCCATTGTCGGAAGCTACATGCCGGACGTCATTCGCGAGGCCAGTGGGGAGGGTGTAGATCTCCTGGGTTTTGTCGATTCCCTCGACGATCTTTTCGGCCGTATCCGTTTGAGCGTGGCACCCCTTCGCGTTGGCGCCGGACTCAAGGGGAAAGTAGCCACCAGTTTGGGCTATGGTGTCCCGATTGTCATGACAACGATTGCAGCCGAAGGTATGGGTCTTCAAAATGAAGAGGATGCTCTGATTGCCGATGATCCGGTTGCTTTTGCCGAAGCGGTTATTCGCCTTTACTCGGATTCGGCCTTATGGGATCGACTTTCGATTCGTGGCGGGCAAGCCGCACGCCGTCTCTTTTCAATCGAGGTCAGCGAAGTGGCCTACAGTTCCATTTTTCGTCAGCTTGGGCTCCCAGTGACGGGGGGCCATAAACTCCCGGAATTCTCTTTGAGCCCTGAAAATAAGTGAGTCATTGATCCATGCTTATTCCCGTTATTCTCTCCGGCGGTGCCGGAACCCGTCTTTGGCCTGTTTCACGTGAGGGTAACCCCAAGCCCTTCATGAAGGTGGATCAGGATGAAAGTCTGCTTCTCAAGACCTACAAGCGGGCGGCTTCCGCAGCAATGGGTCCTGAAATCATGACGGTGACCAATCGGGACTACTTCTTCATGAGCAAGGATGAGTTCCAAAGGGGAAAGTTTGGCGGCGACAAAAACCCGGTATTCATGCTCGAACCTATGGGACGGAATACGGCGCCAGCGGTTGCCATGGCTGCGCTTCAGATTGCAGAAAAACACGGCAGTGATGCAATGCTTCTGGTGCTTGCGGCCGACCATCTGATTGCCGACCAGGCCAAGTTCGAGGCGGCCGTAGGGCGAGCTTCCGAACTGGCTGCATCGGGTCACCTGGTCACATTTGGAATTGTCCCGACAGGCCCTGAAACTGGCTTTGGCTATATTGAAGCAGGGGAGAGCATCGGTGGTGGGCGGCGAGTTGTTCGGTTTGTTGAAAAGCCTTCACAGGAAAAGGCTGAGGAATACCTTGCTACCGGCAATTTTCTTTGGAATTCCGGAATGTTTTGCTTCAAGGCGGGTGTGCTGCTTGAAGAAATGGCTCGTCATGCCCCCGAGGTGGTTGCAGCCTCTAAGGCGTGTTGGCAGGAAATCCGCAAGCGAGCCGAGATTTCCAGCACTATGTTCGAAATCCCTGCGGATCTTTTCGTTCAAGTGCCGGATATTTCCATCGACTATGCGGTGATGGAGCATTCCGAAAAGGTGGCCGTGGTTCCTGCAGATTTCGACTGGAACGACATCGGCTCCTGGTCCGCGCTCCGAGACCTTCATGCGCCCGACGAGGACAATAACCGCAGTAATGGCGAGTCCATTTTTGTCGAAACGCGCAATACGTTTGTCCAGTCTTCAGACCGTCTTATCGCTACGGTGGGTGTCGACGACCTGATGATTATCGATACCCCAGACGCGCTGCTTGTAGCCCATACCGAAAGGTCGCAAGAAGTGAAACAGGTAGTGCAGAGACTCAAGCTTGCAAACCATGATGCCTACAAGCTTCACCGGACCGTTTCAAGGCCCTGGGGGACTTATACCGTGCTGGAACATGGTCCCCGCTTCAAGATCAAGCGTATCGAAGTGCGACCGGGAAGAAGCCTCAGTCTTCAGATGCATCATCATCGAAGTGAACACTGGGTCGTGGTCAGCGGTATGGCGAAGGTGACAAATGGGGATAATGAACTTTTCATTAACACCAATGAATCCACCTACATTCCTGCCGGTCACAAGCATCGCCTGGAAAATCCGGGAATCGTCGACTTGGTCATGATCGAAGTCCAGAGCGGTGAGTATCTCGGAGAAGATGACATCGTTCGTTACGAAGACGCCTATGGGCGTTTCACCGGCGAAAAGGACTAAGCCTCATGGTCAGCATGAGCTATCCCGCGGGCAGCCTCGGGGCGACGCTTGATCATGTTCCGGTGGTCTTGGGTTTCGGAACCAGTGGGCGGCGTGGTCTTTTGAAAGACCTGACGCAACTCGAGGTCTATCTCAATGCCCTTGCCGAAATCGAGTACCTGAAAACACTCTCCCCAGAGGAGGGCGGTGTCCGGGCTGCTGAGGCCTTCTATTTTGCCGCGGATTTGAGGCCGAGTTCGACCCGGCTTGATGAGACGGGCCGGGGCGAACTGGCACAAGCTGTTTTCCAGGCGATCCATGATGCGGGTCTTGAACCCATTTATCTGGGGCAGATTCCCACCCCGGCGCTCACCGCTTTTGCGATCGGCAGAGGCAAGGGCAGCATCATGGTGACGGGTAGCCACATCCCATTCGATCGAAATGGCTACAAGACGAATACATCAGTCGGGGAGCTGCTCAAGCACCATGAGCAACCGATCTCCGCCTTTGTCACTGCGGTTCGGCAAAGACTCTATACCGCGCCTTATACGTCTTCTTTGTTTGATGCTTCCGGCATGTTCAAGGCTGGAAGTCGTTCATTGCCCGAGCCGGTCCTTGAGGCACGTCAAGAGTACCTTTCTAGGTATCTTGATTTCTTCGGACAGAACGCGCTTTTAGGTCTCAGCGTTCTGGTCTATCAGCATTCTGCCGTGGGACGGGACCTGGTGCCATCGATCCTTGAGGCCCTGGGTGCAAAGGTTCAGACGGCCGGGCGCAGCGAAGTCTTCGTGCCGATTGATACCGAGAATATTGATGCGGACTGCCTAGAGACCATTCAGCGGTTTCTCGATGAGGCCCGTCGGGAAGGTCATCGTTTCGATGCGGTGGTTTCTACCGATGGCGACAGCGATAGACCCTTGATTTTGGGCGTCAGCCCCGAAATCGGAAAGGCCCGTTTTTTTGGGGGGGATCTGGTCGGCATGGTGGCAGCAGATTTTCTGAAGCCCGATGCCGTAGTCGTTCCCATCAGTACCAACGATGCCATTGATCGCGGGTCTTTGGTTCCAGCCCTTGAACCCAAGACGCGCATTGGCTCTCCCTTTGTGATCCAGGGCATGCTGGACGCCCTTTCCAAGGGGCGGCGAAAAGTCGTGGGATGGGAGGCCAATGGAGGATTCTTGACCGGAAGTGAACTCGAAATGGGCGGCTCCACCCTGGCCCCTTTGCCCACTCGCGATGCCGTTCTTCCCATTCTGTCTGTTCTGGCAAGTTCGGTTGCGCAAGGGAAGAATCTGGAACAGTTGTTTTCTTCCTTGCCACCCCGTTTTAGCCGTGCTGCCCTCCTCAAGAACTTTTCGCGGGCAAAGAGCCAGGGGATTCTGAAGAAGCTGAGGCCGCTTTCTGAGGGACAGGTGAGGATCGGGTTTAACGAAGCGACGGCAAGTGCCCCGGAATTTCTGGGGCTTGTGGTGGTGCTTGCATCCTATTTCACCCCAGAGGAGGGCTTCGGCAGGGTCCTTGGGATTGATTACACCGATGGTGTTCGGATGTATTTCGACGGGGGTGATGTTGCCCACCTTCGGCCTTCCGGAAATGCCGATGAACTTCGGATTTATGCAGTCGCCGACTCACAGGAGCGAGCGGACCACATCGCGACACTGGGGATTCGTGAGCCTAACGGCATTTTGCGCTCTCTTGAAAGAGATTTCGCTTAGCATCGACGGTGATCTTTGTGCAGCCTAGCGGTCAAAAATCAAAACAATCGGGCAGAAGGGGAAAGTCCAGGCATCATTCGGGCCCCAAGCTAAGGGATCAGGGGCTTGCCCCCATGGCCTTTTCGGACAATCTTTCGAATGGTGGGGATTCGCCTGCGGGCTATCGCGTGGCCTGTACGGATATTTCCCTGGATCGTGTGGTCACCGTCAAGGTCGAGGATCTTGAACAATTGATCCTCAGCCATCGCCCGGATTGGTCAAAAATACGCTGGATCCATGTGCAAGGCACTTTGCCTGATCGGGTCCTTGAGGCCTTGGCGACCAAATACCATCTGCATCCGCTGGCTGTTGAGGATCTTTGCTCAGGGGACCAAAGGCCCAAAGTTGAGGATTTTCCAGAATCCGTGGAGGCACCGGGACGTCTCTTTATCGTGGCGCGGGAATTGGTGATGCGGGATGCGATTCTCCGAAGCAGTCAGATCAATCTCTTCCTCGGCCGAAATACACTTCTGACTTTTCAGGATCGATTGACCGACGCTCTAGATCCTGTCTACAAGCGACTGGAGTTTGATAGCACCCGTGCCCGCATGACGGATGCCAGTCTTCTCTGTCACGCGCTGCTCGATGCCGTGGTCAACAGTTACTTTCCCGTGCTAGAGCATTACTCCTTCTGGATAGACGAGATCGAGGAGGGGTTGTTGTCGGAGCCTTCCCCTGAACTGATTACCAAGGCCCACGCCGTTAAACGGGGTCTCCTGATGCTTCGGCGCACGATCTGGCCGATGCGCGAGGTCGTCTCGCAGTTGCAGCGAGATGGCCATGAATGCCTTTCACCGTCCAGCCAGTCCTATTTCCGGGATGTCTATGATCATTGTGTCCAGATCCTGGATCTTAATGAGACCTACCATGAAATCGCGGTGTCGCTGACTGAGACCTATATGTCAGTCATTTCCAATCGCATGAATGAGATCGTTAAGGTGCTGACGATGATCAGTACGATTTTTATTCCCCTCAGCTTCATCGCAGGGGTCTATGGGATGAATATGCCCATTCCCGAGAATGAATCAGAGTTAGCGTATCCCATCTTTTGGGGCGTCTGTCTGATCATCGCCATCGGCATGCTGATTTTTTTCAGAAGGAAAGGCTGGATCTAGCGAATATCGCCTTCAAGCTCGAGCAGACGTCGCAGCGTATTCAGGCTCCAGGCGGTTGCGGCAAGCGGGAGCTGGGCTTTTGAACCGGTGAGCGTATAGCGTTCGATCAGCCGGTGATGTTCTGAGGCCGCGAGCGTCCAGAATATGACCTTCTCCCTTTCCCCCGAAGCGCTCTCGCCGTCGGGATACCATCTTTCGATCACGACGCCCTCGCCAGGGTGCTTTCGGAGCAAATGATCGGCCTGACTCTCTAGTTCGTGGCGAATCACCGTTGCGTCCTCGATCGATAAGGGTGGATTGCTGGCTGGGTGAACTTCGCCCAACGCCAATGCGCCCTCCAGACTGAGGGTGCGGCTGAGGTTCCCCCCGGAAAGGCTTTCCTGCACCAGAATGCAGCGGTCCTGATTGCGCAAGGTACTCCCCACAAGGGCTGCCAGATTTTCATGGCCCTGATCGTCCCTTGCAATCTGAAACACGGCATCTTCGAGGAGGGTCGAGACCTTTGCGATCAAGGGTTCAGATTCTCCGGGCGAGAGCAGGCCCGAAAAAGTGATCTTCACCTCATTTTCTGTTCCTTTCGCCCTGAAACCCAGTCGAGCGCCTTCAGGAAGTGTCAGCGTTTTTAGCTTGTCCTGAAGCGTGGATTCCCCCATGCCGATGGTATGGAAAGTCAGGCGGCTCGGTCGAATCGCAGGAAAAGACTCGGATAATCGCGGGCTGATTCGATGTTCAAAGATCGCCATCATTTCGCGGGGAACCCCGGGCACAAAATGGAATTGGCAGAGGCCCTGTGTCATCGAAAATCCGGGTGCGGTACCCCAATCGTTGTCGAGGCGCTGAGCCCCTTCTGGCAGAAGGGCCTGACGCCGATTGATGTCCGCCATGGGTCGTCCTGACCGTTGAAACCAGCTTTCGATTTGTCGAAGTGCCTCAGGATCAGATTTCAGTGGTGCCGCGAAAGCCTTACTGGCTGCTTCTGCTGTCAAATCATCCACCGTGGGTCCGAGACCCCCAGAGGAAATACAGAGTTGGCTGCGACCCGCAATTTCACGAAGGGCACTGATCAGAGCATCCAGATCATCCCCAATGCAGGTATGGCGGACGACGTGAAAGCCCATGTCCACGAGTCTGCGGGAGAGCCAGGCGGTATTGGTGTTGATGACCGTCCCTTCGATGACCTCATCGCCCTGAGATAGGATTTCAACCGTAGGCCTTTTCACATGAACACCTCGTTTCAGAAGTCGGAGAATATAGCCGGGAGGAGCGATGAGAATCGGGTAACGCCCTCTATAATGCCAGAGACGCTTCGCCTAAGACGGATGAAGCATGCGGTGGTTCCAATTCCGAGGGGCTTCGCTTCCTCAATTTATTCTGACCGGTGTTACCCAATGAGCTCTCTTCTGTCCAACAAGCCCATCCCCTCCAATGAAAGACTGATCATGGCTCTTGATGTTCCCGATGTGGACTCTGCCAAGAAGTTGGTCGAGACACTGGGTGATGCGGTGGTGTTCTACAAGGTGGGTCTTGAGCTCTTCATGTCAGGGGGCTATTTTGAGCTGATTCGCTGGTTGAGCGAACGCGAAAAGCGGGTGTTTGCGGATCTCAAGTTTTTTGATGTCCCCGAAACCGTAGCTCGGGCCATTCGATCATTGAGTCAGCATGGGGTTGATTTTGCGACGATCCACGGCAACGATTCGATCATGGCGGCAGCGGCCAAGGAGAAGGGAAATCTCAAGGTACTGGCTGTCACGGTGCTCACCAGCCTCGATCAAGGCGACATGAGGGATCTCGGCTTCGACTGCGATGTACCGCAACTGGTGCTTTCACGAGCGCGCAGGGCACTGGAGCTGGGCTGTGATGGCGTCATCTCATCCGGGCTTGAGGTGCCGGCCCTTCGAAGAGAAGTCGATAACAAACTCTTGGTCGTCTCCCCTGGGATTCGTCCCGTGGAAAACCGCCCTCAGGATGATCAGAAACGGGTCGTATCTGTGCCCCAAGCCTTTGAAAACGGTGCTGACTACATTGTGGTGGGACGCCCGATTCGGGATGCGCAAAGCCCCCGTGAAGAAGCGCTTCGCGTGCAATCCCAGATCGCCGGCGTTTTTGGCGCCTGATCAGTTCGGCTGGAGTTCGATGGTGCCCTGAATCGTCATGGAGAGGGTCGTTTCGCCCGCCTCAATCTGAGGGGCAGAAGCTGCTTCAGCCGACATCGCGCGAAGCATAGGGCGCCCACTTCGAAACGGCGGTGGGTTGCTCCCGACTTCGATCTTGATAATCCGGTAGCGGTTTCGGCCGAGATCGTGGGTCACGCGTTCTGCACGGGTCTGAAAGGCCTTGAGGCCCTCGGAGATCAGCCGGTCCTCTGCCGATTTTCGGGTTTCCGGGGCCACCGCATAATCGATTCCGCCCAGTTTCAGTGTTTTTTGGAGTTCGCCCAGGAGGCGAGCGAGCCGCTCGGGTTGACGGGATTCCAGTCGAATCCCCTGCTGAACAACCCAACCTGAAGGTTTTTGATTCTGATAGCTAGGTTCGGTCTGGTATTCCTGAGTCTGTACACTGACCTCGGCGGTCTTCCGGACAGTTTCAAGCGCAACGGTAATCGCCCGATTCACCTCGGCGGTCCCGGCCTCAAGGCTCGGGCCTTCGCTTCGGGCGTAGAGATTGGCAATCAGGATATCTCTTGGGACCTGCGTTTCCGTGCTGGTCGAAAGGCTGATTTGATCGTATCCCCGCGACTCCTCGGCACTGGCGCCAAGGGTCGGACTGATCACGAGGGCTGTCGCCAGAAGACGACGGGTGAAAAGTTCAAAGCCGGCCATCCGTTGAGTCATCATTGATGGTCTCCGATGGGGCGAATTGGGCCCCGAGGGGGCCCAACACGTTGAAGTTACTGAAAAGAAACGGTCTTAAAACGGAATATCGTCGTCAAAGTCCATGTCATTATTGCTGCCGCTAGCCGCCGCCGGATAGCCTGCATCGGAAGCCTGCCCACGGGATTGATCAAAGTCGTTATTGCTGCGGCCGGGGGCTTGAGATGGAGGACGTCCCCCCATGGATTGACCTTCACCGCCAGCCCGGTCCAGCATCTGGAATTCCTGAGCGACGATTTCGGTCGTGTACTGATCCTGCCCGTTCTTGTCCTGCCATTTACGAGTCTGAATGCGACCCTCAAGATAGATTTTGCTACCCTTGCGGAGGTAGTCTCTGGCAATTTCAGCGGTCCGACCAAAGACCACAACGCGATGCCACTCGGTCCGCTCCTGAAGCTGACCTTGCTGGTCACGCCACGCTTCGCCCGTGGCGACCCTGAGATTGGCAATGCTGCTGCCGTTGGGGGAAGTTCTGACCTCAGGATCTGCGCCAAGGTTGCCCACCAGAATTACTTTGTTAACGCCACGCGCGGCCATCGGATTCTCCTGCGGTCGAAACGGAAAGGGATACAGTCATTCTACGCGAAGAGGGCCGCTTCCGTCCTTACGGTAAGCGGCCCTTTCATTTCAAACTCAAGCCTGTGCCACTCATGTTGGCACAGGTCGTAAGCGTGAGGATCAGGATTGAAGATCCTTGAGTACCTCTTCCAGCATCTTCTTGGCATCACCGAACAGCATGCGGTTGTTCTCCTTGTAGAACAAGGGGTTATCGACACCCGCATAGCCTGAGGCCATGGATCTTTTCATCACCACGGAGGTTTTGGCCTTCCAGACTTCAAGGACCGGCATTCCTGCAATCGGACTGTTCGGATCTTCTTGCGCACCCGGATTCACGATGTCGTTGGCCCCAATGACCATCGCGACATCCGTTTCCGGGAAGTCCTCATTGATTTCGTCCATTTCGAGCACGATGTCATAGGGAACCCGCGCCTCTGCCAGGAGCACGTTCATGTGTCCGGGCATGCGGCCGGCTACCGGGTGAATGGCGAACCTGACGTTGATGCCGCGATCGCGAAGCAGTCGGGTGATTTCTTGAACGGTGTGCTGGGCCTGAGCGACGGCCATGCCATAGCCTGGAATCAGGACCACATTGCGAGCGCTGCGGAGGAGCTCTGCCGTTTCTGCCGCACTGATGGGAACCACTTCCCCCTGAGGCTCTGAACCCGCCGCTGGCGCAGTACCACCGCTCGTTCCGAAGCCCCCGGCGATTACCGAGATGAAGTGGCGGTTCATGGCCTTACACATGATGTAGGAGAGGATGGCACCTGAGGAGCCGACCAATGCACCGGTCACAATCAAAAGGTCGTTGCTGAGCATGAATCCCGTGGCCGATGCCGCCCAGCCGGAATAGCTGTTTAGCATGGAAACGACGACCGGCATGTCGGCGCCACCAATGGCCATGACCATGTGAATGCCGAAAACCAGAGCCAGTCCGGTCATGATGTAAAGCGCGATGAGGCCCTCTTCATGGCCCTCGACGCCCAAGAAGCGAGATCCCACGTAGACCGCGGCAATCAGAAGGCCGAGATTGAGAAAGTGGCGTCCCGGAAGCAAAACCGGCTTACCGGTGATTTTTCCTGAAAGTTTGCCAAATGCAATCACGGAGCCTGAGAAGGTCACGGCACCGATGAGAATGCCGATGTAAATCTCCACTTCATGGATGGTCTTCTCGACGCCTGTCAGCGAAGAGGAGGGATCCAGATAGTTGGCGTAACCCACCAGAACGGCCGCAAGACCCACCAGGCTGTGCATCAGCGCCACGAGTTCCGGCATTTCGGTCATCTTGACCTTTTTGGCGGCAAAGATGCCGATGGATCCACCGATGGCGATACCAATCACCAGCGGCAAATACCCGGTTTCCGTCACCTTGGGGCCGAGAACCGTGGCCAGGATGGCAATGGTCATCCCGAGAATGCCGTAGAAATTGCCCTTACGCGCGGTTTCAGGGTTTGAAAGACCGCCGAGGCTCAGAATGAAAAGAATGGTCGCCGCGATATAGGAGACCGTAACAAGTCCTGTTGAAAACATGATGTCGTGCTCCTGAGACTATTTCCTGAACATGCTGAGCATTCTCTGGGTGACCCAGAAGCCGCCAGCCATGTTGACCGAGGTAAGAACCAGCGCGATCCCTGCGAGGACCGCAATCTCAGGGGATGAAATCTGGACCAAGGCGCCGATCGCAATGATGCTGGAAATCGCGTTAGTGACACTCATCAGCGGCGTATGCAGCGCCGGTGTGACATTCCAGATCACCATGTAGCCCACGAAACAAGCCAGAACAAAGACCGTGAAGTGCGCCATGAAGGTTGCGGGTGCCGTCGAGCCCACCCACCAGAACAAGAAGGCAATTCCCAGAATGCTTCCCGCACTTTTGAGCCACGCCGGAACCTTCGGTGCCGCCGCCACTGCCGCCACTTCGGCTGTTGCCTTGCTTGCCTCGGGCTTGGGTGCTGCCGAAACGGAAATCGGGGGTGGCGGCCAGGTGACCGAGCCTTCTTTCACGACCGTCGCACCGCGGATCATCTCGTCTTCCATGTTGATGGCAGCGATACCATCTTTGGTTTTGCAGAGTTCTTCGATCAGGCGGAGGAGGTTGGTGGCGTAAAGTGTTGATGACTGTCGGGACAGCCGGCTGGGAAGGTCCGTGTAGCCAATAATCGTGATGCCGTTGCGAACAACGATTTCACCCGGCTGGGTCCATTCACAGTTACCCCCTTGTTCTGCAGCCAGATCGACGATCACACTGCCGGGCTTCATCGTGGCGAGCATGTCAGCCGTAATGAGGCGGGGTGCGGGTTTACCTGGAATGAGCGCAGTGGTGATAATGATGTCCACCTCGCTGGCCTGTTTGGCATAAAGTTCACGTTGGGCTTTTTGATAGCCTTCGCTCATGACTTTGGCATAGCCACCGGCCGTGGAGCCTTCCTCCTGGTAATTCACCTCAACGAATTCGGCGCCCATGGAGCGAACCTGATCCTTGACCTCCGGCCGGGTATCGGACGCTCGAACGATCGCGCCCAATCCGTTGGCCGCACCAATGGCTGCAAGTCCGGCAACGCCGACGCCGATGATGAAGACCTTGGCGGGCGGGACCTTGCCGGCAGCGGTTATCTGGCCGGTGAAGAACCGACCAAAGGCGTGAGCGGCTTCAACCACCGCACGATAGCCTGCGATGTTGGCCATGGAGCTAAGAGCATCCAGTTTCTGGGCTCTTGAGATGCGGGGAACGCAGTCCATGCCCAAAACAGACGCCTTTCTCTCGGAGAGACGTTGCATGAGTTCGGGGTTCTGAGCCGGCCAGATGAAACTGACCAGCATGGCACCTTCCCGGAGCAGGGCGACTTCATCGACCGTACCGGATTGTCCCAGTGTCGGAGCGCGGACCTTCAGGATGATGTCAGAGCCGGACCAGAGGGCATCCTTGTCCAGGACAGAGCAACCGGCAGCGGTGTAGTCCTCGTCAGAAAAATTGGCCCCTTCGCCAGCGCCTTTTTCGACGGCTACTTCAAAGCCGAGTTTGATGAGTTTTTCGGCGACGTCGGGAACGGTCGCGACGCGCCTTTCTCCGGGGTGCGTCTCCTTGGGAACACCAATTCGCATGAACATTTCTCCTCGATATAATCTCGGCCATGCACATCCCTCAGGATGGGCTGCCCGTTGTTGTTTATATGTGAGGTTCGAGGCGAACGAACTCATGCCCTGTCTCTTTGACGTGATTCAGGAACGTGAGCACCAGCCAGAGCCTCGAATCCACACCGACCAGGATAGCCTCCATGTGCCTCCTGCGTCTCCGCTATCTAAATGAATTTGCTAACAGGGGTCAAGCTTCGCCACTCATAATGGGTTTGGCGCGCTCTACAGAATCCCGAAAATACGAATTTCAAGATGAAAAAACTTATTCAAGCCAATCAGTTGACCCGCTACTACGGGACCTATTGCGCCGTCCGGGAAGTGAGCTTCTCCCTGGTTCGGGGCGAGATTCTGGGTTTTTTGGGGCCGAATGGTGCTGGAAAAACGACCACAATGCAGATGATCTGCGGCAACTTGGCGCCTACGGCCGGTGAGATCAAGATCAATGGCATCGATATTCTGGATGAACCGAAAAAGGCCAAGCGTTCACTGGGATACCTTCCAGAACTCCCGCCGGTCTATCGGGACCTGACGGTCGATGAATACCTGGGTTACTGCGGGCGTCTCCATGGGCTTCAGGGTGCGGCTCAGCGCAAGGCTGTCGATGTCGCCAAGGGCCGAACCGGTCTGGGGGACGTTGGGCAGCGGCTGATCGGAAACCTCTCCAAAGGGTTTCAGCAGCGGGTGGGCATTGCTCAGGCGATTGTCCACATGCCCTTGGTCATTATTCTCGATGAGCCCACGGTCGGACTGGATCCGATCCAGATTCACGAGATTAGAGAGTTGATCCGCGATCTGGGACAGGAGCACGGGGTGATTCTCTCAACCCATATCCTTTCCGAGGTTCAGGCCGTGTGTAGTCACGTCCAGATCATCAACCGTGGCCAGTTGGTACTGAATACCAGCATTGAAGGGCTCGAACAGCAAATGCGTGCCTCCAGTCTGATCTTGGGACTGGGTGCAACCCCTGATGTCTCGAGCCTTCGGGGTATTGAATCCGTTCTCGATGTCGAAGATCTGGGAGAGGGACGCTATCGCGTCTTTCATCACCATCATGAAAACCCGGCCTCGGAGCTGGCTCGCCTTGCGATTCAGTCCGGCTGGCCACTTTTGGAATTGACGCCGGAGCGAAGAAGCATGGAGGAGATCTTCCTCGAGATCACCCAAACCGAACAGACGCCGAAGGAGGCTCTGGCATGATGGCTCTTGTGATTGCGGGACGGGAGTTCCGAAACCTTTTTCTTTCGCCACTGGCCTGGACCATGCTGGCCGTTCTTCAGTTCATTCTTTCGTTCATGTTCCTGGCCCAGCTGGATTACTACCTGATGCTGCAGCCACGCCTGGAGGGTCTGGATGATGCTCCGGGAGTGACCGATGCCATTGTGGCCCCGCTATTTGGAAATGCGGGCGTCATCCTGATGCTGGTCACGCCCCTTTTGACCATGCGTCTGGTCAGCGAGGAGCGCCGAAACCGAACCCTCAGCCTTCTTTTTACAGCTCCGATCTCGATGACTGAGATCATCGTTGGCAAATATCTCGGAGTACTGGCCTTCCTTTTTGTGGTCATCGGCATGCTGACGCTCATGCCTCTCTCTCTTTATCTTGGGGGTTCTCTGGATACCGGGAAACTGTTGGCCAACGTTCTGGCGCTGATCCTCTTGGTTTCCGCCTATGCCGCGGTGGGGCTTTTTATGTCCACGCTCTCCAATCATCCAACGGTTGCCGCGATTTCGAGCTTTGGTGCGATTCTTTTGCTCTGGATATTGGACTGGTCCAGCCAGTCGAGTGAGAAGGTCGGGGGCGTTTTTCAGTACCTTTCCATGCTGCGTCATTACGAGGGCCTGCTTCGGGGTCTCGTGAGCACGACCGATCTTTGCTATTTCGTCCTGTTCATCGCGCTTTTCCTGGTTCTCAGCATCCAGCGCCTCGATAACGATCGCCTGCAATCATGAAGATTTCAAAAAAAACACACCTCGAGATTCGTCTCCAGAATCTCGTTTTCACCCTGCTTTTTTTGATAGCCACCGGTTTGATGGGTTGGCTTTCGACGCAATATACGGCCCGCTTCGACTGGACCTATGGTCGTCAACACACTCTGTCAGATGCTAGTCGGAAGGTCCTGGATCTGATCGAAGGCAAGGTGCGTATTCTGGCGTTCGTCAGAGAAGGAAATGAGCTCCGCAAACCGGTTCGGGATGTCGTGGAACGCTACAACGTTTACCGGCCGGTCTTAGAGATTGAATTCGTCAATCCGGATACCAATCCGGACCGCGTTCGTGAACTTCAGATTCGTGTTGATGGCGAGGCGGTCGTTGAATATCAGGGACGAAGCGAAAAGCTCTCCGAAATCGATGAAACGACGCTGACCAGTGCACTCCAGCGCCTTGAAGCGCCTGAAAAAAGGCGCATGTTTTTTCTTCAGGGTCATGGCGAGCGCTCGCCTGAAGGCCGCGAGGCACATGACTTCAAGCAGTTTGCCGATGAGGTCAGTAAAAAAGGCATCAGTAGCGGTGTGGTGAACCTGGCGCTGGCAGGAAAGATTCCGGAGGAAACGGATGTTCTCGTGATCGCAGGCCCCAAAAGCACAGTCCTCCCGGGTGAAATGCGCCAGATTGAGGCCTTTGTCCAAAAGGGCGGAAGTCTATTGTGGCTGTTGGATCCGGGTGATCTTCACGGGATGACCTCTCTTTCGAATCTTCTCGGTTTCGATCTCCTGCCAGGAATCATTGTCGATGCCTCCACGCAAGTCTTGGGCATCGACGATCCGACCTTTGCCCTTGTGGTCGACTACCCTCCGCAATTGATCACTCAAGGCCTTCAGCAAATGACGATGTTCCCCACGGCCGCGGCCCTTCGGAACAAGGGCGAAGGGGCATTTGAGAAAGAGCCGCTTTTGGTTACGCTGGAGCGTTCTTGGACGGAGCTGGGTCCGATCAAAGACAAGATCAGTTTTGAAAAGGAAAAAGGCGAGACCCATGGTCCTTTGGAGTTGGGTTATGCCATGACGCGTCCGACCTCAGCCGAGCCCTCAAGAAAAGCTTCGGAAGGAGAGACGGATCGGTTAAAGGATCAACGCATTGTCGTGATCGGTGATGGCGACTTTCTTTCCAATCATTACCTTGGAAATGGGGGGAATCTCGAGCTGGGTGTTCGGATCGCGCAGTGGCTGACCCGGGCTGACAGCATGATTCAGATCCCGAAAGTCAAGACGCCGGATCGAAAGATCGACCTTTCATCTTTGCAGTCGGCCAGTATTGCCGTGATTTTCTTGATCCTTCTGCCGCTTCTGCTCCTTGGAACCGGTGCATGGATCTGGTACCGGCGTCGTAACCGGTGAGGGTCTGGAACATGCGCATTCGGGGCCGTTGGGGGATTAATATTTCCCTGTTCATGATTGTGCTGGTGCTCGGCATTCTGGCGGTGACGAGGCCAGGCAAAAAGGAGGGGCAGGTCAAGTCACCCTTATTGGCTTTGGATCTGGCTGCCTTGAAAACATTGACGCTCGAGAATGGGGAGCACATCGAATTTGAGCGAAAAGAGTCCGGCTGGCAATTGGTCCAGCCCTTTTCTGCCGCGGTCAATCAGGCGCGGGTGGAACAACTCCTCGCCATTGCATCGATCATTCCAGCGGCAGAATATCCTTTGCCGGAGCGTTCCCTTCAAAAGGGCTATGGACTTTCCGAACCCTTTGCAAGGCTCAATCTGGCGGGTGTCGTGCTGGATTTTGGTGGAACGGCGCCTCTGGATCATCGCCGTTATGTCCGGATGAATGAAAAGCTTTATCTGCTTGATGACAATTTCTCCCATCAATTGGCGTCGAAAGCCACAGATTTCGTCGACAAGAAATTGATTCCAGAAGAAGTGACTATCCGTGCTTTGAGCATGCCGGGACTCAAGCTTTCAAAGTCAGCAGAGGGGGTGTGGGCATCGACTCCCGTATTGCCAGTGGATCAGCTCCAGGACCTGATCATGCAATGGTCCACGGCGCGGGCCATAGAGGTCCGGCGGGGCGCACCGAAGGTGCTTGGAGAAAAGATCGAACTTGAAACCTCAAGGGGGCCCATCAGCTTCAGTATCTTTCAAAAGAAACCTGAGTTGATTCTGGGACGCGAGGATCTGGATCTGGTTTTCGTCATGACTGGGGAGACTGCGAGGGCACTTTTGAATCAGCCCCCGGTCTCTTCCTCACAAAATGCGACGGCCTTTCCGGAAGGGGCAGAACACCAGGGGGAAGGTTCAGAGCACGACGATCATGAAGGCCCTCACGCCGATGAATAGGGACATCCCTGAGCTTCTGAGAGAGGGTGTTTGTGCCTGAATTACCGGAGGTCGAGACCACGCTCCGGGGGATTTCTCCCTACGTCAGCCAAAGCCAAATCAAGCAGTTGATTGTCCGGGAATCGCGCCTGCGCTGGCCCATTCCAGAGGATCTGAGTCAACACCTTGAAGGCGCTACCATTGGCGTCCCTTGGCGGCGGGGAAAGTACCTTTTGCTTCCGATCGGCACGAGCGGGACGTTGATGATTCATCTGGGCATGTCAGGGAGCCTCAGGATCGTTGATCCTGACCTTGCTCCGAGGAAGCACGATCATGTTGATCTGGTTCTGGAGAGCGGGCGGGCCCTGAGGTTTCATGATCCCAGACGTTTCGGCTGCATTCTTTTTACGGAAACCCCCCGCGAGCACCCGTTGCTTCGCGATCTGGGTCCGGAACCCTTCGATACGGTATTCGATGGACGCTTTCTCTACCGGCAGTCCCGCAAGCGAAAAACCAGCGTCAAGGCCTTCATCATGGATAGTCACATGGTCGTGGGGGTCGGAAATATCTACGCCAGTGAGTCCTTGTTTGCTGCAGGAATCTCTCCCACACGGGCCGCCGGTAACATCTCGCTGGCTCGCTACGAGCGGCTAGCCCAGGCGATTCAGGGGGTTCTGTCCGCATCCATTGCGCAAGGCGGTACGACCTTGCGCGATTTCGTCAATGCGACGGGAAATCCGGGGTATTTTCGCCAGACGCTCAACGTCTATGAGCGTGAGGGCGAACTGTGCAGGGTCTGTGAAACGCCGGTAAAGATGGCCCGACAGGCGCAGCGGGCCACCTACTGGTGCCCGCATTGTCAGAGCTAGAGCGAGGGATCCAGCCCAGCTTTTTGGCGGAGTGTCCCCTTGATGGCCAGAGCGTCCGACAGGGCGATATCCAGCGTATCGGCGAGAAGGTTGAAGTGACCCATCTTTCGACCTGGCCTTGCCGAGGCTTTGCCGTAAAGATGCAGCATGAGTCCAGGATGCTTGAACAGATCAGTCCAGTCCGGCTCGCTGTTCCCCCAGACATCCCCCAGAAGATTGATCATGACAACGGGCGAAAGAAGACGGGTATCACTTGGTGGAAGGCCGCAGAGGGTTCGAACCTGCTGTTCAAACTGGCTCGTCACCGTCGCATCCAGCGTGTAGTGCCCGCTGTTGTGCGGCCGAGGCGCGATCTCGTTGATCAGGATGCGACCGTCATCCAGGATGAAGAGTTCGACCCCAAGGACTCCGACATAGTCGAGTGATTCGGCCAAAGAGAGCGCCATTTGTCTTGCTTTCTGGCTGGTCGCTTCATCAATGCGAGCCGGAACAATGCTGACATCAAGGATTCCCTGCTCATGCCGGTTTTCGGCAACCGGAAAGGTCGTCACAATCCCGGGAGAGGTCCTTGCAACCATCACCGAAACTTCGGTCTGAAGATTCAGCATCTTTTCGAGCACGCAGGGTTTTTCACCCAGGCTTCGAAAGGCTTCTCTGGCTTCATCCGCTGTCTTCACGCGAACTTGACCCTTGCCGTCATAACCCAATCGAGCCAGCTTCATAATTCCGGGAAGGCAGCCGGAGAGGTCTTGATCGAGATCTATGGCGGATTCGATCGGGAGGTAGGGGGCTACATCGAGTCCTGAGGCTTCGATGTAGCGTTTTTCCTGGATCCGATCCTGCGCAATGGAAACGGCTTCGGCTGACGGGGAAACTCGGGTGGATTGAGCCAGAAATTCCAAAGAGGCGGCCGGTACGTTTTCAAATTCGGTCGTGACGGCCTGGCAGGTTCGGGCCATTTCCTTGAGAGCCTTTGCATCGTCATAGGATGCGCAAAGGTGGACGTCGGCCAAGGTACTGGCCGGGCAACCTGCCTCAGGCTCGAGAACCGTTACCCGGTATCCCATGGTCTTGGCAGCGATAGTGAACATGCGTCCGAGCTGGCCTCCACCGATGATGCCCAGCATGGCAGGAGGCAGGATGGGAGTGGTCATGGTCAAATCCGGAGAGTGCGTTGAACAGGTCCTTAAAGGACGTCAGGGAGCTTGGCGCTGAGGACGGTTGCCGTTTGTTCCGCTCTAAAGCGTTCCAGACGGGCGCGAACAGCCTCATCCTGATTGGCGAGCATGGCCGCACCAAAAAGGGCAGCATTGACCGCACCGGCTTCGCCAATGGCGAAAGTCGCAACCGGTATTCCCTTGGGCATCTGCACGATGGAGAACAGGGAATCCTTGCCTTTCAGATATTTGCTCGGGACAGGAACGCCGAGGACGGGAACCGCTGTTTTTGCTGCGAGCATTCCCGGGAGGTGTGCGGCACCACCGGCACCGGCAATGATGCACTGAAGGCCTCGCTCACGCGCGGATTCGGCATAAGCAAACAGGAGGTCAGGGGTTCGGTGCGCCGAGACGACCCGTGTTTCGTAGGAGATGCCTAGATCAACCAGCTGCCGGGCGGCATGTTGCATGACTTCCCAGTCGCTGGTGCTCCCCATCACAATGCCGATCTGAACCATTCAGGGATTCCAATGAAAAAAACTCCCATTATAGCAAAGAGGTCATTGGCGGCTCCGGCTCTGGGGCGGGGAGGTCTTAACCCCAGGGTCTGAGCGGTTCTTCCTTCAAATCTATGGGTTGCTGGCCTGCGCCGCCAAGGGCTTTAAAGAGGGCAATAAGGCGAATGCCCCGGGTGGTCTCAGACTGGATTAGTCGGATACGTTCCCGGTTCAGATCGATTTCTTGAGTCAAAACGTCCTGAAGCGTTTCAAGTCCATTTTGGAAACGAACCTCCTCCATTTGGTGGGTTTCCTCCAGGTGAGCGACAGACTTTTTGAGGTGCCCTGTTCGCTGTTCTTCCTTGAGGAATTCCGAAAGCGCTACTTCGGTTTCATGGAGCGCTGCAAGGACCGTTTTCTCATACTGGAGATAAGCCTCATTTTGTCGTGCTTCTGCGAGATTGATGCCGGCGCGGATCTGGCCAAAGTTGAAGATCGGCTGGGAAACGCTTGCTGCGGTGGCCCATGCAAATGAGCTCGATCGGAAGAGATTCTCAAGGTCCGAATTTCGAAGACCGAGAAAGGCCGCAATCGATATCTTGGGAAATAGCTCAGCGATGGCTGCACCCTGGGTGGCGGTGGCGCTCTCCAGTTCAAACTCGGCAGATCTTATGTCAGGTCGAAGCCGAAGCGCGTCCGCTGGCTGCGTCAAAAGGCGGCGTTCATCACTTTTGGGCACGGTCCGGGAAGAGGCAAGTCGTACCTTGAGGGCGTCCGGTTTTCGGCCAATCAATTCTTCAAGTTTGTGCCGCGTGGTACTGAGCTCGGATTCGACTGATCGGAGTTCCGACTGTGTGGATTCCACGAGGGCTCGAACCTGCTCTGCTTCATCCTTTGGGGCCAGTCCATTCTCAATGCGATGCTCCGCCAGCAGGACATTTTGCTTGAGCAGTTTCAACGTGTTTTCAAGCAGCAGGGCCTCTTGTTGAAGCCCGCAATAGGTCAAGTATTGTCTTCCGATTTCAGCAGAAAGGATCACAAAGGCCTCGCGCGATTCCTCGGCGGAAGCGGCCGTTTGCGCTCTGGCGGCTTCGAGCTTGCGATGAAGTCTTCCGAAGAGATCGATTTCCCAGATGGCGTCGAAACCTGAAAGGAAATAGTTGAAATTGTTGCCGCGAGGCAGGGTGAACGGGAGGAGGTTGGAGATTCGGGCGACATCCCCAACGGCGCCGATGCGGGGAAAAAGAGCTGCACGGTTGGCATTTTGTTCAGAGCGCGCCTGATCGATTTTTGTCATTGCGATACGTAAGTCGAAATTCTGTGCGCGAGCGTCTTCGATCAGACGGTCCAATTCGGGATCATTGAAACTTTTCCACCAGAGGCCCAGAACGGTCTCATCCGCGCGTTTAAGCTGGGCATCAGGGTCCCTGGCAGCGGACCAGCGATCCGGCAACACTGGATCGGGTTTTCTAAAGTCAGGTCCGACTGTGCATCCAGCAAGGAGAAGAAGACTCAAGGACAGGGCCAGACGGTGGGGGCAAATGATGATCACTGGAGACGGCTCCGAACAAAGAGTGTCGAGGCGGAAAGGGTCACCGTGGCAATGATCGCCAAGGGCCAGGCATTCATGAAGATATCCGAGATCGGCAATGCCTTCAGGAAACTGCCTTGGACAATGATGAGATAGTGTTTCAGCGGAATGGCTTGAGCCACCCACTGAAGAACTTCTGGCATGTTCTCGACGGGCGTCGCAAATCCTGAAAGCAGAACAGCAGGAACGCCGACCGTGAAGGTGCCAAGAATCGCCTGCTGCTGGGTCGAGCAAATGGACGAAATCATCAGGCCTATGCCTACGATGGAAACGATGAAGAGCAAAAGGCAGCCCAAAAGAACCAGAATCGATCCATGGAAGGGAATCCCAAAAAGAAAGATGCCCGCACTCAGCATCATGATGCCCAGCAATAGCCCCATCAAAACCGCCGGAACAATTTTCGCGAAAATGATCTCGCTAGGTGTACAGGGCGAAACCAGTAATTGATCAAAGGTCCCAAGCTCCCGCTCTCGCGCAATGGACAGAGCGGCAATCATCAGCGTGACAAACATGACCAGCGTTCCCCCAAGGCTTGGGACGATGAACCACTGGTAGGTCAGGTTGGGATTAAACCAGTGCCGAAGAGCGACTCTCTCCGGAATCAGCCCCTGACTGAAACCCATTTCCCGGTTGATTTCGGCAAGCACCATCTGCATGTAGCCAAAGGTGATCTGGGCTGCATTCGCTTTACGGCCATCGAGCAGTGTCTGCACAGAGGCCGCTTCATGACTTCCGATGCGACGAGAAAAGTCCGGTGGGATATGGAGTGCCGCAATGACCTTCCCACGGGCAACCAGATCCTCAATGTCAGGTTGATTTTGGGCCGTGGTGACCGAATTGACGAAGTAAGCATGGGAGAGTCTTTGCGTGACCTCATAACCCCATCGCCCGGAATCTTCGTTCAAGACGGCAATATCGATGTGTTTCACCTCAAGGGTGGCGGCGAAAGAAAAAATCAGAAGCTGCATGAGGGGAGGGCCAATCAGGATCACGCGGCTTCTCGGATCTCGAAGGATGCTGAGGAGCTCCTTGATGATCTGGGCGCGGATTCTTGGCGAGAGCAGGCGCTGAATCATATGTCCAGGCTCTTTCGGGTTTTGCGATGAACCAGAAGGAAGAACACGAACCCAATCAGGAGCATGGCTCCCATATTGGGAAGAAAGACATTCCACACATCGCCGGCCAGAAAGAGGGTCTGGAGCGAGTCCACAAAGTATCTCGCAGGAATGACATGGGTGAGGGCCCGAAGCGGTAGAGGCATGGAGCTGATCTGATAAAGGAACCCGGACAGCAAGAAGGCGGGGAGGAATCCTGAAAAAAGAGCGACTTGTGAGGCGATGAACTGGTTTTTGGACGCCGTCGAGATCAAAAGTCCCTGTCCTAATGCCGGAAACAGAAAGGCCGAGGTGGTAAGAAGGAGCGCTGACCAGGATCCTCGCATGGGAACATCAAAAACGCTGATGGCCAGCAAAGTCGCCACGATGGTGGCTCCAAGCCCTAAAAAGAAATACGGGATCAGCTTGCCAATGATGATGTCCGTTACGCTGGCGGGTGTCGAGAAAATGGCTTCCATCGTCCCGCGCTCCCATTCGCGGGCAATCACTAATGCGGTGAGTAGCGTTCCAATGATCGTCATCACGACGGCAATGGCTCCAGGTATGAGAAAGCGATGGCTTTCAATTTCGGGATTGAACCGATAGCGGGGGATCAACTGCGCGCCCGTTGCTGGCTCATGGCTCAATTCTTCGGCCCAACTGGCGAAGACCCCCTGAGCGTAATTGGCCACAAAACTGGCTGTGTTGGGCTGGGTGCCGTCCGTAATGACCTGAATGGCAGGCTGGATTTCACGAGAGGAGAGGCGTTGGTCAAAGTCCTGCGGAATAACGACATAGCCTCGGATATGACCTGCGACCAATTCATCGACGACATCCTTCGGTTTTCGTGCCGGGTGAACGACGAAGGAAATTGACCCACTGAAGGCACCCGCCAAGGACTCCGCCTTGGCACTTTGCGATTCGAGAATCAAGCCGATGGGGACTTTTTTTAGATCCAGTGATACGGCGTAGGCGAACAGAAATAAGAGGATCACCGGGAGCAGGAAAGCGATCATGAAAACGGAAGGATCCCTCAGGATCTGCCGTGTCTCCTTGATGGCGAGCGCCTTGATTTTTGCGCTGTGGATCATGTCTGGTGGCCGATTTGATCGTGATCATGCGCCTCGATGAGGCGAATGAAACACTCTTCCATACTGGGCAGCGGGCCCTCGGGCAGACGGGCTTGGGTCTTGAGGTTGTCCGGTGTATCCAATGCAATCATTCGGGCCTGATACATCAGGGCGACTCGATCGCAATATTCCGCTTCGTCCATGAAATGGGTGGTGACCAGAACCGTCACGCCTTTTTGGACCATGCCGTTGATATGCGTCCAAAATTCCCGACGAGTAATCGGGTCGACACCCGAGGTGGGTTCATCCAAAAACAGGACCGGGGGGTTGTGCATCACCGCACAGGCAAGCGCGAGTCGTTGCCTGAAACCGAGTGGCAGGGCGTTGGGTTCATCATCAAGATACTTTTCAAGGTGAAAGATGTCGACCATCTCCTCGATTTTCTGGCGCCGTTTTGAGCCATCGAGACCATAGACGCCGGCTGAGAATTCAAGATTCTGGCGAACCGAAAGGAGCCCATACAGGGAAAACTTCTGGGCCATGTACCCGAGCTGGCTTTTTGCCGCACTGGTTGCTGTTCTGAGGTTGAGCCCCGCCACTAGAGCTTCACCTTCCGTCGGGTGGAGGAGTCCACACAGCATCTTGAAGGTTGTCGATTTGCCGGCCCCATTCGGTCCCAGGAGGCCGAATATTTCCCCCTGCTGGACGTTGAAGCTGACTTGATCGGTGGCTTTGAAAGTACCGAAGCGCTTGGTCAGATTTCGGCACTCCACGGCGTTCAGATTGAGTGTTTCGACGCTTTTCATTCTTTGCGCTAGCGCCGAGATTCCGCCAGGCCCGCCACCCAGAAGATCAATGAAGCCATCTTCAAAACGGGGGGGCACAGGAGAGAGGGCTCCTGAGACCTCTTTTGAAAGTTGTTCCAGAGTCTCAGTCGTTGCATCACGACGGAGGACCAGACGGAGGGCATCACCCTGAATAACTCCATCACAGACACTATCGAGCTCAAGGGCTCGGGTCAGGACCTGGCGACGATCACCATGAATGTCTTGGAGGAGGAGAGTGCGATGATTCAGCGAGTCAGTCAAAGTGGCGGGTTGGCCTTCAAAGGCCACGCGACCCTCATCCAAAAGAATGACACGGTCGCATTTCTCGGCTTCATCCAGATAGGCGGTGGCCCAGATGACGGCAATGCCGTCTTCGGTCAACGCCTGGACCATCCGCCAGAGATCTTGCCGGCTGACAGGGTCCACACCGACACCGGGTTCATCCAGCAACAGAACCTTGGGAGATGAAATCATGGCGCAGGCCAGTCCCAGCTTCTGCTTCATGCCACCAGAAAGTTGTCCGGCCAGTCGGTCTGAAAAAGCCGCGAGACGCGTAAAGTCCAGCAAACGACTGAAAGTGGCTTCACGTTGCCGGGGGGCGAGATTCTGAAGCTCGGCGTAAAGCCTTAAATTCTCCGTGATCGAGAGGTCCTCGTAGAGTCCGAACCTTTGGGGCATATAGCCAATGAGTTCCGGGATCTTTTCAGCATGTCTCTGCGTATCAAGACCCATGATACGGACGGTACCCGAGCTGGGTGCCATCAGTCCCGCCATCAGCCGCATGAGTGTCGTTTTACCGGCACCATCCGGACCGACCAGACCGGTCAACTGACCGGGATAGAAGGCGGTCGTGAGTTGACGGATCGCCACTTGATCACCAAATGATTTGATCAGTGCCTCAAGACTGACTGAAGCGTCCAAGGTCGCCTTGGCGGACATCGGCATCGGCGCTAGGGATTTTCGTGCGTTGTGATAGTCACCGGCATGCCCTGACGTAAACCCTCGTCGGCATCGGTGACGGTGATTCGAACCCGATAGACCAGGTCAGTCCGAAGATCAGTCGTTTCCACGGTTTTGGGGGTGAATTCTGCTCTCGCTGAGACGAATCCGATGGTCCCCTGATAAGTCTTTGAGCAGGAATCGCAGTTGACTGTGACCTGGGTCCCCGGGATCGCCTTGGTCAGCTCGGTCTCACTGACATAGGCCCTGAGATAGACCGGGTTCTTTAAAGAAAGACTGTAAACCGGCGAGCTGGGGCCCACCATACTGCCCGGCTCGCGAATCCGAGACTGGATAATCGCGTCAGCTGGGGCTGAAATACGGGTATCGGAGAGAGCCGTCCTCGCTTCCTCAAGGGCTGCCTTGGTGCCCGCCAGTTGGGCAGTGGCTGCAGCAATGTCCTCTTGGCGGCTCCCTTCTCGCTTGAGGCTAAGATCCTGGCGGGCAGCGCCCAATTGCGCTCTGGCCTGATCACGCGCTGTCCGGGCCTGATCCAGAGTTTGGCGGGTTGTCGCACCGGAGGAGACGGAAGACTTCTGGCGCTCAAATTCGCTGATTGCGAAGGCCAGAGCCGCTTCTGTTTCACGGACAGACTCTTCTGCCTGAGCGATCTCCTGATTTCTAAAGCCATGCTGAAGCTTTTCAAGCAGTGCGATGGCCTCCTCATATTGAGCCTGCGCCTGATCCAGTCGCTCCTGAAAGGGTTCGCTATCGAGTTCAGCCAAAAGCGTTCCTGCCGTTACACGTTCGCCCTCCTCAAAGTTCATGATGGTGAGCCGTCCGGATTGCCGAAAGGCCATTTCAACTTCCCGGATATCGACGTTTCCGAAGAGCGTGAGGGATGTGGCGGAGGTCTGGAAAAGGCGATACCCGATGATCACTGAAAGAACTAAAGCAGCAACAATCACGGAAATGGCGATAGGGCGAGGGAGGCGAATCACGGCGTAAATGCTCTTAAGTGATTGAACGGGGTAGCTCTGCAAGACATCGTTTGTACCCAATTGAATGGGGTGATCACACCGAGCATCGTATGACAAATAATGAGCCCAGGGGTATGAACTGAATTGGAAAACGGAAAACAAAAAATCAGAGGATGGGCTCTGGTTCTGTTCCTCGCCTAGCACCCCAAGAGGAGGCTTTAATCTTTTTGCACGAGATTAAAACGATCGGCCAGATAACGTTTCCTGAAGCGAAAGATTTCAAGCAGCCTGCCCCGAATGAAGACCCAATGAATCAGGGTGCCAAAAACGCTCCAGGGCATCACATAGTGCACTTCATCTTCCATGATGATGCCTCCTTCAACGGCTTTAAAACGATGTTCGTGGTACCAAAAGGGAAAGGGCCCTATGCGCTGTTCATCCACAAAGCGGGCCAGAGCTTCGACATGCTTGATCTCAGTGAGCCAGCGCATCGGAATGCCGAAAACGGCCCGTATGCGGTATTCGATCATGAGTCCGGAATGAACGACATCTGGAACTTCACTCAGGATTTTGAAATTCAGAAAAGGGGGCGTCATGGCTTCCAGGTTCTTGGGGGTCGCAAAGAAGGACCACGCCTCATCGAGCGTGATGGGAAGAAACTGGGATTGATGAATGCGGTGAATTTTCAAGGGCTTTTCCTTTCAACGGCGAACTTTGGTTCAGAGCGCCACTCTTATTGACTGTCAGGGACTCAAAAGAGACACACCATGGAATCCTACGCTTTGACCGTTTTTTTTGACGGTGGTTGCCCGCTATGTCGAAGAGAAATCGAACACTACCGAAAGTTGAAGGCTAGAAAACCGATCCAGTGGATTGATATTACGCAGCCTCATGCACCCCTCGCTGACTATGGTGTTGAGCAAGACTCGGCTATGCGCCGATTCCATGTACTTGATGACCATGGCCGCTTCCATATTGGGGCCCATGGATTCGTCACCTTGTGGGCGCAGTTGCCGTACTACCGCTATCTTGCCTCTCTGGTGCGCACTCTATCCGTAGTGCCTCTTCTGGATCAGGTTTACGCTCGATTTGCCGACTGGCACTTTGGCCGTCGGTGCAGGGATGGCCTCTGCACTCCGGTCAGGGGAGATGAGAGCGTTTGAAAACAGCGATTGTTTGGTTTCGACGCGACCTTCGCATGGATGACAACCCGGCTCTGGCCGCTGCGGTTGAAGCATTCGATCGCATCATCCCACTCTATATTCACGACCATCTTCCGAATGACCCTTGGGGCGAGGGCAGCGCATCAAGGTGGTGGCTTCACCACAGCCTGAATTCGCTGGATGCTCGCCTTAAGATCTTAGGCTCGCGTTTGGTGATTCGATCCGGAGACCCACTCGATCAACTGGCGGAGATTCTCGCTTCATCCGGAGGGCAGGCGGTTTTTTGGAACCGACTCTATACCCCACTGGAGATACATCGGGACTCCGCGATTAAAGCGAAGCTCAAGTCAAAAGGGGTTCAGGTTCAGACCTTCAATAGCGCGCTTCTCAAGGAACCTTGGGAACATTTGAAAGCCAATGGCGAACCCTATCGGGTCTTCACGCCTTTCTGGAAGGCTTATCTTGCTCAGGGTTACTCTGTTTCTCCAGAAGATCCTCCTGATCATTTGCTCCCCCCGCCTGAAGGCCTTGTCGGTGATCCTCTTTCATCGCTGAATCTATTACCCCGTATCCCCTGGGATCAGGGGATTCGTGAGACCTGGGGGCCCGGTGAGACTGAAGCGTGGAAGCTGCTGGAAAAATTTCTGGATGGCCCAGCCAGTGATTACGCGACCGCAAGAGATCACCCTGCCATTCAGGGGACTTCGAGGCTTTCGCCGCACCTTCATTTTGGCGAAATTTCACCAAGACGCATTGCCTCAGAAATAAAGCGGCGCTGTGCGCCCGGAGATCACGGGGTTGAGGTTTTTCTAAAGGAACTCGGATGGCGGGAATTTGCCTACCATCTTCTCTTTCATTTTCCCCACACGGATCTCAAGGCTCTTGATGAGCGATTCAACCATTTTCCGTGGCCTGATCATGATGCCTCGGTTTTTGACCGATGGACTCGGGGGTTGACGGGATACCCTATTGTGGACGCCGGGATGCGCGAGCTATGGCATACCGGGTGGATGCACAATCGGGTTCGAATGATCGTCGCATCCTTCCTGACCAAGAACCTCTTGATCCACTGGTCCAGAGGGGCTGAGTGGTTCTGGGATACCTTGGTTGATGCGGATTTGGCCGCTAACAGTCTGGGCTGGCAGTGGACGGCAGGATGCGGGGCGGATGCAGCGCCTTACTTTCGAATCTTCAATCCCATTTTGCAGGGAGAGAAATTCGATGCGTACGGCGAGTATATCCGTCGATGGGTCCCTGAATTGAGCCGGATCCCCGCGCAGTGGATCCATCATCCCTTTGAACTGTCTGATCAGGAGTTGAAGGCGTACGGCGTTGTTCTGGGGAGAGACTACCCGGCCCCCATTGTCGAACTCAAACCGACTCGCGAAAGGGCGCTGGCGGCTTTTGCCGCCATCAAGGCCGAAAAACCAGATTCGCCCTAGCGTCGACGACTCGGGCGTAGTGCTGAATTCGCGTGGGTCGTAGGCATGATTTCAAGGCTAGTCGTTTCAGTAAAGCGAGCGACGACGGTATCTCCCGCCTTGATTTCGTTAAATCGGGCGAGATCTGTTCGGCCTGTAATGTGAATGGGACGGCCCTCAGGGCCCTTGAGAGTCACCTTTCGGGCCTGGTAGTCAATCGCGGTCACGATCGATGAAAACTCATAAGGTTTCACTACGGGTGTTCCCGGTCGGGTTCCCTTCGGAGCTTTTTTGATCTCCTGGATCTCACTCCAGAGCGGTTTTCCGGTCGGGGCAACCGGGAAAACTTCAACGGTTTCATCAAACTTGGCTTTGATGGAGTCTCCAACGCCCACCTCCCCAAAGTTCCTCACCGTTCCACGAACCCTGATCTTGGCGACCTTCTCGTCAGCGAATTTCAGGGTCAGGATCTGGTTCTTGCGGCTGATTGCCTGAACTCTGGCCGTGAAAAGAGGATCACTGGCCTCGGCAAGATCGGCGCTGTTGCCCGAATTTTGAGGCGTAACGGCAGTTTTCTTAGGCGCTGAACACCCGGTGCCCATGCCCAAGGTGAAGGCAAGAACCAGAATTGCGAGAGAAGTCCGCTCAACAGTGCGTGGGATCGACATAAGTCATTACCAGAATTGTGGATGGGTGGCCTTCGGCTCTCAATGAGGGAGTCTGCCGAACATGCGCTGTCCAAGTGGGTTGATGTTTCAGACCCGAGTGGGTTGATTATAAGCTTTCAGATGCTGGGGAAGGCGAGTTCAGGTGGTCCGGGCCTCAGATTAAGGTGGAGATTCCCCCGGCTTTGCTGTGGTGAACCAGGCTGTAAAGGATTTGGCCCTTGTCTCGGTTTCTTCGGGCGCCCAGCATGCGAAGTCCTTATCCTCGACCGGGGTGTAGGGCCCCTCTTTAATCTCGAACATCACAGTCCCTGACTCGAGAGATACAACGGTATGCCAAGCCTGTGCCGGTATTTCTAGGGCCATGGGACCCGATTTGGTCGAAAGGTCGAAGCGCTCGATCACACTGCCAAGATCGTCAAAGAGAAGGATTGCAAATCGTCCGCGGATTGCCAACATGAGTTCCCAGCCATTCGGGCGCGCATGTCGATGGGGCCGGATGTAAGTTTCAGGCTCCATGGCATTGAAGAGTCGCTGGACGCTGGCATCGAGCGTTGCATGTACATTAAGGTTTTTGCGAAGACGCGGAAGGCCGCAAGCGATGTCACTCACCTGCTGGAGATCTTCATGGGTAATGACCCTGGTTTGCATGCAACTGGCTCGACTTAAGTGTTTGAACTAGAGGGCGGGCGGCCTGTCTGAACAGGTGGTTCTTCCTCTCTTTTTTGACCCGTCGTTTGGCGGGTCTTTTTTTGATCCGTGACGACGTGCATGAGAGATGAGGGACCCCAGCGACCGGGGACCTTCTGTCGAGGTCCTCTGGAAGCCTGGAATTGCCCTCATCGACGGATAGCCCCCTTTGCTACATCATTCTATCGGGACTGCCAGAGAGGGGTACAGGCTACTGATTTTCATAAAAAATTCAGTAGGTTGAGCTTTTCATTGTGCGGGTACCTTGCCAAGAACTTCCCGCTCATCTATAAGAGGCGGTTGTCCCGAACCCTAAAATAAAAATGCGGCCATTCTGTGGCCATCACATTTGGAGGAAATGTCAGATGTTCAATATCAAGCAGATGGCAGGGGTGCTGTCCCTGACCGTCCTTTCGCTGACTGCATCGGCCATCGATTGGCAGGCGCTTCCAGCCAAAGCTCCCGAACCTGCAGGTAACCCGACGACACCCGCCAAGGTTGAATTGGGGAAGATGCTCTACCATGACGTCCGTCTCTCATCGAACGGTGTTCTCTCCTGTAACTCTTGTCACAATGTCATGGCGGGTGGAGAAGACAATCGCTCCGGTTCGATTGGGGTGAAGAATCAGGTGGGTGGACGCAGTGCCCCGACCGTGTGGAACTCTGCGTTCAATTCCGTCCAGTTCTGGGACGGTCGTGCGCCTAGCCTTGAGGCTCAGGCTAAAGGTCCCGTCACCAACCCGATCGAAATGGGTATGAAGAGCTGGGATGACGTGGTTGCCCGCCTGCAGCAGATGCCTGAATACGTCAAAGCGTTCAACCTTGCTTTTGGCGACAACAGCATCTCGGCAGATAACGCAGCCAAGGCCATTGCGAGCTACGAGCGCACTCTTATCACGCCCAACAGCCCCTATGACCGTTACGTCAAGGGCGAAAAGTCAGCCCTTAGCGAACAGCAGGTTCGCGGGATGAATCTTTTTGCCGAAACCGGATGTATCGGCTGCCATTCAGGGCCGGCTTTCATGGGGCCCCAGCTGCCCGAAGGCACCGGCTTTTACCAAAAGTTCCCGAACTTTGAGAACGGTGTCTTCGAAGCCAAGTACGGTTTCTCGAACGATGTCGGCCGCTATGAGGCGACCAAGCAGGATGCAGATAAGCATTTCTTCAAGGTGCCGACCCTGCGGAACATCGCTCTGACCGCGCCTTACTTCCACAATGGCAAGGTTGAAACCTTGCAGGAAGCCGTTCGCGTCATGGCCAAGGTTCAGCTGAACAAGGAACTGACCGATGCGCAGATCGACGACGTCGTTGCCTTCCTGAATGGTCTGACCGGCGAATTCCCGAAAATCGAGATGCCGAGACTGCCCATCTATGCCAACAAGGCATTCAAGGCAGAGTAAGGGTTAAATCACCCTTCGCAAAAAAGCCGGCACATGTGCCGGCTTTTTTTTTGGTCTAGCGATAGATGGGAAGGGCAAGGATTCGTTGGCGGATTTCGCTTCGAACCGCCTCGTACTCGGGACTTCCGATGGCCTTGAACTGCTGGGTGAACTCCTCGGAATCCATGCTCTCCGGGAGGTCCTTGAGGCTCGGAATGAACTGTGATTCATCCTCGGTCTGCCTAAGGACATCCTGAAGTCTCCGCGCATGATCCCTGTCACTAATCGCAACCTTGCCGAACAAGGCTCCGGCCTCATCTGCGGCAAGATCATTGAAGCTGAACCCGCTGCCATCGTGAGTGTCCTGGAGTTCCTTGGCCAGTCCGACCATCTCGACCAGGGTGGACTGTCCCGACATGGAAAGGACAGCGGCCGCAAGAAAGTGCTTAGCGGTATCTATGCGCTTGTTCAAGAGGACGTTCCTGCGCGTGGGTCGAATCTCCTGGCCGACGACCTCATGGAGATCCTTGCCATTGGCGTAGGCACTTAGGACCATGATCGCAGCCCGATTTTCCTCGATGGGTTCGTTGTTCCCTCGTGATCGCTCGCGCGCCAGGATAAACAAGGGCCGGGTTAGGGTTCCAAGGCGGATATACCGGTTTTGTGTGCCGTCATTGAGGATCTCCGAAAGCCGAGCGAGGTAGATTCGCATCCTTCGCTTGTCAACAGCATCGGTGACCAATCCGCGCAACTCAGAGAGTAATTGCCGGTCCCAGTTCAGGACGATCACCAGTCGCCCATCAGACACATGCATGTCCTTGATTAGGCGTTCCCTGAGGGTTTCATAACGCCTCCAGGGAGAAAACAGAAGCGCGCCACGAATGAGGGACAGTCCGAAAGCGGATGAAACCCTCAGATTTCCTACGCGTAAATCCGCAATCTGAAAATGTGCCTGATCATTGCCTTGAGCCAGGATCGAAACGTTCAGGAACTTTCCTGAGAGCCGCCCGGGTAAATGGACGGTGATTTCGCCGACCAGACTTTCCTGCGTTAAATCCAGGTGGCAGTAGCCTTCAAGTCGCCGATGATGAAGCGCAGATCGACAAATGACGTTGAGGTCATCGCTGTTAAGGATGAATCGCTTTTCCTGACCATGCCCGAGCGTTCCTCCTTTGAGTTTCTCCCTGAGGCTCAACGGCAAGGGTAAGGCGTCTTTTCGGGGCGATGAGTTCAGCGTCAGGGCAGGGTGCGTCTCGAGGGCATTACGGTAGAGATAAACGCCGAAGGACAGGATGCCGAGCCCAATGGCCAGGAGCAGGAGAAGTGCCAAAGACTTGGCGTGGGGCGAAATTCTGATGGCCATGGCTCAGTCAAGAAGGGCCAGGTTCACCGAGATCAACTCATTTCCTCTCGGGCTCAATGAAAACATCCCATGTGTGGAGCTGCTGACAGCCGTCATCGCTGTGGCCGGTGACTTTGATCCAGGC
>Ga0207958_1000038_pt1 | contig 44382 bp, 47 predicted proteins | sample CryBogCBH27Jul07_FD_184606 | JGI IMG/M metagenome (GOLD analysis project Ga0207958, IMG submission 184606) | Freshwater microbial communities from Crystal Bog, Wisconsin, USA - CBH27Jul07 (SPAdes) (version 2) | ecosystem: Environmental > Aquatic > Freshwater > Lake | place: Crystal Bog... | reverse complement strand
GGCCGATAACGGTCAGGCTCAAACTTTAATGAATGAATGTGTTGAGAAAGGGTAAGGATCTGGGGGACAATCCGAGACATAGGCTGGGCTGGTTTTGGTATCGAGGAACGGTGAGATGTCCCACGATAACAGAGGAGCGCCAGCCTTTCTTATGCCTGTCGTTGTCTCGCGATGGTTAAGGGGGTGTGGCGGAAGACGCCCTTGAAAATCCCGGAATCAATGGGCCGGGGAAGTCTCAGATAGTTCGGGACGTAACAACGGTAGCGTTCATGTTCAGCTTCAGTGATGGCCTGACGGCCATCACCCAACTTGATCATGCGACCATCAAATCACGTGATCGCACTCACCCATCCATAATGGAGCGGGAATGCCAGCGGTACAGGCCCGATCTAGCTCTTCAGCCTACAAGGGATGGTTGATCTCAACCATCCATGGATACCCTACCCCCATCGATTGCTTTAAGCTCGTTCAAAGCCAAAACCAGCGCTTGCATGCCACTATAAAAACCATACAATTTAAATGGTTTAAGGCGCCAACGAGATCTGGAGACCGATATGCTTAAAAAACAGCTTCTTAGCCTGAGCCTCGTGATAGGAACCACCGCCGCATGGGGGGGTGATCTTCCCAATTCAATGCTGACACCCGGCGCTCTGGATCCTGAAGTCATGCAATCGAACATCAAGGAAACCATCTGCAAGGCCGGTCATTTCACATGGACCGAAGGCCACATGCCTCCCAAATCCTTTCTGGAAAAGACGGAAAAGGAACAAATTGCGGCCTATGGTTATCCCGATGAAAACACCAAGCACTACCAAATGGACCACCTTGTTCCCCTGTCCCTTGGGGGAAGCCCCACGGATGCCAGGAACATCTGGCCCCAACTCCTGATCAGTAAATGGTCTGCCCGTCGCAAGGACTATCTTGAGGGCATCCTTCACGAGAAAGTCTGCAAAGGCGAAATCAGCCTGACTCAGGCGCAGGAAGAAATCCGCAACAACTGGATCGAGACCTACGAGAAATATCTCGGGTCTGCCGATCGCCATCCCTAGCAATCCCAAGAGCCTGCTGGCCACCGGAGTTTCCCGGGGCTGTCACACTCCCGAGATAAAATTGTCATTCTGGCAATTCGGAGGATTGGCGGCGATGCCGAGCAGCTATTCGATCACGCACAAGGGACGCCACTACCCTTTCGGGAACCTCAGAACGTTGATGGCAAAGGCGAGCCCCAAGCGCTCAGCTGATGAGTTGGCGGGGCTTGCCGCAGAATCGGAGGTCGAACGCGCCCTCGCGCAAAGGTGCCTTGCCGAAATCCCGCTGCAACGTTTCCTCGACGAGCCCCTCATTCCACCAGAGTCCGATGAAGTTTCACAACTGATCCTGGACCGACATGACACAGAGGCCTTTGCCCCCATCCGGAATCTCTCCGTGGGCGAGTTTCGCGAATGGCTGCTTTCCCATCCCGGCGATCCGAGTAGTTTAGCCTGGGGCATCACGCCCGAAATGGCGGCAGCCGTCAGCAAGATCATGCGGAATCAGGATCTCATTGCTGTCGCCAAACGTTGCCGCGTCGTGACGCGTTTCAGAAACACCTTAGGCCTGGATGGTCGCCTTTCAACACGTCTCCAGCCAAACCATCCGACTGATGACATGCGGGGCATTGCTGCTACGATTCTGGACGGTCTCCTTTATGGGAGCGGCGATGCCGTGATCGGCATCAATCCTGCCACCGATCATTTGGGGAATGTCGGCCGTCTGATTCATCTGATGTCCGATCTCATTGAAAAATACTCGATTCCAACTCAATCATGTGTCCTCTCCCATGTCACGACGACCATGGAGCTGATTCAGAAAGGGTATCCCGTCGACCTCGTTTTTCAGTCGATCGCGGGGACGGAAGCGGCCAACAAGAGTTTTGGCGTTGATCTTGCGCTGCTTGGTGAAGCCAAGACGATGGCAGAATCGCTGGGGCGCGGCACATTAGGTCAAAACATCATGTATTTCGAGACCGGCCAAGGCAGCGCGCTTTCGGCCAACGCCCATCATGGCGTTGACGCTCAGACTCTGGAGGCCAGAGCCTATGCTGTGGCGCGGGAGTTTTCGCCTCTTTTGGTCAATACCGTCGTTGGATTCATCGGTCCAGAATACCTTTACGATGCGAAACAGATCATTCGTGCAGGTCTTGAGGATCATTTTTGCGGAAAGCTCTTGGGTCTCCCCATGGGATGTGACGTTTGCTACACCAACCATGCCGAAGCCGACCAGAACGACATGGATAACCTTCTCACGCTCCTGGGCGTCGCAGGCTGTAACTACATCATGGGAATTCCCGGCTGTGATGACATCATGCTCGCCTACCAAAGCACCTCCTTCCACGATGCGCTTTATGTTCGAGAAGTTCTGGGCAAAAGACCGGCACCTGAATTTGAGATCTGGCTTGAAGAGATGGGACTTTTTAAGGATAACCGACGCCTCCTGAATCACCCCCAGCGATCCCAAATGATCCAGAACTTCACCGATCAGATCCAAGGGAGCCACTGATGGATCCCTGGCACACCCTCCGTGCATTTACCCAGGCTCGAATCGGTCAGGGGAGTGTGGGCTCAGCACAACGCACAGAATCCCTGATTGATTTTCAGGTTGCGCATGCCGAAGCACGAGATGCCGTTTGGAAGGAGTGGGATTGCGAGAGCTTTCGCCGTCAGGTCGAGCAGCAATTCGGTTCAGCGATCCAGGTGGAATCCAAGGCGGGGACCCGAACCCTCTATTTGAAACGACCTGATTGGGGTCGAAGCCTGAGTGATGAAAGTCTAGAGGCATTGAAAACATCAGAGGCGCAAGGTTTCGATATCGCCCTGATCCTATCGAACGGGCTTTCCACGACCGCCGTCGAAACCCATGCACTGCCTTTTCTCAGGATATTGAGAGAATCACTCAAAGGCTGCGGCCTGTCGACCAGCCCGATCGTGCTGGTGCGCAACGGACGGGTTGCCCTTTCGGATGAGATCGGCATCGCATTGAAATCACGCGTCAGCCTGATTCTGATCGGGGAGCGCCCCGGACTTTCCTCGGCAGACAGTCTTGGCGCCTACCTGACCATCGCTCCGGCACACAGCAATACCGATGCCGAACGAAACTGCCTCTCCAATATTCGCGAACCAGATGGCCTTGATTATCGGACAGCCGCAGACAAGATTTGCTATCTCACCCTCAAAGGTTTACGAGAAGGCATCGGCGGCGTTTCTCTCAAGGATGATAGCCCTGATGATCCCGCGCTATTAGGACAATCCCTGCGTTTACTCGCTTGCGAGGGGCCTGACCGCTGAGCGGATGATTTCGGCGTAAGCCTCAGAGGGTCGATCACCCCAATGGTCCTCGGCGCACCGTTCGGTACTTTCCTGATAATCAAGGCTAAACAGGCCAAATCGGGCGGAGTAAGTTCCCCACTCGTAATTATCAAACAGGGACCAGTACATGTAGCCTCTAAGGGGAACGCCGCTACGAACCATTTCAAGGACCTCACCGGCATGTAAGCGAATGAACTCGCTTCGGATCATGCCATCGGCTCGCCTTTGGGATTGATTGTCGTGATCCCGCCGATGCGCCATCCCGTTTTCCGCAATCAGGAGCGGTTTTCCGGGATACGCCTCCGCCAGCAATTTCGAAAAAAACCTCAGCCCTTCAGGCAATACCCGCCAGTCCCACCACTTGCTGAAGAGGCTGTTGCGAAAGCCGTCAAACGGGTGAACCCTGGTCGCCCAAAGCTGCGAAAGCCGGGGAAGTCGGAAACTGTGCGCACAAAAAGGATCGTAATAGTCATAGGCGATGTAATCCATCATCACTGCGCGGGGGGATTCATAAACACAGCTCAGGAGGGAATTGACGGACGACGACCGCATTCCTTTTTTTGCCAGCAAGGTTGCTACCTTCCGGACGCAAATTCCGATGAAGCGGGAGACCCTGCCCATTTTTTGGGCTTCAAATTGGGAAATCTTGCGATTCAAGTCTCGAGCTTGGGAAAAAAGGAACGCATGGGCCTTTTCGGGAGGGATCGACCACTCCCTGAGCATCACCACATCGGTCAGAAGCTTGTCGAGCCAATAGACATCGCTGGTGTAGTTGTTAAAAGTCGCCATGACGGGACCCCAGCCTTGGTCCTCATAGAGATCATGAATAAGGTTGTAGCTGCGAATATGGGCTTCCATCAGGCCCGCAAGAGCGGAGCTTGCCGACTGCAAGCCGCGGCTCGCCTCTGTGGGAAACTGATCGCCAAGGTAGGTACTCATCACCAACATGTTGGGCTCGTTGATGGTGATGAAATAGCGAACCGGATCTTGCCCCAAGGACACGAGAAAGGAATTGATGGTCAGAACGACCTCTTTGACGAATTCGGCAAAAAGTCCCTGGGTTTCCGCTTCCAGCCAGGGATCGCTCCCCAGCCAGGCAGGATGCACAAAGTGATGCAAGGTCACGATCGGTTCGATCCCTAAATCACGACATGCAGCCAGGATCCCGCAGTACTGCCGGAGAGCATCGTGATCAAAGGGCGGCGGAGCGCCTCTTTCGTTGATCCACGTTGGTTGGACTCGGCTCCACTCAATGCTCATTCTGAAAGCATTGAGACCGAGCTCCAGGCAGCGGCGAAGATCCTCCTCATAATGCGAAAAAAAACGGGTGGAATCGCCTAAGGGATCCACATCTCCCCTCAGCTCCGCCGAAGCCCAATTCGTCTGAGGCTCTCCCATCCGGTTGTAGCCCCCCTCGGCCTGATAAGCCGAGATGGCGACACCCCAGAGAAAGTCTTGTTCATGCTTCATCAGTTGCGCAAGGAAGGGTGAGGCTCTTTAGTGAAACTCACTATCCGGCAACAAGAGAAAGCCTCGGGTCCAGCTAGGGACACGCCCCCCTACCCACTCCATATGCTTTAGCTGGTGCGCCCCGAGGCCAAGAGCGAGAGGGTCATAGAGCAGCGTTTCAATGAAGATCGAATTGGCGCACTGGTTCTGATTGACAAGGTCTCCGCCGAACTGGTCTTGAAAGCTGGACCAGGGAGAGGTGCAAGCGGCTTCGACCACTTTAAGACTGTCATGGGGATTACTGCCTTTCAGCTTCCAAAGACTAATGCTCCCCTTAATGGGGCCGACCGGATTCCCCTGCCCAATCCCCGCAAAAGACTGATTCACCGCACCCTTGAGCAGGGCTCGATCAAAATCAGGATTTTGCCGGATCACTTCACGATAGAGATTTCGGCAACGTGAAGCATCAAAGGAACCGCTCAGCGCATCAACGCCGGTTTTCTTGTCGGCTACAGAGACGCCCTGGGGATAGCAGGGATTTCCCTCAAGGCCACCCCCAACACTATGAATCATGGATTTGCGAGCTGCATTCTGTCCAAGCCCCAGAAAACTTCGACTCACTATGCGATAGGCATGGCCCTGAATCTGCCATGTTTTGGATGCTGTTACCGCTGGGCCTTTCACTTCATAGGCGATCTGCGACGATGCCCCACCAACTTCCACTATCCCCAGCGTCTCCTTTCCGGGGGCAAGACGCCCGGCCAAGGCGTTGACATCGGCCCAGGCCAAAAGACCTTCTAGCTCCGAAGGAAGAATGCCGACCCGCCCCACCTTGAGCTCGGTGGTTTTAAGTCCGGTGCTGACCGCTCCCAAAATGGCCTCGCTTTGCGATGGGTCCAGTAACCTCAGACCGCCCGTTGCAAGCAGATGAACGATGACCTCACGTTCCTTGAGGCCTCTCTCTGCAAAGAATGAGCGAAGAGGCTGGAGTAACGGAACAATCCCCGCGTTATAGGCGTCATTCGGACGCTCTTTGAAATCAGAGAGCCCAGGAACGTCTTTTGGCTCAAAACCCCACAGATCCTCGACCTGAGTCGCTGAACCCTTTTGGGAGGTCTTATAGAGGTAGATTCGTGAACCACTGCTGCCCGCGTCGATAATGACCGAATAGGAAACGAGAGGTACGGCATTGGCCCATGAAGGAGCGAGCAGGATAGCGAGTCCCAGAATGACAAGACGCAATACACCCTCTTTCACGTTGTAAGACCCTCTTTCTTGGCCGGGATTTCCAGCAGTTTTGATCAATTCAAGCGCTTTGTCGCCATCGATAACCTTTGATCCGGCGTGATCGACAACGTCGTCAGATTATCGGTCAGTAGGGTTGATACCACTTTCTGGGCCGCATCAGGCTTTGCAAAACGCAGGGCACTTGCCCGCATTCGCGCCAATCGCAGGGGGTCATCCAGCAGACGCTGGATCTTGAAGGCGAGCGTCGCCAATTCGTTACATTTAATGGCGATGCCTTGCTCGAGCAGATGATCGCTGTTTCGCTCTTCCTGCCCTGGGATCGGATTCACGATACACATGGGAAGCCCTGAACTGATGGCTTCAGCCGACGTCATCCCTCCAGGTTTACCAATAAAAAGGTCAGCCATCCGCATCAACGTGGGCATTTCGTCGGTATATCCCAAAATTCGAATTGTTGCAGAAGAACGCTGCTTCAGGCTGTTGATCCTTTCCCGAAGGCCTTCGTTACGACCGCAGACGACCACCGTCTGAACATGCGAGGGCAACTCGAGGAGACGCTCGACCATGAACTCTGTCAACTCGGTGCCGGCGGCACCTGCAGAAAGCAACAAAATGGGTTGTTCCGGGTTCAGATCAAACTTCCGGCAGGCATCATCCCGATCGATCGGGTAACTGAAGCTGGCATCAATCGGAATGCCGGAGACGGTAACGCGATCCCCAGGGATGCCCAGCATCTCGAGATGAGCTTTCGTTTCATCGATAGCGACAAAGTAGCGATGAAAGACGCGTGAAAGCCACATCGCGTGAAAATCGAAATCCGTTACCACGATGGAAAGCTGGGCTTGAATCTGCTGCGTGGCAATCAGATGGGAAATGATGCCCGCTGGCATGAAGTGGGTGCAGACCGTGATATGCGGATCAAAATCCCGGATAAATTTCACCAGCGGGCGGGTATTCAAGCGGTCAATCATGTGCCGCATGGCATCAGTGCGCCAGGGCTCATCGCTGGTCTTGTACCACCACCCGAGAAAATTGGGTGCCGACTTGACCAAGGAGCCATAGAGCTTGGAGTAGAAGTCCCGGAAAATGCGATTGGTATAGCGAAGGGCATCATTGTTGATGACCTCCTCCACGCGCGCATCCAAGGCAAAGCTCTTCTCCAATGCCGCGGCCGCCTTGACATGCCCAGCCCCCGCAGAGGTCGACATGATAAGGACGCGTCTGCCGTCTTCCAATGACAAAGGAAAGGCGCCACTTTTCGCCGCGACCAGACCCTGAGAATGTCCCTTGCGTCGGCTAGCTGACATGTTCAGCCTCTACCCATTTGGCGATCAATCGTCCTGATCGTGGCCATGGATCTTGTTGAGAAGTCCCATGACCCCGGCGATGAAGAGTCCGAAAACAATAATGATCGTATTGATCGAGAGATCGGCCTTGATCATGGCGGAGTACCCCGCGAGCATGAGCAAGATTGAAACATTCTCGTTCAGGTTCTGAACGGCAATGGAATGACCCGATCCCATCAGGAGATGACCCCGATGCTGTAACAGGGCATTCATCGGGATGACAAAACTGCCGGCCAGGGCGCCAATCACAATCAGCATGAGTACAGCGGCCCAGAAGCTACTCACCAGGGTCATGATGAGCACCGAAATCCCCATCAATACGCCCAAAGGCAGGACCCGAACTGAATGTTCCAGGGGAATCAGCTTGGCGGCCACCACAGAACCCACAGCCAATCCGACCGCGACCAGAGCAGTGAGATGGGTCCCCTGTTCCATATCCATTCCGAGAGCTGAAGCTGCCCACGCAAGGATGATGAACCTGAGCGTCGTACCCGCCCCCCAGAAGAGCGAGGTCACCGCCAAGGAAACCTGCCCCAGAGGATCCTTCCAAAGACGAACAAAACAACGCCAGAACTCTTTCACGATTCCGACAGGATCTCTGGATTCCAGCTGATGTTCGACGGGAAGATGAGGGATATAGATATTCCAGATCGCTGCAATCAGATAAAGGATCAGCACAGCGACGATGGCAAACTTGGGCTGGGCATCGGCTCCCAACCAGCTCAAAAGATCTGGACCCAAAAGTCCGGAGAGATCCAAATGATTGCCAATCAGGAAGCCCCCGATGATCGCACCCACGATCACGGCAAGAACGGTCAAACCCTCCATCCAGCCATTCGCCCAGACCAGCCGATTGGCCGGAAGGTACTCAGTGAGAATGCCGTATTTTGCGGGGGAGTAGATGGATGCCCCAATACCGACCAGGCCGTAGGCAATCAGGGGATGAACCCCCACCACCATGGCAAGACAACCCAAGGTTTTGGTGGCGTTGCTGATGAACATCACCCGCCCCTTCGGCAGGGCATCCGAGAAGGCCCCGACAAAAGGCGCCAGCAGGATAAAGGAAAACACAAAGAACTGTTGAAGGACCGGCACTTGCCATTCGGGAGCATGCATCGATTTCAGCAGCGCAATCGCCGCAAAAAGCAGTGCGTTATCGCCGAGGGACGAGAAAAACTGGGCCGCCAGAATCGTCAAAAAACCACGATCCATGTCTCTGTCCTCCGGACAATGTGTAAGTTAGCGTGAGAGAAACGAAGGACGCCAGTGAATCAATTCAAGGACGCCATTTTCATGTTCGACAATGGCTGTGCAACTTTCGACAAAATCACCCGTATTGACGTAGGTAAAGGAACCCATGGTCTTGATTTCGGCGTGGTGAATATGCCCGCAAATCACCCCATCAAGCCCCTCATCATTCAGGGTATTGACGATGCTCTGCTCATAATCCGAAATAAACTGAACGGCATTTTTGACTTTGAACTTGACGAATGCCGCGAGGGAAAAATGGGACTGGATCCCCAGAAACCGACGGATGGCCCTGAGGGCGCGATTGGCTTCGAGTAGGAAGTCGTAGCCTTTGCTGCCGAGCTTAGCGATCCACTGGTGGTATTTGGCGATGGTGTCATATTCATCACCATGGACCACCAGATAGCGTTTCCCCTCGGCTGTCTCGTGCACGATGGAATTTCTGACTTCGATATCACCAAAAACGTGATCGTCATAATCCCTGACATTTTCATCATGATTGCCTGGCACATAGATGACTTTGGTGTCATGTCGCGCCTTTCTCAGGATCTTCTGAATGATCGTGTTGTGATCCTGCGGCCAATAGACTCTCTTTGAAAGCGCCCAGAAATCGATGATGTCACCGACGAGATAGAGCACATCACTTTCGTTATGCTTTAAAAAGTCGAGAAGGACATCGGCCTGACATTGCGTGGAGCCAATGTGGAGGTCGGAGATAAAGATGGACTTGTAACGATTGACCGTCATGTTGAATCCGTCGTGACTTTGCAGCCAGGGTGATCATCGGGGTCACTGCATCGCCCCGCGGACATGACAATTCAACAAAATGATTGTTACATGAACATTAAGATCAGGCGCAGAAACACCCTTTCACTGAATTAAAGATCTCGAGGGCAGGTTTCTGGACGGCCTTCAGAGGTGTAGGCCTGATCCCTGCCATTGGTAAATGGCAAATACTTGATTCCATCCTTGCAAACCATCGATTGGTTGCTGAAATCCTGATCGATTCCTTGGTTGAAGGGGGTGCAACCCCAAAGCATGGCGGTGAGCAAACCCCAAGCGATTCGATGGACCCAAAGTGCTGTCGTATGTCGTGTCATAAAGATCCCAAATTCAAGCGTGTTTTAGATATCCTGCCCTCTCCCGCCGTCTCGACGGGGCGTCGTCGACTCTTAACGGGCCAGTCACATTCTGGACCTATCCTGAATGCCGGAATCAGATATCCATTGCAACGAATTTCATGAAGAAGAACAAGCCAGCTGAAACTGAAATCCCGGAACTCCCTGAAGGGCTTGCCCATCTTCCAAGAGATGTGGGCTGGATCCTTCTGATTTCGGGACTTTTAAGTGAACTCGGAATTCCCGGAATTCCTCCGTTCTGGATTGGTGGGATCATGATCCTCTGGCCGGAAACAGGGCACCGAATCGCTCGGCCGATTCAAAAGCGTTTCCCCAAGGCCTATTCGGGATCGATACGCATGATCTCAAGGTACGCTGAGGATCTTGAGCGTCGGTATCCCAAAAAAACGCCTAAAACAGGCGAGAAATCCTGAGCGAGCTCACCATCAAAATCCCCTGAATCACCATCAGGACGGGCCATCCCGAGTAAACACCGGGATACCATGCGCCCAAAAAGACCAGCGCCGGAAACAGAACCCCATTCACGGTAATGGGAACCCCCTCAAAACCGGTCCCCTCGGAAATGTTGTACCGGGCCAGACGTAGCATCCCGCAGCTCACAAACATCGCGGCAATAGCGCTCTTTAGAGCACCACTTTCCATCGCATCGCTCAGATAGAAGATGACCGCGGGGGTGACACCAAAGGAAATGAGATCGGCCAGCGAATCCAGTTCCTTTCCCATGGCATTTTTCTGATTCAACCACTCTGCCACTTTGCCATCAAAAGAATCCAGAACCATCGCAGCCACAATCAGACCCGCCGCCTGCTGCGGATTCCCGTCAATGGCAGCAAAAATCCCCAATAAGCCGCAGATCAGATTGCCCACCGTGAGAATATCGGGGATCTTGATCAATCGCGCCATGCTCGTCATGTGTTTTTCTCGTTGTTATGAAAAGAAAAGGCCATCTAAAGTGCTGCGGCAATCTTTTGAATCGCCAGCGTAAATTCGTGCTGCGGTTGCTCGACACAAAACAGCCCTGAACTCCCAAGCGCAGCGACATCATCACTCAAGGGGATGACAGCAAGGACCCGCTCTTTGAAGGTTGAAACGACCCGCTCTTCCAGGACCTTGAAATCAGAGCGACTCACCGCCTTATTGATGACCAGATGGACATGCGGCACGTGCAGCTTTCGGGCCAACTCCAACATGATGGCTGTGCCCTGATAATCCTGACGATCGGGCCTTAAAATCAGTACCAGGACATCGCTGATTGCCGCAGCCAGAAGCGTCTCTTCATTGACCCCAGGGTGGGTATCGACCAACAGATAATCCAGCTCCAGTTTCTGGATCAATTGCTGGAACCCGATGTTGAGACGACCCACATCGTATCCAGACTGAATGATGTGGGTGATTTCTCCCGTCTTCATGCTCGAAGGAATCAGATAAATCTGTCCTGACTTCGCGCCCACTTTTTGCTGGATTGAACCGGTGACATCGAACGCAGCCTCTTCAATTCTGCAGCGCCCCAAAAGGTAATCATTGAGAGTGTGCTGAATGCCGCCCGGCGAGACACCAAAGAGGGCATGAAGACCCGGCGACTGGATATCCGTATCGATAATTCCAACCCGGTGACCTTGCGTTGCAAGCCAAGCCGCAACGTTTCCCGAAATATTGGATTTGCCTGTGCCACCCCGAAAGGAATGAATAGCGATGAGCCGTCCCATCAAATAGCCTCTAACAATAGAAATTGTTCCCAATCGAGCTCGGGTCTAGACTTCAACATCATGTCGATGGACCCCCCGTAATTTGAGAGCTGTCGCCCGAAGGCCCTGAAAAAAATCAGAATCGGCAATGGCCTGAACCTCGGCTTCCGTCTCTTTATCGTTGACATCGACCCGGAGCTGCTCCAGCTGAATCTCCAACAGGCGGTGTCTCGCTCGCACCTCGGCGATCATCCTGAGGAAGAGACTGGCGAGGCGTCCAAACTCATTCGGACGCTTTGAATCTTCCGTGAGCGCCGACATGGGCATCAGGGGATCATCCAACTGGTTCAACTCAAGCGCCTGCGCCGCCCTTCCCAGGGTCTGAATGGGCCGGGTAATCCAGCCCGCAAGAAAAACGCCCATCAGGATTGCGAGAATGACTAGCGCTCCCGTGGCCCAACCGGCCACCCGAATGCCGTACAAAATGTGATTGATGAGACCGCTTTGTGGAATGGCAATGGCAAAGTTCCAGTCCTGACCACTATCGCGGACCACCGGCGAGACATAGACGTAGTAAAGCTGGTCCCCCTGCTTGATTCTGAGCGTCTTTTCTTCGTTGACGACATAGCCCCCTTTCTGCGTTTGAAGCGCAAGGTTGGCCGCCTGAATCGCCGGGTTGCTGTTTTTGGAAAGCAAGGGAAACGCAGCGGGATCAGTGACACCCGCCTCATCATCCGTCTGCCTTAAGGAAGAGGCCAAAAGACGCCCTCCCCCATCGAACAGGAAAATGGACGTCCCTGCGGGCACCTTGAGTCCCTGCAGATTGATCGCAATAGACCGGACATCCATATCCGCTGTGACCATGAGGCGATATCGCCCCTTGAGATCATAGACAGGCTCGTAGACGCTCACGACCTCGGCGTCAGAACGCCAATGACTCGGATGAAGACCCGAGATGACAACCTCCCGCCGCCTCAAGGCCTCAGCATACGCGGGATCCTTGCGAATATCGGACGACATGACACTCTGCACCAAAGGCTTACGCGCATGCCCAAAACTCTCAAAACCGAACCACCGGATGGAGCCATCCTTGGACAGATCACAAAGTTTGACGACGGGTGTTGCCGTCCGTCTTCGGTCCAGCGCCAGACATCGCCCCTCGGCATCGACGAAGCTCAAGGTCATGGCCTTGGTCATCAGGCTTTGCGTCCTCACCGAGGCGATCATCTCCCGGACAAAAGCCTCGTTATGCACATTGCCCGAGTAACAGGTCCGCTCCGTCTCGATTTGTCGGGCATAGATTCGCTCGAGACTCGTCAACTCCCTGAATTCAAGATCGATCAGGTCTTCAACACGACCACCGATCAGTCCAATGAGGACCTCCGCAGACTCATCGGCTTCTCTTAACTGCATCATCAGAGAAATCGATGCAACCAATCCCACAGAAAACAGGATCAACAAGGCAAAAAGACTGGAGAAGACCCACCGAATGGATTTCACCGCTCAGGCCTCCATGGGCTCGTCGCCCAAAAGATCGCCCAGCCCCTTTCGCTGACGTTTGCGCCAATTCATGCCAAGGAGATTCTGATCATCCCGAATCAACCCGTGATCAGCCTGCGCGGGAACATTTTTCACCTGAGAAGGCTGTCTCATGCCGTTGAGTCCCGCCATAACGGTGGCGCCATTATTGATGAGAACGGACAAAAGCGGCCCCATGTTGAAAAGCACGCCCCCAGCCACAGTCACCACGTTGGCTGAGGCCACAATCGCAATATTTTGGCGGACCAGCCCCATCGCGCCCCGCGCGGAATGAATTGCGGCAGGTATGGATTGGAGGCTGTTATTCAGCATGACGACATCCGAACATTCGCGGGCAAGATCGGTCGCATCATTAAAGGAAATGCCGAGGTCTGCGGCGACCAGCGCGGGGGCATCATTGAGCCCATCGCCCACATAAGCGATGGTGCTGTGCTCGCGCTTGATCCTTTCAAGCAATAAGACTTTCTGATCTGCCGACAGCTCCGAAAAGGTGTTGGACGGCTTGAAGCCCAGCTTGTAGGCCACTGCATTGGCCGCCCGACCATTGTCTCCGGTAAAAAGGAAGCATGCGATTCCCATCTCCTGAAGCCTTGCAATCGTCGATGCTGCCTCAGATCGAACCGGATTGGTATACGAAATGGCCCCGACCACGCGACGATCCATCGCGATGTAACGAATCGATCGATCCCGAATGACCGATTTATGGGCGCGGTGATACTGGGCATCCACGAGAATACCCCGGGCCTTGAGAAAATGACTGGTCCCGACCGTGACCTCCACCCCTTGAAGGTCAGCAACGACGCCTGAATCAGAGGAATCCAGCACCTCTGAGGTCATGGGCTCGATTCCTCGACTCTTGGCATAGATTTCCAGCGCGATGGAGAAGGGATGAAGCGTGAAATTCGTAGCCGAAACCGCCCATTCGAGAAGCGCATCCTCAGTCAGCTCCGCATCAAAACTCTCAAGGGCCTCGATTTCGCTGGATTGTTCCGTCAGGGTTCCTGTCTTGTCAAAAACCACCGCATCCACCTGCGCAAGCTTCTCAAGGTTATGCCCTCCCTTGATCAGTATGCCGCTCGCCTGTGCGTTATGGCTGATACTCCGAAGAACCGGGATGGGCGCGCTGATACCGACACCCTGGGCGAAATCAAGGGATAGCGGGGCCAGTGATTTGTTGATATTTCCCGTCGCGATGAAAACGGCAGCCCCACCGATAAGGGCAGGCATCACAGCCCGATTGCCAAGGTCCTCCATGTAATTACTGAGACGCGTATCTTCCTCCGGCTTTTCAAGCCGTCCCTTCAGCATGGAGGAAACTCGCGTATCCGCTCCGATGGCCTCAATCTCGAAAACCAGCTGGCCTTTGCTGACCAGCGTGGAGGCATACACCTGATCCCCCGCCCCTTTTCGGGCCAGGCTCGATTTCCCTGTAAGGAAGCCCGCATCAAGAAGGGCGTCGCCTTTCCGAATGACCCCATCCGCGGGGATACGATCACCCGCCCCCAGATGCACACGATCCCCCTTCTTCAGGTGCTTCAAATGAATGCGCCTTCGACGACCACTCCGCTCGACCCAGTAAAGACGGCTGGGAATAAGGTCAACCTTCGCTTCATCCACCTTGCCGGCTGTGAGATCACGGAGGGCATTGCCTGACTCGAGGAGAACGAGCGATAGCGCGGGAGCAAGCAACTCGCCCGTCAAGGTATGAAAGAGAATCCAGAGGGAATCGAGAAGCTCAGCATCCGGTTTTCCTGTGGATCGGATGTGAGCAAAGGTGTCTTTCCATCGCGGAACCGACGCCTTGAATACGAAGAAGATGATCGCCGGCTGAACCAGAACCAGTTCCATCGGCAGCGCAACCAATGCCAGCCCCAACGCAATCCCGGGATCCCTGAACCGAACCCAACCGGGATCGGCACTCCCATCTTTGGAGTGGGTGCGAATATCCCGGAGCTCTCCCTTTTGTTCAGACACTACCGCATCCCTGATTCAATGATGTCCTCCCTCAGAAATTGATCAAGGGGACACCTCATCAATGGTCGATCCTGCAACGCCGTCAAAAGCCAGCGCATCGATCTATGGGAGGCTTACTCTACAGGATGGACATGACTATTTCGTGACCCCCAGCTTACGCCAAAGACCATGAGAAGGCGGGCAAAAAAAACCCGCTTCGAAAGGAAGCGGGATGAATTCCAGTAATACCACTTGAATGGATTCTGGGAGACCCAGGTCGAATTCTAGAAACCTTTTGTTACAGATTCATTAAGAAACCGGAGCTCAAGACCCCTCAGCGAGGACTACTCGGGGCCTGAAGCTCTGTCTGAGATGCCAGCGAATTCCCTGCATCGCCCCCGGTGACCAGAAGAACGATCACCCCAATGACCGCGGCACCGGTCACTAACCATTCAAAGCCGATATTCCAATTCATGTGTAAGCTCCAGGATGACGATCAAAATGCCTTGCAAAGTCAGGGCTGGATCACCCGAAGATCAATCCCCTTCATTTCAAAAAGCGCATATTCGGCCAGATTGAGTGCATGATGCGTGATGCGATCGAGCGATTTCGCCACCAGCACGAACGAAACAGCCAACCCTAGTTCCATTTTGTTCTCCATGATGCACGTCATGGCCCGCTGGAGCTCTCTTTGGAATTGACCATCCATCTGACGATGACCTTCAATCACGCTCAGTGCCCGCTCCTCATTCCACACCTCAAAAAGCTCCAGCGCCGTTCGAAGATTAGCCAGAGCCAGCTGCCCCACTTCCTTTAATTCAAGCGCTAGGTCACCGCTCATCGCACCCTGCCCCGCGTTCTTGATATCGAGAAGAATCCCAGCGATTCTCACCGCCTCATCCCCAATCTTTTCGAGGTCACTGATACTCTTGGATACGGTAATGATCAGGCGAAGATCCGAAGCCATCGGCGAGTTTCGGGAAATCACCCGAATAATTTCAGCATCGCCCACCACCTCGAGGCGATCGACATAAATATCGTTGTCCATCACCTTTCGGGCAGCTTCAGCATCCTGCCGAGAAAAGGCATCCAGCGCCGCAACCAGTTGCTCTAGGACTACTCCCCCCATCTCGGAGACCATGAGATGAAGACTGGACAGCTCACCATCGTAGCGCTTAAAGGTATGCCCCTTGATAAGTTCATCATTCATGATTGAAATCCTCAGAAAGTCGACCAACCTGACCTGATACAAAGCGCGCAGTCAGATCATGCCGGGGAGAAGTAAACAAACGAGCGGTCGGCCCCATTTCGATCAGGCGACCACGATGAAGAAAAGCTGTTCTTGAAGAAATTCGGGCCGCCTGCTGAAGCGATTGGGTCACCACCACGATGGCTGTCCGACTCCCCAACTCATGAATCAAGGATTCAACGCTCGCCGTTGAGATCGGATCGAGAGAAGAGCAAGGCTCATCCATCAGAATGACCTCGGGATTAATGGCGAGAGCGCGCGCAATACAGAGACGCTGTTGCTGGCCGAGCGAGAGCTCGAGGGCTGATTGACGCAACCGCTGCCCCAACTCAAACCACAAGCCGGCCTGGCGGAGGCACTTCTCGACCAATACGTTTTCCTCGGTAACGCAGGAGACTCTCCCGTGAATACGAAGGCCGTATGCGATATTTTCGTAGATGGACCTAGGGTAGGGGTTCGGCTTTTGGAAGACCATGCCGATAGCCATTCGAGTGGCAACCGCATCCGAGTGAATACCGTAAATATCTTTGCCCTCAAACCAGACAGATCCACTCACACGGCACATCGGGTGATGATCATTCATTCGGTTCAAAGAACGCAGAATCGAGGTCTTTCCGGATCCGGAGGGGCCAATGAGCGCCAAAACCTCGTTCTGCCGGACATCCAGATCCACATCAAAGACGACCTGAGAATCTCCGTAGAAAATACTCAGACCTCGACAGAACAATTTGGATTTCGAAAGATCAGCAACAGGGCCGCCAGAGAGATCTCCTGACGCAAGATCAGACGCCCAGGTCGCGGAAACCGGGGCCGTCATTTTGGGGTGTGGATCAGAAAACGAGCTTGGCGCCATGCGGGGATTACCTGATGACTGCTCATCCACGGAATGTCAGTATCCCGAAAACGGATAGACCAGTATGGCCTCAGTCTAGGGGGGGAATGTGACAGCTTTCTTACGCACCCGTCTGACGCCGCCTACCACTCTCAATGCAAAAGCATGCGCTTTTCGGGCAGCCTTTAACGCTCAACGCTGGCGTGACTCCAGATTCGGAAGACCATCCACGATCGTGAACCCATCATACAAAGCGGGACTTGCCGTGTATGAGGCAACGCCATCATCGATCAGATCATCATCGAGATCTTCGATCAGCGCGACATCAAGATATGCAAAATCAGCGTCGCAGGAAAAATCGCTCAGCTCATCGCCTCCGATCATTTTTAAACTCCTTGCCAAAATGAGGGGGCGGAAAGGTTGCCATGGCAATGTGACATTCTTGTGGCATCGGGTCAGGCCGCGTCACAAACCTGTCATGAAGCTCTGTTACGGTAGCGTCATCTCAGCGAATACCCTCCCCCTCACCGGGATGCACCCCCTCTTCTGCATGAACGCACATTCCAGCCTGATCACGGAGTCCGACCAGATTGTTCTGGCTCAAGCATTCCAGCGACTGGAACATCCCAGCTACGCCATCAGGCTCTCTAGCGCCTTGGGATCCCCGATCACGGCGACACTTAAACTTCTGCCTGTAGGGCTATCGCTTCGTATCCACCGAGCGGCCCGACAAATCGTGAGTCATGGACTCGATCTCAGCATTACGCACTTATCCCAGAGGAAGCGGCCCGGGAACCCCCGCATACAAAGAGCCCTGTGCATCGCCACCGGGGCAGTTGGCGGATTTTTTGGCGGCCCGGCCCTTCTTCTGGAAATGCCCTTTTCGACCACGCTGATTTTGAGCTCGATTGCGGAAATCGCCCAGCAGGAAGGCGAGGATCTGAGCACCCTTGATTCCAGACTGGCGTGTCTTTCCGTTTTCGCGCTCGGAGGCTGCAGCGCTGAAGATGACGATGCCGACATCGGATACTATGGCCTGCGCATGGCCTTGCACTCACCGGTCAGCGAGGCAACCAAATATCTCGCCGCCGCAGGTGTACGGGATGCGAGCAAATCGCCCGCCTTAATCAACCTTATCAACCTGATTAGCCGAAGACTTGGAGTTGTGATCTCCAATCGCACTCTGGGCATGATGGTCCCCATGGTTGGGGCGGCAGCCGGCGCGCTTTGCAATCGAATGTTCATGGACCATTTCCAGGACATGGCCCGTTGTCATTTCGCCATTCGGCGCCTTGAACGCAAATACTCACAAAACAGCGTGGAAGCGTTCTATCGTCAAATCAAGAACAAAAGTTACGCTGCAACCGCTTATCAACTCGATCCTCCGGTCAACGAATTACCTCGTCTCGCTGCTTGAGAAGACATCTCGTCTGAAACCGGAAACCCCCACCGCCGAAAGAGGAACCTTTCATGCCTACCATTGATAACCTGCTCAAGAATGAAACCGCAAAGGGAGTGGCCATCGGACTGGGCGCCGCCCTTGTCGGCGTCGCTGCCATACCGACCGTCATCATGATCGGCAGACCCCTTGCGCGCGTTGCCATCAAGTCGGGACTTTTATTCCTTGAGAAAGGCCGCGAAGCCATGGCAGAAGCGACCGAAAGCCTCGAAGATTTGGTGGCCGAGGTGAAATCTGAATTGGTCTCAAGCCATAACGAGGCTCCCTTCTCGGCCGAGTCGGCTGAGATGAGTGAACCCCAGGACAGCTGATTCGATCGAGCAGCCAGAGCGTAGGGCAATTCCCCCTGCGCCAGCCCTTCAAGGCAAGATGCCAACCCGATGATGGACAGGACCATGGAAAACCCTGCGAACCCAGCTGTTCGAATCATTCACAACAGTGTGCCCTTCAGGCTGCGACTCTCGGTTCCCCTCATCCGGTACAAGCATACCTATGCTGAACTACTGAAACAGACTCTCCTGAATGACCCTGCCTCCCGAGGCATCTATCACGCAGAGCCTAACGTTGTAACCGGCAACATCTTGCTGAAGTATCATCCGGCACTCCATGCAGAATCGGAAGTACTGGAACTCGTCGAAAAAACGATTTCCCGGATCGAGCAGGGGCAGATTGAAATCACCCTGAAACACAAGAACCCCAGACTAAGTCGCATGAAACCCGGAGCATTCTTCACCCGAGAGCTTTTGGTGAGCATTGGGGGGAACATCATCGCTGGATTGGTCCTTGCAGCCATCATCAGCGCTTAATTAAATAGAGATTTAAGGCACCCCGCTCCCCTGAGAGGACCCCACATGTTCCAGAGCTCCGTCGAAATCATTCATCATGCCTCGCCAGGTCGCATTCGACTCAAGGCCATGGCACTGTATCGACGGAAGGATCTTAAGGAGACGATTGAGCGCTCCATCCTCACGATCAGCTACGTAGAAAGCGTTCGGGGAAACCCCCTGACGGGCTCCGTTCTCATTCATTTCAATCCAGATAGGGCCGGTCTTGACCGGATGCTGGATGACTTGGAAGACATTCTGGGGGAGATAACACCACTCCCCAACCATCATGTCCTTGCCGGAAAGCGCGCAAGCAACCCGACACAGAACTGGGGCGGATGGCTCAAGAAAAAAACCGGCGCTGCGGCTTTTGGGGCTCGATTCTCTGAGGCTAGCGATCACGGCGGCATGGTCGCTGTCGAACTGCCGGACGGCTATCCGATCTCAGGCGAACTTTGGCATTCGTTACCCGCCGAAGATGCGTTCGACAAGTTATCAGTTAATGAAAATGGCCTGACCCATGAAGACGCCCAGCAGCGACTTCAGGTCTATGGCCTCAACGCACTGATTGATGGCAAGAAGGAAAAAGGCATTGAAATGCTCTTGGAGCAGTTCACCAACATTCCGGTGGCCATGCTGGGCGTTTCTGCTGCCGTCTCACTGGCCACAGGTGGCGTAGCCGATGCCATGGTCATCTTGGGTGTTGTCGTCATCAATGCCTTTATTGGCTATCTGACCGAAAAATCCGCCGAGAAAACCATCAACGCGCTCGGAAGCATGCGTCCTGATGCGGTAATCGTGATGCGAGAGGGTGTAAAACTTGAAATCCCCTTTGATCACGTGGTCCCGGGTGACATGCTGATCCTTTCACCCGGCGCCTACATTCCTGCCGACGCGCGACTGATCAATGCCAACAACCTTACCGTCGACGAATCGGCGCTGACCGGTGAAAGCCTGCCCGTCGGCAAAAATTTCAACGAAACCTTCGACCCTGAAACGCCTTTGGGCGAACGCGCCAACATGGTCCACATGGGGACCACGGTCACCGGCGGCAATGGCCTTGCGATCGTTACTGCCTCCGGAAAGGCCACTGAAATTGGAAAAATTCAGTCCCTCGTGGGTGAAGTAGAGACCCCCAGCACCCCGCTCCAGCGACAACTCGATGATATGGGACGAACCCTCGCCCTATCCAGTGCTGGCATCTGTGGTCTGGTTTTTGCCATTGGCGTCGCACGGGGCATGCCCTGGCTCCAGATGCTCAACTCGGCCATTTCACTTGCCGTCGCGGCTGTCCCCGAGGGACTCCCGGCCGTCGCCACGACGACGTTGGCATTGGGCATCCGAGAAATGAAACGGCGAAAGGTTCTGATCCGGCATCTGCCGGCCGTTGAGAGTTTGGGCTCTGTGCAGACGATCTGTCTTGATAAGACGGGCACGCTGACCATGAACATCATGAAAGTCGTGGCCATCAAGACCGAGCAACATGACATTAATCTGACCGAAGGTCAGTTTACTGATATGAGCGGCGCCCCAGTGATACCGCTGGCTCAGCCCGAGATTCAGAGGCTTCTGGAAGTGGTCAGCCTCTGCAGCGACGTCACTTTGACGCCCGAAGGCCAGCCCCATGAAGGCTCACCCACCGAATCTGCATTGGTCAGTGCAACCATTTGCGCGGGAATCGATGTTGAGGAGCTCCGCAATAACCTCCCCTTGCTTCAAATCGAACACCGTGCAGAAGGCCGTCCCTACATGGCCAGCGTACACGAGACCGGTGCGAAGGAAAAACTGGTTGCCGTCAAAGGCAGCCCTTCCCATGTCCTGAGTCTCTGTACGGAATGGCAGTGTGGTGACCAGCGCAAAAAGCTGACCAAAGCCAGCCGAGAAAAGATTCTTGCCGCCAATGAAGATCTGGCCGGCGAGGCGCTCCGCGTTCTTGGTGTCGCCCATGGGGTCACCTCTGAAGATGATCCCGCAACGCCCAAGAACTTGGTCTGGCTTGGCCTGATCGGCATGGAGGACGTGCTGCGCCCAAACACTGCTGCACTGATGCATCAGTTCCACGAAGCCGGAATTGAAACCGTCATGATTACGGGTGACCAGAGCGCAACGGCTTATTCCGTGGGAAAACGACTGGGACTCGGCGGTACAAAAGACATCGAGATCATGGATTCAACGAATCTGGACAAGCTCGAACCCGAACTGCTGGCCAACATCGTTAAAGACACCACGATTTTCGCCCGCGTCAGTCCTGCTCACAAACTCAGAATTGTTCAGGCCCTGCAAAGTAACGGAAGGGTCATCGCGATGACTGGTGACGGAATCAATGACGGTCCGGCACTCAAGGCTTCTGATATCGGTGTCGCCATGGGAGAGGGCGGAACCGATGTTGCCCGGGCAGTCGCTGACGTCGTTTTGCAAGACGACAACCTGCATACCATGATCAATGCGGTTGAGCAGGGCAGAACCATTTACAGCAACATTCGAAAGAGCCTGAGGTTCCTGCTCTCCACCAACCTCAGCGAAATTGAGGTCATGCTCATCACGACAGCGATGGGGTTCGGTGAAGCACTCAACCCGATGCAGCTCCTCTGGATCAATCTGGTGACCGACGTATTCCCGGCTCTGGCGTTGGCGGTCGAGCCACCGGAGAACGACGTTCTCAAGGAACCACCCCGCAATCCAGAATAGAGCATCATCACCCGCGAGGATGGAAAACGCTTGCTTCGCGAGTCCCTTATGATCACGGCCGGAACGATCGCCATTTTCCTGATCAGCCAGCGTCGTTATGGCTTTGGCGTTCAAACCAGCACGAACACCTTCATGGCACTAACGATCGCACAGATCCTGCAGTCGATCGGAAATCGTTCAGAGAAAACCACCATTCTCGACCGCGATCGCCCAGCAAATCCATGGATGACCGCCGCCACGGTGGGAACGCTGGGGCTTTAGGGACTGACGCTGGTATTTCCTCCCTTGAGAAACCTTCTCCGTCTGGCACCCGTGAGCCCACAAGATCTATTGCTCATTTTGGCCGGCGCCGGGGTGCCGTTCATCATCAACGAAAGCTCAAAAAAGCTCATTCAATCCGACACCAAGCAGCAGGAAACGGCATGAAAAAGAATTTTTTATTCACATCAGAGTCTGTAACCGACGGCCACCCAGATCGCCTCTGCGACTGTATCGCTGATGCGGTGGTTGACCGCTTCCTGCAAAAAGACCCTTACGCCAGAATCATTGCCGAGTGCGCACTCTCGAAAAATGTCCTGTTTCTGGCCGCACGCTTTGTCTCTGAAATCAACATTGATATCCCGGAAGTGGCTCGCTCCGTCCTTTCTCAGGTCGGCTATCACCCGGACGACTTCGATGCCCAGAACTGTAGCGTCTTGACCAGCCTCATCCGGATGTCATCAGAACATCGGGCGTTTGCCGATGAAAAAGAGATGAGCGACAGTGAAATCAATCAGATCACGGCCCACAGTCAGGCGACGGTCTTCGGCTTTGCATCGAACCAGACGCCAGAGCTCATGCCCTTACCGATCGTTCTCTCCAATCGACTGGCTCACCGCCTTTCGCTCGCTCGCCTCGCCAAAAAGATTCCGGGACTCTCCCCCGACTCGACGGTACAGGTAGGGGTCCGCTACGAGAATGGCGTGCCCACGCAGATTTCTGGCATCACGGTCATTGCCGGCACAAGCAATTCGATTCAGCTTGAAAGTTCCGTGCTGCGTGAGCTTCTGATCGGTCAGGTGATTCAGCCAATGTTCCAGCAGGAGACGATTGATATTGATCGAGAAACCGAAATTTTCATCAATCCGCAGGGGGCCTACCCCAAAAGCGGTCCCGCATTCCACTCAGGGATGACGGGGCGCAAAACGGCATCGGATACCTATGGTGCCTACGCCCGTCACAGTGGGTCCGCCTTGAGCGGAAAAGACCCTTCAAGAATCGACCGAATCGGCGCCTATATGGCCCGCTACGTTGCCAAGAACGTGGTCGCCTCAGGCCTTGCGGAAGAATGTGAAGTCCAGCTGAGCTATTCGATCGGTCATCCCGGCCCCACCAGCATCCAGGTCCACGCATTTGGAACCGCGGGTATCAGCGAAGACGAATTACTGCGTCGCATCACTGAAACCTTTGATTTCAGAATCGGCAGCATCATTCGTAACTTCAATCTTCGTCACTTGCCGGGGAAATCGACGGGCGGTTTCTATCAGAGACTGCCGATCGAAGGACATTTTGGGAATACCACCATGGCGCTCCCTTGGGAAAAGATTGATCGTGCCGAGCAACTTCGCGGATGAAGCTAGCGGCCGACATCGACTTCACGACCAGTAAACCCTCACTCATTCGGTGGCTGTACCCGGTCGTCCTGCTGGCGTTTATCTCGGCCTTTATCCCGGGCTTTCCGGAGGCCGGAAAATTTGTGCTCGCCGTAGTGGGTTTCATCCCGTTGGCCAAAACCATCGTGGATGCGACAGAAACCTTGGCTCACCATACCGGTCCGACAGTAGGCGCTATCCTGAGCGCAACCTTCGGAAATGCACCGGAAATGATTATCGCCTTGGTTGCCTTGCAACAGGGAATGTTTGATGTCGTCAGGGCGTCAATTGTCGGTGTCATCCTCGGAAACCTCCTTTTCGTTGTCGGCCTTTCTTTCCTGATTGGGGGCCTCAACAGAACGGAGCAAAAATATAACCGTAAGGGCGCCATGATGCACCGCTCGATTCTCATGATCGCAGCCATCAGCATCATCATGCCGAGCCTCTTCGACAATTTTATTTCCCCCGAAACCTTGGGAAAGGAAATGGCCTTCAACACCGGCGTCGCCATTGTTCTTCTGGTGACTTACGGCCTGAGTCTGATTTTCATGCTGAAGACGCATCCTCACCACTTCAGCCCGGAAAGCTGGAGGCAGGATGATGAACCCACGGAAAAAGCCGCGGCGATCGGAGCCATCGGCAAACTCGCCCTCTCCTCTGCCTCACTGGCGTTGTTGAGCGAAATCATCATGGGTTCGGTTGAGCAGACCGCTCAATCGCTAGGCCTTTCAAGAGCCTTTATCGGAATGATCATTCTGGCACTTATTGGCGGCGCTCCGGAAAGCCTTGCCGCCATCAGCATGGCTAAGCGTGACAAGCTGGATCTGACCATGGGGATTGCCGTGGGAAGCAGTGTGCAGATGTCGCTGTTCGTTGCCCCCATGATCATGCTGGCCAGCTACTTCATCGCTCCAGCGCCCTTTGATCTGATCATGGGAAATGCGGCTATCACCCTCCTTCTTTTGACGGTTTTGATCTTTTCGATGCTGGTTCCTGATGGGCAATCGAATTGGTTCAAAGGTGTTCAGCTTCTCAGCGTCTACATGCTGATTGCTCTCTTCTGCTTCTACCTGCCCGATAGCCAGTTGACGCCACTGATCTCCCACTAACCCAAACACAGGCCCACAAAAAACCCCTCAACCCTAAGGAAAGGGCTGAGGGGTTTTGTCATTTCATCAGGCCGAAGCAAAGAATTGATTGAGGCTTTTCTCGATCATTCCCCAGGTCATGATCATGGGCTTTTGCTTGATATGAACTTCAAGGTTCGTTTCGACAATTCGATACTCACCCACGATCCCCATCCCTGAAAAGCTCCCCTTCTCGGCATTCCCATTGAAGGTCACCCCGTTTTTTGCCGCCGCCCCCTTAGCCTTCTCGATCACCGCGGCCGCCGGCGAAGTCAGTTTGAATTGGAATTCTTTGCTCACACACTACTCCATTAAATCGAAGGCGCCCTCAGGCGCCTTCTTCAATATCAAATCCGATCGACCGTCCCCATCAAGCCGCTGCAACAGCGCTTTGAGGAACCCCTGGCGTCCGTCGCTTGTAATAACTGATGGCCGCATTTCCAACAATTTGTGTAATGGCAGCCACCGTCAAACCCGCGGTGGGAATGGCGGCCATCGGTGCCCAACCCATGCGCTGAACCAACATGGGAGCACCCGCAGCCAGACCCGAAGAGGCAATAATCGCCATCATTTCGGGAACGCGTGCCCGATCATCGACATCGTGCCCGTAGATGTGGGCAATTTCAAGGATCAGGTAAAGATGCATGCGGGTCATGATAGAGGTACCTCCCGCAAACCCGACAAACTTCAGTGCATTCCCCGTTGCAGGCAACAAGAAAGGGATCTGCAACAACGCGCCAGCCATGAAGGAAAGCGTGCTCTGGGTATTGATCAAACGTCTAGCCAGACGCTCCGGCGAATCGCTCGGATACAGGCTGGATGCTCTTTGAACAACGCGTTTCACCTCATTCTTGCGCAGCCTGAGGAAAAAATAAAAGAACTGGTCTGTCGCCAAGCCCTGAGGCTTAATGACTCTGACTTTACCCGGCGGAGTTCCCGGATTGGCCGCTTTGGGGCCCGAGGAGAATCCCTGTGCATCCGCAACCGCTTGAGCGGCACCGCGATGAAGGGCATCCGATAGATTCATTCGCTTGGTCATGATTTCACCCTGTTACTTAGTTTTCCCATTCTGCGCTCGCTCGACTCCAAGAATGGAATCCAGCCAATCGAACAACTTCAAAAACTCGGCATTACCCTTCCCTGAGGGCTCAAATTCCGAAATGGCCTGACCGTGGGTCAGCGAATGCACAAGTGCGGACCTTTGTGTAATTCTCACAGGTGCCATGGGCAAGCCATACTCCAGCACAGCCTCAGCCGCCTCATTCGCCAGCCCACCCCGGGGGGGAACTGCATTTAAAACAGCATAGGCCGGAACCTTCGCAACGCCAATCAGATCGATGGTCATCGCAATGGCTCTCAAGTCAAAGATCGCTGGCCTTAATGGGACAAGGACAAGATCGGCCGCTCGCGCTGCAGCCAAGGAGGCCGTTTCGGAATGGGGGGCTGTATCAATCACGGTCAGAGCAACGCCATCTTTCTTGTACTGGTCAAGATGATGACCGAGACGACTCGCCTGACAGGAGGTCACCAGCGGATTGCTCTGATTTCGACTATCACCCCAACTGGCCGCGCTGGCCTGCGGATCAAGATCAATCAGGCTCACCGGTGAGCCAGTCCGTCTGGCCGCCTCTACCGCCAGGTTGATGGCCAGTGTCGTTTTACCTGTCCCTCCCTTTTGAGAGAGGATCGCTACTGTCTTCATGACGAACTGAGTGAAAGCAAAAAAGAAACTACCCCACATGAATGATGGGGTATCGGGTTGTGATACCCGTATACCCCATCACAAAGCATTCGATCGTGCCCCTTAGGGTACGATCAGGCGCTGAGTGCAGATGCAGATTCTTCCGCTTGAGTCTGCAGCCGGGCTTCACGCTCATCAAAGGCAAGCTTGGCGGCCGAATTCCCTTCGTTAATGGCATTCGATACGAAACCACCGACCGGGATGACTTTGCCTGCCATCAGAACGCCAAAGGTCAATCCGTAAGCGACGCTATAGATACCCTTGTACGCCGCCGCACGAAGTCCATTGCCGACCGCAGGGCCAACCTGAGCAGCTGCATGCTGCGCAGCTTGCGCACTGGATTTCACGCTGGTCAAAAGCGCTACAGCTCGATTTTCAGTTGCTGCTTCAACGTCATTCAGCATATCTACGCTTTCCTGAACGACATTCGTATCTGATTTGCTGGTTCTGGTTCTCGCCATTATCGTATTCTCCAAATTGGGTCTTAAATTAGTGATATTCATCGCTCGCTCGCATTCATTTTGATGCGGAGCACAACAGGCTGAATGTATCAGACCCAGCCCTCGGTTGTCGTACATAAAGTATGCGACATATCGACGCAATTTTTATGACAGTTCTGTGAAATATCCAAATACCCCGCAAAAGACATTCCCCAATGGAAGCCATTAACAACCTCAATCTTCAGTCCCTTCTAGATACTCTCGTCAGCCTCTCCACGGCCTTCATTCTGGGGTCTCTGATTGGTATTGAGCGACAATATCGGCAGCGAACCGCGGGACTTCGAACCAACGTACTGGTGGCCATTGGGGCAGCCGCCTTTGTCGATATGGCCAATCGCTTGACCGGTCATGAGGGGGCCGTCCACGTGACGGCCTATGTCATTTCCGGTATCGGATTCCTGGGCGCCGGCGTCATCATGAAGGGGGATGCCGGTGTACGCGGCCTGAATACCGCTGCAACTCTCTGGGGCGCGGCGGCCGTCGGCGCCTGCGCAGGCGCCGACCTGATTTCCGAAGCGACGCTGGTTGCCCTCTTTGTCCTTGCAGGAAACACTCTGCTGAGACCTGTAGTCAACGCGATTAACCGACAACCCATTGACGATGAGATGAGCGAAGTGACCTACACCGTTTGCGTCATCTGTAACCGGATGGCTCAAAAATTGGTGATCGAAAATTTGGAGTCGCTGCTTGAGCGTGCCGACTACCCCATTGGTAAGGTGGAGGTACGTCCATTTGCTCAGGATGAAGTTCAAATCTTTGCAACCCTGGTCTGCACATCCGCCGACTCTCAAAGCCTCGAAAACGTGGTGGATGAGGTTTCACTGGCTAGTTCTGTCAGCCAGGCCTTCTGGAGCACCAGCACCACGGATTAACGCAGCTTCGATCAAATCAATCGTGAGGACAGGGTGAAAAATCCTCGATCGGCCGTTTTAACAGGATCGCCTTGGTCAGGAGGGCCACCGCCATCATTGCAGGCATCGTGACTAAACGTCGTATCGGCGGGGCACAACCCAACTCGCTGAAATACTCATCCATGAGAAAGTGAAATTCGGCTGAAAGCATATTGCTAGAGGGTTCAGCCAATTGATCAAAGTGGTTCATCGGGTCTCCTAGCCCATCACATCAAGGGGATGACCGGGTCACCGGTTGCATCCCAGTCTCCCAGACTGGCGTTGAGTATGGAGAGGCTTTGTGACATCGACGTGAAGCCCAAAAGACAATTCAATTCCAAAACAAAAAAACCTGATTGATAACCAGCAGACGACTCCTGCGTTGGTGATTTAAACTGCCATCTGTCATTCATTCCCTATCAGGCCAGTCCATGAAAATTCTCTCGCGCCCCTCTCCCCTCTGGTTGGTTCTCGCGCTCAGCCCCAGCCTGAGTGGCTGCCAGGGTCTAATGGCTGACATGTCGTCCGAGGGGGAACTGAATGAAGAGTACCGCCTCAAGCATCTTTACTCCGAGTGCTTGAAAACCTCGGCTACCACAGGCGTTGACTGTACCGATCTCAAACACAAGCTTTTGATCCAGCAGGAATGGAATGCGATGGACGGCGGCGTTTAAAGGGATTTGCCTATTTAAAACAGACCCATAGGATTTAACGGAATCTTCGCCAAGAAGACACATTCCGATCATGAAGGCTCTGTATCGTGCCGTCCAGATACGGTCGAGACAGAGTTCCATGCAGAATCCACGCCCCGACAGAGCCTCCATTAAAAGCCGTCGCTACGTTTCGGAAGTCGCGAAACAGCACAGCGAAATCACCTTGGCACAAAAACTCAGGTACCGCGTTTTCGCTCAGGAGATGGGTGCGCAACTCCATTCACTCGAAGTTGGGCTCGATGCCGACGCAGTGGATGAATATTGCGACCATCTTCTGGTCCGCGACCTACAGACGGGACAAATCGTCGCCTGCACACGATTGCTGTCCGATACTCAGGCGCGCCGTTTGGGCTATTTCTACTCTGAGGGAGAATTCCATCTCGATGGGGTCCTGGCCCTTCCCGGCCGTTTTCTGGAAATAGGTCGGACCTGCGTAGATCCAGCCCATCGAGGCAGCGTCGTTCTCAGCACGCTCTGGGCCGGTCTTGCAGAGTATGTCGCCGTTCACCAATTTGACTATCTCATGGGGTGTGCCAGCATCCCTCCAGGGCCCAATGGTTTTGCGGTCAACGCCGTCTACAGCCAAATTCAGCCCCACCAGTTTGGCCCCCGACATCTCGATGTCCGGCCCAAAATCGAAGTCCCGCTTCACCGTCGCTGTGTCAGGGATGAGTGCGGGATTCCCCCGCTCCTTCAAGCCTATCTTCGCCTCGGGTGCTGGGTGCTCGGAGACCCCTATTGGGACTCGGACTTCAATGTCATGGATGTCTTCATTCTGCTTGAACTGGACCGGATTCAGGCTCGCTACGAAAAACGCTACATTGCAGGCCGAAGTGAAATCAACCTTGGGATGGCTCCGAGCCTCGCTTAGATTACCGCTGATTGTCCTGATGTTGCTGACAGGACTTTTGATCGCAAAAACAGTGATCCCGTGGTCAGGACCCTCGTCCTCCTCTCGCTATCGCTCCACCCGTAATCAGTGCGTCATGCACTGGTGCCGCACCCTTTGCAGAATTCTCAACCTCAAGATCCAACGGCAAGGCGCCCCAGGGCGAGGGGCGAATCTCTGGGTTTCAAACCATATTTCCTGGATTGATATCCTGGCACTCGCCACGGAGCATGATCTCGTCTTTGTCGCCAAACACGAGGTCAGCACCTGGCCACTCATGGGGTCCATTTTTTCGGGTATCGGAACACTTTTCATTCGACGTGGTGATCGCGATGCCACGCAAGAAATGGCCCGAACGATGCGGGCGCATCTAGAGGCTGGAATTGCACTCATGCTTTTTCCTGAGGCCACCACGACCGATGGATCTGAAGTTCGGCGGTTCGGTAGCAAACTCCTGGAACCGGCCGTTCAATCTCAGTCCCCGCTGCAACCTGTTGCCTTGCGCTACCAGGGCACATCAAGAGAGATCGCCCCCTTCATTGGGGAGGATACCTTCGCAGGCCACCTCCTGAGGGTTCTGACCCTGCACGAGATCGAACTGATCATCTCTTATGGTGCCGTCATCGTCCCTGAAAATCTCTCAAAGGAGCAGCTGGCCCGACGCCTTCATCAATCCGTCATCGGGTTGATGGCCGCTGCCCAGCCCTCCAACTGACCGGATTGTTACAGAACCGTCACAGTCCCTTCATGTCGCTTTCACACTAAAGCAATAAAGTGCCCTGAGTCGGAGGACTTGGGCGTTCCAAGCTTTTATACCCATCGAGGATAAAGCTAATCGCGCACCGCATCCTCTCCATATCTGGCCGAGGAGGCCCTTTTGAAGATCGCACTCATTACGGATGCCTGGCACCCTCAGATCAATGGGGTTGTGACCACCCTGTCCACCATCGCCTCGAAGCTGCGCGAGTTTGGGCACGATGTGGAGCTCTTTACCCCCGACCAATACCGCAACTGGCCCTGCCCTACTTATCCCGAAATTCGTCTGGCCATAGGCTGCAAACGTAAAACGGTTCAGCGGCTTGAAGCCTTTGCCCCGGATGCGATTCACATTGCAACAGAAGGCCCTCTGGGGCTGGCTGCGAGAAGCTACTGCATGAGCCGTAAGCTGCCATTCACGACCTCATTTCACACGCTCTTTGCTGAATATGTGAATGTCAGGACGGGAATCCCCGTCTCCTGGGGATACGCTTTTCTGGCATGGTTTCATAACCCGGCCAAGCGGACCATGACTGCGACTCCCGGCCTTGTTGAACAACTGAAGGTACGCGGCCTGAAAAATCCCGTGCTTTGGTCCCGAGGTGTGGACACCACCCTCTTTTGCCCAAGAAATGTCAGCAAGCTTGAGGGCAAGGGTCCCAAATTGCTCTATGTTGGCCGGGTTGCAATCGAGAAAAATATCGAAGCCTTTCTGTCGCTCGACACACCCGGCACCAAATTCGTGGTGGGCGACGGACCCCAGCGTGCCGAGCTTGAGGCCAAATATCCTGACGTGGTCTTCCTGGGCTACAAAAAAGGCGTAGAACTGGCCGAACATGTTTCGGATGCCGATGCCTTTGTTTTCCCCAGCCGTACGGATACGTTTGGGCTGGTCATGCTGGAAGCACTGGCCTGTGGCGTTCCAGTCGCCGCCTATCCGGTCCCAGGACCCAAGGATGTCATCCTGAGTGATGCGATTGGCCACCTGAATGAGGATCTCGGGGTCGCCGTTGCCCGTGCCCTTGAAAAAGACCCCAAGGATTGTCGCGAGTATGCCCTCAATTACTCCTGGGACAAATGCGCTCGCCTTTTCGAAAGCCATCTTGCACCTTTCGATTCAAAGGCAGCGCAATGATATCGACTGATCGAAACCCCCATTTCCCTCTAAGGTGATGCCATGAATGTCATTCGCTCGATTCACCGCTGTGATGTCACGATCTTCATGTGGGTCGCCAGTCGCAAGACCCAAGATCAGATGGTCCGGATTGCCAAAGTCATCTCCCGAACGGCCAATGGCCCGCTTTATCTGGCCCTCATGCTGTGGCTGGCGCTCAGCAACCAACCAAGTGATGCCGGATTCCTCGGCTCCCTCCTTATGGGCTTCTTGTTGGAACGTCCCCTTTATTTCGTCCTGAAAAACCTTTTCAAAAGAAGCCGCCCCTACGTTGCCCTGAATACACAGAATTTCATTACACCTGGCGATCGCTTCAGCTTTCCATCCGGCCATACCTCCGCGGCCTTTCTGGTGGCGACTTTGATCAGCTCATTTCACCCCTGGGCAACGCCATTGGTCATGCTCTGGGCTTCCACGGTTGCTATGGCCCGGGTCGTCCTGGGCGTCCACTTTCCCACGGACACGCTGATTGGTGCCCTCATGGGAAGTGGCCTTGCCTTCCTCAGCATGGAGATCCTACTCAAGTGAAAATCTTTTACGGCGTCCAGGGCACCGGCAACGGGCACATTACGCGCGCAAGAGCCATTGCCCAAAAATTCAAGGGCAAAGACGTCCAGGTGGATTGGCTTTTTACCGGCCGTCCGCGAGATCAGTTTTTTGAAATGGAAGCTTTTGGGAATTTCCAATGGCGCGCCGGCCTCACTTTCGCCACGAGCCACGGCAATATTCAATATATTAAGACGGCGCTGAGAAACAACCTGATCGCGTTTATTCGGGACATCCGCAGTCTTGATCTGAGCGGTTACGATCTTGTCGTTACTGATTTCGAACCTGTGACGGCCTGGGCCGCGAAGATACAAGGCATCAAAACCGTGGGTATCGGGCATCAGTATGCTTTTGGCCATCAAATCCCGATTGCCGGAAATGACGTTCTTGGGCTTTGGATTCTCAAATACTTTGCGCCGGCCAGCGTGGGTCTCGGCGTCCATTGGCATCACTTCAATGGACCGATTCTTCCGCCCATCATTGAGACCAAGGCGCCCGATGGGGGGCACAAGCCGGGCAAGATCATCGTCTATCTTCCCTTTGAGGACGTTCAGGAGGTGATCCAACTCCTGAAGCCCTATAACACCTTCGAGTTCCATGTGTATAACCCAGGCGGCGCCACCCCTACCGGTGGGGATACGGCCCACATTGAGGTCAAGGGACTTTCCCGGCAGGGCTTCCAGAAGGATTTTGCAGATTGTGCAGGGGTCATTACCAACGCGGGCTTCGAACTTCCGAGCGAATCGTTGCATATGGGTAAAAAACTGCTGGTGAAGCCACTCCATGGGCAAGTTGAGCAGCTTTGTAACGCGCTGGCTCTCGATGAACTCGGCCTTGCCGACGTCATGCATGACCTCGATGCTGGCACAATTGAAAGCTGGCTTGCCAAGGAATCGGCTCACCTCATTCGATTCCCGGACGTTCCGGCCGCAGTCGTCGACTGGCTGATGAAGGGTAACCTCGAGGTGGATCAATCCTGGATTGAAGAAATCTGGGATCGCTGCGAGCGAATCAATTAATTTGTCAGGATGATCGCGTTCCAATTCGCCCGAATCGACACAACCTACTATTAAAGGAGTAAACAGAGCATCATGGCTGGACAGAACCTCAAGGGCGTTGCCCGAATTTATGCGGCCTTCTTCCATTCCATTCGTGGATATAAGGCCACCTGGGTTCACGAGGAAGCCTTCAGACAGGAAGTCTACCTCTTTGTCATCGCAGGCCCCCTGGGGCTTTGGATCGGGGATACCGCTGTTGAGAAGGTCCTTCTGACCGGAAGCATCATCCTGGTGATGATTGTTGAGCTTCTCAACACGGGGATCGAGATCGTGGTCGATCGCATCAGTTTTGAGCGCCATGAACTTTCGGGTCGCGCCAAGGACGTCGGCTCTGCTGCAGTTCTCACATCGCTGGCCCTCGCCGGGCTGACCTGGGGACTTATCCTCTACCCTCGCTGGGCCCCCTTGCTCCAGGGCTAGAATCATGGAACAGAATTCGGGCCTTAACCGACGTGTCATAATCCCGGTCTAAAGTGGTCCGGATTATTAGGATCGAGGATTGATCATGTTGAGCATTTTGGTCGTTGAGGATGACATTGGCATTCGGGACATGCTAAAGGACATACTCGAACAGGCTGAGTTTGAAGTTCTGACGGCAGGCGACACGCACAAGGCGTTACTGCAGATTCAGCAGAAACTGCCGGATTTGATGCTTTTGGACTGGATGCTTCCTGGCCAAAGCGGGATCGAGTGGGCTCGTCGCCTCAAAAAGGATGACAAATACACCTCCCTTCCGATCATCATGCTGACCGCCCGCGGAGAGGTTGACGACAAAATCCGAAGCCTCGACACCGGGCTCGATGACCATATCACCAAACCTTTTTCCTCTCGGGAACTGGTGGCCCGCGTCCGCGCGGTCCTCAGAAGATGCGGAAAACTTGAAAAGCTGAATCGCATTGAAGCCGGGGGCGTCACCCTCATTGCAGACCAGCATCGCGTCTTGATCAATGGGGTTCCGGTCAATATCAGCCCGACCGAATATCGGTTACTGGAGTTCTTCCTTTCCAATCAGGACCGACTGTATACCCGATCGCAACTTCTGGACCATGTCTGGGGTCGCCACAGCTCCATTGAAGAAAGAACCGTGGACGTCCACATTCGTAGACTGAGGAAGCTTTTGGCGGAGTTTGAAAAGGACAATCTGATCCAGACCGTGCGGGGCTTTGGGTATCGGTTCTCGGAACAAATGTGACCGACAAGGCGACTTCCCTCACTCAGGGCAGCCATCGCCCGTCTCGATCTGTCCCGCTGACAACAAAGATTGTGATTGGCCTCCTCGGGGGGGCCGCTCTGGGGCTTTCCCTTGGTGAAGCCGTACAGCCGCTCAAATCCATAGGCGACATTTATGTCGGCTTGATGCAGATGACGGTGCTCCCCTTCATCGTCTTCTCGCTCATCGGCAATATCGGGCGCCTCAACATGAGCGAGCTCCGGCTTCTGGCGCGAACCGGACTTGTCACTTACGTTTTACTCTGGCTTTTCGCGGTCATCACGGCCCTGTCCTTTTCAAACGCATTTCCGGTACTTCACACCAGCCACTTCTTTAGTAGCTCGCTTATCGAAGCACCGCCGACCGTCGACTGGCTTCGACTTTTCATTCCTTCCAATCCTTTCAAATCACTGGCGGAGAACTCGGTTCCAGCCGTGGTGATTTTCTGCATTCTTTTCGGCGTTGGACTGGCGGGCTTTGATTCAAAGCACGGCCTGATCGACCTGATGAACGTCTCTGCTCGAAGCCTCCATAAAGTCAACGGGATGGTGGTTCAACTGACGCCCTACGGCATCTTTGCCATTACGGCGCACGCGGCGGGCACGATACCGGTTCGTGAATTTGAGCGACTCGAGGCCTATTACCTGACGCTGGGATCCTGCATCCTTATCTTGACCTTCGTCGTCCTGCCGCTTTTGGTGTGCTCATTCACCCGCATCCGCTATCTCGAGGTGCTCCGCATTTCGGCCGATAGCCTCCTGACGGCTTTTGTCACAGGGAGCGTGCTCTCGAGCATCCCTCTGCTGATTGAAGCGACGAAGTCGTTTTATCAGCAGGATAAACAGGATGGCGAACGCAATGCCGAATTTGCAGAATTCATTCTTCCTCTGGCATACCCCTTCCCCAATAGCGGAAATGTTGCAGCCCTCCTCTTTATCTCCTTTGCTGGCTGGTTCGTAGGCCAGAGGCTCACCTTCGGAGAAGACCTTCACCTTTATTGGCTCGGATCCTTCCTCATGTTTGGAAAGGTCCTTCTGGCCATTCCCTTCCTGCTCAATGTCTTCCAGATCCCTCAGGACATGTTTCAGCTGTTTCTGGCCTCGGGCGTTTTTGCCGGCCGCTTCAGTGACGCCCTGGGGACCATGCACTACCTCGCTTTTACGTTGCTGGCAACTGCCCGGATGACAGGACGGTTTGAATTTAAATGGGGAAAGCTCCTCAGGAACGTCCTCCTCATTGCCGGGGCCATTAACTTAACCCTACTCCTCATCCGTTCGCCGCTGGAAAGTCTCTCGGTATCGGATGACACCCGACACCTTATTTTGAACCGGACCAACCTTTACGCGTCACCCACAACGAAGGTCACCCTCGTCCCACCAGCCCCCAACCCGGTTTCGATGCAACATTTCAAAAACCGATTGGAGCGAATCAACAGCCGAGGCATCCTGAGAGTAGGCTTTCAGGAGGACTACCTCCCTTATTCATTCATCAACTCCCAAGGGCATCTCGTCGGCCTCGATATCGACCTGATGATGAAATTCGCCCAAGAACTGGGCGTTGCCCTGGAGTTCGTCCCCTATAAGCGCTCCACTCGGCAAGATCAGATCAATCATGATCACTTTGACATCGCCATCTCCGGGATCTCAGTCACTCTCGATCGCTCGATCCGGATGGTCCTGACCGAGCCCTATCTCATCGTCAACCTGGCCCTCGTCGTCCCCGATCACCGGCGCACCGAGTTTGAGACGGAGGAGCGCATTAACGAGCAGGAAAATCCCCACATTGCGGTGACCGAGGGCAGCCTCTTTGAGGAGAGCATTCACCGCCACTTCCCCCATGCCGTCATCGATCGCATTTCATCGCCTGCAGAGTTCTTTGAAGACATGGAGGCCGATTATGATGTTTTTGCAACACACGCCGAGAGCGGATCGGCGTGGACGCTGGTTCATCCCCAATACACGGTCGTTAACCCGTTCCAACCCCCCGAACGCGCCCCGCTAGCCTTCGCTGTCGCTGGATTTGATGTCCTTCTGGAAGATACCCTGGATACCTGGATCAGCCTGCAGAAGATCAATGGCACCATCGATCGGCTCAGCGAATACTGGCTTCAGGGCAAGGAACCCACCAAAGAAAAACACCGTAAACCCCTCCTCCCCGGCCTTTCCCATTAAGCCGTTGTGGTTTTTTTGATGCAATGATTGTTGCAAATACAACAACTTTGCCGATTCGCAACGCCTTTCATCAGATTGTCATATTGGGTTGATACATTTCGCCTCGCGTGGGTTTGACCGCTTTGTGGTCAATGCCTCACCGGATCAGCGAAATCAAGAGACATCAACCACCACAAGGATCAACCATGACCAATCTGGACACATCAAGATTGAACAGGAACACCCGGGTTGCCGGCGCTGTCCTGGCAGCCTTGCTCGCCAGCCCTGCCGCCATGGCAACGGCGAAGTCAAAGGCTCCGGCCCCGGCTCCTGCCCAGGAACCCGCAGCGACGTCGCAGGACCCGTTGCTGAACACCCTGCTGAAGAACGGCGTCATCAACAAGCAGCAGTATGCTGATCTGGCCAAGTCAGGTCAGAACTTCTCTGACAACGCTCTGCTTCAGGTTCTCGCGCAGAATGGCGCGATCACCAAGGACCAGGCCAAGACCATCAGCGGTGGCAAGGTTGACGGCAAGGCGCCGGAAATCAAGAATGCACCGGCCGCTGCCAACCCCCATGATGGCTATGCCCGCGTCAATGAAAAGGGTATCGAATGGGGCTCCAACGACGGCAACTTCAAGGCCAAGATCGGTGGTCGTATTCAGGTTGATTCACAAACCAACTTCAACGACCCGAACGGTAAGTCATTCACCCAGCTCTCTAACGGCGTCGCTCTCCGTCGTGCACGTATCTTCGTCGAAGGTATCATGTACAAGGACTACGAATACCGTTTCGAATATGACTTCACCCGTAACAACGGTGGCGTTCAGGGCATCACCGATGCCTACGTGAAGTACATCCACTTCGCTCCCTTCGCACTGACCATCGGTCAGACCAACGAAGGTAAGTCGATGGAATCGACGATGTCGAACAACTACCTGACCTTCATCGAACGCGGCCTTCCGAACAACGCGTTCATCGAAGCAGGTCCTGCTTCTAAGTACCAGCTCGGCGCGATCGGCGAATACTTTGAAAAGGCATGGGGCATGCCCTACGTTCTGCGTGGCGGTCTGACGACCGAATCACTGGGCGCACCCGGCCCGGGCAACACCTCTGGTAATGCTCAGGGTAGCGCTAACGCAGCCAGCGTAGGCGGTACCGACGCCAATGCCAGCGGCCAGAACCGCAACAACTGGTCTGGCAACACCAGCTACCAGATGGTCGGTCGTGGCGTCCTGCTTCCTTTCAAGGATGAAGACGGCAATCTCCTTCACACCGGTGTCTGGGGTTCATATCGCAGTATCAACAACACCTACAATGCCAATGGCACGGTACGTCAGGGCGGCTATCAGTTCGTATCCCAGCCTGATACCGACGTTGATCGCACCAACTGGCTGAACACCGGCAACCTGACCAACGTCAAGTGTACTAACGGTGGCGCAGCGGCAACAACATCAACTGGAACTTGCGGCACGACGACCGTCAACGGCAAAACCGTCAAGGGTCACACCGTGATTGCGCACCAGGTCAACGACGTCAACATGTTCGGTGCGGAACTTTTGGGCTCTTACGGTCCTTTCCATACCTCATCTGAATTCATGATGGCTCAGATCAACGGTGTGGGTTACTCCAGTGCCGACCTCCTCCAGGGCTTCTATACCTCAGCTGGCTGGTTCATCACCGGTGAAACCCGTCCGTATGACGAAAAGAAGGGCACCTGGAACCGCGTCATTCCGAAGGCCAACTTCCTGAATGGTGGCGGCATGGGTGCACTCGAAGTTGCGGCTCGTTACGACCTGATGGACATGAACACCAAGCACATCAACGGTGGTGCTCTGGACATCTTTACGCTCGGCTTCAACTGGTACCTCACTCCGCGCGTTCGCCTGATGACCGACTGGGTCCACGTTCTGGCTGCCAACACCGGACAGACGACCGCAGGCAACTCTGGCAACACGACCAAGTGCAGCAGCAGCTACTACCCTGCACAGGGTGGCTCACCTGCTATCAGTTGCTTCGCAGGCCTCTCCCCGAACATCTGGGAAACGGCTCTTCGTATCGACTTCTAAGCTGAGAAGGGTCCGGGGCATCCCCGGACCCTTTTTTTGCGTAGAAGGTAAGTCGCTACATGACACGCATCTGATCTAAATCATTCCATCTAATTGAGACCAATCATGAAAAGGAATACCCTCTTCGTCAGCCTGCTGGCCGCAGGTTGCACCATGATGATGAATTCTGTCTCTGCAGCCGAAGGCGGCCGTGATGCGATCAGCATCGTCGGCTCCTCAACGGTCTATCCTTTCTCTGCTGCTGTTGCTGAACAGTTTGGCAAGAAGGGTAGCTTCAAGACCCCCAAGGTCGAATCGACCGGAACGGGCGGCGGCATGAAGCTCTTCTGCGGTGGCGTAGGCCCCACTTTCCCGGACATCGCGAATGCCTCACGTTCGATCAAGAAGTCCGAGTTTGAAACCTGTCAGAAGAATGGCGTCAAGGACATCGTTGAAGTCAAGATCGGCTTTGACGGCATCGTGATCGCTCAGTCCAAAAAGGCAAAGCAGGAAATCGTTCTGACCCGCAAGGAAATCTTCCTCGCACTGGCCAAGCGCGTTCCGGATCCGCAGGCACCTGAATCAGGCGAGCTGGTCGTCAACCCCTACAAGACCTGGAACGAAGTCAATGCTTCGCTTCCGAAGACCAAGATCGAAGTTCTGGGTCCGCCGCCGAGCTCTGGCACCCGTGATGCCTTTGCAGAGCTTGCACTTGAAGGCGGTTGCTTGCAGATCCCCTGGCTCAAGGCCAAGAAAGAAACCGATGATGCATTCTTCAAGAATGTCTGCATGACGATTCGCGAAGACGGCGCTTACATCGAAGCCGGTGAAAACGACAACCTGATCGTTCAAAAGCTTGAAGCCAATCCGAATGCCGCTGGTATTTTCGGCTACAGCTATCTGACTCTGAACGAAGACAAGCTGAAGGCTGCACCGATCGACGGCCGCAAGCCGACCTATGAACTCATCGCTAACGGCAGCTACCCGATCTCGCGTCCGCTTTATTTCTATGTTAAGAAGGCGCATGTCGGCGTGATTCCGGGCATCGAGGAATACCTCGCTGAATTCACCAGCGACAAAGCCGCAGGTCCCGAAGGTTATCTGGCCGACAAGGGCCTGATTGCCCTGCCCGATGCTGATCGCAAGAAGGCGGCGGCCAACGCCAAAAGCCTGACTCCGATCGCTGCACCGAAATAACTGGAGAAAAATACATCATGAAAAAGTTCACCCTGACTATTGCTGTTCTGTCTTCCATGATCGCAGGCTGCGCATGGACTCCGCCCAGCAAGAACCCGAACATTGCACCGAATCCGGAAAAGCAGGCCTTCCAGGCATGCATGAAGAAGAACGGTGGCGACAAGTCCAAGTGCACCGCTGAGCGCCAGAAGTATCTGGATCGCCAGGAAATGGACATCATGGACAACAATGGCTAATCAGCCAGAGTAAACCTAGCCCTAGGTTTGAGCCCGGCGATCATGGCTCCCTAACCCTTCGCCGGGTCACTCGATCAAACCCCATCATTGATGGGGTTTTTTTATGGGGGCCATGTCATCATTTTGTCATCCTATCGCAACGGAACTGTTGTATTTTTAAGGTAAGAAAATTCGTCAAGGAAAATGACAACATGACCCAGAACACCGGACGCGACCAAAGAACTCGCGCTAAATTCAAGATAACGGGCATCGACGAGGCCAATGGCCTTGTGCTCTTGCACCACGCAAAGGATGGCTGGACCGATGATCCCGAGGGGGTTCGCGCCATGCCCTGGGTGGAATTTGTTCGAAACCTGATGGAAGGGTGGTACGAACTTCACCCAACCAAAGATCCGAGCCCCCCACGCTAGGGGCCAACGAATTACAAAAGCAAGAAGCGAAGAATCGTCATCATCTAGAATGGAGAAGCCACAGCGCTTGATGAGTGGGCCGTTGAATCCCTGCCCCTCTCCGAGAGGTGTCAACAAGCTGTAAGAATGCTCCTCTATGATTCTCCGTTGTTTCTCGCATAAAAACCCGCTTTAAGCCCCAAGGGTACCCAGCCGTGGAAAAATCGACACTGCTCCTTCTGATCATTCTTCTTGGTATTGCGACGCACGTTTGGAGCTCGCGAACCGCTAAATCTGTGGCCGCCTCGACCGGCAAGAAGCTCCACTCACTTCCTGGCTTCTATGGCTACTTCACATCGCTGTGGTGCGTGCTCCCGAGTCTTCTGGTGATTGGACTCTGGTCCAGCCTTGAAGGAAGCGTCATTACGTCAGCGGTCTTGCACACGCTGCCCACAGAAATGACGGCCACTACGCCCGAGCAGATCAGCCTTATCGTGAATGACATCAAAAACGTGGTGGCAGGCTCACGGACCGCTGAAATTTCGCCCGAGATCACCGCTGCGGCCGACCTTTTCAAGACGCTCAGCCAGCGGAGCAACCTCCTCCTGACACTGATCAGTCTCGCCCTCTCGACCATCGGGGTCTTTTTTGCCCGATCCAAGATTGCGCCGGATTTTCAGGCCCGCAATCAGGTCGAACGGGTTCTGACTCTGGGATTGATCGGCTGCGCCCTGGTCGCCATCCTGACCACGGTCGGGATCGTCCTCTCGGTGCTTCTGGAGTCCATTCGCTTCTTCCAGATGATTCCGATCACCGATTTCCTCTTTGGACTGAAGTGGAGCCCCCAGATTGCGATGCGTGCGGATCAGGCCGGCTCTTCCGGAGCGTTTGGCGCCATTCCGCTGATCACGGGAACCATGCTGATCTCATGCGTCGCCATGGTGGTCGCTGTCCCGATCGGACTTCTTTCGGCCATTTATCTTTCCGAGTACGCCACGCTGAAGTTCCGCTCCATCGCGAAGCCGCTGATTGAAATTCTGGCGGGTATTCCGACCGTGGTTTACGGCTTCTTTGCGGCACTGGTGGTCGCACCCTTCATTCGTGACATGGGTGCCAACATTGGTCTTGAGGTTTCATCCGAGAGCGCGCTGGCGGCAGGATTGGTCATGGGCATCATGATCATTCCGTTTGTTTCCTCGCTGTCAGATGACTTCATCAATGCCGTCCCCCAGTCTCTTCGGGATGGCGCCTATGCTCTGGGCGCAACCCAGGCCGAGACCATTCGACAGGTCATCATCCCGGCTGCGCTTCCGGGCATTGTCGGGGGAATCCTGCTGGCGGTTTCCCGCGCCATCGGTGAAACCATGATTGTGGTGATGGCCGCCGGGTTGAGTGCCAACCTGACCGCTAACCCGCTGGAAGCGGTAACGACCGTCACGACGCAGATCGTGACCTTGCTGGTTGGAGATCAAGAGTTTGACAGCCCCAAGACCCTGGCTGCATTTGCGCTCGGCCTGGTGCTGTTCCTTCTGACCCTCACGCTCAATATCATCGCCCTTCGCATCGTCAGGAAATACCGTGAACAGTATGAGTGATAACGCACCTGCCAATGGAGTTGCGGCTAGACGCAGCATCGACATCGTAAGAGAGGGACTTGCCAAGCGCCGCAACGCTGAAAAAAGGTTCCGCGCTTACGGTTTTGCTTCCATCGTTCTGGGTCTTTGCTTTCTGGTGGTGCTCTTTGCAAGCATCATCGCAAACGGCTACACGGCGTTCATCTATACCAATGTCGGTCTGGATGTTCATCTCGATGGCCAGATCATCGATCCGGAAGGCTCAAGGAACAGCAAGACGCTTGCGAACGCCGACTACGATGAACTGTGGAAGCCGGCGCTTCTGGCCCACTTCCCGGAAGTCACTGAGCGCCAGCCCAAACGGGCACTGGTCAGCTTTGTCGCCTCATCTGCAGGCCTTGTGATCCGTGATCTTGTTGTAAAGCACCCGGAACTGATCGGGACGACGCAGCGCATCTGGTTGCCTGTGGATGATTCAGTCGACATGCTGGCCAAACACCGCATGGGTGATGAGGCCGAGCTTAGCGATCGCAACAAAATGACACTGGGCTGGTATGAAAAGCTCAAAAACGACAACCGGATCAAGACCGTCTTCAATAAAGACTTCCTGAGCCGCGGTGACTCCAGGGAACCTGAAACCGCAGGGATCTGGGGTGCAGTGAGCGGCTCGGCCCTCACCCTCATCATTACTATCGGCCTTTCGCTGCCGGTGGGCATTGCCGCTGCGATCTACCTTGAAGAGTTTGCACCGCGCAACCGCTGGACCGATCTGATTGAAGTCAACATCAACAATCTGGCGGCCGTCCCCTCGATCGTCTTCGGTCTTCTCGGCCTCGCCGTTTTCATCAATTTCTTTGGTCTGCCCCGATCCTCCCCTCTGGTCGGCGGCCTGGTCCTGACACTCATGACGCTCCCGGTCATGATCATTGCAGGACGTTCTGCGCTGAAGTCCGTTCCCCCTTCTGTCAGGGAAGCGGCTCTTGGAATCGGCGCATCGCCTGTACAGATGGTCTTCGATCACGTTTTACCTCTGGCCATGCCAGGCATGCTAACCGGGGCCATCATTGGAACGGCTCGCGCGCTTGGAGAGAGTGCGCCCCTTCTCATGATTGGGATGGTGGCCTTTATCGTTGATGTTCCGACATCAATCACCAGCCCGGCGACAGTGCTTCCTGTCCAGATTTACCTCTGGGCTGATAGTCCCGAGCGGGCATTCACCGAGCGAACTTCAGCAGCGATCATTGTCCTGTTGGCTTTCCTCATCACCATGAACGGTCTTGCGGTTTATCTCCGTAGACGTTATGAACGGCGCTGGTAAAACCATGATCAAGCACGACGAAACAAAGCCAAACAGCACTGTATTCCAATCATCCAACGCCCAGTCTTCTGGAGGTAGAACCATGGAATCCGTATACGACAGGGACCACATCGGAACCGTCGGTGAATTCACCCACGATAACGCCAGAATCAACTGTCGGCAGGTTCACGTCTTTTATGGCGAAAAAGAGGCCGTACAAAACGTCAATCTGGACATTGGCAAAAATCAGGTCATCGCCTTCATCGGGCCCTCAGGCTGTGGTAAGTCAACCTTCCTGCGCTGCCTGAACCGGATGAACGATACGATCGTTGGATGTCGCGTCACAGGTGACATCAAGCTGGATGAAGACAGCATCTATGGCGATCACATCGATGTCGTCCCCCTCAGGGCTCAAATCGGCATGGTGTTCCAGAAACCGAATCCTTTCCCGAAATCCATTTATGAAAACGTGGCTTATGGCCCGCGCATTCATGGTCTTGCCGGAAGCAAGCAGGATCTCGATGAAACCGTCGAAAAGTCTTTGCGCCGTGCAGGACTTTGGGAAGAAGTGAAGGATCGTCTGGATCAGCCGGGAACCGGACTTTCAGGTGGCCAGCAGCAGCGTCTTTGCATTGCAAGAACCATTGCCGTCAATCCCGAAGTCATCCTGATGGATGAACCCTGCTCCGCGCTCGATCCGATCGCAACCGCAAAGATCGAGCAGTTGATCGACGAACTCCGTAGCCTTTACACCATCGTGATAGTGACGCACTCCATGCAACAGGCGGCCCGCGTCTCACAGCGGACCGCTTACTTCCATCTTGGAAAACTGGTTGAAGTAGGCGAAACCGCGCAGATCTTCACCAATCCGCGCCACAAGCTGACCGAAGAGTACATCACCGGCCGCTTCGGCTAATCCCCTTAACGACCCGCATGCGGAGCCCTGTATTGATTACAGGGCTTCCGCTGCGTAGTCGGCCAGTCTCGAACGCTCACCCCGCCGCATGCTGATATGAGCGGCATGGGGCCAGTTCTTGAAACGATCCACCGCATACGTTAATCCCGAGGTTGTCCCCGTCAGATAGGGGGTATCAATCTGGGCAATGTCTCCCAGACAAACGATCTTGGTGCCGGGACCTGCGCGCGTCACGAGCGCCTTCATCTGCTTGGGTGTCAAGTTTTGTGCTTCGTCGAGGATGATGAAGCGGTTGAGGAACGTCCGGCCGCGCATGAAGTTGAGAGAGCGGATCTTG
>Ga0207958_1000031_pt1 | contig 48299 bp, 43 predicted proteins | sample CryBogCBH27Jul07_FD_184606 | JGI IMG/M metagenome (GOLD analysis project Ga0207958, IMG submission 184606) | Freshwater microbial communities from Crystal Bog, Wisconsin, USA - CBH27Jul07 (SPAdes) (version 2) | ecosystem: Environmental > Aquatic > Freshwater > Lake | place: Crystal Bog... | reverse complement strand
TCGGGCATCATCTTGTACAAGTCGGGTCAGACGACTGAGGGTGCAACCCGCATCGCCAAGGCTGTGGCCCTGGACGCGGCGCTCGCCTCGCACGTTCCTTCGAACATTAAGTACTAAGTCGTTCACGAAAAAATCCCCGCCGCTCGCAGGTGAACTGCGAGCGGCGGGGATTTTTCTTTTGGTGCTTAGGCCAGGTCGAAGCGGTCCAGCGTCATGACCTTGTCCCACGCGGCAACGAAGTCACGCACGAACTTCTCCTTGGCGTCGTTTGAGGCGTAGACCTCGCAGATCGCGCGCAGCTGGGAGTTCGAGCCAAAGACCAGGTCGTTGGCCGTGGCGCTGAAGCGCGTGGCGCCGCTGTCGTCGGTGCCGACGAAGGTGTGCTCGCCGCTGGCAGTCCACGTGATGCCCATGTCCAGGAGGTTCGTGAAGAAGTCCGTGGTCAAGGCACCGACGCGGTCGGTGAAGACACCGTGGGCGCTGGCGCCCGTGTTAGCGCCGAGAACGCGCAGACCACCGATCAACACGGTGAGCTCCGGTGCGGTCAGCGTCAACAACAAGGCACGCTCGAGCAACTGCTGCTCCACGGCCTTGCCGGCAACGGGGGCCAGGTGGTTGCGGAAGCCGTCGGCCTTAGGCTCGAGCACCGCGAAGGAGGCGGCGTCCGTCTGCTCCTCGGTGGCGTCGGTGCGACCGGGCTCGAAGGGAACGACCACGTCGAAGCCGGCGTTGCGCGCGGCCTGCTCGACGGCGGCAACACCACCGAGCACGATGAGGTCAGCCAGTGAGATGGTTGCGCCGGTGGCGTCGAAGTCGGCACGAATGCTTTCCAAGATGGCGAGCACGGTGGCCAGCTCAGCGGGCTCGTTACCGGCCCAGTCCTTCTGTGGCGTCAAACGCAAACGGGCACCATTGGCGCCGCCGCGCTTGTCGGTGCCGCGGAACGTCGAGGCCGAGGCCCACGCGGTGCGCACCAGTTGGCCGATGGTGAGTCCCGACGTCAGCAGCGTGGCCTTGAGGGTCGCGATCTGCTCGTCGTTCACCAATGGGTGGGTAATGGCCGGCACGGGGTCCTGCCAGATCTGGGGCTCAGCGGGCACAAACTTGCCCAGGCCACGGACGTAGGGACCCATGTCGCGGTGGGTCAGCTTGAACCAGGCCTTGGCGAATGCGTCAGCGAAGGCCTGCGGATCTTCGTGGAAGCGCTTCGAGATGGCGTTGTAGGCGGGGTCGACGCGCAAGGCCAGGTCGGTGGTCAACATGGTGGGGTGCGTGGTGCCCTCACCGTGAGCGACGGGCACGGTGCCCTCGCCGCCGCCGTTCACGGGACGCCACTGCGTGGCACCCGCGGGGCTCTTGTACTGTTCCCACTCGAAGCCGAAGAGGTTGTTGAAGTACTCGTTGCTCCACTGCACGGGCTTGGAGGTCCAGATGCCCTCGAGGCCACTGGTGATGGTGTCGCCACCCTTACCGGAGCCGTAGGAGGAGATCCAACCCAGGCCCTGGTCGAGGAGACCGGCCCCTTCGGGCTCGGGGCCCACCAGTGCGGCGTCGCCGGCACCGTGGGTCTTACCGAAGGTGTGACCACCGGCAATCAAGGCGACGGTCTCTTCGTCGTTCATCGCCATACGGGCGAAGGTCTCACGAATGTCGCGAGCGGCGAGCAGGGGGTCGGGGTTGCCGTTGGGGCCTTCGGGGTTGACGTAAATGAGGCCCATCTGCACCGCACCCAGTGGGTTCTCGAGGTCGCGCTCACCGCTGTAGCGCTGGTCGTCGAGCCAGACCTCTTCGGGTCCCCAGTAGGTCGCCTCTTCGGGCTCCCAGACGTCGGCGCGGCCACCGGCGAAGCCGAAGGTGGTAAAGCCCATGGACTCGAGGGCGACGTTACCGGCGAGGATCATCAAGTCGGCCCACGACAGTGCGCGGCCGTACTTCTGCTTGACGGACCACAAGAGGCGACGGGCCTTGTCGAGGTTGGCGTTGTCGGGCCAGGAGTTCAGCGGCGCGAAGCGCTGGGCACCCGAGCCGGCGCCACCGCGACCGTCACCGATGCGGTAGGTACCGGCGCTGTGCCAGGCCATGCGAATAAAGAGAGGGCCGTAGTTGCCCCAGTCGGCGGGCCACCAGTCCTGGCTGGTGGTCATCACTACGTCGATGTCGGCCTTCACGGCGTCGAGGTCGAGGGACGTGAAGGCCTCGGCGTAGTCAAAGTCGGCGTCGTTGGGGTCGGCCAGTCCCGAGGGCTGGTGCAGCAGACGCAGGTTCAACTGGTTGGGCCACCACTTCTCGTTGGGGGTGGACCCGGCCAGGGTGGTGTTGGCACCACCGGTGTAGGGGCATTTCGCTTCAGTCATGATTTCTCCTTGTTGGTTAGTGGTGGCGACGCCACCGGGTACGACGAACTACTTTGAAACAGTCGAGCGTGCGCGACGACTCGTCGCCGGATCGCTCAGGGTGGCCTCGAGGCCCTGTGTGAGACAGCTCGGGCAGCGGCCCCAGTAGGCGACTTCGGCCTCGTCGATGGCAAAGCCCATCGAGTCGGCGGCGGTGAGGCACGGCGTGTCGCCAACGGCACAGTCGACGTCGGCGACGACGCCACAGATCCGACAGATCACGTGGTGGTGGTTGTCGTTAATGCGGTCTTCGTAGAGGGCGGGCGATCCGACCGGCTGAATACGGCGCAGAACGCCGTGTTCAACCAGGGTGGCCAAGGCGTCGTAGACGGACTGGCGCGAGATGGCGCCAATGTCGGCGCTCGCCAGGGCAATGACGTCATCGGTGGTGGCATGGGGGCGTGCGTGAACGGCTCGCAGGACGGCCAATCGCTGGGCCGTGACCTGGAGGCCCTTTTCACTAAGGCGTTCGTTGTCACGCATGTCCACGAACAGAGCATAAAGAGTATTCTTGACTTAGTCAAGAATTGGACTTTGTCAAGGTATGGCCTCCTCGGAACGAGCGAGGGTCTCCGTACTCATCTCCTTGAAATGGCAACGAATACTCGATCCTGGCCGGCAAGTAGATCAGCTCGCACCGGACTCTGAAATGTTTTTACAGCGCTTACATTACGAAGAGATAGGGAGTGCATTTATGACCACGATACGAGATACATTTACGGAGAAATAGTCGTAAAAAGCCCTAAATACAGGGAAATTGACTTGTGAAAAAATTAACAAGAAAAAGACTGTAAGCGTTTGCTTAAAAACGTTTGCACTGCTAACTTTCACTCTGGCCGTAGTCCACCGTGGACTGCGATCTACACATCAGGGGGATGTCAAATGAAGAAAGTTACTGGCCGCAAGTCACTTGCAGCAGTAGCGGTCGGTATGACTGTCCTGTGCACCTCAGTGCCTCTGTTCACCAGCGCCGCTTCGGCCGCTGCCGTGACGCAGATCACTGTGTGGGGCTCAGGTGGCGACCAGACCCAGGAAGAAACCGGTATCCAGTATGCCGTTACGCAGTTCAACAACTTGTACAAGGGTAAGTACCACGCGAACTTGACCTTCGTTCCCAACATCACGACCGTGCAGGAAACTGCTGCGGCCAAGAACGAGGGTACGGTCATGGAAGGTGACGGCCCCACGCTGTCCTACCTCGCCTACTCGGGCAAGATTGCACCTCTCAACGGCTACGTCTCACCAGCCGCAGTCAAGGCGCAGTCGACCTACATCCAGGGTCAGGACACCTACAACGGCAAGCTCTACGCCATGGCGACCATCAACGGTACGTTGAACATGTACGGCAACAAGCACCTGTTGGCACTCGCCGGCATCACCGCTTGTGGCAACGGTCCCACCACCGCGAGTTGCTACCCCACCGACTGGTCAAAGGCCTGGACTGCCGCGCAGTTCACGCAGGTCTTGAACACCCTCCACTCGAACTCAACGATTGCTGCTTTGGACAACGGTGACGTCTGGGGTGCCAACATCTCCTACGGCGGTGAGTACCAGGCATACGGCTTCTTGCCCATCCTGAACTCAGCCGGTTCGACGGTTGTTGCGAACAACTCCGCCAACGTGTTGAAGACGCAGTCGGTCTACAACGCTCTGGCCGCCTTCGCGAGCTGGATCCCCTACAACGACACCAACGCTGGCTCCGCCACGACCGGTGGTCAGGGTGGTGCATTCGCTGCTGGTAACGAGCCTCTCCTCTGGGGTGGCCACTGGCAGCTCCCATCGTTCCAGTCGGGTGCCGTGACCTCACAGGCCAACGGTGGCCAGGCCAACGTTGTTGGTATCCCACTGCCGAACTTCGGTTACGGTGCCAAGGACGGCGCTGGCTCAAACGTCTGGGAAGTTGGCGCTGGCGCCACTGCTGCTCAGAAGGTTGCCGCTGGCAAGTTCCTTGAGATTGTCTCGAGCTCGTCCTTCCAGGACCTGTACACCTACGGCAACGGCGAGATGGTGAACGGCGCCGCGAAGTACGGTGACGGTGCAATCCCTGCCAACCCCGCTGCCTTCGCGCACGACCCAACCGTCCAGCCTGGTGGCGTGCTGTACTACGCCGCTCAGGCCGAGGCCAACGCCTGCCCCGCCGGTGTCATCAAGACCACCTGCTTCGCAGTGCCACGCCCCGTGACGCCTGCCTACCCTGGCATCGACCAGGCCATCTCGGACATGTTTAACTCACTGTTCTCAGACGCCGAGACCGGTTCAGTTTCGACTGCAACCATCCACACCCTCGTAGCTACCGCCGTTGACTCGATCAACACGTACTACAAGCAGTTCAACAACTTTAAGTAATTAAGGTCGTTGTTTCCCAGAACTCACGGGGCCCAGCACTACTGCTGGGCCCCGTGAGTTTGACCTCTCTCTAGTAATTTCGTACCAACCGCGTGGTTGGTGTTTGTGAAGGGTACGCATGTTGACGTCGTCGACAGCACAGAGTCCGGCGCGACGCCGCAAGATCTGGACCGAGAACCGCGTTGGGCTGACCATGCTCATCCCCGGTATTGGCCTGATCATTGCCTTCATGCTGGTGCCCTTCTTTTACTCCATGTGGCTGTCGATGCACGTGGAGATTGTCGGCTCAACGTTGCCGGTGCGCAGCGTGGGCTGGATGTTCTACCAGCACCTCTTTAATGACCCCATTTTCCGCGGCATCTTCTTGCAGAGCCTGCGCAACAACGGCGAGTTCGCGCTTTTCGTCGTCCCGATTCAAACGGGCCTTGCGATGTTCCTCGCCATCTTGGTGAACCGCTCGGGTACGTTCGTGAAGTTCTGCCGGACGACCTTTTTCCTGCCCGTCGTCTTTCCCATGGTCTTGACCTCATTGATCTGGAAAGCCATCTTGGCCCCGGGTCCCGACGGCATGCTCAACGCCGTCTTGCACGCCGTGACCTTCGGTCACTTCCACCCACAGTTCTGGCTGGCCAATCCGCACCTCGCCCTGCCGAGCATCATCATGCTCTCCATCTGGCAGGGCACCGGTTTTCAGATGGTCATCTTCCTCGCCGGTCTGCAGGGCATTCCCAGCTCCCACTACGAAGCGGCCCTCGTCGACGGCGCAAAGAAGTGGCACCTCTTCCGGGACGTGACGCTGCCGGGCCTACGCAACACGACCATCTTCGTGGTGATCGTGACCACGATTTTCTCGCTGCGCGTCTTCGACCAGATCTACCTCCTGACCCAGGGCGGACCCAATAACTCGACGTCATCGGTGATGTACTTGGCCGTCAGTCAGGCCTACGTTCAGAACAACGTGGGCCAGGGTGCCGCCATCTCGGTGGTGCTGTGCTTCGTGATCTTGGTGCTGAGTCTCATCCAGCGCCAAGTGCTGAAAGAAAGGGTCGACTGATCATGGCCGTTTCTCTGCTGCGCCGCCGCCGTGCCATTGGTAAGACGCCACTAGGCACCTACATGCTGCTCGCCATCTTCATGGTGCTCTTTCTTTTCCCGGTGTACTACCTCATCGTCGGTTCCTTCGAAACCTCGGCCCAGACACTCAACGGACTCCACGGCGCCGTGCCGACGGCGCTGACGCTGTCGAACTACCACTCGCTGTCGGCCGTGTTCTTTAGTCAGCAGATCACCGGTTCGCTGCGCGGTTTCTATACGGTGTCGACCCTCGTGTCGGCCGTTGTCGTGGGCGGCGGCCTGGTCGTGAACTCACTGGCCGGCTACGCGTTGGCGCGCATGAAGTTTCGTGGCCGCCGTTCGCTGCTGTTGCTCGTGGTCGTCCTCGTCATTATTCCCTTCGAGGCCATTGCCGTGCCGCTCTATTACATGTTGAGTGGGCTGCGCAATACGCTGATCGTCCAAGCCCTGCCCTTCATCGGCAGCGCCTTCTCGATCTACCTCTTCTACACCTTCTTCTTGGGACTGCCACCGCAGCTCGAGGAGGCGGCCAAGATTGACGGGGCCGGTCCGTGGCGCACCTTCTTGCAGATCATCTTGCCCAACGCCAAGCCGGCCTTCGCCTCGGTGGCAATCCTCTCCTTCATTCAGATCTGGTCCTCGTACCTGTGGCCCTTGATGATGACGTCGAATCCCAACGTCTACCCACTCTCGATTGCTATCGGCAACCTGGTGCGCCAGCAGGCCCAGCCAAACTACGGCCAGATGTTCGCCTTCGGTGTGCTCCTCGTGGTGCCGATGGCCCTGTTCTTTATCGTCTTCCAGCGCTGGTTCATCCGTTCGGTGGCCAGTCTCGCGGTGAAGGGATAGCGATGCACACTTCGAACAAAGGAGACACCCGTGTCTGAGATTGTCCTACGCAATGTGTCCAAGACCTACGACAACGGCTACGCCGCACTGCACAACATCGACCTGACCGTGGGCGAGGGTGAGTTCATGGTGGTCGTCGGCCCGTCGGGCTGCGGCAAGTCAACCCTGCTGCGCATGGTGGCCGGCCTCGAGTCGATTACCTCGGGTGAACTGCACATCGGCGGGCAGGTCGTCAACGACTTCACCCCTGGTGAGCGCGACCTCGCCATGGTCTTCCAGAACTACGCCCTCTACCCGCACATGACGGTCGCCAAGAACATCGGCTACTCCTTGAAGCTGCGCAAGTTCCCTAAGGACGAGATTGCGCGTCGCGTCAAAGAGGCCGCCGAGATCTTGAGTCTGACCGACTACCTCGACCAGCGCCCTGGTCGCCTCTCGGGTGGTCAGCGCCAGCGCGTCGCCATGGGTCGCGCCATCGTGCGTGAGCCCAAGGCCTTCTTAATGGACGAACCCCTCTCGAACCTCGACGCCAAGCTGCGCGTGCAGATGCGCTCGGAAATCTTGCAGATCCAGCGCCGCGTTGGTGTGGCCACGTTGTACGTGACGCACGACCAGGTCGAGGCCATGACCATGGGTGACCGCGTGGCCGTGCTGCGCGCTGGTGTCCTCCAGCAGGTGGACACGGCTCAGGTCCTCTACGACCAGCCAGCCAACGTCTTCGTGGCGTCCTTCGTGGGCTCGCCCTCGATGAACTTGCTCTACGCGAACCTCGACAACGACGGCGCCACGGTCCGCATTGGTTCCCAGGCCTTGTCCCTGGGCGCCAGCGTCTTCGCCAGCCGCCCCGGCCTCAAGGCCTACGCCGGCCGCGAAATCATCGTTGGTATTCGCCCCGAAGACCTCACCCTCGAGGGTGCCTCAGAGACCTTGACGGGTCACGTCGGACACATCGAAGCCCTGGGGTCGGAGCTCATTGTCCACTTCGGCATGGACGCGCGCAACTACGTGGTGGAAGACAAGGGTGGCTCGGTCGAGGAGGCTGAGGAACTGCTCGAAGCGACGACGCTCACCGAGCACGTGCGCAACGTGGCCCGCGTGGCCCCGCGCAGTTCGATCCAGCCCGGTGACAACGTTCCGCTTCACGTGAACATCGAACGCATGCACTTCTTCGACGCGGCCTCGGGCGAGTCGATCTGGTAAGTCGCCGTGGCCTTCGCAACACAGGATCGCATGTCAGAGCACAACGACGCCACCGCCACCGATTGGCGACGCGGCGTCACGTTCCAGATCTACCCCCGCAGCTTCGCTGACGGCAACGGTGACGGCATGGGCGACCTCGTGGGGGCAATCTCGCGTCTGGGGTACGTGCAGGCGCTCGGGGTGGACACCGTGTGGGTCTCGCCCTGGTTCGTCTCACCAATGGCCGACGGCGGCTACGACGTGGCTGACTACTGCGACATCAGTCCTCTCTTTGGCACCCTGGCCGACGCCGATGCCTTCATCGCCGAGTGCCACCGCCTCGGCCTTAAGGTCATGATCGACCTGGTGGCCAACCACTGTTCGAGTGAGCACCCGTGGTTTCAGGCGGCTCTGGCCGCCGGCCCCGGGTCGCCCGAGCGGGCCCGTTTCTACTTCCGCGACGGCCGTGGCGATGACGGGTCGATTCCCCCAACGGACTGGGTCAGCATCTTTGGTGGCCGCGCCTGGACGCGGGTCACCGAGGCTGACGGCACCTTCGGCCAGTGGTATCTGCACCTCTTTGACGCTGGTCAGCCCGACCTCGACTGGAACAACCCCGTGGTCCGTCGCGACTTCGAGGACATCTTCCGCTTCTGGTTCGACCGTGGCGTTGACGGCTTCCGTCTCGACGCCGTGCCGGCCATTGGCAAGGACCGCGACTTCGTCGACGCGGGCTGTGACCAGTCAACGCAGTTCCTCCCCGAGATCTCGCCGCAGACCACCTACTGGGACGCCGGTGAGGTGCACGAAATTGTGCGCAGCTGGCGTCAGTTGGCCGAGTCCTATACGCCGGCCAAGTATCTAGTGGGCGAGATCAACGTCTCAACCCCCGAAGCCCTCCTCCGTTACATCCGACCCGGTGAACTCCAGTCGGTCTTCGCGATGAACTTGACCAAAGCACCGTGGGAGGCCGTGGCGTTCCGCCGCTTGATCACTGGCAATCTCAACTACGCCGCCGATGGCCAGTCCTGGCCTACCTGGGTTCTCTCGAGCCACGACGAAGTGCGCTCGGTGACGCGCTTTGGCACCATGGCCGATGGCACGGTGGACTTACGTCTCGGTGCGCGCCGGGCCCGTGCGGCACTCATGATCACTCTGGCGTTGCCTGGTGGAGCCTGCCTCTACCAAGGTGAAGAGCTCGGACTGCCGCAGGTGCAAGATCTGCCCTTTGAACTACTCGAAGACCCCATCGTGTTGCGCACCGGCCTGGCCGAGCGCGGGCGCGATGGGTGCCGCGTCGCCCTGCCGTGGGACACCTCGGCGCCATCGTTTGGTTTCGGCACCGCGAGCCCACGTCTGCCCCAGCCGGCGTCGTGGGGAGCGTTCAGCGCCGCGTCCCAAGAGGCCGACCCCACTTCATTCCTGCACTTCACGCGCGCCGCGTTGCGGGTGCGCAAGGAGAATCTCCTGCACCAGCCCGACACGTGCGACTGGGTCGAGTTAGGTGACGATGTGGTGGCCTTTGACCGTGGCGACGTGCGGTGCATCGTCAACTTCTCGGACACACCGTTCCAATTGCCGGAAGACTCACTGATTCTGCTCGCCAGTGACGAAGTGCGAAGCGGCACCCTGCCGGGCAATGGCGGCGTCTGGATCCAGCGCTAAAAAATCAGCAGAATGACGTTGAGAGAACTACTCCTAACGTTGTTACAAGTTTGAAAACAGCCTGAACAAGTTCCTCAACTAATGAACTCTATGTGGTGCTATTTTCGGGATATGCCCAACGCAGCTGAACATCAGAGCACCACCACTTCACAGGACCAAAAGGTCAAATTGGGAGAGGCGGGCGAGCTTCTCGTCGCGAGTCGATTCTTGGCGCATGGTCTGATTGCCGGGCAACTTCCGCGTGGCTATCGGTCTGACGACCTGTATGTCGAACGAGGGGATGAGATTATCCATATCCAAGTGAAGACCCGCGTCGGTCCTAAGAGCTGGCCAGTGGGTCACAACATTATTGGTGTTAAGAATCGGTATTACGCACTGGTGCATTTCAACTCAATGGAGTCGGTCGATTTGATGAACCCAGTGGTGTATCTCGTTCCAAGCCTGATTGTTAAAGAGGCTGTTGAAATTCACACTCACCACTATCTGCACGCTCATCCCAACCAAGAGGGTCCTGGTGTTCCAACTGTTGCTGATCCATGGCGGATGCAGAAAGAAATGACTGAAGCCGGATACGGCACTGGTTGGCTTGACGACCGGTATCGGGAGGCTTGGGCAACATTTATCGCCGAACAGCGAATCAGCTCCGCAGAGGCTAGGGAATACATTTATGAAGCGCTTCGAGACTGGCGATTGGACAAGGCTCAAAAGACTGCAGTTCAGCTCTACATCATCTGCACAAATAGGACCATTGAGGAACTTGCGGCCAAACAGCCTCAAACCAAAACTGAACTGTTGGAAATATACGGTCTTGGCGCGAAGAGAATCGAAACATACGGAGACGAAATTCTCGAAATCATTCGAGTTTGTCAAACTCAATGATCAATCGCTCTGTTTCGTTCGAAATGGCCAGACAGATTGTCAGGCAAAAAATTTTTGCCGCCAATAAGGACTTAATTGTCGCACAGTGGGGTTGGGAGAACCAAGAATGGTGGAGCCTCATGGTGGGTTTCCATGAATACGTCGTAGGGTTCGACGCGAGTTACGCCATTGATAGTGACGTTGTCTACTTGGTGCATAAGTCAAGTGGGGAGTACCGAGAAGTCAACGCAATTGCCGAGACGGAGTTACTTGCCACTTTTCAGCCTTTCGGTGTTGTGCCGACATATTTTCAAGATGACTAGGACAACGGCTGTCATTCTGGTCACCAAGTCACGGGAATAGCCCCTCAATTCTCGAGCGGATAATGCCGAGAAATGACGAGACCCACTTCGGTAGCGGATGGGTTCAGCTGCAAAACTGAGAGCGGGCGACGGGAATCGAACCCGCGTGGCCAGCTTGGGAAGCTGGAACTCTGCCATTGAGCTACGCCCGCGTGGCTTCCATTCTACTCCTGCCTTTTCGAACGTCCACGGGGCCAAATCCGGCTAACGTTTTAACCACTATGGTGCTCTCCGACCGGTCAATCTCAGAAGCTATCGACGAGGGTCGCATCATTATCGACCCACTGGGTAAGGACTGCATTCAGCCCTCCTCGGTTGACCTGCACATCGACCAGTTCTTTCGGGTCTTCCGCAACCACTCGCACCCCATCATTGACGTCAAGCAGCCCCAAGAGGACTTGACGGAGTTGATTGACGTGGGATTTGAAAAACCCATGATTCTGCACCCCGGTGAGTTCATGCTGGGCTCGACCTTGGAGCGCGTCGCAATCCCCGACGACCTCGTGGCCCGCCTCGAGGGCAAGTCGAGCCTCGGCCGACTGGGACTCGTCATTCACTCGACTGCGGGTTTCATTGACGCCGGGTGGGACGGCCACATCACGCTGGAGTTGGCAAACCTCGCCAACTTGCCCATCACGTTGTACGCGGGCATGAAGATTGGCCAGATCTCGTTCTTCCAGATGACGACCCCCGCTGAGCGCCCCTACGGCACGAGCTCACTGGGTTCGAAGTACCGTGGCCAGCGCGGTCCCACGCCATCGCGCTACTACGAAAACTTCAACCGGTAGTCACTTCTCGCCGCCTCGGCGACACTGCGCACATTGTTTCGAGTTCATAATCTCGAAACACACCGCTAACAGCGGCGAAATCCTCGCTTGGCAGAGTGGAGATATCAACCTGAGGTCAGCGTCGCCCTCTCCCGAGCAAAAGGAGTGGATGTGCTGTACGCGGCCACCAACATTCCCTATCCCAGTTGGCTGAACTCCGGCGACAACGCGTGGCAACTGATGTCGGCCACGCTCGTTGGCCTGATGAGCTTGCCCGGCCTCGCCGTTTTATACGGTGGCCTTGTCCGAAAGAAGTGGATCGTCAACACCATGTTGATGTGCTTCACGGGCTTCGCACTGACGTTGGTCGTGTGGATGCTCTGGGGCTACAACATGGCCTTTGGTGTCTTCTCCCACTTCGGTCCCACGGGATCGTTCTGGAGCGGCTTCGTTGGCCACTTCGCACCCATCTCGACGGCCGCGAATGAAGCGAGCCAGGCGGTGTCGGGTGCCAACACGCTGATTCCCTTCCACTTCCCAACGGCGACCCTGGCCTACTTCCAGTTCGTCTTTGCGGCCATTACCCCACTGCTGTTCCTCGGTGGTCTGGTCGGTCGTCTGAAGTTCAAGGCCTGGCTGTTGATTGTCCCGCTGTGGATCACGGCCGTGTACTGCATTAACGCCTGCCTGCTGTGGGGTGGCGGCTTCTTCGCCCAGAAGGGTGCCGTTGACTTCTCTGGTGGCTACGTCATTCACCTCAGCGCCGGTGTGGCCTCCTTTGTCGGTGCGGCCATTGTTGGTCCTCGCCGCTGGCAGGACCGCGAGAACGCTTTCCCCAGCAACCTGATGATGGTGGCGATTGGTATCGGCATCATCTGGCTTGGCTGGAACGGCTTCAACGGTGGTGACCCCTTCTACGCCGGTACCGACGCCGCCGCCGCCGTGTTGAACACCAACGTCGCCACGGCAGTGGGTCTGTTGACCTGGCTGTTCATGGACATGTTCTTCAGCCGCCAGAAGAAGGCCACCTTCCTGGGTGCCCTCAACGGCATCCTCTGTGGTCTCGTCGCCATCACCCCGTCGGCCGGATGGGTCAACGGCACCGGTGCCATCTTCGTTGGCCTGATTGCCACCGTGGTGGTGTGGGTCTCGTGGAACTACCTGTCGAAGATCCGCCCCTTCTCCAAGGTCGACGACGCCATGGGCGTTATCTACACCCACGGCATCGCCGGTCTGCTCGGCGGTCTGATGGTCGGTATTTTCGCTGACCCCAAGATGCTCGAGTACGGCGTCGCCGGCAAGGTCTACGACGGTGCGGGCAGCTTCTCGGTGGGCGGTTGGCTCTACAACGGCCACTCCTTCCACCAGTTCTGGGAGCAGTTCATTGCCGCCGCCTGGATTATTGGCTACACCGCAGTTGCCACTACCGTTATCTTCTACCTTGTGAAGTGGGTCGTTGGCCTGCGTGAAGATGACGCCACCTTGGCCATTGGTGACATCGCCATTCACGAAGAAGAGGCCTTCCCCGAGCCCACCTTCGGTGAGCCCGTTTTGACCCCCAGCCACACCCACTCGGACAACAAGTAAGGAGCGACATGAAGTTAGTTACCGCAGTCATTAAGCCGTTCAAGCTCGATGAGGTCAAGGTCGCTGCTCGCGCAGCCGGCGTGACCGGGATGACCGTCTCCCAGGTGCGGGGCTTTGGCCGCACCGGTGGACACATCGAGATCTACCGCGGCAAGGAGTACGAGTTCGACTTCGTCGACAAGCTCCGCGTCGAGATCGTCACCACTGACGAGACCGCCGACGCTGTCGTGGACGCCGTCAGTCACGCCGCGCGCACCGACACCGTCGGTGACGGCATGGCCTGGGTGACCGACATCGAGCACGTCGTGCGCATTCGCACGGACGAGCGTGGTCCGTCGGCCGTCTAACCACTCGTTTCCTCCAAGCGAATCAATCCCCCTGGTCGAAAGACCAGGGGGATTGTCTGTTGGGTGGCGTGTTCTAAGGTACTGACACACCGGCAATTTCCTAAGGCGAGGCCCCAATGACGATCTTTGCTCGACAGCGCCGCACGCGCGTTGCCCTGGCGATTCTCGCCCTGGTGGCCACGGGCTTCATCACGTCGCCACTCACCGTGTCGGCCTCTGCGCCATCGAATATGACTACCGCGGGCTACAACAACTTGCGAGACAACTGGGACCCGAACGAACCCATGCTGTCGCCGGCTGACGTCGCCTCGTCAGCCTTCGGTCAACGCTTCGCCACGCAGCTCGATGGTTCCATCTACGCCCAACCCCTGATCTACAACGGCATCGTCATCGTGACGACGGAGAAGGCCATTACCTACGGGATTAATGCCTCCTCGGGCGCCATTGTCTGGCAGCACGCGTGGGGTACTGACTTCACTACCGGCGCCCAGTGGGGAAGTCCTTTCGAGGCGGACACCATTGGATGTGGTGACCTCGTTCCCGACCTGGGCTCGACGTCGACGCCGGTCATCGATCCCGCAACCGGCATTTTGTATCTCACGACGCGACTCGAGGTGCCAGCGCTGAGCACCGACATCAACCACGCCCACTGGTTCGTGCAGGCGATTCACGCCGTCAACGGTGCGCCGGTGGCGCAGTGGCCGGCGGACGGTGTGGAGGTTCGCGGCACTCCCTACAACACGCCCGGTCTCGCCTTTAACGACAACTTCCAGATGCAGCGTCCGGGGCTGCTCCTGCTTCACCACGTGGTCTATCTGGGCTTTGCCTCGAACTGCGACATCAATCCCTATCGCGGCATCCTCGCCGGTATCTCCACGACGTCGGCCTCGCTGACCTCGATGTGGAGCACGGAGTCGGGGGCCGGCACGGACGCCAATTCGCGAGCCGGTATTTGGCAAGGTGGCGGCGGACTGGTCTCTGACCAGTCGGGACGCATCGTGGTGGCGACCGGTAACGGCGTGTCACCCACGCCCGCACCGTCGAACGCGCCACCAGCAACCTTGTCGGAATCGGTGGTCGCGCTGTCGATTGCCACGAACGGTCAGATCACGCCCCAACAGTTCTTTGCACCGTCGAACGCCACCAGCCTCGACGCGTGGGACGCCGACCTGGCCTCGGGCGGCCCGATTGCGTTGCCGCCTCACTACTTCGGCACCAGTCGACACCCCGACTTATTGGTCGAAGTCGGCAAGGACGGGCGCGTCTTCCTCCTCGACGCCAACAACCTGGGTGGCTACCAGCAGGGTACCGGTGGTGGTGATGCGGTCCTTGGTGTGACCAATGGCGCCGGTGGTGTCTGGGGTCACCCGGCGGCGTACGGCGGCCAAGGTGGCTACGTCTACGTCGTGGACTCCGGCGGTGGCCCCTTGCAGGCATTCCAGTACGTGGCCGGTGCCGGCACCACGACACCGCAGCTCGCCGCTGCGGCGACCTCGACGAACTCTTTCGGCTATGCCTCGGGATCGGCTTACGTCACCTCAAATGGCACCAACACCAATAGCGCCGTGGTCTGGGCGCTGGACGGCGACGGTTCCGATGGCGGCAACGGCACCCTGATTGCCTATAACGCCGTGCCCAGCAATGGCGTGCTCACCCCGATGTGGTCGGGTGCGGTGGGCACCATTTCGAAGTTCTCGACCCCGTCGTCGTGGGGCGGACGCATCTTTGTGGGAACCCGTGACGGCATGTTGTTGTCGTACGGCCTCGCTGCCTCGCGACCATTGGAAGTGTCGCCCTTCGCCTTCGGCGACGTACCCGTTGGCAGCACGCAGTCGACGACGGTGCACATTGCGGTGAACCACACCTTGACCATCACCGGCACGGTTGGTCTGCAGGGGCAACAGTCGCTCGCGGGGAGTGCCACGGGTGGTGTCGTGACCACGACCACCACGACGTTGCCGGTCACGACGACAACGTTGAAGACGGCTGGGGCTCGTACGCCGCCGGCGCTGCAGGTGGTAGCTCTGCCACGCTCCGCGTTTGTTGTACATCAACCGGCCGTGGGCACCACCTTTGTGGCCGGCTCGACGATGACCCTGACGGTCGGTTTCCATCCCACGGTTCCTGGTCAAACGGTGGGCAGTCTCATCATTCCCACCTCGATTGGCGATCAGTCAGTATCGATCTCGGGCTACGGCACCGCAAATGGCCTCGTCACCACCGCGACAAAAATCCTGTTCGGCACGATCCCCACGGGAGCGGGCCGAAAGTCTCTCAGCCTGGCCATCACCAACTCGTCGGCCAAGCCCGAGCGCATCACCGGCATCGACACTGCCGCTGGTCCCTACCGGATCACGGCCGGTCCGAAGGTCGGCACCGTGCTCGCGCCGCAGGCGTCCGCGTCGGTGACGGTGAGCTTTGCACCGCTCGTCGCCGGTCACTACCCCAGTTCCCTCACCCTGCGATCGAGTGGCGGTGACATCACCGTACCGATTGTGGGGGCCGCGACGAGTGGTCAGGGACAACTGGATCTTTCGACCACGAGCATTGATCTTGGTGCGGTGACTGTGGGCGGCCAGGCGCGCGCAACGATCACCCTGTCAAATAGTGGCACCGTTGCACTCCTGCTCACGCAGGTGGCCGCACCGGCCGGGCCGTTTGCGGTGCTGAACCCCGTGTCGCCGGACCAGAGCATCGAGCCGGACACCACGATTTCTCAAACCATTGTCTTCACGCCGACGACGACCGGCGCATTCACTGGTCTCTATCGGTTCAACACCGACACCGGTCAGCCGATGCTGGAAGTGACGCTGCACGGGACGGGCGTGGCACCGTGATCCGCCGCGTGGCTGTCGTTGTCGCCGCCTTCGTGGTGGCGACGTCCACGATGGCGGCGGCGAGCCCGTCGATGCCCGTGCACTCGGACGCAGCCCTCCCGGCTCAGGTCGCCGCTGGTGTGGGCAACGCGACGCCCAATGACTCCTTTACGTCAATCGACTGCCGCGCACCGGGATCGTGCACCGCGGTGGGTCAGTTTTTGGACGCGAATGGCAACCATGAAGCAATGACGGCTTCGATGCGCAACGGCGTGTGGGGGCCACTATTTCCCGCGGTGTTTGTGCCGAGTGTGGCGAACTCGAGTCCAAACGATGCCTTTACCTCCGTGTCGTGCAGTGCGCCAGGGTTCTGCACCGCCGTTGGTTGGTTCGCCAATACCGCTGGCTATCAGCAGGCCATGATGGCCACGCAGTCAGGTGGCACGTGGGGGACAGTAACCGCGCTAACGCCTGCGAGCGCCACTCCCAATGATGCATTAGTGGCCGTGTCCTGCACCGGTGCGGGCGACTGCACGGCGGCGGGCAGTGAAGTGCGAGCGAGTGGGGCACCGGTCGCCGTTACCGTCCAGCAGGTCAACGGGCGGTGGTTGGCACCGATCCCCGTAACGCTCCCCAGTGCTGTCGCCAGTGCGTCAACGACGAGTGGCTTTACGGCACTCTCCTGTGTCGCCACGTCCTGTGTCGCCGCTGGCTGGTTTGTCGATACCAACGGCTATCACGAGGCGATGACCGACACCGTGGGACTGCCAGCCCAGCCGGTCACCTTCAGTACCGGGCCGTCACCAAATCCCAATGACGGCCTCGACGCGGTGTCGTGTGCCGCGGTGGGCAGCTGCACCGCCGTGGGGTGGTTCCTCGATGCCGCGGGCAACCAAGAAGCGATGGCCGCGCAGTCGAGGCACGGCACGTTCGGTGCCGTGCATCCCGCCACCTACGCACTCCCCGGCACCATTGTTGCCCCCGGTGGGGAGTTCACGGCTGTCTCGTGTCCCACACCTGGCAACTGCGTGGCCGTGGGAACACTCGTCACCGCCACTGGTGCTGCAGCGATGACTGAGTCACTGACCAACGGTGTCTGGCACCCCGTCGTGGTGGCGGCGAGCCTTCCGGGTGCCAGCGCGACGAACGATGCGTTCACCGCGGTGTCGTGTTCAACGATTGTTGACTGCACGGCAGTGGGCCACGGTGAAGACGCGACCGGCAACCTCGACGCACTGTCGCAGACGCTGCGCAATGGGGTGTGGCTATCGGTGGTGACTGCCACCTACGCCACTGGTGTGGCGTCGCCCACACCGTATGACTCGTTCTTGGCAGTGTCGTGCGTCACGAGCGCGAACTGCGTGGCCGCGGGCTACTTCCTCGACGCGAATGGCAACACGCAAGCCATGACGCAACGCTCTTCGTCACCGCTGGTGATCACGGGGGTGCCCTTCGCGAATGTCACGGTGGGGCACCCATTCATCTTTCACGTCGGTGTTGCGGAGGTGGCGAGTTGCCAATGGACGCTTGCGCCCAGTGGGGCGCCACGCGGGGTGCATCTCAGCGCTACGGGCATGCTCACTGGGACGGCGACGTCGACCTGGTCAGCCGTGCTGCACGTCACGGCCCATTGCGGCGACCAAGTGGCGACGGCATCGGTGCCACTGCGGGCAGTGTCACCGCGCGCGACTACCCACTGACGACGGTGGTCGTGCGGAGCTAACTCAGCCCGCTTGGCGAGCGACGGCCTCGGCAGCCGCAGCCGCAGCAGCGGCGTCACCAAGGTAGCGACCCTCAAGGACGTCGAGGTTGTCGTCGAGCTTCATCAGGTAGGGAATACCGGTGGGAATTTCGAGCTCGGCAATGTCGTTGTCATCGATGTTCTCAAGGATCTTGCGCAGGGCGCGCAGTGAGTTGCCGTGGGCCACGACGAGTACGGCACCACCGCGAACGGCTTCACGACGAAGGTCCTCGGCGATGACGTCGACGAAGTAGGGCGTGACGCGAGCGACGACGTCCTTCAGGCACTCGGTCAGTGGGATCTTGCTCTTGTCAAGATCGCGGTAGCGAGCGTCAGTGCCCTCCCAGCGGGGGTCGTCTGCGGGCATGGGGGGTGGCGGCACGTCGTAGGAGCGACGCCACAGTTTGAGCTGGTCCATGCCGAACTTTTCGGCCGTCTCCTTCTTGTCCTTACCCGTCAGGTCGCCGTAGTGGCGCTCGTTGAGGCGCCAGGAGCGGCGCACTGGCAGCCAGGAGCGACCGGCGGCGTAGGTGGCCAGTTCCGAGGTGCGGATGGCGCGCGTCAGCAGCGACGTGTGCAGTTGGCGAATGTCGAGGCCGGCTTCGGCGGCCAGCAAGTGACCTGCGGCGGTCGCTTCGGCCTCACCCTGTTCGTTGAGGTCGACGTCATGCCAACCGGTGAAGAGGTTCAGTTCGTTCCATTCGGAACGTCCGTGGCGTAAAAGAATGAGATCAGGCACCTCCCTAGCGTAGTAAATACCCTAGAAAACTCCCAAATTGAGACCGCGGAGGGGGATCGGACGGGTGCTACACACCGTGTTGAAGAAAAACTTATATAACTCTTGTTCTTTTTCTTGACAAGGTCACACTCAACTTTGTACACTGGACCTATCAAGTTTGGTGTTCGGAAAGTCCGTGCTCTGAACTTCACAGAAAAAGGAGCATCACATGGCTAAGGCAGTCGGCATCGACCTCGGCACCACGAACTCCGTGGTGAGTGTGTTGGAAGCAGGAGAGCCTGTTGTTATTCCGAACGCCGAAGGTGGTCGCACGACCCCTTCGATCGTCGGATTCTCAAAGACCGGCGAAGTCCTCGTCGGCGAAGTGGCCAAGCGTCAGGCCATTACCAACCCCGAGCGCACGATTCGCTCGGTCAAGCGTCACATGGGTGAGAGCTGGACGATCGACATCGACGGCACCAAGTACACCGCCCAGGAGATCTCGGCACGCATCTTGATGAAGCTCAAGCGTGACGCGGAGGCCTACCTCGGCGACACCGTGACCGACGCCGTCATCACCGTCCCGGCCTACTTCAATGACGCTCAGCGTCAGGCCACCAAGGAAGCGGGCACCATCGCCGGACTGAACGTCCTGCGCATCGTGAACGAGCCCACCGCGGCCGCCCTCGCCTACGGTCTCGACAAAGACCAGAAGGAAGAGACCGTGTTGGTCTTCGACCTCGGTGGCGGCACCTTCGACGTGTCCGTCCTGGACATCGCCGATGGCGTCTTCGAAGTGAAGTCGACCAGTGGTGACTCCCACCTCGGTGGTGACGACTGGGACGAGGCCGTCAAGCAGTGGCTGATTAAGACGTTCAAGGACACCGAAGGCGTCGACCTCTCGACGGACAAGATGGCCGTGCAGCGTCTCCAGGAAGCGGCGGAGAAGGCCAAGATTGAGCTGTCCTCCGTGCAGGAGACGCAGATCAACCTGCCCTTCATCACCGCGACGGCCGACGGCCCCAAGCACCTCGACCTCAAGCTGACGCGCGCCAAGTTCAACGAACTGACCGCCTCATTGGTCGAGCGCTGCCGCAAGCCCTTCGACCAGGCGATCAAGGATGCCGGTCTGACCCTCGACAAGATTGACCACGTCATCTTGGTCGGTGGTTCCACCCGTATCCCCGCAGTCCAGGAGCTCGTCGCCAAGGTGACGGGCAAGGAGCCCAACAAGACCGTGAACCCCGACGAAGTCGTGGCCATCGGTGCGGCCGTCCAGGCCGGTGTGTTGAAGGGCGAGGTCAAGGACATCTTGCTCCTCGACGTGACCCCGCTGTCACTGGGTATTGAGACCAAGGGTGGCGTCATGACGCGCATCATTGAGCGCAACACCACCATCCCTACCAAGAAGTCGCAGATCTTCACCACGGCCGATGACAATCAGCCCAGCGTGGAAGTGCACGTCTTGCAGGGTGAGCGTGAGATGGCCTCGTACAACCAGACGCTCGGCAAGTTCCAGCTCGTGGGCATCCCTCCCGCCCCGCGCGGCGTGCCCCAGGTCGAAGTCACCTTTGACATCGACGCCAACGGCATCGTGAACGTGTCGGCCAAGGACTTGGCCACGGGTGTGAGCCAGTCGGTCACCATCACCGGTGGCTCGAAGCTCTCGAAGGAGGACATCGACCGCATGGTCCGTGACGCCGAGGCCCACGCCGAGGAAGACCGCGTCCGCCGCGAGGAGGCCGAGATCCGCAACAACGCGGACGGACTCGTCTACTCGACCGAGAAGCTGCTCAAGGACCAGGCCGAGTCGTTCCAGGGCACCGAGCGCGAGGACGTTGAGTCGGCGCTCGCCGGACTGAAGTCGGCTCTCGAGGGCACGGACAACGAGGCGATCAAGAACGCCACGGAGAAGTTGCTCACGGCCAGCCAGGGCTTCAGCCAGCGCCTCTACGAAGAGGCCGCCAAGGCCAATGCCGGTGACGCTAGCGCTCCCGCCGGTGACGACGACTCCATCGTCGACGCCGAGATTGTGGACTGATCGTGTCCGAGGAGTTTGTAACTGACGGTGAGGTGACCTCTGCGGAGGTCACCTCACCCGAACTCGACCCCATCGCGGTCGCCGGGGCGGAGCGTGACGAGTTCAAAGCGCTCGCCCAACGCATTCAGGCCGACTTCGAGAATTACAAGAAGCGCGTGAGCCGCGACATTGACGACGCCGCCGCGCGCGGTGGTGCCAAGGTCATCAACGCCGTCTTGCCCGTCCTCGACGCCTTTGACCTGGCGGTGGGACACTTCGGGCTCAACACCAACGACGAGGCCGCAGCACTACTGCAGTCACGGCAGTTGCTTTTGGACTCCTTGGCCAAGGAAGGCCTCGAGCGGTTGGGCATTGCCGGCGAGGCCTTCGATCCTCAGATCCACGACGCCGTTATGCACATCGACGACGAAGGCGGCGACCAGATCGTCGACGACGTACTGCGTTGTGGCTACCGCTGGAAGGGTGTCGTGCTGCGCCCCGCGATGGTGAGGGTGAAGGGCTAAATGGCTGAGCGAGAGTGGTTCGACACGGACTACTACAAGGTCCTGGGTGTCTCGTCGACGGCGACGGACAAAGAGATCACGCGCGCCTATCGCAAGCTCGCCAAGCAACACCACCCCGACACCAATCCCGGTTCGGAGGAGAAGTTCAAAGAGATCTCCGTCGCCTACGACGTGCTGGGCGATGACGCCAAGCGCAAGGAGTACGACGAGGTCCGCCGTCTCGGTCCGGCCGCCGCTGGTGTCGGTGGGACCGCGGGCGGTCCCGGCTTTAACTTCAACCAAGGTGACATGGGTGACTTCGGTGACTTGTTCGGCAACCTCTTCGGTGGTGGCCGCCGTACCCGCGTCCAACGTGGCGCGGACATCGAAACCTCGCTGCACCTGAACTTTCGTGACGCTGTTCTCGGCGTGACCACCTCGGTGTCTATCCCCAGTAACGAGAAGTGCCGCACCTGCCAAGGTCGTGGTGCCGCCACTGGTGGCTACATCACGTGTGAGACCTGTCAGGGTCGCGGCAACGTGACCGACGATCAAGGACCCTTCGCCACGTCGTCGGTCTGCCCCACCTGCCACGGACGCGGCATTCGCATTACCCAGGCCTGCACGAGCTGTCATGGCTCGGGCCGCGAGCCCTCCTCGCGACGCGTCAACGTCCGCATCCCGGCGGGTGTGGTCGATGGCCAACGTATTCGCCTGAAGGGCAAGGGTGGTCCGGGTGGCAACGGTGGTCCGAGTGGCGACCTCTTTGTCGACGTCCACGTCTCGGCCGACCCTCGCTTCGGCCGTCGGGCCTCCCACGTCACCACGACGGTGCACGTGAGCGTGACCGACGCTCTGTTGGGCACTGAAATTGAGGTACCGACCTTGGATGACCCCGTGACCTTGAAGGTCCCGGCGGGCACACAGCCCAACACGACCATGCGCGTGCGTGGCCGTGGGGTGCCGTCGGCGGGGAAGCGAGCCGCTGGTGACCTGCTGGTGACCGTGGCCGTTGATCTGCCCACCGCGTTGACAAAGGAGCAGCGTACGCTCGTGGAGAAGCTGGCCGTGTCGCTGAAAGGAAGTGCGTCATGACGCAACACCCCACCCAGGCCGTGTACGTCATCTCGGTCTTCGCCGAGATCGCGGGCGTGCACCCGCAGACCCTGCGCAACTACGAACGCACCGGTCTCTTGAGCCCCCAGCGCACCGCCGGTGGCTCGCGCCGCTTTTCTGAGGCCGACCTCGCGGTGTTGCGCCGCATTCAAGAACTCACTACCGAGGGCATCAACCTCGAAGGGGTCAAGCGCATCATCAAGCTCGAGGCCGAGCTGGCGCAGATGCGCGAGCTCGTCGCGGAGGCTCGTGCCGCCGCCCAGTCCGACGTGGCGGCGACGCATAAGCAGTATCGACGCGACCTCGTACCGGTGCAAAACACCATTGCACTCTTCATTGACGCCCAGCGCCGCCGCCCCTCGGCACGCTGAGCCGCAAAAAGCCCGAAGGGCCTAGCAACTAGGATTAGTGGCGAAACTGCCAGCCACAAGGAGCCCTCGTGCCCGCAACAGTCGTAGTAGGAACGCAATGGGGCGACGAGGGAAAAGGCAAACTCACTGACCTCCTCGCGCGCGAGATGGACATGGTCGTGCGCTATCAGGGTGGCCACAACGCCGGTCACCGTATCGTCGTCGATGGCGAAGCTTTCGCCCTGCAGCTCGTCCCCTCGGGCGTGCTCTACCCCCACATCACGCCGGTTATCGGCAACGGTGTCGTCGTCGATCCCGGCGTCTTGCTCCACGAGCTCGACACGCTGGCCGCCAAGGGTGTTGACGTTTCTAAGGTGGTTGTCTCGGGCAACGCGCACCTGATCATGCCCTACCACCAAGAGATTGACCGCTTGACCGAACGCTGGTTGGGCAAGAACGCCCTCGGCACGACCAAGCGCGGCATTGGCCCCACCTACGCCGACAAGGCGGCCCGCGTGGGCCTGCGCGTGCAGGACTTGCTCGACCCCAAGATTTTCCGCGAGAAGCTCGCCGTCGTGTTGGCCGAGAAGAACAACATCTTGAACAAGATCTACAACCGGCCCTCCATCACCCTGGAGTCCATCTGTGATCGCTACTTGAACGAGTTGGCCCCACGCATCGCCCCGATGGTCGGTGACACTGTCAACCTCGTGCACACGGCCCTCGCCGAGGGGCAGCGCATCCTGCTCGAGGGTGCCCAGGCAACCTTCCTCGACCTCGACCACGGCACCTACCCCTACGTGACCTCGTCGAACCCCGTCGCCGGCAGCGCCAGCGTCGGCTCCGGGTTGGGCCCGCGTGACCTCTCCGACATCGTCGGCATCGCCAAGGCCTACATCACCCGCGTCGGTGCGGGACCCTTCCCCACGGAACTCGATGGTGATCTGGGCAACCTCTTGGTCGACCGCGGTCACGAGTACGGCACGAACACGGGACGGCGCCGCCGTGTCGGCTGGTTCGACGCCGTCATGGCGCGCCAGGCCGCCCGACTGAACTCCTTGACCGAGATCGCCCTCACCAAGTTGGACGTGCTCGACACTCTCGACGAGATCAAGGTCTGCGTGGGCTACGAGGCCGACGGCGTTCGCTACGACTTCCCGCCGTATCACCAGTCGACGTTGCACGACGTCACGCCTATCTACGAAACCCTGCCGGGCTGGCTCACCGACATCACCGCCTGCACCTCCTACGGCGAACTGCCCGTGAACGCCCAGCGATACGTCAGCTTCTTGCAGGAGACGATTGGTGTTCGTATTTCCGTCGTGGGCGTCGGCCCCGGTCGCGAACAGTTCGTTCGCCCATCGTGACCCGCGTTGTCGTTGTCGGCAGTGGCGGGCGTGAACACGCCTTAGCGTGGGGGCTCGCCAAGAGCGCCGACGTCGTCGTGACCCCCGGCAACGCCGGCATTGCCGCCCACGGCATTGCCTGCACCGACACCTCCGCACTCGAACTTGACGCCGATCTCGTAGTCATTGGTCCGGAAGTGCCACTGGTGGGTGGCCTCGCCGACGCACTTCGCGCGCAGGGCAAGGCCGTCCTCGGTCCGAACGCCGATGGTGCGCAGCTCGAAGCTTCGAAGGCCTACATGAAGGACTTTCTCGCGGCCGCCGGCGTGCCGACGGCCGCCTACGGCACCTTCCGTGAGGTGGACGAGGCACTGGCCTTCGTCGAGACCATGGCACCTCCCTACGTCATCAAGACCGACGGCCTCGCGGCGGGCAAGGGCGTCTTAGTCACACCATCGCTCGACGAGGCCCGAGACGATATTCGTGACAAGTTGTCAGGGGGCGCCTTCGGCGCCGCCGGCCACACCGTCGTTATTGAAGAAGGCCTCGACGGCGAGGAGTGCTCGCTGCTCGTCTTGTTTGATGGCACTACCCTTCATCCGCTCGTGCCAGCCCAGGACTTCAAGCGCGTGGGCGACGGCGGCACCGGACCGAACACCGGTGGCATGGGTGCCTACGCACCAATGGGGCGAGTCTCACCCGAACAGGTCGATGAGATCATGACGACGATCCTGGCGCCCACCGCCACGGAACTCGCGGCCCGAGGCATTGACTACCGCGGCGTCCTCTACGCCGGCGTCATGTTGACCGGCGCCGGCCCGAAGCTGCTGGAGTACAACGTGCGCTTCGGTGACCCCGAAACCCAAGTACTCGTTCCTCTCTACGGCGACCAGTTCTTTGATCTCGCACTGGCCACGGCCCAAGGCACTCTGGCCACGACCGCGGTGGCACCGTCGGGAGCGGCCGTGACGGTGATTCTCGCTTCCCACGGCTACCCCGAGTCGTCGCGCGCTGGTGACGTGATTGAGGGCCTGGGTGACGACGGACAGCTGCGCGACCCACTTGATGGCGTGGTCGTCTTTCACGCTGGCACTGCCCGCAACGCCGAGGGCAACTTCGTAACGAACGGCGGACGGGTGCTCGCCGTGACGGCCATGGCCGACTCCGTTGCGGCCGCGCGAGCGCTCGCTTATCGCGGCGTGTCGCAGATCTCCTTCGCTGGCTGTGTAGTTCGCAGTGACATTGCCCGAGACGCATCGAAAGGACAGGCATGATTCATCGCTATTCACCCAAGGATGTCGCGGCGCTCTTTAGTGACGAGCACCGCTTCGACACCATGCTCGAAGTCGAGTTGTTGGCCGCCGAAGGACTCGCCGCCATTGGCGTCTTGCCGGCCGACGAAGTGGCCACGCTACGCCCGCGTCGTCCACTGATTGACGCGGCCTTTGTGCAGGAAGTCGAAGACCGTGAAGCCATCACGAATCACGACACCGCCGCCTTCGTTGACCTGGTGCAGGAGCGCATCGGCATGCCCGAAGGCGCGTGGATTCACTACGGCCTGACCTCGTCGGACGTCGTGGACACGGCGCTGTGCACGACACTCACGCAGGCCATGGACATCGTGATCGCCGACGCCATCAAGTTCCGCGACGCGCTGACCCGCCGCGCGGAGGAGTCCATTGACTGGCCCATCACGGGTCGCACCCACGGCATGCACGCCGAGCCCACCACCTACGGCGCCAAGTTCTCGTTGTTCGCCCTGCAGGTCAATCGCGACATCGAGCGCGCACAAGCAGCCCGTGCGGCCATAGCGGTCGGCAAGCTCTCGGGTGCGGTGGGCACCTTCTCGAACATCGATCCCTCCGTCGAGGCCTACGTCTGCGAACGACTGGGCCTCACGCCCGTGCCGGCCACCCAGGTGATTGCCCGTGACCGCCACGCCCAGGTCCTCTACGCCTGCGCGGCGTTGGGCACCTCGATGGAGCAGTTCGCTCTTGAAGTCCGCCACCTCGCTCGCTCCGAAGTCTCCGAAGCGCAAGAGCCCTTCGCCAAGGGACAAAAGGGTTCCTCGGCCATGCCGCACAAGCGCAACCCCGTCTTGTCCGAGCGCCTCTGTGGGCTGAGCCGCGTGCTGCGGGGCTACCTGCTCGCCGGCCTCGAAGACGTGGCGCTGTGGCACGAGCGAGACATCTCTCACTCCAGTGTCGAGCGCGTCATCATGCCCGACGCGTTGACCCTCACCGTCTACATGTTGCGTAAGGCCACGGGTCTGGCCGACGGCCTCGTGCTCTTGCCCGAGCGGGCGCTCGAGAACCTCACCGTTGGTTCACTGGGTCTCGTCTTCTCGCAGTCGGTCTTGCTGGCACTGGTGGACGGTGGTCTGTCCCGTGACGACGCCTACCGGCTCGTGCAGGCGGCCGCCCGCCGCGCCGTCGAAGAGCGTCGGAACTTCCGCGACATCGTGGAAGAAGACGAGGCCGTCACCCTGTCACCCGAGGTACTCGCCCGCGCCTTTGACGCCGAGCGCCTGCTCGAACACCGCCGCCGTTTCCTCGACGCACTGACGTGGCGCGCATGACCCTCGGCCTGCCCCACCTCTACAGCGGCAAGGTCCGCGACCTCTACGCCGTGGGCGACGATCACTTGTTGATGGTGGCCTCGGACCGCTTGAGCGCCTTCGATGTCGTCATGCGTGAACCGATTCCCAACAAGGGACGTGTGCTCACTGGACTGACGAACTTCTGGGTGCACGAGTTTGACCAGATTCCCACGGCGCTGGTGTCATGTGACCCCGCAGTGATCGACACCTACGTGCCCGGCTTTCTCGACCACGTCGAATGGCACGGTCGCACCATGCTGGTGCGCAAGGCCGAGATGCTCCCACTCGAGTGCATTGTGCGGGCCCGCCTGGCCGGCCAGGCCTACGACGAGTATCGCGTTAGCGGCACCGTGCACTACATGGACGTGCCCGCGGGGATGCAACTGACCGACGCCTTCGACACGCCACTGTTCACGCCCTCGACCAAGGCCGAGACCGGGCACGACATGAACATTGACCTCACGACGGCTGCGGCCATCGTGGGGGAGGAGCTCCTCGAGCGCGCATCGGCCCTCTGCCTCGATCTCTTTGCACGCGCTGCCGAGCGTCTGGCCGCACACGGCCTCATCCTTGCCGACACCAAGTTCGAACTGGGCTTTGTTGACGGTGAGCTCGTGGTGTGTGATGAAGTCCTCACCCCGGACTCGTCGCGGTTGTGGCCGGCCGACAAGGTCGTTTCAGGCCAGACCCCTCCTTCCTTCGACAAGCAGCCCTTCCGTGACTGGTTGAGCACCCTTGACTGGGATCGCACCCCGCCACCACCGGCCGTCCCACAGGACATTGTGGCCGTTACCGCGGGTCGTTACGAGGCGGCCTACGAGGCAGTTACCGGCCGGCCCATCACGTCCTGGTACGGTCAGACCGATATTTTCTAGGCCCTAATCAGGGAAAACAAAAATTCTTCGAAAAAGAGTTGCTTCGCGTTCGTCGTGTTGCTATTCTCTACTTAGTCACTAGAAATTAGTGAATTAGTTAGAAATCACGAAATGGAGATCATCATGAAGTCCCCCCGCTCACTGAAGTCCCGCCTCGGTCTTGCCCTGGTGCTCGCAAGCGTTCCGCTGGCGACCCTGGTCCCCACCACGGCCAACGCTGCGAGTTCGAACGTCAGCGTTGTTGGCTACTCAATTGTGAAGTCCGTCTTCACCAAGCTCGAGACTGCCTTCCAGGCCACGCCCGCCGGTGCTGGCGTGACGTTCTCAAACTCGTTTGGCGCCTCCGACACCCAGACCAACAATGTGGCCAACGGCCAGGCCGCCGACTTGGTGAACCTGTCCTACACGCCGAACATCGACCAGCTGGTGACGGCTGGCAAGGTGCCCTCCAACTGGGCGTCACAGGAGTTCTCGTTGGGCGGCATCAACGTCGCGTTGACCGGCTCGAAGCAGCAGGCAACGTATCCGACGCCCGGCATCTTGACGGACTCGGCAGTCGTGTTCGTTGTGCGCGCCGGTAACCCGCTCAAGATCGGCACCTCGTGGCTTAACTTGGTGAAGCCCTACACCACCACGTCGGGCACGGGAAAGCACAAGGTCGTTACCTCCCACACCTACGGCATCGTGACCCCCAACCCCACCACGTCAGGCAGCGCCCGCTGGAACCTGATCGCGGCTTACGCCGGTGCAATTGCAGCTGGTGACAGCCAGGCCCAGGCCACCGCCTACCTGAAGTCACTGCTGACTGACACGGTGGCTCAGCCCGTGAGTGGTTCGGCCTCGCTGGCCGCCTTCTTGAGTGGCACGGGTGACGTGTTGCTGTCGTACGAAGATGACGCCCTCTCCGCCGTGGCTGCCGGCAGCCCCGTGCAGATCATCTACCCCAGCAAGACGATCCTCATTGAGAACCCCGTTGCGCTGACGAACACGGGTCTCTCGAACCCCGCCGCCAAGGCCTTCTACGCCTACCTCTTCTCGAGCGCTGGCCAGACGATCCTGGCCCAGAACGGCTACCGCCCCGTGGTGAAGAGTGTCTGGAAGTCCACGGACAGCACCTTCCACAGCTTCGGTGGGTCGGCCGTTCCAATCACGACCTTCGACCCATCGGGGTGGACGGTACTGAACGGCCAGTTCTTTGACCCCTCCACTGGTATCGTTTCGCAACTGGAGCAAAGCATCGGCTAGTGACGGCGCATAGTTTTTCCCCCACCAATGGTTCATCGCAGCCACCCCGCACGGGGTGGCTGCTTTGGCCATTTTCGACGCTTTCTCGGCGAACGGCGCAGGGCGTCGCCGTGACCTTCTACAGCCTCGTGGTGTTGATCCCGTTGGCCGCACTCTTCTCCAACGCCTTCACCCACGGATGGGGATTCTTTTGGAAAGCGGCCACCGCGAAGGAAGCGCTGAGCGCCTATCGACTCACCATCACGTGTTCACTGGTCGCCGCGTTGGTGAACGCAGTGGCCGGTCTGGGTACCGCCTGGGTGTTGGTCCGCGACTCCTTTAAGGGCAAGGCCATTCTCAATGCGCTCATCGACCTGCCCTTCGCGTTGCCGACGGTGGTGGCCGGCGTTACCTTTTACACCCTCTACGGGCCAAAGTCGCCGGTGCACCTGACGCTGACGGGTACGTGGACGGGCATCACGGTGGCCATCGTGTTCGTGACACTTCCGTTCACCGTTCGCTCGGTGCAGCCAGTCATTGAGACCATGACGTTTAATGCCGAAGCCGCTGCGGCAACGCTGGGGGCTTCCCCGTGGCGCGTCTTTCGTACCATCACCCTGCCGACGTTGCTGCCGGCAATCGTGACGGGTGCCGGCTTGGCCTTCGCCCGTGCGATGGGTGAGTACGGGTCGGTGGTCTTCATCTCCAACAACCTGCCGTTTCGCACCGAGGTCGCCAGTTCCTACATCTACTCACTCGCCTCCGCCGGTGATCCGATCGGCGCGGCCGCCACGGCCGTGATGATGCTCGTGGTGGCGCTGTGTGTTCTCGTGGTGGTGTCGGTGACCAGTCGCCGACTGGTGAAGGGTCACTAATGGGTCGCTCACCGCGCTGGCTGCGCACCCTTGTCATCCTCTACGTCGGCCTACTCGTCGGCGTACCGCTCGTCTTTGTGTTTCAGCGTGCCTTCGCCCACGGTGCCGGCGCATTGTGGACGGCACTGCAAGATCCATCAATGGGAAACGCCATTGGTTTAACGATTCGCGTCGTCCTGGTGGCACTACCGGTGAACACCATCGTCGGTGTCGGTGCCGCACTCTGGATTGTTCGCCATCCGTCGTGGCTCACGCGGATCATCGACCGCGTTATTGACGTGCCACTGGCAATCTCACCAATCATCATTGGCCTGATGCTCGAGCTGGCTTACGCCCAGAACGGGTGGTTGGGTCGGCCGCTGGCCGCACTGGGCCTACAGATCATCTTCTCGTACCCCGGCATCGTCCTGGCCTGCATCTTCGTCTCCCTGCCCCTCGTCACGCGTCAGCTCATTCCGCTATTGCGCGAAATCGGTTCGAACCAAGAGCAGACGGCCGCCTCACTCGGCGCGGGACCGGTGCGCATTTTCCTGACAATCACCATGCGCTCAATCCTGTGGGCGACCGCCTACGGCGTGAGCTTGACCCTGGCGCGCATCCTGGGCGAGTACGGCGCTGTCCTTATTGTCTCGGGCAATATCACCGATCTCACCCAGACGCTAACCCTCAACATCGGCGCCAACTTCGAAAACTACAACGCCTACCAGGGCTTCGTTGGGGCCGGTGTGTTGGCCCTGACGTCCGTCATTATCTTGCTGTTGCTGGGCGTGGCCCGCCATCGTGAAAGGAAACGCCATGAGCATCTCGCTTGAGCACCTCTACAAGTCCTACGGCCGTGAGCCCGTCCTCGAAGACTTCTCCGACGTCGTCCCTGACGGCTCGTTAACCGCACTGCTGGGCCCCTCGGGCTCGGGCAAATCGACGTTGCTCAAGATGATTGCCGGCCTCGAGTCCGTGGACCAGGGTCGGGTCATCCTGCACGGCCGCGACGTGACCGCGTTGCCGGCGCGGCACCGCAACATCGGATTCTGCTTCCAGGACTACGCGCCGTTTTACCAGTTGTCCGTTTTTGAGAATGTGGCCTACGGACTGAAAACCCGCAAGATGCCGGCCGCGCACATCACGAAGGAAGTTACCGAACTCCTTGAACTCGTGCACCTTGGCGCCTTCGCCAGTCGCTACCCCCGCCAGCTCTCGGGTGGGCAGCGCCAGCGCATGGCACTGGCCCGCGCACTGGCTATCAAGCCCGACGTCCTACTCCTTGACGAACCCTTCGCGGCGCTCGACGCCCAGGTGGGCGCCGAGCTGCGAGCGTGGGTGCGATCGTTGCAGCACGAACTCGGCATCACTACCTTGTTGGTGACGCACAACCAGGCCGAAGCCATGGAAGTCGCTGACCGTGTGGTCATTATGAACCACGGTCGCATCGAGCAGGTCGGCGTTCCTTCAGAGGTCTACGACCACCCGGCTAATGACTTTGTTCGCTCCTTCCTCGGACCGACCACGACGTTTGCGGGCGTCAGTGTGCGCCCCCACAATCTCGAGGTGACGCGTTCCGGTGAGGGTGTGTCGGCAGTGGTGCGCGATGTGATCCGTTTGGGCTTTGAGGTGCGCGTGGTCGCGGCCCCGGCTGACGGCGAGGCCGTGTGGCTGCAGCTCACGCACGACGAAGCCCAGCAGCTCAACCTGCAGGTCGGCGAAAACGTCACTATCCGTCGCCGCAACTGACGCACGCATTCCAGCAGGGCTAGTACCCTTAGTGGGGTGAACTACTCCGTTATTGTCGACGTCACCCTCCGCGCCGGAATCGCAGATCCCGAAGGCGCCACCATTGAGCGCGCGCTGCCCGCGCTGGGCTTTACTGGTATTTCCAACGTGCGCGCCGGCAAGAGTTTCCGCCTGAACGTTGAGGCCGCCTCCGCCGAAGAGGCGTTGAGCCAGGCCACCGCCATCGCGCAGCGCCTGTTGTCCAACCCCGTCATGGAGGACTCGGTCGCTCGTCTGGCTGGGGAGTAGGCCGTGGCCCGCATCGGTGTCGTTGTCTTCCCGGGATCGAACTGTGAGTACGACGCGGCCAACGCCGTCTCGGACGTAGGCGCCACTCCCGTCTTTATTTGGCACTCCGAGTCGTCGCTCGGTGAGGTTGATGGCGTCATCTTGCCCGGCGGCTTCGCCCACGGTGACTACCTTCGCCCCGGCGCGCTGGCACGTTTCTCGCCCGTGATGGATGCCGTGAAGAACTTCGCCGCCGAGGGTGGCCCCGTGCTTGGTATCTGCAACGGCTTTCAGGTCCTGACCGAAGCGGGGCTCTTGCCCGGCGCACTGCAGAAGAACCGTGGCTTGACGTTCCTGTGCCAGCCCACGACGCTGGTCGTTGCCGCAACGTCGTCGGTGTTGACGCGTAATGCCCGTCTGGGCCAGCACCTCTCGGTGCCGATCAACCACTTCTCGGGTTCCTACACCTGTGATGACGCCACCTACGAACAGCTCGTGGCCAACGACCAGATTGTTCTGCGCTACCTCGACAACCCGAATGGATCGCGTGACGACATCGCCGGTGTCAGCAACGAAGCCGGCAACGTCGTGGGTCTGATGCCACACCCCGAGCGCGCCATGTCGACGCTGCTCGGCAGCGCCGACGGTCGCGTCTTGCTGGGTGGCTTCGTCGGACTTTCCGCCGACGCGTTGGCCTAAGCGAGCAGTCTCGCCCCGTGAGGGCAACTAAGTTTGTAGGGGTGAGCGATGCCCCCGAGCCCCTACACCGCGCCCTTGGCCTGACTGATGCAGAACTGGACGACATTGTCGCCGTTCTGGGCCGCGAGCCCAACCACGTTGAACTCGCCCTCTACGGCGTGATGTGGTCCGAGCACTGTTCGTACAAGTCGTCGCGTGTTCACTTGAAGCGCCTCCCTTCCAAGGGCGACCACGTCTTGGTCGGCCCCGGTGAGGGCGCCGGTGTGATCGACGCCGGTGACGGCATCGGTGTGGCCATCCGTATCGAGAGTCACAATCACCCCTCGGCCATCGAGCCCTACCAGGGTGCGGCCACCGGTGTGGGCGGCATCTTGCGTGACGTCTTCTCCATGGGCGCGCGACCACTCGCCGTCATGGACCCGTTGTTCTTCGGTGAACTGACCGATGCCCGTCAGCGCTGGCTCGTTGAGGGCGTGGTCTCGGGTGTCTCGGGATATGGCAACTCGGTTGGTGTGCCCACCATCGGTGGCGAACTGACCTTTGACGCCTGCTACGCCTCAAACCCCCTCGTGAACGTGTTGGCCGTCGGCGCACTCCCGAAGAACCGTCTGGTCTTGGGTGTGGCGTCGGGCGTGGGCAACCTCGCGGTGCTGCTGGGATCGCGCACCGGCCGTGACGGCATTGGTGGCGTCTCGGTGCTGGCCTCGGCCGGCTTTGACGGCGCCGACGGCGCCGAGTCACTCGACGACGCCAAGCGTCCCAGCGTTCAGGTCGGCGACCCCTACGAAGAGAAGCGTCTCATCGAGGCTTGCCTCGAGCTGCTCGACAACCAGTTGGTCGTTGGTATTCAGGACCTCGGTGGTGCCGGCATCGTCTGCGCACTGTCGGAGACGGCCGCCAAGGGCGGCGTCGGTCTCAACGTTGACTACACCGCCATTCCGCTGCGCGAAGAGGGCATGCAGCCCTGGGAGATCATGACCTCCGAGAGCCAGGAGCGCATGCTGGCCATCATCACGCCCGAGAACTGGGACGCCGTGGCGGCCCTGTGCGCCAAGTGGGAAGTTCGCGCGACGGTCGTGGGCCACGTGGTCGAGCCCGACGAGCTCGCTGACGGCACCACGGTCGGCATGCTGCGCGTGCGCAAGGGCTTTGACGGTGACATCGTCGCCGAGGTGCCGGCCAAGTCACTGGCCGACGAAGCGCCGCTCTACCACCGCCCCCTGGCCCGTCCGGCCAACCTGGACGCCATCAACGCTGAGGATCCCAGCGCGGACGTGGCCGAAGGCCCGCTCGCCGAAGAGCTGCTCGACCTGTTGCTCGACCCGGCATGGGTCTATCGCCAGTACGACAGCCAGCTGTTCTTGAACACGGTCGTGGGACCAGGTCGTGACGCGGCCCTGCTGCGTCTGGCCGGCCCTGGTCTACCGTCGTCGTCACGCGGCATCGCCGTCACCACCGACTCCAACCCACGGTGGTGCGCACTCAATCCCCGCGTCGGGACCGCGCTGACGGTCGCCGAGGCGGCAGCCAACCTGGCCTGCGTCGGTGCGACGGCCAAGGCCCTCGTGAACTGCCTGAACTTTGGTAACCCGACCCACCCCGAAGTCATGTGGCAGTTGTCGGAGTCGGTGGACGGCATGGCCGAGGCCTGCCTCGCTCTGGGCATTCCCGTCGTCGGTGGCAACGTCTCGCTCTACAACGAGAGCGGTGGCAACGACATCGACCCCACGCCCGTCGTGGGACTGCTCGGCGTCGTGGACTCTCTCATCGCACCACCTCCCGGCTGGAACTGGAACGAGGGTGACGCCGTGGTCTTGGTGGGCAGCCGCATGGCGGCCGGCGACGAGCCCTTCCCCTTGGCCGGATCACGCTGGGCGACGAAGCGTGGCCGTCGCGGCGGTCAGGTCGCCGACTTTGACCCGGCCCGTTTGGCCCCGACCATTGCCTTCGTGGCCAACGAAATTGCCGCCATCTGTGGTGGCGCTACGAGCGACATCACGGCCGTGCACGACGTCAGTGGCGGTGGACTGGCCAGCGCCATCGCGGAGATGGTGGCCGTTAGTGGTCGCGGTGTCGTGATTGACGCCCTGGCGGGACGTGGTGAGTTCTTCGCCGAGTTCCCTGGTCGTTTCGTCGTCGGTACCTCGGACGCCGCCGCGTTGTTGGCGCGCTGTGCTGCGGCTGGCGTAGCGGCCGAAGTCATCGGTGCGGTGGCCGGTGCACACCTGGTCATCGGTAGCGACGTGGTTATCGATGTTGCTGACGTGGCGGCCCGCCGTCGCGGCGCCCTCGAAGACCAGCTCAGCGCGAACTAGCGCTGCGCAGTTCCTCGGCGATGTCGTCGGGAACGTGCAAATCGCCCGAAAACCCAACGCCGAGTTTCACACTGGGCTTGAAGCTGCCGTGAAAGTCTGATCCACCGGTGGGAATCATGCCGGCGTCGCGGGTCAGTTTCACCATGTGCGCCCGTGTGGCCGCGCTCGATGAGCCGTAGTAGGCCTCGATGCCGGCGAAGCCACGCTCCTTGAGCGAGCGAATGATGCCGGGCATGTGACGCTCCACGTTGTCGGCGCTGTAGCCGTCGAGATAGTTGAGGAGTGGGTGGGCTACCGAAAAAACGGTGCCGGAGCCCTTCGCCGCCTCTACGGCCATCTCGATGGTGAGCTCGGTCTTGGGCAAGTAGGCCTTGCCCCGTGACCCCAGCCAGTCGACGAAGACCTGGTTGAAGGCCGCTTCGGTGCGCTCGCCCATGATCTCGGGGTGGAGGGCAAACATGGCCTCGGCGATGTGGGGCCGACCAATCCCGTCGGGGTTGGCGACCTGGCCGATGAGGTACTCCATGGTCAGCTTTTCGAAGCCGTAGCCCTGGAGGATGTCGACCAGGTGGCGATTTCGAGCGATGCGGTCGTCACGAAGATGCTGCAAAAACATCTGGATCGGGCTGGTGGGGTCGAGGGGCAGGAAGTAGGCGAGGACGTGCACGCCCCGGCCCTTGGTGGCCCCGTTGGGCTTCCATTCGTTGTCCACCAAGGAGATTTCGGCCCCCACAATCAGGTCGATGCCCACGGCGTCGCAGGCGGCCTGCATGTCGTCGTGGCTCGCGGTGGTGTCGTGATCGGTCAGGGCAATGGTGGAAAGCCCGATGGCCGCTGCTGCTTCGGCCAACTCCGCCGGTGAGAAGGAGCCGTCGGAGTAGTTGGAGTGGGTATGGAGATCGATCACCCCTAAAGGGTAGCGAGGGGCAGTGACGGCACTCGCCGTGTCGTAGAATTGGATGGTGCCACTCCCTCACGACTCATCATCCGATGGCAAGTTGAAGGAGGCGTGTGGTGTCGTAGGCATCGTCGCCCCGACAATCCCCGTCGCGCCCCTGTGTTACGACGCCCTCTACGCGCTGCAGCACCGTGGCCAAGAGTCAGCGGGTATGGCCACCTACGACGACGAACAGATCACGGTCGTCAAGGACAACGGTCTCGTCAGTGCCGTCTTCACTGACGCCACGCTGCGCGCACTGAACGGTCATCACGTCATCGGCCACACGCGCTACTCCACGTCCGGCTCGGCGAACTGGACCGCGGCGCAGCCCGTCTTTCGCTCCGCCAACGGCACCGTCTTCGCTCTCGCGCACAACGGCAACCTGACGAATACCGCCGAGCTCTCGGCCGCCGCCGATATTCAGTTCACCACCATGCTCTCGGACTCCGACCTGGTGGCCGAATTGATGGCCCGTCGCGTCGAAGAAGGCGCGAGCGTCACCGACGCCTTGCGGACCGTGCTGTCGGACTCACACGGCGCCTTCGCCATGGTGATTTTGGAAGCCGGTGCAATTCACGCAGTGCGTGACCCGCACGGGTTCCGCCCGCTTTGCCTGGGCTACCTGGGTGACCTCGATGCGCCTGAGGGCTGGATTGTTGCGTCCGAGTCACCGGCGCTTGACGTCGTCGGCGCTACGTTCCTGCGCGAAATCAACCCCGGTGAAATGATTACCCTGACGGCCGAGGGCTACACCAGCACGCAACTGCTCGCCCCCGCCGACGGACCAACGAAGCTGTGCATCTTCGAGTTCGTGTACTTCGCTCGTCCCGACACCTACCTGATGGGACACCAGGTGCACACCGCGCGTCGCCACATGGGCGAACTCCTCGCCCAGGAGTCACCGGTCGAGGCCGACCTCGTGATGGGCGTGCCCGACTCGGGTATCCCCGCCGCCGAGGGCTACGCCAAGGCCTCGGGGATTCCCTTTGGCTACGGCCTGGTGAAGAACCGGTACATCGGTCGCACCTTCATCTCGCCCGATCAGAACAAGCGCGCCGCCTCGGTACGCCGCAAACTCAACCCCCTGCGCGAGAACATCGAGGGCCAGCGCCTCATTGTGGTGGACGACTCCATCGTTCGTGGCACCACGACCCAGGCCCTGGTGCGCATGTTGCGCGAGGCCGGCGCGGCTGAGGTGCACCTGCGCATCTCGTCGCCGCCCTTCCAGTGGCCCTGCTTCTTTGGTATCGACACCCCGAACCGGGACGACTTGTTGGCCGCCCAGCACACGCTGGCGGAGATGAATGCGTTCATTGGTTCCGACAGTCTCGAGTTCCTGTCGCTCGACAACTTGCGCACGGCCATCGGCCTGACCGACGAGTGCTGCGACGCCTGCCTCACCGGCAACTACCCGGCGCCGGTACCCGTGGCGATTAGTGCGGGAGCACGCTGGTGAGCCGCCTGCTCGACATTGGCGCCGGTGGCGCCACCTACGCCGACGCCGGCGTCTCGATTGAGGCCGGTGACGAGGCCGTTGAGCGCATCAAGGCCCACGTGGCCTCGACGAATCGTCCCGAAGTGCTCGGGGGCATTGGTGGCTTCGGTGGCCTCTTCGCCCTGCAGACCAAGAACTACACCAATCCCGTGCTCGTGGCCTCGGCCGACGGCGTGGGCACCAAGCTGGAAGTGGCTCGCTTGGCGAACCGCTACGACACCGTCGGTATCGACTTGGTCGCCATGCTGGTCGACGACCTCGCCTGCCTCGGCGCGGAGCCACTCTTCATGCTCGACTACGTGGCCGTGGGTCACCTTGATCCATCGCGACTCGAAGAGTTGGTCGCCGGTATCGCGACGGGATGTCGCCTCGCCAACACGGCGTTGCTGGGTGGTGAAACTGCCGAGCACGGTGGCGTGATGAAGCCCGACGATCTCGACGTCGCCGGTTTTGTTGTCGGCGTGGTGGAGCAAGGTCGTGAGCTCGGTCCAGATCGCGTGCAAGAGGGCGATGTCCTCATTGGCTTCGCCTCACCGGGACTGCGTTCTAATGGCTATACCTTGGCGCGGGCCGTGTTGGCCCCGACCGAGGCCACGCTGGCGGAGCCGGCGTGGGAGGGTGCCACGGTGACCCTGGCTGATGAGTTGCTGCGCCCCTGCGTCATCTACACCCCCGCTGTTAATGCACTCGTGAAGACGTTCGGCCCCGACATTCACGCCGCCGCGCACATCACCGGTGGCGGCATTGTCGGCAACGTGGTGCGTGTGTTGCCCGACCACCTCGACGCCCATATCGCCATGGACTCATTCGAGACCCCCGAGATCTTCTTTGAGATTCAGCGTCGCGGCCAGGTCAGCGCCGACGAGATGGTTCGTGTTTTCAACTGTGGTTTGGGTATGGTCCTTGCCGTGGCGCCCGGCGTGGTGGAGGCCGCTCTGGTGGCCGCCAGTGACGCGGGGATCACCGCGACGGTGGTTGGCCAGGTGCAGGCCGGTGCAGGAAAGGTGGTGCTGTCATGAGTGACGCCCGTGAACGTGTGCGGCAACACTTGCTGGACTTCTCCGTGCGGCGTGGCGACTTCACCTTGAAGTCCGGTCGCAAGTCCACGTGGTTTATCGACTCCAAGCAGACCATCTGCGCGCCGGAGTCCATGCTCGACGTTGCCGAGTTGGTACTCGAGCGCATGCCGACCGAGGTCACCGCGATTGGTGGACTCACCATGGGTGCCGACGGCGTGACGTTCATCACCGCCGGCGTTGCCGCCACGCACGGCCGTGTGCTGCGCGCCTTCTCGGTGCGCAAGGAAGTGAAGGACCACGGCGCCGGTGGACGCATCGCCGGATCACTCGTGCCGGGCGACAAGGTCATCATCACCGAAGACACCGTCACGCGCGGCACGAGTCTGCTCGAGGCCGCCAAGGTGGTGCGCGACTTTGGTGCCGAAGTTGTCCTGCTGCTCGCCGTCGTTGACCGCGGTGGGACCGCGGCCGCGATGGCGGCCGGAGAAGGTTGGACGTTCGACGCTCTCTTCAGCGCACCCGACCTCGGCTTCCCCTACGAGGGCGCCTAGGCACGAGAAAGCACAAATCCCCGCAGCGCGAGCGCTACGGGGATTTGTTTGAGTGGTCGAGACCGGCGTCGATCCGGTGACCCCACGCTTTTCAGGCGTGTGCTCTACCAACTGAGCTACTCGACCATCTCGTTCCCCCTTTCGGGGTTCCGAGCGGACCTGACGGGATTTGAACCCGCGACCTCCGCCTTGACAGGGCGGCGTGCACTCCGAGCTGCACCACAGGTCCTCGGTGTTCCCAAAGCCGAGACTTTGAGACGCGAATTACTAGTCTAGCCACTCGGCGTGGCTGGGTCGAAATCGACCGCTCGCGCCTTAGAGGCCGCCCGCTCCAAGGCTCTTGAGCAGCGCCGGGGTAATCACGGTGGCGTTGGCCGGTGCGGTCACGGCTATGTCGTTGTGCGAGATGGTGGCGGTGAGCGAGACGCTCATGTCGGAGCCACCGTTGGGGGCGGTGATCCCGATAGTCCCCGACGTCGCGACGCTGCCATCAAGGCCCAGAGCGACGTGGTAGGTGCCGGGGGTGTGGCCCACGGTGGTGGCCTTTTGGTGCTCGAGCGCCGCAATCGCTGGCGCGAGGCCGGCCGCGAGTGAGTCGAGGGTGCCGGTCTGTTCAAAACCGTTCGACGTGGCGGTGTAGGGGTTGGATTCGATGACCTTGACCACGGCATCGAGCAACTTGGTTTCGATGTCCGACTGGCCAGCACTGTCGGCCGTGGACTTCTGGCTGGCCGAGAGGTAGGAGAGCACCAGTGAACTGGGCACCTCGAACCAACGGTTGCCGAAGGTCAACTGCGCGGCGGGGAGCTGGCTCGAGAGTGAGGAGCCAATCTGCGGGAAGGCCGACAACGCGGTGAAGTCGATTTTCACGTAGATCGTGTTGTTGATTTCAATCAGGTGCACCAGTGGGGTGCCGCTGACGTTCACGGTGATGTCGGAGTTGACCTTGCCCGCGGCGTCGGCGATCGCATCACCATTGGCACTCTGCTCGTGGACGTCGTAGGAGAGCTTGGCGAGAATTGACTGGTAGGTCGCCACCGACGAGGCACCGGCACCCGTCGCGCTGACTGATGCGGTGAGGTGCATCTGCACCGTGGACTGGGCCCCCACGGAATCGAGGGCTGAGCGCAACGTCTGCTTGACGCTGGCGCCACAGGCGGAAAGCGCGAGTGACGCAACGACGAGCAACGATACTGCTGACGTGATGCGAGCCTTCATAAGTGCCTCAATTCGTAGTGGCCTAGGCCTCAACTTACTATGACGCCGTTCAGCGAGACGCCGTGAGGCGCTCGATGACGTCGTCAACGACGGCGCTGGTGGAGTACTCGCCACCGAGGTCAAACGTGCGAATGCCGGCGGCGGCACCTTCCAAGGTGGCGGCGCGCAAACGCTGACCGGCGATGCGGTAGGCGGGGTCCTCGTATCGGAGGGCGGCCTGGTCGAGCAGGGCGGCCTGCGCCAGCAACATGGCCATCGGGTTGGCGACGTTCTTGCCTTCGAGTGATGGTGCCGTGCCGTGTGGCGCTTCGGCCATGGCGACGCGAGGCTTCAAGTTTTCGTCGAGCGACAACAAAACCGACTCGGCGCCCGCGATGGAACCGAACATGGCGAGCACCATGTCGCTCAAGCAGTCACCGTCACGGTTCAGCGCCGGGATAACCAGGGTGCGGTCGTGCGGGTCGGTCAAGAGGCCTGCGTAGGCGGCGTCGATCAACGTGGGCTGGTACGGCACTGCGGGCCAGCGGCTCGCGGCGGCGTCCATTTCTTCCTTCAGCATGCCTTCGTAGGTGGGCGAGACGGTCCACTTGGGGCCGCCGTAGACGACACCTTCGTCGTGGGCCGCCACCTGGAAGGCGTACTCGGCGACGAAGCGGCAGATGGAGCGCTCGATGCGCTCGGTGCGCCACGCGACTTCGGTGAAGGAGCCCTCGTCGCCTTCGCGTCCCTCTTGGGCGCCGTAGGCGTCACCGACGGCCATGCGAATCACCACGATGGGGCGGTTGATGGCGACCACGGGGGCGACACCAGGAATGCGACGGCCGGTGCGCACGATGACTGATCCGTCGATGCCTTCGCGAAGGAGTCGGTTCGGTGAGCCGACCGAGCCGCGCTCGGGTGGGGTGATGGTGGCGGCCTTCAGACCCAGGCCGGCCTCACGCATGGCGGCGGCGGCCTCGCGGACAACGTCGTTGTTCGTCGCGATACGGTTCGTGAGCGAGAGGTCGTAGTGGACGAGCTCGAGGTCGACGCCGAGCAACTCGGGGCGCATGACGCGCAAGGACTGGACGAGCAGTTCTTGGCCCGTCTGGTCTCCTTCACACACAACAATCTTGGCGGTACCGGACATGGTTCTCCTTAAGGTCTCCTCTAAGTATCCACGCTGCACCCCTGATGCGAAAGAGGCGCGGCGTGATGAGCCCTATCTATCCCCGATGTAGGTTTGTGAGCATGTCCTTCACCACCGTTTTTCGCTCGCTGGGCGCCCTCATCGTGACGATTGTGGCCGCCGCGCTGGCGGCGCACCTGCGCCACTTTGGCGCCCCGGCCACCAGTGTGGGCCGGTGGGTATCTCTGGTGGCCTTCATTGTGGCGGGAAGTGGCGCGGTCCGCTGGAGCGCGCAGGCTGTCGGGCAGGCCGTCACGCGTCGCACCATACTGGCGGCCGGCGCGATTGTTCGCTTCGTATTAACTGGCGTGGGCTACGTCGTCTTGCTCATTAGTTCACTGGCGCTGGCCGGTGTCTCCTGGCAGCGCTTGTTGATCGGCGCGGGGGTGGTGTCGGTTGTGCTCGGTATCGCTGCCCAGCAGAGTTTGGCCAACATATTCGCCTCCCTCGTTTTGCTCTTGGGCCGGGCCTTCAACGTGGGCGACAGCATCATTATTCGTTCGGGCACCCTGGGCACCCTCCAGTGCACCGTTCGAGCCATTGGTCTGACCTACGTGACCGTGGAAACTGAGACGGGCCTGGTGAAGATTCCCAACGCAGTTTTGTCCGCCAGCGCCATTGGAAAGATTGCTGGACTCTAGGGAACGCCACGTGCGCGGTTCACGAAGCCGTCACCGTTATGTGGCAGTTGCGTAAGGTACCGAACTATCATTCACTCGACGCCAAAGTCGTCGCACACCAATGAGGAGATTCCCATGAACCGCATTTCATTTACCCGAATTGCTGGAGCCGCGCTCGCAGCTTCCACCATGGTGCTGGCGACGTCGCTGTCGTCAAGCGCCGCTGCGCCAAAGGCCAGCCTGAACGCTACGGACGCCGCTCTGGTGCCATCGGCTCTGAAGAACGTGACCTGGCAGATCGCCACTGACGCGACCTACGCCCCCGACGAGTCGATGAACGGCAACACCATGGTCGGCTTCGACGTCGACCTCATCAAGGCTGTCGCCACGACGCTGGGCGTCAAGGTCAACGAGAACAACGTCACCTTCGACAACATCATCGTCGGTATTACCGACGGCAAGTACAACGTTGGTAACTCGTCGTTCACCGACAACAAGACGCGCGAGAAGCAGGTCAACTTCGTTGACTACTTCAAGGCCGGCGAAGGCGTGTACGTCAAGGCCAACTCGACCTACAAGTTCACCGGCCTGCAGTCATTCTGTGGCCAGACCATCGCCGTCGAGACCGGCACCGTGGAGCAGACCGACGCCCAGGCCGTCACGTGCACCGGTGGCAAGAAAGTCACCGTGAGCTCGTACCCCACGCAGACCGAGGCCAACGCCGCCGTCTCCTCGGGCCACGCCGTTGCTGGTTTCGCTGACTCGCAGATCGCTGGTTACATCGTGACCTCGACCAACGGTGTCTTCAAGCTCGCCGGTAGCCCCGTGAACGTTGCCCCGTACGGCATCGCTACGCCAAAGACGACCCAGGGTCTGGCTCTGGCCAAGGCCATTCAGGCCGCCATCAAGACCTTGATCGCCAACGGCGTGTACCGGAGCATCATGAGTAGTTACGGTGCCACCAGCGGTGACATCACGGCCGCCCAGGTTGTCCTCAACGGCGCCACGGCGTAGTTTCGGCTGATCGCGTGCCGCCCGACGACGAGCCGGTGGTAGTCCCACTGCGCCACCCGTGGCGTTGGGTCTCGTCGTTCGTCGCCATGGTCCTCGTGGCCATGCTGGTGCACACCCTGTTCTCGAAGATTCCTTCGGGAGCGTCGGTGTGCCACCAGCATGGCGCAACGAAGGTCTGTGGTCCCGCCTTCCAGTGGCGCTTTGGCTGGAACGTGGTGTTCCAGTATGTGACGGACAAGTTCGTCATCCAGGGTGTCGAACTCACCTTGTTCGTGACCGTCACGTCAATGATCATCGGCTTCGTGCTGGGCATGGTGCTCGCCATCATGCGCATGTCGACCAACCGGTTGATGACCGGCATTGCCTGGCTCTACACCTGGTTCTTCCGCGGCACGCCGGTGTACGTGCAGTTGCTGTTCTGGTTCAACATCTCGATTCTGTATCAGTCGTTTACCCTCGGCGTGCCCTTCATGAACTCCTGGCACGTCGCGACGATTTCATCGAACTTGATTTTCACGGTGATTCGCGCCGCCATCATCGGCTTTGGCCTGAATGAGGCCGCCTACTTCTCCGAAATCGCCCGCAGTGGTCTGTTGTCGGTCGACGAAGGTCAGCTCGAGGCGGCCAAGGCCATTGGCATGACGCGCCTGCAGTCCCTGCGCTACATCATCGTGCCCCAGGCCATGCGCGTCATCATCCCGCCCTCGGGCAACGAAGTCATCTCCATGTTGAAGACAACGTCGATTGCCTCGGCCATTGGTCTGCCCGAGCTGCTCTATCAAACCGACAACATCTCGGCCCGCACCTATCAGATCATGCCGCTGCTGATTGTGGCCTCGCTGTGGTACTTGGCCGTGACGACGGTGCTCTCGATTGGGCAGTTCTACCTTGAGCGTCACTACGCCAAGGGTGCCCTGCGCACCGTGCCACCGACGCCACTGCAGCGCATGCGACGTGACCTGTCGCAGCTGACTCAGTACCGATGGAGTGCCCGATGACGACGCCCATGGTGCACGCCGTTGGCGTCCGCAAGTCCTACGGTGCCAACGAAGTTCTCAAGTCCGTTGACCTCACGGTCGGCCGGGGTGAGGTGACCTGTCTTATTGGTCCGTCGGGATCGGGCAAGTCCACGCTGCTGCGCTGCATGAACCAGTTAGAGAAGCACGACGCCGGTGAACTGCGCATCGACGGAGAGTTGGTGGGCTACTCGTTGCGCAACGGGAAACTCTACGAGCGCTCCGAGCGCGAACTCTGTGACGACCGCGCCGCCATCGGCATGGTCTTTCAGCGCTTCAACCTCTTCCCGCACTTCACGGCGGTAGAGAACATCACGATTGGTCAGGTCAAGGTCAAGGGTCGTAGTCAGGCCGACGCCACAACGCGGGCCCACGAACTGCTCGAGCGCGTCGGTCTCGGCGCCAAGGCCAATCACTACCCCAGTCAGCTCAGTGGCGGGCAGCAACAGCGCGTCGCAATCGCCCGCGCGTTGGCCATGGAGCCCAAGCTCATGCTCTTTGACGAGCCCACCTCGGCCCTCGACCCCGAACTGGTGGGTGAGGTGCTCGACGTGATGAAGGACCTGGCCACCAGTGGCATGACCATGGTGGTGGTGACCCACGAGATGGGCTTTGCCCGCGAGGTGGCCGACTCGGTCTACTTCCTCGACGCTGGTGTCATCGAAGAGTCAGGGAACCCGCGCGAGATTTTGGTCAATCCAAAGTCCGAGCGCCTGCAGGGCTTCTTGTCGAAGGTGCTCTAGTTCGTTTGTTTTGACTTCGAGCGTGGCGCGCTGGCGTGCGACGGTCCACAGGTCGGCGCGGTACCCGCGGCACACGTCGCGCACAGCAAGGTGAGGGCGCGACAGGCCAAGTTCTCGCAGTTGACGTACGTGCTGGTTGGTGCACCGCACCCCTCGCACTCGCCCAACACGGTGATGTCTTCGCCGAACTCCTGGTTCATGCGTTCATCAAAGATGTAGAGCGAGCCCTGCCAGAGGCCCTTGTTGCCGTAGGCCTCGCCGTAGCGGACGATGCCACCTTCGAGTTGGTAGACCTCGGAGAATCCCCGCTGCTTCATGAGGGCGCTGAGCACTTCGCAGCGCACCCCGCCGGTGCAGTACGTCACGACGGGCCGACCCTTGAGATCGTCGTACTTACCCGAGTCGAGTTCGGCGACGAAGTCGCGGGTGGTTTCGACGTCAGGGACGATGGCGTCCTTGAAGCGGCCGATGGCGGCCTCGAAGGCGTTGCGGCCGTCGAAGAACACGACGTCGTCACCCTTGGCCTCGACGAGCTCGTGCAGTTGCGCGGGGGTGAGGCGCTCGCCGCCACCCACCACGCCGTTCTCGTCGACCCGCAGGTCATCAGGGGCACCGAAGGAGACGATCTCGTCACGGACACGCACGCGCAGTCGCGGGAAGTCCTCGCCGGTGCCGTCGGACCACTTCACGTCGAGGTTGCGAAAGCCGGGGTAGGACTTGGTGGCGCGCACGTAGCGCTTCACGTCCTTCATGGCGCCGCCCACGGTGCCGTTAATGCCGTGGGTCGAAAGAAGGATGCGGCCCTTTAAGTTGAGCGACTCGCACAGCGTGTGTTGCCACAGGCGAATCGCCTCAGGATCGGCCAGTGGCGTGAAGCCGTAATACAGAATGACCTTGGGTTCCAGCACGCCCCAATGTTAGTGAGGGCGCATCAACGCCCGCAGGGCGACCACTGGCGTCAGGCGACGGTGAGGGGGAGTTCGCGGGCGATGAGCGCCAGCACGTGATCGACGTCGAGCGTGGTCGCGAGGGGATTCATGAAGGTGCACTTGAGAGCCGGGCGACCCTTGATAACGGTGCGGCCCAGAATGGCTTCACCGCGCACCAAGAGGCGCTGCTGCACCGCACGCAATGCGTCTTCGTCGTAGTCGGGGGCATCGAACACACAGGTGACGCCGTGAATCGGTGCGACGAGAGAGAAGACGGGATGTGCCGTGACGGCCTCGCCGCAGTAGGTCGCGAGGTCGACGAGGTGATCGAGCATGGCGCCAAAGTCATTACGGCCGATGGTGCGCAGTGAGGCCACCACCTTGGCGGCATCGAAGCGTCGAGAGGTGTCCAGTGAGCGACCCACCAGGTTGACCATGCCGTCGAGTTCATCACCCCGGTCGAGGTAGTTGGACTTCACGCGCAGCAGATTGAAGCGCTCGCCATCGCCGACCACGAGCGCACTGGCGTTGAAGGGCTGCCACCAGAGCTTGTGGAAGTCGATGGTGACGGAGTCGGCCTGTTCGATGCCCCGGAGGCGGTGTCGATGGGTCGGTGACATGACGAAGGCGCCGGCGACGGCACCGTCAACGTGAAACCACGCATCCACGGCACGCGCCCGTTGGGCGATGGCCGCGAGGTCATCAATGGCGCCCAGGTCCGTGGTGCCCGCGGTGCCGACGATGGCGATGATGATTCGTCCAGCCTCGGTGGCGTGACGAATCGTTTCGTCCAGTTGGTCGATGTCCATGACGCCGGCCGGTGTTGTTGGCACCGTGAGGACGCAGTCACGGCCTAAGCCGAGCTGGGCCGCGGCCCGCTGAATGGAGAAGTGGGCCTGGTCGGAGCAGAGGATGGCCCAGTGCTGCGCCTGAGGTGGAAGCCCCGTCTTCAGCACATCAACGTCGAGCTTGGCGGCCGCGAAGGAGCGGGCCAACGTGACGCCGAGGACGTTCGACGCGGTGCCTCCCGAGGTCATCACACCGGTGGCCGAGTCGGGAAGTCCGATCTGCGCCCCGAGCCAGGACATGAGGTGCAGTTCGAGGGCGGTAGCCATTGGGGCCTGGTCCCAGGAGTCCATGGACTGATTGGTCGTGGCAATTGCCATCTCAGTCACGACGGCCGACACCGTGGTCGGTGGGTGCAGGTGGGCGATAGTCAAGGGGTTCGTCGGCACCACCCCGTTGGCCCACACTGTTGCGCCGAGTTCGGACAGGACCTGCGCCAAGGCAGTGCCCTTCGGCGGGCAGATGTCGATGGTGGCCGCCAGGTCGTGCAGGGCGATCGGTGCGACGTCGGAACGTGGCGCATCGAGATGCTGTTCCAATGAGGCAATCGCCGCGACGGCAGCGTGCGTCAGTCGAGCGCGACCGTCGTCGTCGGTGGTGGCGAAGTAGTCAGCCCAGGTCACTGGGCGCTGCACACTTCGTCAACGGCGTCGTAGAGGCGCGTGAGTCCGTCGGTGAGCGTGGCGTCATCCATGATCAAGGTGGGCAGCAGCTTCACGATGGTGTCACCGCGACCGCAGACCTCGACGATGAGGTTGCGACGGAAGGCGGCCTGGGAGATCTTCTCCGACAGGTCAGTGTCGAAGGTGTTCAAGCCGGCCAACATGCCACTGGACTGGACCTTGAAAGAAGTGGGGCCGAAGTTTTCGACCATCATCGTCAAGGCCTCGCGAACGATGGCACCCTGACGCTCGGTGTTCTTTTGGAACGCGTCGTCACGCCAGTAGGTCGAGAGCATGGCGGCCGATGTCGCGAAGGCGAGGTTGTTGCCGCGGAAGGTGCCCGAGAACTCACCGGGGCGCCAGGTGTCGAGCGACGAGCGCACCAGCAACAGCGCCATGGGCAGCCCCAGTCCAGAGATCGACTTCGACACCGTCACGATGTCGGGGTCGAGCGCGGAACCTTCGAAGGAGAAGAAGGGGCCAGTGCGGCCCACACCGGCTTGAATCTCATCGGCAATCACGAGAACGTCGTGGCGCGAAGCGATCTCACGAACGGCGGCGAGGTAGGCCGGGTCGAAGGGGCGGCAGCCACCTTCACCCTGGGTGGGCTCAATCAAAATGGCGCCGATGCCCTGGCCATTGACGGTGCTCTGCACGGCCGTTTCGAGCAGCTCGAGGTCGTTGTCGCTGCAGTGCTCAACGAAGGGCAGGGCGATGAAGTCACCAACGTGGGCCACGACTTCGCGAGGCGCCATGGACTCCGACACCGACGCGGCGCGCAAGCTCATGCCGTGGTAGCCACCCGCGTAGCCAATGACGCCGCGGCGACCGGTCAGGCGGTGGGCGAGTTGCAGGGCGGCCTCAACGGCCGTGGCACCGGTCGGTCCCACCGTCTGGACCACCATGTCCAACTGTCGCGGGGCGAGGAGGACTTCCTGGACCGTTTCGAGGAAGGTGCGCTTCTCGGCGGTGAAGGTGTCGAGGCTGTGCAGCAACTTGTTCGAGCGCAGGTGCTCGATGGCGATATCCACGAAGACGGGGTTGTTGTGCCCATAGGACAGTGCCCCGGCGCCGGCGAAGAAGTCCAGGTACTGCGTTCCCGCTTCATCAGTGATGAAGGCTCCTTGCGAGTGGCTAAAGACGGCGGGCCAGCGGCGGCAGTAGTAGCGCACGTTGGATTCGAGTTCGTCGAACGTATTCAAGACGGGGTCCTCTCTATGGGGAGCGTCGGTTGCGTGCGTGCGCTCAAGGGGTGGGTTGTGGGGTTATCAGCCTGTGGTCGATGGGTTGGACAAAAACTACGTTCTCTGTTTTGCCGGAGTGTGACGCAGGGGTTACCGCTCCGAAAAAGATAGAAGGAAAAGTATTACATGGACGGGGGTCCCTGTAAAGAGTTACTTAGGAGAAATGTGTCCCCACGGCGCAGCGAAGTTTGCGAGGTTCTTCTTCCAGATCACGC
>Ga0207958_1000025_pt1 | contig 51850 bp, 73 predicted proteins | sample CryBogCBH27Jul07_FD_184606 | JGI IMG/M metagenome (GOLD analysis project Ga0207958, IMG submission 184606) | Freshwater microbial communities from Crystal Bog, Wisconsin, USA - CBH27Jul07 (SPAdes) (version 2) | ecosystem: Environmental > Aquatic > Freshwater > Lake | place: Crystal Bog... | reverse complement strand
GATGACAACCCGCTTAGCGATATTGAAAGCAAGACTTTTGCTGGCATGGAGGACGGCTACTTTATCGCCTCCGAAGCCGCCCGCCGCGCCCTTGGAGGTGAGCCGTGAGCCTTTGTTATCTGGACCGATCATTCTGCGACAGCAACTGTGTGAACGACATGTGCGTCCGCAACCTTACACCGGAACACCAGGAGCAGGCGCGCAAGCTTGATCTCCTGATCTCGTTCATGGATTTCCGCACTGGCTGCAATCAATACCAATCTCCGTGGCAGGAAGATGATGAGAGCGAATGAGGTTAATGACCTGTTCAGCTGGGCGGCATCGCGTCCCCAGTTTGATGGCAAGACTTATGATCCAGACTTTGACGAATCCAGACTGACGGGCCAGCTGGGCCGGGTCTATGCCTGCATGAAGGACGGCAGATGGCGCACGCTTGGAGAGGTCGAGGACGTTACTGGAGATCCCCAGGCCTCGATCAGCGCGAGGCTGAGAGACTTCCGAAAGCCTCACTGCGGATCCCACACCATCCATCGACGGCGCAGAGGAGACGAAGAGCGCGGATTGTGGGAGTATCGGCTGGAACGCGCAGCAAAGGGCCCCCAAACATGACCGCATTGTTCTCGTTTCTGGCAGGCCTCTTCGGAGGCTTCGGCATCTTCCTGGCGATCAGTGTGATCTCTGCGATCATGAGCCGACCCCGGTTCCGTCGCTGAGCCCTCCAGATGGCCCGTGAGCCCCTCGAGGCCACTAAGCGCAACACCATGACCCCAGCACGCAGAAGGGCCGTCCTAACGCGCGCTGGGCTTTGCTGTGAGCACCCAGGCTGCGTCATGGCGCAGGCCTTGGAGATAGATCACATCATCCCCCTCGAACTGGGAGGAGCAGATGATGACACCAACCTTCAGGCCTTGTGCCATACGCATCACAAGCTCAAGACCAAGCACGACATCAAGCGCATCGCCAAAGCGCGGCGCCTGCGCAAAAAAGAAAACCCCTCAGACCAAACCCCGCGCAAGCGCCAGATTCAGTCCAAGGGGTTCGACAAGACCAGAACCCGGTCCTTCAGTGGTAAGGTGGTCCCCCGGAAAGCTCGATCATCTCGTCCAGATACTCCACCAGATCCGCCATCAGATTAACCCGTTCCATCACCTCGACTGATTCCGCCACACGATCGACGAACAGCTGCTCGAGCTCTCGTTTAACCCCAATCGAGACCTGATGCGGTGTGTCGTTTTGCTTGTCGTCAGACCAGTACTTGATCCGGCTTTCCTGCACGTTCAGCGCCTGGGCAGCTGCTGCGTAATAGCGCGGTCCCCAGATAGCCGTGCAAATGGCCCTGAAGTACGCAGCAGGCAACTTCTCATCAGTATTGAGGGTCATCACTATCCCCCGCCAATGCCAGGGCTTCCTCGGCCTCGTCCCGGATCACATTCCACAGATTGTCCATGATCGTCTGGAACGCGGGATCCTTCCGATCCACACCCGTTAACAGATCAACGCGGACCATCTTCCCTTCCTTGTTCCGCTCAGAAAGGAATAGGCCGGTGATCTGCCCATCCTCGGCAAACGCGCCACCGCCTGGGCAATCCCACTGATCCTTCTGCGGGGGGAACCACATCCCCTCTACCTCGATCTCGAATTCCGGAAACACGCTTGCATACACGTTGTGGCTCATATCGACCCCACCAGTATGAGAGAGACCAGCACCATGGCCACAAAGCTCATCACAGCGAGCGCGCTCATGATCATGTGCATCCAGTCCACCTTCCGTTCAGGCCGGATGTTATGGCTGGGACGTTCAGGCCATTCGCAATAGGGCCCATCAGACTTCAGTCGCATCGTCTTCTTCCTCATGGTTCATTCGATCCTTGATCGGGGGGAGGTTCTGCAGGGTGATCAGCTGGTGGCTCACGCGCGCCGGCGTCAACCAGCCCTTCACCTCGGGGACATCTGTCGCCTGATCGCGCGGTCCAGATATCATCATCGCATACAGACCTGACGTACCTCCAAACGAGTGAGGCGTACGCACGATCGAAGCGCGGTATCCATTATCGCAAACAACGCGGGCCATGATCCCCTGCCCTTCCTCATAAAGAGGATGCCTTTCCCACTTGAGATCCTCAAACAGGAACATGATCAGTCCCCCACACCAAATCCGCAGGGTTCACCGGCTCAGAACTCACAGGCTTCCACTCCACAGGCTTTTGCGCGAACTCAACACGCGGACCATCCTCGATCTCACCCGCGTGGATGCTGTACTGGATGTCGTCGGTCTCATTGAGCGCGAGCCGGTGGTAGTACAAATAGGACTGGAAGCCCTCACGCTTGTTGAAGTCCCGATCCGTTTCAGCACGCACCTGAACAGCGCGCTCCATAAGCGCCATGAAGGTCCTCGCATCCGCTGCTGACATAGCCAGCGCATGCCTGCCGATCTTGATGATTGATGTAGCCATATCTCTTCTCCCTGGCCCCTGTGGGCCGTTTCAGGCTGCAAATCAGCCCGTGCCGTGACCGTACCAAAGGCACGCCACAACGCAACGCCTAAACAAATTTCCCTAAAATTCTGTTTACGATCAATTGACCATATCAAGCCCAAATCCGCCCTCCTGCAGGCCTCGAGCGCGCCCCCGATCGCCCAGAACGCGGACCCGATCACCTCCTCCCCCACAAAGGAACAAACACCAACCATCTCCCACCAATCCAATACCAACACCCCAATGCCATCAAAGTACCGAGAGCAGGCGGATAGGGCCAAATAGCCCTGCAGGCACACATGAACACGCAAGGGCAGGTGGGGTAAGGTGTTGAGGCCTCGCCCCGCCCGCGCCCGAGGCCCGCTGGCCGGCCCCGGAAGGCCTCCAGGCCCTCGACCGTGGGCCCCCAGTTGCCTACCGCAGGGTGTACGCTGGACAGGCCAAGTGTCGCGAAATCCCGCGTTTATACCAACATGCGGTTGCAAATAGCGTGATGAGCGCACGAGGAATCTCTGACCAAAAAGCGCCCTTTAATGAATTCAAGGGCTTAGGTGGCAAGTGCGCCTAAGGTGCATTATCGGCAATCGGGTTCCCTAGGGTCAACCTGAGCCCCGTTTGGCCTGGGTGGCCGGCGTGCCGCGCCCCCAAGGCTTTGGCCCCGATCTCACGCAAACGTCGAGGGACCACATCCCGAACTCCCCAAAAAATTTTTGGGTTACTGCCGTGAGCATTGGTGTACGGTACGCTTCCATTTGTGTGGCCAGGAGGATGAGAGATGGCGTCGAAGCGGAACTATGAGCATTCGGATACGTCGGAGCCTACCGGCGTTCCGCTGGCACCTGTGGCGCCTGACGTTGGCATACAGTTGCCGTTGGTTGAGGATGTGCCGGTTGTGAATGAGCCGGCGGAAGAGGCGTTGCAGCAGGACTATGCGGTTGGTGAGGGTCCGTTGGATGACTTCCATGCGGACTGGGAGGCTGCTCGAGCGGTTCAGTTCAGGCGGTCGTACATTCATCAGGTGGCGGCGAGATCGCATCACTGCGTGCGGGGTCGTGAGGCTGTGTCGAGCCAGCATTTGTGCAGTGGGACGCAGTGCATGGCGTGGCGTTGGGTGGAGACTGATCTCGAGGGCTTTGAGGAGTATGGGTATTGTGGTCTGGCTGGGGATCCGCTGCAGTGACGGATGCGTACATCGAGGAGGAGATCCGGGTGGAGATCGATCGGCGCAATGCTGAGCGGGAACGCCGGGAGCGGTTGTTTTGGCAGTATGAGGCGGCGTTGGTGGCCATAGCGCAGGGTCATGAGAAGCCTGTGGAGCTGGCGATCAAGACGCTGATGGGGGGCTGAGTGGATTGCGCGCGGTGTCGGGAGCTTGAGGAACGGGTGGCGACCTTGGAGGATCAGCTGGGGATCGAGCGGGAGCGGGTGGAGAAGCGCATCCTGCTGGCGGCGTTTGGTTTAACGCAGACGGAGGTGTGGTATCTCCTGGCGCTGTGGCGGGCCAAGGGTCGTGTGGTTGATCCGTACTGGCTGCTGGATAACAGGCCGATCAGATCCCTGGACGAGGACAAGCAGTCCAATCCGCTGAATGTGGTTCGGGTGTACATGTTCAAGCTTCGGCGCAAGTTGGGGTCTGAGTGCTTTGAGAGCTTAAGGGACGAGGGCTATCGGTTGACGCCTGCGGGGTTGGCCAAGGTGCAGAAGGTGATTTCATTGGGAGGTGAGAATGAGCAAAATTGAGCATGACCTGAGGCACAAGGCGCTGTTGGCGGCTTTGATGGGCAATCACTCGAACCTGAATGCGGATGCGATCGTGGAACGCGCGAAGGCGTTTGAGCAGTATCTGCTCAATGGTGAGATTGATCCCAAGCCGTTGGACACTTCCATTGATGGGCAATTGACGCGGGCGTTTACTCAGCTGGGCGCGTCCGTGGACGACACATCTGGCTTGTGATATTATTTTGAGACTTGATGGAGGTATCTATGGCTACCAGTTCTGGACATCCCCGTGGGGGATACGCTCGCGGCCTCCGTCGTCGCAAGCGCACGAAATAGGGAGGTTTCATGATTGGATATAGTGTCAAGTCGCCCTCCCGTCGCATCAATCAAACCCGTATGCCCCGCAGGGGCAGGAAGTAAGGAGATACAATATGGCTGGTAAGGCTTCTTCGCCTGCTGGGCGTTCTGTTGGTCAACGCGGTGGCAAAGCTTCCACGTCTTCTCGTCATCGCCGTCGCGGCTGATTTTGTTGGCCCTTTGCCCCCAAGGGTTCTCTTTCAAACCTCATAGCCCTTGGAGGCAATCATGGCCACTGCGCCCGTTACTGGTAATCTGACGACCGCCTATACGACTGCCGCCACCGGCATCTCGTCCAGCTTTGCTCCTGCCGTTGCGCCGGGTGGTACGCCTGCTGTCACGTCCAACCCGATCCCGTTCAACATCAACATCGACACCTTCCGTGGTTCGTTCGTTGGCACCATCATTGTGCAGCGCTCTGTGGACAACGGCACCAGCTGGGGCGCGGTAATTTTCCCCGCAGCTACCGCGCAGAACTCCACCGCGTTCTCCGGCACGTCCTTTGGTCTTTCGGTGCAGCTGACCGAGACCCAGTCGGGCGCGCTCTACCGCGTGATCGTGTCGGCCTACACGTCGGGCACCTTGTACTACTTCTTCGGACAGTAGACACACACCCATTGGCCCAGGCTATTGGTCCGATCGAACCCCCAGGCTCACCCCTGGGGGTTTTTCTTTGTGGGGTGCGGATGTGCCAGCCCTTGTTTGATAAGGGAAAAAACAACGCAAAACCTTGTGCATAGGCTGCGTCTATCGATCTTGCGTTATCCATAGAACAAGACTAAGGGACTGTAACGGGTTTTTTTGATCGTTTTTCGAGGCGGTTTCGTGCCGGATTTGATCCTGAAATGCGGGCAGGCGGTCTTCCTAGATGACGAGGACTACGACTACGCGCTTGGGTTCAAGTGGTTCGTTTGGTTCAGGACCGATCGATCAATCCGCGTGGCCCGTGACGAGTACGCGGGGGGTAGGGTCTTTCGGGTCTTCTTGCACCGGGAGATCGCTGTCCGCATGTATCCACGCATTGCCTACCGCGCCCATCGCATGAAGGTCTGGGCCAAGAACGGGGACTACACAGATGTCAGACGAGAGAACCTGGAAGTCATTTTTCGGAAAAGCCACGGGGGCGGCAACGTCGGCAGAAAGCCCCTTGGTGCCGACCGCACCGGCACCAGGGTCATCAGATCCAAAGGAACCATCGATGAGCGAGATCTCCCCGCCAAGTCTCCCTGCTGGAACGCCGGCGTTGTCAACATCAAGCGTCGGGTCAATGGCACCGCTCGACATTCCACCAGGGTCTTCCTTGGAAGAGTTGTTGTTAAATCGGATGGACATCGCGGTTCTACATTTCGCGGACATCATGCAGGACCACGGCACCCTGAAAGTGGGGATTGGCGAGACCCAGCGGGAAGTGATGAAGTACTCCTTCAACGAGAAGATGAAGGCAGCTGAGTTTGTCCGCGATTGGGTGCAAAGGCGTCGGAAGATTGCCCCAGCCCAAGAGCAGGACGATGCCCCTTCCATCACTGAACTGCGCAAGGCCATTCGCGAGGAAACGCTGAAGACCCTCGAGGCCGAACGCGTGTTGCGCGCGCCTCCCAAGAAGAATGGCCGGCCCACCCGGACGGAAGCCGCGGAGAAGAAAGCCCTCGAGGAAATGACCGCCCAGGCGATCGCCGCCCAAGAACTCGCGGACGACAAGGACGAGGGCTACACTGACGACAACGAGCTGCAGCGTGCCCTGCGAGGTGAAGCATGAGCGCCGTCTGGTTTATCGAGGTCAACATCCTGAACGGTCGCAAGACCCGGCTGAGGGTGGAGAAGATCACCGAGGTCCGCGAGGATCTGATGACCGAGAGCAAGGTCCGGGGTGAGAAGAAGTCTGTGGTCCGCATCATCATGGAGGGTGGCGCCAATGTCGTGGCAGAGGGCGAGACGATGGCTCAATTCTGGGATCGACTGCAGACTGCCCTTCAGCGGCCCCTCTACCTGTGCCCAGCCCCTGTCAGAGAGGCTGATGACGTTTGAGCAGGCCCTCGACGCCCTCTGGAAGGGTCAGGTGGTCCGCCGGCACGGGTGGAAAGATCCCGAACGTATTGCCTACCTGACCCAGAACCCAGGGACTGAGGACTACCATGTCTTCACCGCCAACGTGACGGCGGAAGATGCGCTTGAAGATGATTGGTACGTGTGGGGATGGATGCAATGAAAGCCTACATTGAACTCTACCTGAAGGGAGGCCGCAGGGCCTTTGTGGACATTGGATCCATACGCGCGATCTTTACCGGCGACGGTCATGACCGGGCATCCATTGCGCCCCCCGAACACCCGCTGACCATCCTGCTGGACAACGGGACGGAGTTTGAATCCTACGGGATCAGTGTCCAGACCATCATGGAACAGCTGCAGATGCATGGGAGGATCGCGGGATGTCTGTACCTTCCGACGTAACGATCGACACCACCCCCAGCTGGCTCCCAGCCTTCCGGATCTTCCTGTCCAAGGTCAAGATCTCGTCCAAGGAAATGAAGGAACCGGGCCCGATCACGCTCTACCGCGCGCAGGAAATATTCCTGAACGAGCTGGCCCAAGGCGTGCGCGGAGGCACCCGGCACTTCGTGATCCTGAAGGCCCGCCAGCTGGGCATGAGTACCGTCATGCTCGTGCTCGATCTCTTCTGGCTCTACATGAACCCAGGGCTTCAGGGCGCCATGATCGCGGACACTGCGGACAACCGCGAGAACTTCCGCAAGCAAATGGCCGACATCATTGAGACCCTGCCCAAGGGGTGGCGGATCCCGATCGTGGCTCACAACCGCAATGAGCTTCGTCTCGCGAACGGATCGGTCCTCCAGTACATGAGCGCCGGTAAAGGCCGGAACTCTGGCCTGGGTAGATCCCGAGCCTTGAACTTTGTTCATGCCACCGAGATCAGCTCCTGGGGTGACCAAAAGGGCATCGACAGTCTCATGGCCGCACTGGCGGCTGAGAACCCCAACCGGCTCTACATCTTCGAGAGCACGGCCCTGGGCTACAACGTGTTCTTCGACATGTGGAACGAGGCGAAGGAAAGCCAGCCCACGCAGAAGGCGGTGTTCATCGGCTGGTGGGCCAAGGACATCTACCGCTACAAGGAAGGCTCGCCTGAGTTTGCAAGATGGTGGGATCCGTATCCTCAGGAGACCGAGGCAGAGGCCGCAACCTCTCAGATGGTCGAGGAGCTCTATGGCTGGAAGATCACCCCGGAGCAGTGGGCGTGGTATCGCGACAAAGCCGACAAGCGCTCTCGTGAGAGCTTGCAGGAAGAATTCCCCTCGACCGAGGACGAAGCGTTCGTGGCCTCCGGCTACTCATTTTTCAACAACGACAAGCTGAACGCCGACCTGAACTTCATCCACAACCACAAGCCGGGGTTCAACGGGTTCAACTATCGCCTGACTGACAACTTCCTGACCATGGCCATGGAACCCGCTGTGGATCCGGACAATCTGGACCTGAAGGTCTGGGAGCCCCCGAAGAAGAATGGGGTGTATGTTATTGGGGTAGACCCGGCCTACGGACGCAACTCCGAGGCCGATCGGTCTGTCATCAGTGTGTGGAGATGCTTCTCCGACAAGGTCATACAGGTAGCCGAATATGCGACCGCAATCCCCGACACCCGCCAAGTGGCGTGGGTCATGGCCCATCTCGCCTCCGAGTATCGCGACTGCATCATCAACCTGGAAATCTCGGGCCCAGGCTCACAAGTCATGCAGGAGCTCACCTCGCTGAAGCAGCTGCTCAGCTGGGGGCACCTGAAGGAGCCGGCGAGGAGATTGCGGGTCGAGGACTGCCTGGACGGAGCCAAGTGGTTCCTGTGGCACCGGCCTGACTCAATGGGATCAGGTTATGCTTACAACTGGTCCACCACCTACAACAACAAGCTGCTGCTGTTCAACAAGTTCCGAGACTACTACTCGACCGAACAATGCGTGGTCCGATCGCTGGGGCTCCTCGAGGAAATGCTGACCCTGGTGCAGGACGGTGACCGGATCGCAGCCTCGGGCCGCAACAAGGACGACCGCGTCTTTGCGGCAGGGCTTGCGATCTACGCCTGGGACATGTGGAGGCGGGTCGGCATGATGGCCGAGAACCGCACCTACCAGCGCGAGACCGCGGAGCAGGCCCGTATCGAAAGCACCGACCAGGACCATGTCCTTGGCCACATCATCCCGGACTTCTTCAAGTCTCAAGCCCAGGCAAGGCAGCAAGCCTACCTGAATTCATTGGACGATTGATCATGGCCATCTACGGAACCTACGCATGCGATGACTGCGACGTTGAGTTCAAGGGCTGGCGCGAAAGCGAGGGCCCTTATCCTGATTGTCCGCACTGCGGAACCAAAGGTGGCTGGGCCCCTCAGGCCCCGAACATCATTGGGGTGAAGGCCAAAGCCATCGACATTGCGCAGAAGGTCGCGGAGGAGACGTTTGGTCTTACGGACATGAACGACAACAACCGACCGGGGGACATTGTGGCCAAGGCCCCTTCCCCGATCCAGACCGCGGAATCGGAGGCCATCACGCGCGAGTACATGGCCATGACCAATGCTCCGCCCGAGGTCGCGCCTCACTTGCAGGGCTACGTGAAGAGTTTCTTTGGCGCCGCTGAGGCCGGCAACATGCCAGCTGCCAATCCCATGGCGCAGATCCAGGGCGCTGCTCCAGCAGCTGCGGAAGCCAAATCCCAAGGCGTGGATCCGATCGGCCTGCTTCACAAGTCGAAAACGATGGCAAGATCGGGTATAAACAATCTGACCGTTGTTGCTAAGGACTCTGGAAAGACATGAAGCTCCCCTCACGGCACATCGGACCCTGGACCCGCGAGATCATTGACGAGTGCATGGTGAGCCGGGAGGCCCGCCGCACCCAAGGCCGTCAAATGACGAGCCTGTATTACAACGGCTCCTTGTCCGGATCGGCCAAGGACAACCTGTGCTACAGCCACATTGACAAGCTGAGCTCGTATCTGTTCAGCCCCTCCGACGTGCGTTTCGATGTCACGTTCGAATCCGACGAGACGCAGAAGTGGATGGGCGCCGCCGATCTTTCAGCTCGTCACCTCACGCGTGAATTCCGCAGAACCCGGTGCGGTCTGGCCTTCGCCCAAGCTGTGGACATGTCCCTGATCAAGGGCTGCGCGATCATCAAGCTTCTGTGGAGCGCCAAGGGCTACCAGACGCAGATCATCAAGCCTGAAATGTTCGGCGTGCTGCGCGAGGACATCGAGGATCTGGACGAGCAGGACGCGTTCAATTTCAGCTACTACATGACGCCTGCCCAGTTCGAACGGATGATGCTGGGGCATCCCAAGGCTAAGGAAATCAGCGCGGAGGTCATCGATCGCAACGCGACCATGACCCGCGAGAACTTCGAGCAGGACTACTTCCACGAGATCGTCGTGGGCGGAACCCAGCCCATCAGCACGACGGGCTCAAACAATCAGCGGGGATCGGTCTCGTACCAGAGCGTGCCAACCCCAATGCTCTCGCCAGAAGTGGCCAGCCAGCTGATCCGCATTGATGAATGCTGGATCATGAACGACGACGCACGCGATGGTCAGGGCGACTGGACGTGCATCCGAATGGTGGGCGATGTCGTAATTGATGGTGAGTACCGCTATCAGAATTTGTGCGACATCCCAGGCCACAACCCGTTCATCAAGGTGTGCCCCAACGAGGTCGCAGGCTATTTCTGGGGCCGGTCCGAACTGGCCACGGTCCAGAACCCGCAGCTGTGGTTGAACGAGCGCCTCGAGGATCTGGACCGGATTTTCCGCCGCCAAGCCAACCCGGCCAGATCCTTCACCGGCTTCTCCGCGATCACCGACGAGAAGGCCCGCATCCTGGGATCTCCCGGCGGGATCCTGACGGACGCCCAAGCCCCCAACGCCAAGATCGAGACCCTGGCTCCCCAGATGCCGCCCAACGCGCTGGAATACATCCAGATGATCCGCAAGACGTTTGAGGACGCCGGCGGGTTCACCTCGACCACCTCTGGCCAGGGAGACGCAGGCGTCAGGTCGGGCGCGCAGGCCAACGCCATGCTGAAGACCTCCAGCCCTCGCCTGAGGGACCGGGCCCTGATCGTTGAGGATCAGTGCGCAGCGCTGGGAGATCTCTGCCTGCGCATGTCCCAAATCAAGGACGCGCGCGTGTTCTCGCTGCCCAAGAAGGGCGGGCTCGCCGGCATGTTCTCAAGCGTGAACGAGTTCATGCTGAGCCAGCTGCCCGACGATGCACAGGTCTCGGTGGACAGCCATACGTCCTCGCCTGCCTTCTCTGGCGACAATGCCCAGCTGGCATTTGCTCTGGCAGGCCGAGGCGCGATCGACGGCGAAGCGCTGATCAAGATGACCCACCCGCCCTATCAGGACGAGCTCATCCTGTCCTACCGTCAGCGCGAAGAGGCCAAGGCCCAGTTCATGCAACAGCACCCGGAACTGGCCGTACCTCACGGAAAAGGCAAGAAATAAAGTCTTTTGAAAAGACTGTACCGCCGAATACTGAAGCTATATTTTGATCTTGTTGCGCCATCTATTGGGTAATGGTATCTTGTCGGCACGCAGGCTTAGGGGTTTACCTCGCGGTGACTGCCGATTGGCCGGGGGTCGTAGTAATGCGAACTCCTCCCCCCGGTGTTTCTAATAAGGAGACCGCCCAATGCGCAAGGGTCGTAAGCACCGCCGGAAGTAATCCCGTGCAGCGTTAGGCTGCACCGGATTCTCACAAACCTAGGAAGCTCTAATGGCATTGCCTCCCCTACCAATGACGCCTCCGACCATCGGCTCTGCCGGTGCTGCCGGACCCCGCACTGGCAACCCCGGTGCGGCGGCTGACGCCATGACGAAGGTAAGGGAGGCAATCCACCTTCTGGAAATGGCTCTGCCCACACTTGCGGTGGGATCTGAACAGCACAAGGCCGTGCTGAAGATGATCCAGGATGGCGCGAAGATCGCGCCCGCCGGCCAAGAGGGACAGGGTGTCCAACAGACCGCTCTGCTGGGTCTGATGGAACGCGCCAAACAGATGCAGCAGATGCAACAGCTACAACAGCCTGGACAGGGTCAACCCCCTCCCGGTGGAGCTCCTGGTGGAGCCCCCGGTGGTGCTCCCGGCGCTCCGCCCCAAATGCCAGGAATGTAAGGAACCGACCATGGCCACGCTCCCCACCTCGCCTGCTTTCAATCCCCCGACCCCTTCGCTCGAGCCGGATGAATCCATCGTCCGCGTGAACCTGGGCGTGGTCGAGATCGGCAACCGCATGTCGCAGCAGCCGAAGGACATCAAGAACGCTTTCCCGGTCACTCACATTCCGAACGGTAAGTGACCCTTAACCGCTAGCAAGGACGCCCCCTCCTATGGCTGAAGTTGTTGTAGACGAAACCGAGCTGAACGCTCTTGTCGCCGGCAAGAAGCTGCTGGAGCAGATCAACAATGATCCGCGCACCCGCCCGCTTCTGACCCGCGCGATCAAGGCGCATTATCCGAACACTCGTACGGATGAGGACGTGGCTGCTGAAGTGGCCAAGCCCTACATCGAAGAGGTCCGCCAAACCAAGGCGCAGCTCGAAGAGATGTTCGGAAAGATGGCTGCGCGCGACCAGTACGAGCAGGAGCGCCAGACGCTGTCCCAGCTCGACCAGTCGTTCTCTCGGTTGAAGAAGACCTACGGCTACAACGACGAGGGCATTGACAAGATCAAGGCCCTGATGATCGACCGATCCATCCCGGATCCGGATGCTGCCGCCGCCCTGTTTGAGCGGCAGAACCCGAAGCCGACCGAAGCACGTTCTTCCTGGGAGCCCGACGCTTGGGACTTCAAGGACAACGCCGTGGAAGTGGATGTTGCTGGACTGTTTGCGGATCCCGAAAAGTGGGCCGACCGTGAAGTTGGGCGCGTTCTGGTGGATATCCGAAGCAACCAAGATTCCTGATCACGGCTAAAGGGGAGTACCTATGCCAGTCTACGGTTCCGGGGTAGTCCCCGCTAGCGGCAGTATTACAAACGAACTGACCGCAGTCATGCGTCGGGCCTTTGTGCCCAAGCTCGTCGTGCAGATCTACTCTGCGGCTCCTGTGCTGTCTCTGCTCATGCGGAACGCCCAGCGCGCTCGTGGTGGTCTGTCTCAGGTCACTGTCCCGGTTCAGGGTTCGCAGTTTGTGAACTTCAACTGGGCCGGCTATGACGGCGGCTTCCCGCAGCCCCAGGTGCTTGCTGCAACGCAGCAGGCCGCGTGGAACCTGAGCGTCGGTACGGTTCCGATCCCGCTGCTGGGCATGGAAAGCCTCCTGCAGCAGACCGAGACCATCATTCCGCTGGTGAAGGCCCGTATGGCTGACGCCAAGACGGTGGCGGTGCAGGCGATCTCGACCGCCCTGTTCGGTTCGGCTGCGTCCAACTCCCTGGCCATCAACGGCTTCCAGGACATCTACGATGACGGCACTTCGGTGGCCTCGTACGGCGGTCTGAACCGGAACAGCAACGCGTTCTGGAAATCGACCAAGATCAGCACCTCGATCACCCCGTCGCGTACGACCATGATGACCCGCATCATGCAGCTGACGAAGATTGCCGGTGGTGAAAGCCCCGACTTCGTCATCATGAGCCTGTCGGACTGGACCACGCTCCTGACGGACTTCATGTCGGTGGAACAGTTCAACACTGATCCGGGCATCAAGTACGGCAATGACGACGCCGTCAACGCGGGCTTCCGCGCTCTGATGCTGGGCAACATCCCGATCCTGGCGGACCCGTTCTGCCCGGTCGGCACCGCCTACATCATCAACTCCAAGTATCTCGGCCTGTACATTTCGGAAGACGCGAACTTCGCGTTCTCTGGCTGGCACTCGCTGATCGCCAACAACCAGATCGCCAATGTCGGAGTGATCATCGCAGCCATGGCTCTCGTGAATACGAAGCCGTCGTCTGGGATGCAGCTTTCCGCCGTTGCCGGCGCCAGCTTCTAAGGAGCCCTCACCATGGCAATCACTCCCATGCGCGGAGCGGGCGTTGGTCTTCCGCTCAACCCCGGCCTCGTCACCCCGTACACCGGCCCGGTCTTCGGCAACGAAGTCTATCTGCCGGCGGGCACGACCTACTACATCCCGGCGGGCCAGTGGCTCATCACTCCGGGTCCGTACACGTTCATCCAGTTCCTGGATCCCATCACGGGCATCTGGCGCAACTTCCCGAACGCGGGCAACACGCCCACCACCATCTCCTCGGATGGCGTGAACTTCCGTCTGGCCAACATGACGGGCTTCGCGATCGGTGCCGTGGTGACCAACTCGGGTTCGGGTTACACCTCGGCTCCGACCGTGACGGCTTCCTCGGGTGGTTCCACCTGGAAGGCCATCGTGGGTGGCGCGATCAGCACCACCATCACCACGGTCACGGCTGGCGCGGGTTACAACTATGCACCTCTGGTGCTGGTGTCTCCTCCCCCAATCGGCGGCATTCAGGCCACGATCACCGCGACGATCTCGTCCGGTGTTCCGACCCTGACTGTTGTGGACCAGGGCGCCGGTTATACCGTTGCTCCGACCATCACCCTGATCCCTGACCAGCGCGAATCTACTCAGGGCACGGTGGGTCCGACGACTGTTGGTTCGTACACGACCGCTCTGGTCGCGTCCGGTTCGGCTGGCGGCGCCCAGACGATCTCGGCGGTGGTCTGCACTCAGCCGGGTACGACGGTTCTGGCCGGTACGGCGATCCCGACCCTGTCCTTCTCGGGCGGCGGCGGTTCTTCGGCGGCGGCGACCATCGTGATGTGCATGAGCATCACCCCGACCAACAGCGCGGCTACCACGTCGGGTGCGGGTTACGGTACGCAGTTCAATCTGCGCACCTTCAACGGTCTGAACGCATCCACCCCGAGCGTGAAGAACCCGGCAATCGGCGCTGGTCTGTTCCAGCCCCGCCAGGCTCAGCTGGCTGGTGCAACGAACTCTGGTGCGATTGCTACGGCTCAGCTGACGGCGGCTACCGTGATCGACGGTGGTCTGGTCCAAGCCATCCCGTATCCGGTGGTTGACTCCAACCTGACCACGGCGGCTTCGACCATCGTGTCGGGTATCACGCTGGGTCTGGGTGCCTCCCCGGTTGACCTGACGGTTCTGCAACCGTTCTAATGTGAAAGATCTCTTCGCGTGGGGGCACGCAAGGGGCATGATGGGGGATCGGTGCGGCGACGTGCCGGTCCCCTAACTGTTTGAGGGAACACACATGGCGCTGAACCAATATCTGATCGACACAGCGCTGCTGCTGAATGACCCGAACTATCTGTTTTTTTCCCAGAGCAATCTGACCAACTACATCAACCGCGCGCGCAATCGCGTGTGCGAACTTTCACAGTGTCTGCGTGTCCTGCTCCCGTCCACGAGCTCCATCACATCCGTGACCCTCACTAGTGGCGGAACCAACTACACCGCCCCCACGGTCACTGTGAGTGCGCCTGACGGCATCACCGGAGGAACGCAGGCGGTTGTGACCCCAACGGTATTGAGTGGCGTCATCACCGCCCTGACGGTCACTACCGCGGGCTCTGGATATGTTTTGACGCCTACAATCACGATCACGGATTCCACCGGATCGGGCGCGGTGGTGGGAACCATTTCCCTGACGCCGGCAGTGAAGACGGTTGTGAACCAAGAAGTGTATCCGTTCAGCAGCTACATCACCGCGCTGCAACAGGTGCAGCCAGGCGCTTCCGAAATCATTGGTCTGCAGTCGGTGTCGGTGTCGTGGGGATCAATGAAGCCCACGCTGGACTACAAGTCCTGGACAACGCTCCAGGCGCAGTACCGCGCATGGAATGTAGGCCAGCAGAACTATCCGTCGATCTGGTCGCAGTATGGTCGAGGGGCTGGCGGATCCTGTTACCTGTGGCCGATCCCGGCGATCCAGAGCCAGATGGACTGGGACGCCTATTGCAACCCGATCCCGCTTGTCACGGACGCCACGGTCGAGGCAATCCCGGATCCCTTCACCGCGAGTGTGAAATACTATGCGGCGTATCTGGCCTATCTGAACGCGCAACGTAAGGACGACGCGCAATTCATGCAGGCTCTATTCCGCGAGAACCTGATAGAAAATGGCGTGGCGACGACGCCGTCGATGTCGCCCAGCGCCTATGACAGCGAGGTCTGGTAATGGCTATCAACTTCCCATACATCTTTGCGAACCTCAGCGGGAACCTTCCTGCGTCGGATCTTGATCAAAATTTTACCTACACCGGCACGTTGCCCAGCCAGGCCACCACGGTCACCGCAGGCAGCTATACGCTGACGGGTTCAGAGACTGTTCTGATCAATGCCGGATCTACGCCCTATGGGGCCACGCTGTCGCAGATCGCCGCAGCAACGGGGATCGGGACTGCAGCGGCGCTTGCGCCCAGCGCGCTTGCCACTGCCGCACAAGTCAAGACGGGCACGAACAACACACAAGCCGTTACGCCCTACAGTTTGAACCAAAACAATCAATCTGGCGTTCCTGGGTATTACACCTTGCCTGGCGGGTTCTTGATGCAATGGGGACAAGCCACCAGCGTTACCGCTGGAGCAAATGGTGGAACCATCACGTTTTCGCAAAATTTCACCACGCCGCCTTTGGTGATAGCGTCGGTCTCAGGTCAAGCTGCCGGAAATTATGTGGCCTTGATCGGAGCTCTGATCGGAACCGGCCCTTACACGGGCAGCTATTTCACAACGAGCCTCGGTGGCTCTTACGCTTCCGGTGTAAGCATCAATTGGTTTGCCGTAGGTAAGTAAGATGGCCATTCCGCGCGCAGGAAATAGCCAGGAAACGCCCATTGAGGAGTGGGTGTACGAGGACTTTGGTACGCTCAATACCAAGGTTCCGCGCCCCTCCGTGGGCGATTCTGAATTTGCCTGGACGCAAAACTGGATGCCGATCGCGTTGGGTCGGTTGCGGACCCTATATGCTGAAGGCACAACGCTTTATACGGCGAGTAGCAAGACAATTGTCTACACATACCAGTACGTGCTGAACAGCATTCCGTACTGGGCGGTGTTCTTCAGTGATGGAACCGCGATCCAGGTCAACGCTAATACGTCCGCCGTAACGACGATCTCGTCCGTGGCCAATACGTTCTACAATCCAAGCACACCAACTCTGCTTCCCGCCTGCGCGCAATTCCAAAACAAATACCTGGCGATCGTCAACACCCTCCAACAGTCCAATTATTGGATGTGGGATGGCAGCAATCTGTTCGGCAGCACGACCTCTGGCGCGACCTCGACCACCTCTCTGAGCCCTGACACTACGATCATCAACACGGGATCCGGCTACACCTCGGCCCCTACGGTCACGGTAGTGGGTGGCTCCGGCAGTTCGGCTGCTGTTACCGCAACCGTGAAGAACGGCGTTGTCACGCAGCTGGTCGTCAGCAACCCCGGATCCGGCTACAGCCTGAACGACCAGCCCCAATTGATATTCTCGGGCGGGGGCATCAGCGACAAGACCGCCAATCTGACGCCTGTTGTGTCTAAGGAGACCGGCGGCATCGCGTCGGTCGCTGTGACCAATGGCGGCTCAAGCAATATTACCGGGGTGACGACCATAACGCTCAGCGGTGGTGGAGCGACCACCCAGGCGGTTCTCGTGGTCACCGGATTCAATCAGGCAGGATCTGGCTCTGCGAACGTCCTGACGAGCGTGGGTGTTGTGAGCCCTGGATCTGGATATACCGGCCAGCCCTCGTATTCGTTTGGTGGCCTTACCGGCACAGCCCCGACCCTGGTCTTCAAGATCGCGCTAGGAGAAATCACCGGCATCACCATCACTGATGGCGGCGCGGGCTATGGGGGCCCTCCTACGGTCAACATCGTGGGCGATGGGAGCGGGGCATCCTTCATCGCCAACGTGACAGGTGGAGCCATCACGAGCTTCACCAAGATCTCTGGCGGATCCGGTTATACCAAGGCCACTGTCCAGCTGACCGGGGGGAACAATGTTGCTGCCGGAACCGTCAGCCTGATGCCTCTGGGCACCCAGGGAACGACCGTCGAGACCTATCAGAACCGCGTCTGGATAGGTAACGGGATCAATCTGTACGCCTCCGGGCCGGGTACTGTGGCCAACTTTGCGACCTCAGCCGGCGGGGTCACCACTCAGCTCACAGACGCAACGCTCAAGGCACAGATCACCCGCGTGATCCAGTCGAGCGGCTATCTGTACGTGTTCGGGGATTCCTCGATCTCGGTGCTGTCCAACGTCACTGTGAGCACTGCAGGCGTCACCAGCTACAATCTGGTGAACGCGGATCCGCAGATGGGCACATCCTGGCGCGATAGCGTGGCAGCGTTGGGACGCGCTCTGGTGTTTGCCAATCCCTCCGGGGTCTACACCCTGTACGGTGGTGCTGCAGAAAAGGTCTCGAACCAGCTAGACGGATTGTTCCTGTCCGCGACCTGGACCTCGCCCACGCCTACCGCCGCGATCGCCACAATCTTCAACGACCGCGTCTATATGTTGAACTTCCAAACCGTTAACCCGTACACAAAAACCAATCAGACCATGATGGCCATGTGGAACGGTCAGAAGTGGTTCACGTCCACGCAGCTGAAGACGCCGACGTTCATCCAGACGCAGGAAGTCAATTCGGTCATTCAAGCTTGGGGAACAGATGGAACCAATCTGTACCCCATGTTCCAGACGCCCAGCACGTCTTTGCCCAAGGTGTTCCAGACCAAGCTTCGCAAGTCTCCCAATTACACAAGCTTCAAACGAGCTTTGCGTTTGTATTTTGTGGGCCAGAACAACGGAACAGAAAACAATCCGACATTTACCGTTGCGCCAGACAGTGATCTGGCAAATGGTACACCCATCACTCTGGGCCTGCTGCAAAACTCTGTTTCGTTTACCGGATCGGGGCCGATCACTTTCACAGGAACCGGCGGCGCGGCCATCAACTTTGCTACTGTTCCGCCGGTGTCAATTGATGGTTTGGCCATCAACGCGTATGGTAAGATGATTGGTTACACACTCACGTCTAACGCGTCCGATCTCGATATCATTTCGTTCACGACGCAATTTGGCGAATTTGCTCCGTTCGGCTAAGGAGGCCGTCACATGTCGCGCTATAACGAATTCAAGGCCTGGAACCGCATGCCGCCGGCAGAAGTCACCGTCGATGCACCGGATGGCGTACTGACGATCGGTGATACCGGCCTCAGCAAATCCACCCTTTATGACACCAATGAGCATCCGCTTATCCAGTCTGGTGACTGGCAGATGCCGCATCAGCGTTACGGTCGAGGCAATGCCCCGGCAACCCGGAACAAGAATGGTCGCTGATGGGTCTGGCCCAGATCATCTATCCCAGGCCCACGCCCAAGGGCTTTGACGAGTGGACCTGGGACCACTACCAGCACCACCTTGCCATCATCCATCAGGCAGCGACCGCCGGCTTCGCCCTGAACCAGTATCAGATCTGGCCGGTGACGAAGGAAAACTTCAAGGACTTCCTGCAGCAGCATCAGCAGATGCACGCCGAGATGGACGCGATCGCCGGCGTGCAGGGATCAGATCTCCAGGATCTGGATCTGAAGGACAAGAAGAAGGCGGACGCTTGGTTCTATCTTCAATACGTAGAACACCAGTCCGTCGCTCAGTTTCTGGGTGGGGGCATTTAGCGTAGCGTCCCTCGCGTGGTATATGTGGCTTATTGAGACACGGGACGCGCCATGCCGCAAATTTCACAGCTTCCTGCCGGAACGGTCCTGACGGGCACCGAAGCGGTCCCGCTTGTTCAACAGAACATCACGGTCGAGGTTCCATCCCAATTTTTTTGGAACCTCCCCGTCTACACCTATGCGCAATTGATTGCCCTGACGCCTGTCGCAGGCGCTCGAGCCAATTGTTCCAATTCGAACACCGGAACATTTCTTGCCACAGTGAGCGGAACGGGGATCAATTTTGTCCCCGTTCTCTACAACGGCACCAACTGGATTGTGGGGTAAATCATGGCCAGCAAAATCCCCATCAACCAGCTGCCGCCTGGGTCGTTCCTGACGGGATCTGAACAGGTCGCGGTTGTGCAGAACAACACGACCGTCCAGGTTCCCACGTCCTACTTCTTCCCCGGAACCAACACCGCTTTCTCCCGGTATTCTTTTACCGCCACGTCGGGCCAAACTAATTTTGGCGTGCCTTACACGCCTGGCCTTCTGTCGGTTTATCAGAACGGCCTGCTGCTTGCGGCTAGCAAATACACCGCGACCAACGGCACAGCTGTCATCCTTAATACCGGCGCGACCGCTGGAGATGACATTGAAATTTTCACGTTTCTGAACAGTACCACTGCCGGAAACATGTACACCGACTTCTCCAATGCAACCGGGGTCAATTCGGTACTGCATGGCGGCACGGGTGTCACGACTTCCACCGGTAGTGGAAATGTCGTGTTGTCTAATGCTCCGACCTTGTCGGGTCCGAATCTGGGCACTCCAGCAAGCGGTGTCATGACTAACGTCACCGGCTTGCCATTATCGACAGGCGTGACCGGTACACTTCCAGTGGCAAATGGTGGAACCGGTGCGACCACCTTGACGGGTTACGTGTATGGTAACGGCACCAGCGCTGCTACCGCCTCCACGAGTATTCCTGGAACCGCGATCAGCGGAAACATCAGCGGCAATGCAGCGAATGTCACCGGCACCGTTGCGGTGGCGAATGGCGGAACGGGCGTCACCACGTCCACGGGCAATACGAGCTCGTCCGTTGTGCTGTCCAACAGTCCCACGCTTACCAGTCCCAGCATCAACACCAAGATTGTATTTAATGGTGCAAGCTCCGGAACGGTCACGCTTCAGCCGGCATCAGCGGCGGGAAATGTCACGTTCACGCTTCCCAGCACCACCGGATCCAATGGGTACACGTTGGTCACGGATGGAAACAATCCCGCCACTCTCAGCTGGTCGCCTGGCGGTGGTACGGTTACTAGCGTCAGTGTATCAGGTGGATCCACTGGTCTGACAACCAGTGGAGGGCCGATCGTTGGCGCAGGCACGATCACGCTTGGCGGCACACTCAATGTTGCCAACGGCGGAACCGGCACCACCACATCGACGGGTACGGGAAGCGTCGTACTTGCCACAACGCCGACCCTTGTCACGCCTAATCTTGGCACGCCCAACTCTGGAACGCTGACAAATTGTTCTGGACTGGTTCTTACGGGCGGTTCTGGTGTTACGGGAACGCTTCCAATTGTGAATGGAGGCACTGGAAACGCGACCAATCCGACCAATGGACAACTTCTCATTGGTTCGACGGGGTCCGGATTTGCACTCTCCACGCTCACGGCAGGGACCAATATCTCCTCGATCACTAACGGTGCTGGATCCATCACGATCAACGCTACCGGATCGGTGACGAGCGTCCAGGCGTCTGGAGGCACCACAGGTCTGTCGTTTAGCGGTGGTCCCATTACGGGGTCTGGAACGCTGACCCTCGGAGGCACGTTAGGAGTGGCTTCCGGAGGCACAGGCGTTGCTACTCTGACGGGCTACGTTTACGGCAACGGAACGGGTGCCATGTCGGCATCCACGACCATTCCATCCTCCGCTCTTTCGGGTCTTGGAACAGGGGTTCAAACGGCCCTCGGGGTCAATGTTGGATCTGCCGGCGCGGTTGTGGTCAATGGTGGAGTTCTGGGCACGCCATCTTCTGGCACGCTTACGAATGCAACGGGCTTGCCAATTTCGACCGGCGTGTCGGGTTTGGGTACTGGTGTTGCTACCGCCCTCGGTAATGCGGTTGGCTCTGCTGGAGCTCCTGTTGTTTTCAATGGCGCGCTTGGTACTCCGTCTTCGGGAACGCTAACCAATGCAACAGGCCTGCCGGTTTCAACGGGCGTGTCGGGATTGGGCACGGGCGTTGCCACAGCCCTAGGCGTCAACACCGGCACTGCCGGATCTTTTGTTGTCAATGGTGGCGCGCTTGGTACGCCGTCCTCAGGCACTCTTACCAATGCAACCGGCTTGCCGCTTTCTACTGGCGTGACGGGAACCCTGTCGCCTACCAATGGCGGCACCGGCATTTCTAATTCGTCAGGATCGACGCTGACGCTTGGCCAGGCAGTGTCGTTTGCTGGTGGCTTCTCAACCACTCTGACAACCACCGGCACAACATCGGTGACGCTGCCTACCTCAGGAACACTGGCCCAAAGCACGCTTGCAAACGCGACCTATACAAGCACTTTGACGGGAGCCACGTCTCGAGGCACGAATGCAAAACTTGGTGATTTTGTAAGCGTTCTTGATTTTGGAGCGGATAACACCGGCACTACCGATTGTTCCACTGCGATTCAAGCAGCGCTTAATTCCAACACAACAGGAAATCTTGAACTCATTTTTCCTGCTGGAGTTTACAAGTGCACCGGACTGACTTGGTCGGGCACTGGTCGCTTGACCATGAGCGGGCTTGGCCAAGCATTTTTGCAATCCACCTCAACCACTGGGAATTTGTTCAGTGCATCAAATGGGCAAATTCTAATTAGAGATTTCACAGTTTTTTACCCATTTGCGGGCGGCGTAACAGCCGGATTTTACTTAAGTTTCACGGGATGCACGGCGCTTATAGAAAGAATAAAATTCATCAACGGATACAATTTGGTATTTTGGGGCGCTGGTTGCGTAAATTCGGGAGCAAGAAATTGCACTGGATTGGCCATGACGGGCACGGGGTTCACGATTGATGTGTCCCCCAGTGTGCCGCCTGCGCAACAATACGGAATTATGACCATTTCTGGGTGCGATCTCCAAGGAACAACCAGCAGCACGGGCGCAGGCATCAATCTTGTTTCTGGCGACACCGTTATCGTCAGCGATTGTAATGTTGCTGGGTTTTTTATTCCTATCAATATGACGACATTGTCGAGTCGATCCTATTTGGCAAACGTATTCATGACAAATGTGTTTGCGGATGGAGCCGGCGGTCCATCATCTACTCAACCGGGTTATTTGATTGATGGAACAAACCAATTTCTGTCTAGAGTTTTCTTGTCTAATTGCTGGTCAAGTTCCATGCAAAACAGTGGCATGTATTTGAAAAACGTGAAAAGCGTCAATCTAAACAATTGCGCTATTTTGGCCAACACAGGTCACGGAATTTTATGCGATACAGGAGCCTTTGACGTAAGAATTGCAAATTGTATTGTGTCCGGAAACTCTTCCGCTTCGGCTGGATCTAACCACGGAATAACTATTGTTGGAGGCAATAATTACACCATCACAGGAACAAGAAGTGGCCCCACGTACAATGGTACAGATGGCAGTACCATCAATAATACTCAAGGATTCGGAATTATCCTTACTAATTCTGCCACTACGAACTACATAATCCAAAACAACGATTTCAGCGGTAACACTTTGGGGCGCATCCAAAATGTTGCCGGGGGCACCAGCGGCACGACGTACTTCATCGGTAACAACATTATCACTTCAACCTACGTGACATCATAAAATGACCGACGCGTACCGAACGCTGCATGATTTTTCGCATACCTCCTGGAAGCGGGAGAATGTGAAATTTGACATGCGAGCTACCAAGCTCGTTGGTTCGGCGCGCGTGAAAGTCACTTGTAATCCGTCGCCGGTGGCGGTCTCAGGCCAGGTCTACACGCCGTTCACTGCGGTCGCCTCTGGAGGCAAGGCTCCATACTATTACTACGCGTCAGGCCTGCCTAATGGACTGACAATCAATTCCTCGACCGGAGTGGTGAGCGGAACGCCATATATCTACACGGTGGATAGCCAGCTGATCGGCGGAATCCTGATCAATGCCAGGAGCGCGGACGGACGCGTGGGGGCTAGCCAGCAGTTCTCAATTTTCGTGGCATCTGCTGCCACTGTGTTGGGCTCTCTGGGCAACCAATATGTGACCACCCAAGACGGCACATTTATTGATCTGAACTACAATCTGCAGATTCTGACGCAGGCTTCCAATGTCGTTACGGATCAACAGGGCAATCCGCTCTATGTGCAGAACCTTCCAGATTCCGCAGCGACGATCGTGTCCTATCCGGTGATCAATGGATCTCCGTATATCAATTTGCCGGTATCTGTGACGCCTCCAGTGTGGGCGAACCCGCCATTCTCGATTTCGTACCAATGGTACAAGAACAGCTACCCCATTTCCGGTGCCACATCGTTGACGTACAAACCAACGAACGCCGACGTGGGTTCGATCTTGACGTTGGTTGTGATCATCCTTGGTCCGAATGGTATAGAAACCACTGTTTCGCCCCCCTCATCGCCTGTTCTGGCCGGTGTTGTGGGCGCAACTTCGCTTGATTTCTCCGTTGCCGGCAACTCTGGCAACATTGGCATCATCCTCTAAGGAGCCGACATGGCATTCCCTACGGTCACGGTAACGCCCGGTGTGGGCCAAACCATCAACACCTTGCCGAACGCGGGTCAGGCCACGTCGGGCAACAGCCTGCCGGTGGTGATAGCATCCGATCAATCTTCTATCAGCGTCAGCGCTGCGCAATCGACGGCTGCGAACCTCAACGCAACCGTAGTGGGTACGGGCACGTTCGCCACCCAGGTCACGAGCCTGCCGGCGTTGCCGGCTGGAACCAACGCAATCGGTTCGATTACCAACACGTCATTTGCAGCAACGCAGGCCACCGCCTCAAGTCTGAACGCCACGGTGGTGCAGGGCACGGCTGCGAATCTGAATGCCAGCGTGGTGCAGTCTGGCACCTGGTCGGTGTCGCTGAACAACAGCACAAGCACGATCGGCTATCTGACCAATCCCTCGACCATCTATTCCGCGCAACAGAGCGTGACCACCTCGGCCACCGCACTGACCGCTCAAGCGCTTTCCAATGGTATTGTGATCACCGCCAAGTCCACCAACACGGGCACCACCTATGTTGGCCCCTCGACGCTGACGACGGCCAATGGTTATGCGCTCCTGCCGGGTCAGTCGATCAGCTATGGGGTGACCAATGCCAATGCGGTGTGGATCATCGGCACTGGCGGTGACACAGTCTATGTGACGGGGAACTAACATGAGCGCTCCTGCCATTCCTCCCAAGCTTTACGGTAATGGAACGACCACCGGATCTGGCAGTGTGGTTCTGGCCACCTCTCCGACGCTTGTTACGCCTGCACTGGGTACGCCCGCGTCTGGAACGCTGACCAACTGCACCAGCATCCCCGTGGCCAATGCCACCGGGACGTTGGCTGTGACCAACGGCGGCACCGGGGTGACGAGCTCAACGGGTTCGGGTTCGGTGGTTCTGTCCAGCAGCCCGACCCTGACGACGCCGTCTCTGGGTGCTGCTACTGCAACGTCCGTCAATGGCCTGGCGATCACGTCCACGTCGGGCGCTACCTTGAATCTGGCCAGCGGATCGACGCTCCAGACCGCGAATGGCTATGCAATTGAGTTCACTGCTGTGGGCTCTACCAATGTGACCCTGCCCACGGGTGGCACGCTGATCACCGGCTCGTCCCCGACCATCACGACGCCTACGATCAGCGGTGTTGTTGCAACCGGATCTGCCGCTCCGACTGTTGCATCGGCCTCCACGATCGCGCCCACCGCGCCAATCTCGTTTGTGTCTGGAACGACAACCATCAACACCATCACGGCCCCGTCTCCCATTTCGGGCACGGGTGGCCAGATCACATTGATCCCGACCGGCATATTTACGACCGGCATCACGGGGAACATTGCCGTGGCGTCAACGGCAGTGGTGAGCAAGGCGCTCATCATGACGTATGATGCCACCACCGCTAAATGGTATCCGAGCTACTGATGATCAGAACCGCCACGCCTGATGACCTGGAGCGCATCCTGGAGATCTCGCGCGAGGCCTATCCCGAATATCAGATCGACCAAGAAGAATGCCGCCAGTGGGCTCTCAGAGCCCTCCAGAACCCCGACGTTCTCATTGCTGTAGGAGAGCGCTCGTTCGGTATTTCAGGCGTCTCAGCGCCGTTCTGGGCTCCTTCCAAGCGCAGGGGTGTGATGGTGTTTCTCGCCTCGACAAGCGGGTCTGGATATGAGCCGTGCGCGCTGCTTCGCTACATGGTAAAGTGGGCTCTGAAAGATCGCGGCGCGACGACTTATCATTTTGGCGAGGACACGGGTGCCAACCTTGCACCGCTTGCCAGACGGGTTGGGGCTACGCTCGATCGGGCCAGCTATGTGGTGACCAATGGGCAAGACATTCGATGAAGCGATCAGCATCATCTCTGATGTTGCGGGGTTCGTTCCTGGATTTCAGTGGGCTCCGATTGCCGGCAATGCAATCGCAGGCACTGACGAGGCCAGCCGGGGAGACCTTCTGTCGGCTGCGCTGAGCGCGGTGGCTGCTGGAGCTCCTGCTTTGACCAGCGGGCTTGGCAAGGCCGCAGGCGAAGCAACCACAAATGCGCTCGCGCCGACTTCAGAGACGGTCATGGCTGGTCTTGATAACCCAGCCACGATGGCCAGCGCGCAAGGCGCATCAGACTTTGCACAGGCTGCTGGCAAGGCCGCTCAATTTGGAACGAGTTTGGGTGCAAACGCGGCTCTGGGTGCCGGGGCTCAACCCCTCTTCAGCTCTTTGGGACTAAGGGATGCATCCGCGCAAGCACCGGCTTCTACGCAACCCGGACTGACCCCTGCGGCCAAGGGCGGGCTTGCGGGCGCGGGCGGTGGCGCGGGCCCAGGCCTTGGGGCTGGTGGTCTTGATATCCAAGGCGGCACCGCGCCGAAGATCTACCCTTACGTCCAATCCAACCAGGGCCCGCCGGTGGGCTCGTCCAGCCAGCAGGCGTCCGGTGCCGGCACGTCCGGATCCGGCATGCAATCCGGAGCTCAACCGGGCATGCAACAGCAGTCGAGGAGCATCTAGTGGCAGACGCAAACGTACTGAACTCGCTTGGAAGCATGTTCACCGGGGCTGAAAACGCGATCGGTGGCGCGTTCAACAGCGGCGCCAACGCGATTGGCAGCATGTTTGGGGGCGGGCCCTCTGCATACGAGAGCGGAGCAGCCGGTGGGCCCATCACGGGATCCGCTGCAGACGCAGCTGGCGTAGCGAAGAGCCTTGGCGGGACGCAAATGCCGGCAGCGCTGAACCAAGGCCTGTCTGCCGCTCAAGGAAATCTGGGCGCGGGCCTGAATACGCCTGTCACCGCGCCTCAAATCCCCGGAGCAGGGGGCGCAGGGGGCATTGGAGGCATTTCCACGGCCATGGCGGACGCTCTTCCGGGTGCTTCTGGGGCCAATTCTGGAACGGGTTTCAACATTGGCCCAGTGACCGGGAGCGCTCCCTCTTATGATCCAAATGCTCCAGGCAGCACTGGTGCGCCGCTCAAAGTTCAAGACGTGCAACCGACGACGTCTGGCGGGGCGGGGAATTACATGGCTGGCCTGAGCCCTACCGCAGCCCCAGGCGCTGCTACGGGCGCTGCGCAACCCGACATGATGCACTCTCTTGTGCAGGGCTTGATGGACCCGAAAAACATCCCGCGGGAGCTGTCTACGGCTCTGACGGGTGTGAACCTGATGAACGCGATGCAGCCCAATCCCCTGCAGAAGCAGATGCAGCACCAACTGGACAATGCCAGGAACCAGCAGGCCCTGTATCAGAACCGCGTCAACACTGACCAAGCTGGTGGCGTTTCACCGGCCCAGCAGGCCGCTCTGGATCTCGAGCGTCAGCAGGCTCGCGCGCGCATCCTGAGCCAGCCTGGGGGCATCCTGAGCGCCCAGAACGCGGATCTGCAGGCTGTGGATACCGCGATCAACAAGCAGCAGTTCGACGAGGCCCAGGCCAATCTGGCGCAGGACGCCAAACTGATGGGCGCGTACGACACCGACACCCAGAACTATCTGAGCAATCTCTTGAAGCTTGAGCAGCAGCAGAGCGGGCAGTTCAACCAGTCCCTGGCTTCGCTGTTCCAAGCTCTGGGGATGGGCAATCCCGCAAACTACAACAAGCAGCAAACCCCATAAGGGCCCGCTATGGACGGAACAGATGATCCTCGCGTTGCGCAGCTGGCCAGCCAATATGGTGCTGACCCATCTGTCATCGCCCAGGTACTAGCCTCGAGCCCCAACGCGCGCATCACCAGCGGGCGGCGCGATCCTGTGCGCAATGCCGCGGTCAAGGGCGTTCCGGGATCAAGTCATCTGTCCGGAGAGGCCGTGGACTTTGTAGCGGGCGATCCGGCGCAGATGGAGGCGCAGGCGAAGGCCTTCAACGCACCCGGATACCGCGAGATCTATGAACCCGCAGGCCAGCACAGCACGGCTCCGCATCTCCACATGGAGAAGCTTGGAGCCCAGCCCAAGGCTCCTCAACCGCCTCCCAACCTGATCCAGGGCGCGAACCCTGAGTACGGTCTGGCGGGCATGACGCGTGAGCAGCTGCTGGCGAACCTTCAGGCGATCGAGACCGGGCCTGAAGCCCAGCGTGCCGGTGAGCTCGCGAAGATGGAATCCGAGGCTTACGTGGAAGCCGCGCAAACGCGCAAGGAGCTCCTGCCTGAGTTCAAGAAGATCCAGCAGGCCAGGATCGACAATTTCAAGCGCCGGCCCAACACGCCTAAATATGACCAGATCAAGGCCGAGCAATTGCCTGAAATCCGCGATCCTGCGCGGGCTTTGACGCAGTTCCTGCCCATGCTCGCGCTCATCTCGGGTGCCTTCAACAAGAAGTACGCGCTGTCCGCCATCCAGGGCATCACTGCAGCGGCTAATGCGCAGAAGGAAGGCGACTATGAGCGCCGTCAGCAGGCGCATGAGTCCTATATGGACGATCTGAAGCGCACTCTTGAGAATAATTCGATAAAAGCCAATCAATACCAAGCTTTAATCGATGATGTTAACCTCACAGATAACGAATTTAAGGCCCAGGCCGAGGCTTTGGCCAGCCAGTGGGGCGAGAACGAACAGCTAGCTGCCGACTACGGTAAAGGCAGAGAGGCCATGCAGCACCGCGTGGACATGCTGGTAAAGACCATGGCTCCGATCGCCCGTGTGGTCACGGCAATGGACAGCCACAAGGGCGACCAACTGTTCCGCGGGACGGAGACTGGCGAAGACTACATCTACGACAAGGAAAACCGCGTACTGATCAACGCGTCAACGGGTCAGCGGGTCCAGGGCAAGTGGCCTAAGATGGCCCCAATTCAGCAACGGCCTCTCACGGCCCTCCAGGACGCGTACCAGACATGGTTGCAGGAGGGGGAAAGAGATGGCCGTCCCAGGACTGCAATAGAGCGCTCTCAATTTCTGTCTGAACAAGCCGCGCAAACGTCGTCAGATCGCGCATGGGCAACGGGCAAGCAGGGCCAGATGCTGCAATCGTTCAATACGTCGATCTCGCACCTTGCAGTGTTGGACGACGCGATTGCTGCACTGAATAATGGTGACATTCCTGCGCTGAATTTTGCAGCCCAAAAGCTGACGACGCAATTTGGCGACCCGAAGGTTGCCGATTTTGAAACCACAAAGCTGTTGGTGTCGGACGAGGTCAACAAGGCGATCCTTGGGGGCGCTGGCGGTGTTCATGACCGCGAATCTCTGCAGAAGAATTTCAATTCCGCTAGCAGCCCAAAAGCGTTGGCTGGCGTTGTGTTGCAACTCAAGAAATTGATGGCTGGACAGGTCCGATCGTCGCAGCTGAACTATCTGCAGACGACGCATCGATCAAATGAGGCGTTTCTGGGGCGTCTTTTGCCGGAAACGGTGGCAACCATGCAGGCAGTCGGGGACGACCCGACCTTGGAGCCGAAGGGATATGATCCCTCAAAGCCCGCGCCTGCTCCAGCTGCTGCCAAACCTCCCTCTGGATCCCCTACGCCGCCCCCGGCAGACAGGTTCAAGGGCCTGAAGCCTGGACAGGCCATCAAGGACAAGCAGGGGAACATCTGGAAGATGGGCCCCAAGGGACCGGAGCTTGTGAAACATGGCTGATGCCGAAAAGGACGACTACGAAATCGTGGATCTGCCTCCGGAGGCCCCGAAGCCCCCGCCCAAGCCTGCGGCTCCTCTGAAGCCGGGGCAATACCGCCTGCCTTCAGGTGAAGTGACCTATCGCAGCACCGAACCCCTTGGGGTGACCGGCGCAGCCGAGGATTGGTGGAACCGACAAAGTCAATATGGCCTTGAGGGACTCGCGGGGGCTAGGAGAGGCCTTAAGAACCTCGGAAACATCCCCGAGTACGCCAGAACGCATGATCCGCTGCATACGGCTCACCGGGCCGCGGAAGATTTGACCAAAACGGTCATGGGGGGGCTAGAAATACCAACAGCGCCCGTATCGGCGGCTCTGGACACCCTGTTTGGCCGCAATATCGACGTTCTGACGGGCGGACGCGTTCCTACGCGTGTGGGCGGTGCGATCGCCGGTTTAGTGACCCCAGCAGCTGAACTGGCGGCATCCAGACTGGCAAAGATGCCATCTACGCTCAAGGCGGGGACGAGTGCTGTAGAAGCCGCTGAGGCGGCAAGGGCGGCAGAGGGAACTGCGCCATCGGGCGTTCGCGTTCCGATGCCCAAGACCCCGCATGTGGCACCGATCGGGTCTTCAGGTAGGCCCGTTCCGTCCCCCGGTCCTACGCTCTCGGCATCCGCAGAAGCCAAGCCCAGCCAAGCCGAGCGCAAGGTGGCCAGGGTGCTGTACGAAAAGATCGCGGACGACAACATGACCGTGGATCAGTTTCTGGCAGAGGCCGAGAAGCACCCTGACAGGCCAACCTTCATTGCCGGTGGTCCGAATATCAGAGGATCCGCAGGGGCTCTGTATCGCGTCCCAGGCAAGCACCAATCGATTGTTCTCAATGCGGCTGATACTTACAAAGAGGCTATTCGCCCCAAAATTATTAGCCATGTGGGCGAAGCCCTTGGCGGGAAGGGCGATTTTTTGGCGACGCAAGAAGCTATGCTTGAGGCACGTCGGGTCGAAGCTGGGCGTCAGATGGCCGAGATTGAAAATTTCCCTGTCACTCTCAATTCGGACAGCCTGCATGCCCTGCAGAGCCCTCTGGTGAAGCCTGCCATCAAGGCGGCGATCGTGCGCAATCAGTCGTCTCTGGATCCGGCTGTCCGCATGGCAGGACAGGAACTGGAGCGGCTGATCGAGGGTGATGCGAGCCTTCCGGCCAGTGTGCGGGTGCGGGATGTCCAGGACATCTCGTTCGCGCTCAATAGCGCTGCGGAAGAGGCCTACAAGGCCGGCAGGGGCAGTGATGGCACGGTTCTGAAGGATCTTGCCCGAGCGCTGCGCGAGAACGCGTCAGATCCTGCCCAGGGCGGGCACGTCAAGTATGGTGAGTTTTTGGCGCGTTATGGTGACGCCAGCGATGAGCTCGATGCTCTTGCGTTGGGCAAAGGCGCGCTCAAAAAGAGCGAAATCAACACTCCTGAACACATTGCAGCCGAATTGAAGCGGCTGGGGCCAAACGCACAAGAAAATTACAAGAAGGGATTAGCTGAAGCCATCTTTTACGAGATCAATGAGGCTCCACAAGAAAACCCGACCCTCGCGCTCAAAAGGTTGAACACGCCGTCCATGCGCGAGAAAATCAAAATTGCGTTTGGAGACGAGCGTTCAGTTGACGCGTTTTACACTGAGATCACCAAGCGGATGATGGAACGCGAGACGCTCAACAGCCTGAGGGGATCTGTAACGACGCCCGCAGCCGAGGCGATCAAGAGCCTGACCGCAGCTGGTCGCAAGGGCGAGTACGAAAAGCGGATCCAGAAGATTTCAGACGTGCTGAAAAAGCCCATGGAGACCGCAGGCGCTCATGCGCTGAACCTGATGGCGGAACGCGATGCCGAGATCCTCGGGGATCCGGAGGCCGCAGAGCTCCTGGCGCGTGCCCTGGTGGACCCCAACGAGATGGCCCGCCTGCTTCGCAATCCGCGCCTCAGGCCCCGCCGGTAGAAATCAGAGAATTTATGGTGTATTCCTGAACCATAGGAGACATCTATGGCCATCAGAGCGATCCAGGAAAGTGAAGAGCGCCCCCCTCTTCGATTTGTGGCGCCTGATGACCCGCCAGAGACAGTCCAGCCCCCTCGGGATGAGCCTCTGGCGTCTCCTCCCCCTAAACCGCTCCCGCCGGCCCGTGAGGTCCGCGTTGTGCAGTTTCCGACCGCTGAGACTGTCGCGGTCATGTCCGTATTGCTCAAGATCCTCGGAACCCGCGTCATTTTGATGTTTGCGGGCATTGGGGCCTTCGTGCTGGCGCTGATCGCGCTGCAGCAGGGCAGCGTTCAGTCCATCATCACCAGTGCGCTGTACGACAGCCTCGTCTTCGCGCCATGCATTTATCTGACGCTCCGGAGAGAATAGATGCCAAACAAGTTCCTTAATACCCAAGATAGCGCCGCTCCGCAGCGCCTCCGCGACAACGTCGGCAAGATCAAGGTCTCTGAGAGCCAGAACCTCTTTGAGGCCGACTTTGAGTACTCCGCGCAACCCATGCGTTGGGAGAACTTCACCGCTGGTGCTGCCACCATCACGCAAATCTCCAGCCAAGGGGGTGTGCAGCTTTCGGTGACGGGTGCCTCTGGTGACCTCGCGATCCGCCAGACCCGCCCGTACATCCGCTACCAGCCGGGTAAGACGATCTACATGGCCACGGGTCACGTCTTCGGCCCGCCGATCACGAACAACCGCCAGCGCGTGGGCTTCTTTGACGACGCCAACGGCATGTTCCTTGAGGTGGGTGACCCGACCGCCACCAACCCCACGGGTCTGGCTGTTGTGTACCGTTCTGACACGGGCACGAATGGGGTTCAGGAGTATCGGACGCTCGCGAATGCGTGGAGCGATCCCAACCAGATAGCCGCCAGCCTGAATTGGCAGATCATCCAGATGGTGTGGATGGAGTACGCATGGTACGGCGCGGGGATGCTGCGCTGGGGCGTGACTATCCAAGGCGAGCCGTACACTCTGCACCAGATCGGCATCGCGAACTTGCCCGGTCAGATCACCGCATGGAGCCGAACCGGCAACCTCCCTGTCCGGTATGAGAATCGGAACGTGGGCACGACCACCGCCAACAGCTTCTACCACTGGGGCGTGTCGGTGTTGGCAGAGGGGAAGATTGACAACCAGCGGGGCTTCACCTACGGTTACGGCACGGCTCCGACCCGTGCGCCCTCGGCTGCTACGCGCTACCCCCTCCTGTCCATCCGCTACCGGAACATGGGTACGCTGGAATACGGCGTGGACACGGCCTACAGCGGCGCAAACGGTACGCTGCCTACGGGCGGTGCGGCCATCACGGGTGTGTCTCAGACGGCCACCCAGACCGTTGTGACGTGTAGTTCCGCGACGTGGACGCCCAGCCAGTGGGTGGACAAGTACTTCTTCAGCCGGGGCACCACACAGGTTCTGACGAGCATCACGGTCTCCGCAGCGGGCTCTGCTGCTGTGGTCACGAACGGCACCAACTACGTCAGCAATGGCCGCTACATCACCATCAGCGGGGCCACGGGTAACACCACGGTCAACGGCGTGTTTCTCGTCAGCGGCGCGTCTGCGTCGGGCTTCACGATCACCGGCTCTGGCATCACCACCGGGTCTGTGACCGGCTCTCCGGTGATGACCTCTGGTCAGGGTCCGATTGGGCGCATCATTGCGAACACCGCGACCACCCTGACGGTTGTGGACAACATTCAGTCCACGTCCACCGCGACCCTGCCCATGATGATCCCCCCGGTGGCGGGGAGCAACTACATCATCGGCGTGATCGACCGTGGCCAGATTCTGCCGCAAATCCTGTCGATCTACTCCAGCGCCAACTGTACGCTAGAGCTTATCACGTCCACCTACTCGTCGCCTGTGCAGCTTACCGGGGCGAGTTTCGCGACCGCGTACTCTCTGGGTTCGCTCAACAGCTTCGCGGAGCGCGACATCTCTGCTACCGCCCTGACCGGCGGGGAGGTCGTGTACAACACCCCGCTGCCGTCCGGTGGTCTCCAGACTTTCGACCTGTCGAGTTTCTTCCCGCTGTTCAACGTGGTGCAGGGCAACCAGCCTGACATTTTGACGGTTGCCATCACCGGCACCGCCACGGTGGGTGCCTCCCTCATCGCTCAGGAAGCCATGTCGTAATGGCAACAAACGCGGTCTATCAACTCGAGACGACCGCGCCGCTTGCGGCCAGCGCCACCTTCACGGGTGCGTCCAGGGACGCCTATGGGACTGGCACACAGGGTGCTGTGTCCCCGTGGGCGTTCTTTGTGGCTAGCGTCTACACGGATCAGACCGCGACCGCATACATCGACCTGTCGAGCGATGGCACGACGTGGGTGATTGCGGCTGTGCTGGCTGTCTCGCCCTCGACCCCCGCCACGATCTCCGCGCCCGTGATGGCCCAGTTCTGCCGGGTGCGCGTGGTCAATGGGGCCACAACCCAGACCACCTTAGCGGTACGGTCAGGCTTTGCGGCAACGGGCGCGTCCCTGTCTGCTCAGGCCGGTGTGAACGCCATCGGCAGCACTCTTCTAGCTCCGTGGAACACTCAGGTATCTCGGGGTTTGGTGCCCGGTGCCTCTACGGTCTCAATACAAGGCTACACGTCGTCTATCACCGCCGGGAGTTACTACCCCATGTGGGAAGTGGGTGGGTACTATGTGTTCCCGCCCTCCGCGATCCAGATGCTGCTCTATAGCTCGTCTGCGTCCGACACGGCTGTGTCGATCCTGATCAGCGGGCTGGATGCCAACTACAACATTCTGTCCGAGACGCTGGTCCTGACCAACGGCACGACGGGCGTGACTACGGTCAACAGCTACCTCCGGATCAACGGGATTCAGGTGACGGGCACAACCAACCCGGTGGGCGCAATTACGCTGGCAAACGCGGGCAAGACCGTCACCTATGCCCAGATCAACAGTGCGAACTTCAACGGCTCGACGATTTCCAAGGGCAAATCGAACATGAGCATTTATACGGTTCCGGCTGGGTACACGTTCTACCTATATCGGGTCCAAGCGTATTGCCCGCCCCCCGCAGCAACAGATATCACTCTGTACCGCGTGTATACGCAGAGCAGCACCGGCATCACGCAGATATTCCTGCAAGCGCCGTTCCAAGGCGCGGGATATGACAGCACCCGTGTTTCCCCCCGAGCCTACGCCGCAAAAACAGATGTGCAGTGGCAGTTGAACGTCACCACCGCTACTCAAGGATCCATCCAGTTGGAAGGAATCCTGATAGCTAACACGGCGGCATGATATGACCCAGGATGACTACATCTACACCCTGCCCTTCGTCGTGATCCTGTTCTGCGTCGTTTGCCGTGCATCAGGAGCGCCTGATGCGTTCCTGATGCCGGTGATCATGGGCGCGTTTGCTCTCATCCAACCTCCTAAGAAGCCGCCACAGCCATGAACCGCGATCTCCTGACAACCGACCTCGAGCGCGAGGAGGGATGCCGGCTGGTGGCCTATAGGGACACGCTGAACGTCCTCACGATCGGCTATGGGCACACGGGCCCGGACGTGCACGAGGGCCTCCAGTGGACGCAGCAGGCCGCTGACGAGCAGCTGGATCATGACATAGACCACACCTGTGGTCAGATGGACGTGGTCATCCCCTGGTGGAGATCTCTGGACGACGTGAGAGCCAATGTGCTGGTCAAGATGGCGTTCCAGCTGGGGATCGGCGGTTTGCTCGAGTTCAAGCAGATGCTGGCTCATGTGAGGGCTGAGGAATGGGATCTGGCCAAGGCTGCAGGCCTTGATTCAGAGTGGGCCAAGCAGACGCCGGCCCGCGCGAAACGCGAGATGGACGAGCTCGAGACGGGAGTGCACGCATGAGCTTCTTTCTGAACATCCTGAAGTGGCTTGCTAGCCTATGGTTAAGGCAGACACCGGCTCCTTCGCAGGAAGCGGTCCAGGCCGCAGCTGCTGCAACCGCTGAAACCGAACTCAAGACCCAGGAGAAGAGCCTTGCCCAAATTGCTGCTGCGAACATGGCCCGCGATGCTGTCACTGGCCGCTTTCTCAAGTCTGGTGGCCTGCGCGCCGTTGAACAGTCAGACCCCAATAACCGCGACAACGCCTGATCCGGTCTGTCTGGTCTGGAAGACGGTCTCGTACTCGGCCAAGGACGACAGCGAGCTGACCGTCAAGCAGATCATCGCCAACAACGCGGCACGGGCAAGCCTCTGCCCTAAGTGATTTTCCTGTGGTAAAAGTAGGGATCCGCCCCAGTGGCCCCCCACGCAGGAAACACTCATGAGCATTCTGACCGACGTTCTGAATAAGAAGATCAGCCCAATTCAGGGCGTGGAGCAGGCTCTGCATTGGGCCCAGGCCCTGATCGCGCATTCTCCGGACATGAGTGCTTCGATTGACACTGTAACAGCAGATCTCAAGCACGCGGCCTCAAACGCGTTGGATCTGGCCGATACGGACATTGGCGCGTCTATCGCAGCGATCGTGCCTGCCATTGAGACCGCTCTGGACGCCGAGCTGGCCAGACTGACGGGTGGCGCGAGCGTGCCCTTCAACAAGTTCATCAATGCCGGCGTGGACCGCCTGGGCGCGGCCCTGCATGCCGAAATTGATGCTCACCTCCTCAAGTACAAGGCGTCCCTCACTTCCCCCCCGGCCCCATGAGCGGTGATAGGGAGCTCGTCTCCCTCCTCCGCTCACTCCTCAAAAGGATTGATGCAATGTCCGCTGCCACCGACGCGCTCACCAGCGCCACCAATGCCCTCACAGGCGCTGTGCAAGCCCTCCAGGCCTCTGCTGCAGCTGCTGAAGCTGCCAGAGCTGCTGCGCCTCCTCCTGAGGACACTGCGGCCATCACGGCTGCTACGTCCGCGATCGAGGCAGCTGCCACCTCGCTGAACGCCATCGCGACCTCGCTCACGCCGGTTGCCTGATTGATTTAATCCCCCCCGGTTCGCGCCGGGGGTCTGTGTCGTGGTGCGAAATGGGGGGCTTCATGCCGACTTGGGCTGATATCATAGCAATCGGAGCAGCGGTGATGAGCGGTGCTTACACATTCGGGGTTATGGGTCAGAAAGTCCGCTCCCTCGAGGAGAAGGCGTCCAAAGCCGAGGATCTGGAGCGCGACTTCCACGACCTGACCGATCGCCTGATCCGGCTTGAGGTTGGCATGGCCAACGTCCAGCAGCTGCTGACCGAAGTCAGGGACACAGTCCGCAGATCAAGCCGTCCGTGAGGTCATCATGAGCGAAGTGTGGGAACGCCCGCGGCCTAAGGGCCTGAAGTCAACCAAGCTAAGCCCAGCTGCCAAGGCATCTGCCAAGCGCGATGCCAAGCGGTCTGGATCCACGTATCCGTCCCTGGTTGCCAACATGCGCGCGGCCCAGCGTCAGAAGAAGCGGGGCAAGCGATGAGCGGGGCCTGGAGCCGAAAGGAAGGAAAGTCTGCCAGCGGTGGTCTGAATGCCCGTGGACGGGCTTCCCTGCGCGCTCAGGGGCATGACATCAAGCCGCCGGCTCCGCATCCCAAGACGGAGCGGGACGCAGGCCGGAAGAAATCCTTCTGCTCAAGAATGACTGGGATGCCTGGGGCTATGCGCAAACCGAATGGCGAGCCCACCCGAAAGGCGCTAAGCCTCAAGAAATGGAACTGCCGGGGCACTCGCAAGGGTGGCCGTAAATGAACAATCCAGAAGATGGCATAGAACCATTTGAGGATGCCATACGGCATGGTTTTAAGGACGAAGCCCTCAAGTATTTTTTTGAAGGCGACGAACAAAATGCAAAAAAATACGCGCAATTAGCCAAAGACATCGGGCTTGTCCGAACTCTTGCGTATGGGGCCCTAAGGGTTCATAGGCAGGATCTGGCGCGTAAAGCACGTCGGTCCCGTAGCTCAATTGGCCGAGCAGCTGACTCTTAATCAGCCGGTTGTTGGTTCAAGTCCAACCGGGATCACCATCCACAAACCGGGAAAACCCATGCGCTTCCGAATGCGCTGATGTTTCGCAATTTTATCGGGCTCCGCATTGTTCGCCATGATGACCATTTCGCCCAGCGTAACAACTTCATCGGGCGAAGGGTAGCAATAGTCCCGAATCCGCCTTTTGACGCCCCCCGGTACGCAAAGGGAAAGAGAGCAGTGCGAGTGAACTTCGTTCGTTTCTTCGACCCACTCAACGCAAATGCCTTCCAAGGCCATGCTGGCAGTGTCAGCATTCAACCCCTTTCGGTGGAATATCCACAACTGGCGCAAAATCTGTCGAATGATCTGTCCGGCGCGGCTCGTAGAAATCCCGAACTTTTCGCCGGCCTCTCTGTACGTTGCGCCCGCAACCCATTCGCGGAAAATAGTGCACTTTCGCGCCAATTCGGCCTGATAGCGTTTATCAACAGCGTCCTGCGACGCCTGTCGGCGGTTCAAATAACTGGTCATGCTAGCCTCTGGTTCTCCCTGATCCGTAGATCATCAATCCGGAACCTTCGATTTAGCGGCCTTCGCAAGGCCCCCCAGACGCGCGGAATCCTTGGCCAGGGTGCTGTCCAGCGCGAATGTGCGCTTTTCCGGCGGCGTTCCCTTTCCGCCCTTGGACGAGATTTCCAGCAGCTGCTCGCGGGACATGGCAGCAAAGCCACGCCGGCTCTTCGGGGGTGTATCGGTCATTGGGGGATATCCTCGTTCAGGATCAGGCGGAACGCGTTCTCGCCATCTGGGATCATGGGCAGGGACAGCCAGATGCCGTCCTCGGAGACGTGCGGGATCCCGTGCTTGGGCGTATTGGACCACCGGCCCAGCCACTTGAACAGGACACCACAGTCAGCGCAGCGCGCGGCAATGTCGGTCAGCATGACGTTCGTTCCTGGCTGGGCCAATCCGCCAACATCATACTCGATCGACGTGTGCTTGCAGTTCGCGTCTATTTCATCAGCCATGGGGGCACCTCCTACGCTCAAGCTATATCGGAATGCTCGAGGCGGAAACACAAAAAGCAAATCCCGCCGAGTTGGAGCTCGACGGGATCAAATCGCTTTTGATGAAACCAAGGCCCGCTTTCCGGCGGACTGATCTGCGTTGGCGCGCATATCACAAAAAACGTACACCGGAATGCTGAAGGAAAAAAGTGCAATTGCTGCCTTGACCATACGGAGGGGATATGAGAGAACAAATCCGTGGCCACGAGGGCCCCAGTCAAAGGACAGAGACCATGAACACCTTCACCCTCAACACCCGTCAAGGCGCCCAGGAATTCACCGTTTCGGGCGACTACGGCTATGTCCGCCTCAACGGCCAGCAGATTTGCGAGCGGGGGCATTTCACCGGCTCTACCGTTCAATGCGCCCCTGCCGATCTGGAGCGGGTGGCCCGCAACTGGTGGCGGGCCAGCCTCCGCAACGAGCGGGCGAACTGATGGTCTACCAAATCAGCCGCCGCGCCTGGGGCGAATACACTCAGGTCGAACTGTTCAGCGGATCTCTTTCTGAGATGTACGATCGGTGCCGCTATCTGCAGGAAACCAACGCAGATGGAGAATATTTCGGGTGGCCAACGGCTGCGTTCAAATAGGGATCCACACAATGTTTGACCTCTACACCCGCCCCCATACCGCAAAATACGTCAAAGCCTCTTTTGAAACTTACGTTGCCGCTGAGGCTTATGCGTTTGAAGCGTTCAAGATCATCTGCTTCGACAAGGACGAAGATGTCGATTACGACGCTGCAGACTTCATCACCGCTCAAGGAGAAATCTACTCGATCGAGCCCCGGCGGTAGCGCCAGGATGGGGTCTGGATCTGGATCCCTAGTGCTAACCTTGACACGTTTGGCTACCACTCCAGAGCAGGCTAAGGCCTGCTCTTTTCGTTTCTGCACTGCATCAAGCCACTATGCTTACTGGTGAGGTTGGAGCGAGAGGCATAGGACCACTTCCCCTGAAAACATGCTCATTCGCACGCTCTCAGGGGGTGGTCCCATACCTCTGACGATCTCGCGCATGCTCACCGGAGCCGGCTGTCGCATCGAGGCCCTGCAGTCGCGTGAGCGCGCCACAGGTCAGCGGCAACATTGCGGAGCGCCTCACGCTCCTCACCAACGGGTCCGCCTGTCAGGACACCCGCGCCGGCTTGGGGTGTTCCACGGTAGCCGGCCAGATCGGAGCGCGCCGCCCAAGTGTAAGGACCACGCTCCGGGGGCGAGCAATGTGCGATGACTTGATCTGGTGGTGGGCCTTGGCTATGCTTGAGCCAGTGGCCATCCTCCCCAGCGTGGTCATAGGAACGCCCTGTTCGCCCAGGCAACGTTCCAGGGGGTGAGTTGAGCCTTCCGAGCTCCTCACCCCCGCCCTCCTAAAAAACACCCGTTGTTTTCTCCCGTCAAGGGAAGTGCTATTTTCAGTCGGTGCACACCGCCACCCTAGCTAGGAGAAATACCCATGGCTGATGTTACTGGACCGTCCGGAGCCAAGACCGATCCCGTCCGCTCCTACAATCCCAACAAGCGCCCGTTCACGCCGGCGAAGCTTCACAAGGCGAAGTCCGCCCTGAAGCGCAACGCCAAGCGCGCCGACAACCGCGCCTGATCCTCTCCTGCGGGGTTGCTCCCACCCGCAGGATCCCGGAGACAACACATGCCCCTCCGTCGTGGAAAGAGCCCCGAGGTCGTCAGCGCGAACATCCGCACAGAGATCCGCGCAGGAAAGCCTCAGAAACAAGCTGTGGCCATCGCACTGTCCAAGGCTCGTGGAAGCAAGCGCTCCAAGCGCAAATAAGAGATTCATATGGCTGACGATCAATCCTTCGAATCGATGCTCAGCCCGCTGGCAGCGCTGCGCGCGCGCTTGCCGGATCAACCGAAGCTCACGCCTGACGAGATGCGTGCAGCCTCTAATTTCGCAGCCCCCACTGGCCCCGCCCCCACGCTCCGACCCTCGACAGGCCCGCATCGCACCCTTGGCGAACGCCTGGGCCAGAACGCTCAGCAGGCCGTCCAGAACAGCCCCACGGGTGCTGCTGCCCTCGCCGCCCTTATCCAAGGCTTGAGGGCCTCCGGTCCTGATGTGTACGGCAGGAACCTAGGCACGGATCTGGCAGGCGCGGTCAAACGCTCCAACGAGGAGTATGAGGTCCAGAGCCAATCGGATCCCTTCTATTCAGCCCCAGGCGGCATGTTTGACAAGACCTTGGCCGGGGGCGCGACCTTGGCCGGAAACCTGTTGGGCTTGGGCGATCCTTTGTTTGCCGCCGCCACGCCCCTGACCGAGGGCGCAGCCGCCGCTAACACCGGCAAGAAGACCCTAGCTCAATTGGCCAAGGAATTCGCCGCGCGCAGTGGCAAGATGGGTGCCCTTAACGCTGGCGCCGATACCGCAACCCAGCTGGCACAGCTGGCCGGTGGAACGCGTGACAAATACGACCCCACACAGACCGGCGAGGCCTTCGCCATGGGCCCAGCCTTTGAGGTTGGCAAGGAAGCCCTCGTAGGGGGTGCCAAAGGCCTTGCGGGCCTTATGCGCGGCATGAAGGAGCCCGGTGCTCCTAGAATGCCCTCTGGTGCCCCAGAGCGGGCTCCTGAGGCCGGTGCGATGCCTTCCGGCATGGATGGCATCCAGAGCCACGTAGACCGCCTGACAGAGAACTGGAAGAGCAACACCACCGCCCAGGTCGTCCCCACTGAAGAGCACCTCCCGCCGGAGGTCGCAGCTCAGCTGAAGCGCGACGGCATGTCTGGCAAGACGGGTGCGCTGGTGGGTCCGGATGGCAAAGTCTATCTGATCGCGGACCAGATCGGATCGCCCGAGAACGCGACCTCAGCCCTCTATCACGAGACGCTGGGCCACCTTGGCCTGAACGCCAAGTACGGAGAGCAACTGGATCAAGCACTGGGCCGGATCCACCAGTCCAGCCCTACCGTACAGCGCGAGGCCGAAGAATGGCTCCGAGCGCATCCCGAGGCCTACCCAGACGACCCCAACAAACAGATGCGCGCCGTTGAGGAAGTGCTCGCCGCCAAGGCCGAGGCAGGCGTGCTGGACGCGTCGATCAAATCCCAGCTGACCGCGATGATCCGGCAGTTCGGGCGCATGATGGGCATGAACCTCGAGATGTCCGACAAGGAGCTCGCGGCTATCCTGAGATCTGCGCAACGCAAGATCACCCATGGTTCAGGCACAGCGGATGGCGCCGGGGCCAACCGCTATATCTTCGTTGGTCAAAAGGCCTATGAGAACCTGAAGGCTGAGGATCCGCGCAAACTTTTCCCTGAGAACCAGAAACTGATTGCGAACTGGGAAGAAGGTCAGCGCATGCTCGCACAGGGCTACAGCCCGCGCGAGATTTGGGACAAGACCGGCGTCTTCATTAATCCGTCCGATCAGATGCCGCGATACGAGCTGTCGGACGTGCCAGCGAGCCTGAACGAGGATTTCGCCAATTGGCAATCGGGGCAAGAGACCCCGCTCAATCAGATGCTGACGCATCCGACCCTAATGCAGGCTTATCCTGACAAGGTCAAAGAGTGGACGATCGGTCGCACTGAATCACCGGATTACAGCGGGTCTTTTGACCGTACGACCAACAGAATTGAGATCACTCCGAAATCTGACGATCCGCTCAGCACAACATTGCATGAGATCCAACACGGAATCCAAGAGCATGAAGGTTTTGACCCAGGCGGCAACCCGGAAACCGTGGGTTCTTACGCAACACCCGAACAGTTGGAAATGTACTCAAAGCGGTTGATTCCTGCCTTTGAAAACAAAGCCGCTGACGCTGAGTCTAGTGCACTTGCCTATCAGGAGCTGATGCAAGATCCGCGTATGGACGAATGGCTGAAGCTCAACAGCATGAAAGCTGCGTCTCTGCGCGCCGGTGTGCCGTTAGCGCAATTAGCGCCCCTGGACCAACAAATTGCCAATGCATCGTCAAAAGCATTTGAAGCCTTGTATGAAGCAAGGCCTGTGGAAGACTTAAATAAGGAATGGGAAAGAATATCTTTCATTGTGCGTCAAAACGCAATTGAGATGAAAAAAACCACACCGCGTGATGTGTTTTTCATGCCTCGTTATCAAGCGAACCAAGCCGCGACTAAATACAAAACAATCGCGAACGGCATTCGAAACAAAGACAAATACGAAATGCGCAACGCTATTCAGGCCGGCGAGGACGTGCCTGAAGCCGCGCAAATACGCTACGAGATGTATCGCAACATCTCCGGTGAACGTGAATCCAGAGACGTGGAAGCACGGCGTCACATGCCTGAATTCACGCGTCGGCACACCACGCCTTTGCTGACAACTGCTGACACGCGCGACGTGTTTCCGGACGAGATCATCCGGACTGGTAAAGCTGCGCGCACCCCTTCCATCGAAGAAGGCCTGTCAGATCGCGACCGTGAACTTGCAGGCCTGATGGCGTCGGTCGAGGACGGCAACAAGCACGGGTTCGAGCCCGATCTGCGCGTTGAAGTCCCCAATCCGCCCCCGCCCAAGACCAAGGCGAAATTCGTCCAAAAGACCACAAACGGCAACGCACCGAAGCAGCTCGAGAACATCACGCCGGTCCTCGAGGATCACCCCGACGCCGCCAAGAGCACCGACGCCTGGGAAAACATGATGGGCGATGCGCTGGGCTCCAGCGAGGTCCCGATCCCGCCCTACGCGTTCATCCGCGATATCAATGGCGAAGGATCCATTGAAAAGCTCAGAACCCTGAAGCCTGGGCAGATTGAGGACGCAAACCACGGGTTCGAGCAGGCCAAGCTCTTCCGCCAGAAGTACGAAGCCGGCGAAATGTCGATCGGAACCACGGGCGAGCTTCTGATGTGGTCGTTCCTGTCGCGTGGCGTTTCGCCCTACGCGCAAGAAGGCCTGTTCATCGACTCCTTCGAAGGCATCGAGCGCTTCATCCGCATGGCGGCGGACGGTAACTTCACCAAGGATCAGTTCCCGGCGTATGAGGAATGGGTCAAACAACAAGCCCCCAAGGGGTCAGGCCAACCCGGAGCTGGCGCGATCCACAATCTGGGGGCCTTTGGCCGAGACTTCCTCTACAAGATGGGCCAGGAGGGCGACGACGGCATCACGCATCTCCAGCGCTTGCACAACATGCTCTCCGATCCGAAGATGACCGGAAAGCAGATCCGCCGGGAGTTCGCAAAATTCAGCGAGGGCGTTGGCATCGACAACAAGGTTTTGTCCTTCACGCTTCTGGTCGCCGGTCATCCTGACGTGATGGTCTTGGACCGCGTCCAGATCCGCCAGCTGTGGGACGATGGCCGCTTCAACGATCGGAACCTGTACGATGGTCGGACGGACGATAACGGAAACACTGTCACTGGCAGTTCGCTCGCGAAATTGACCTCCGGTGTCCGCGGCATTCTGGTTTATGAAGCGATCGAACGCGGGATCGAAAAACAACTGGAACGCATCTACGGCGCCGTGGGCCGTCCTGAGGACGCCAGCGTCGGACGCTACCACTGGGAGACCTGGGTGGCAGATAGCGGCCAAGAGGCCTCCCACGGCACTCTGACGGGCATTTTGAACAAGGCGCAGCGCAAGAACGCGCCCCTGGCTGAAATCCGCGCCAAGCAGGGCGAATACGGTGCCTACGAGTACGGCGCAGAATATGGCCGTGACTACGACGGCATCCCCCATTATAGGTACAAGCTCCCATCCGGTGAATTCGTGGAGTTCACCGTGCCAGCGTACAGACGCTTCATGGAAGAGATCAAGAAGCCTAAAAACAAGGTCGTCCCCACCAATTTCAAAGTGACGGAGAGCGGTAATGCCCCCTGGTACCAAAGACCCGAAGTCAACCAAGACAAGCTCGAAACCCTTGCCCGACTATACGCAGACCGTGAAATCCGAGAGTGAGCGCCAGCTGCTGCGTCAATTCTACGCGATGAAAACCAAGCCGATCGATCTGCGAGATTCAATCGACGAACCCTGAGGAAGAGCACATGGCCTACGATCCATCCGACGACCAGAAGACAGATCCGCTGAAGTACGTGTCTGACACGGTCCTCGGGCGGGCGGATGCCAAGCCGACCTCAACCAAGCCGAAAACGTACCAACAATCCAATCGCGCGCTTGGGCAGACAGACGGCTTCTCGCTGCAGGACATTACAGCCAAAGCCCAACAACGCCTTGCACCCTTGGCGCAAAGTGTTGGTGATTATGCCCAGACCATACCTGGGAAAGCGGCAGACATGGCGAGCGCGCTGCAGGCGAAGGCTCAGCCGTACGTTGATCAGGCCGGTAAAGACCTCGACGTGGAAATGTACGAGCGGGGCATGGAATCTCCTGATCCGCAAGAACGCTTGGCTTCGATGCAATCCTTCATGAAAAACAGCGCTCCGAGTGATGCTTATGCCCACATGGACCCGGCCACCGTTCATCGAATGTATCCAAACATGTCCGGTGACGAAGCGGGTGCGTACATGCGCGCCACCAGGGGCGCGATGCCTCAAGGGCCACATGCGCCCGTTTTGAAACCCGGCCAACGCGTGGACGCGGCATTGACAATGCCGCAAACGCACCGGCAGGAACTGGACTACCTCGAGAACCAGATCCGCGCCTTGCGTGCGCAGAACACGCCTCAAGCCCGCCAACAGGCCGAGCAGCTGGCTGAAATGTACCAGCAGTACGTGGGCCGTGAGGCAAGAACGAATAATATCCAGGCCGTTCAACAACGGGCCAAAGCAGCAGAAGATCAAGCCCGTGCGCAACTCGCTGCTCAAGAAACCCAACACACCGAACAGGTTGATCAAGCTAAAAAACAGAATGTGACATCTGAGCAAACGATGGACGAGCGCATTGATCCGTTCATTTTTGCTCAGGAGGGTACTGCCAGAACAAAAAAGAAGGGTCAGACTGCCGGCGGTGTTGGCGGCATGACGAACCGAAGCTTCGCAGGCGCGATGCATGATCTTATGCGTCGAGATGAGACCAGTCCCGCTTTGCAGGATCTGGCAAAGATCCTTGGCCCTGATGTCATGGATCATGTGCGCCGGGAAGATCCAGCCAAGCTTCAAACGGATCGGCTGGTTACCTCCGCCATCGACAAAATCAAGACGCCCAAAGACCCGGAGCTGCGTGACCGCGTCTTCAAAGACGAGGTGGCTCTCAACCACGAACTGACGGGTGAAGGCATCCAGTATCTCAAGAACCACAAGGTTCCTGCTACGCTGGGCAATATCTATGTGACCCACTTCATGGGCACTGGACCAAGTGGGGCAAAGTTCATCCAGATGGCCATGAACCCCAAGTTGGCGCAACAAAATGCCGCCAAGGCCTTCCCGACTGAAGCAAAAGCAAACCCGGCTTTCTTCAAGAAAAACGCAACGGTCAAACAGGTTTACGATTCTGTTACTGACAAAATGCGTAAGCGTGTGATGGAAGCGGGCGTGAAGAACCCGGACGATTATCTGAAAAAAGATTACTCCGATCTGCAGCTGAAGGATTTGCCGAAAAAGACCAGCGCCTTGACGCAGGCAGAGCAGCACGTCGGTGATGCTGCACGACCCGTGTACGATCTGCTGCGCCTTGTAACGGGAATGAAGGACAAGCCTCCGCAGATAGAGTCCGAGCCCGTTACGGTGACTGCGCGCAAGCCAACAGCGCCGGTCAACAAAAAGGCTGCCGCAAAAAACACGATCAAGGCCCTCAGCGCACAGAGAGCCCGGAACAAAACCCGCCGGGACTAGACAGACCGCTCCGATTCCCTGAACCGGCGATCGTCGTTGCAGTACTCCATCAGCACGCCCCCAGGCCTGCCGATCTCTTCCCAGTACCGGGACTTCAGCACCTCGACCAACGAGGTGTCCTGATCGACCTTGTGGACGACGATGCCCACGTCGGTCTTGTTGGCGAAGTTGGCTGACCCGGCGATGTCGTACAGCGTGGGCTTTTGGTACTCGCCGTTGATACGCTGCATCTTCGTCGGGTGCGCCACTAGGATGACGTGAACCTGGAAGCGCTTGGCGAACCGCTTCAGCTGGCGCAGAGCGCGGGATGTGTAGTCGGTCTCCGTCTCGCGCGATCCTCTGGACTGCACGATCTCGTTCCAGGGATCCAGACAGATGATCTTCGCCTCGTAGCGCACCACTGCGGCCTCCATGCAATCCAGCAGCCACTCAAGATCTGCGTCCACCTCCTCGTCCGGGATGATGAAGACGTGCCGATCGTCAATCCACTCGTCAGCCTGACTGATCTCCATGGGCGTCTGGTTGCGCGGGAGCGCTTTCAGATACCACGATCTCAGGGCCCTCCGGTGATCGCGCTGCGGCAGCTGCTCAAACGACGCCCACGCCACCCGGACCTTGTATCGTTCCGCAACCCGGCAGCACACGTCGTTCAGCCAAGTAGACTTCCCCGACCCCGGCGTGCCGGTGATCACAGCCAGATCTCCGCAGCGCATACGGTAATTGTCGCCTAACAGATTGAACCCGATTTCGAACGTCTCAGGGTTCGATATGGGCGGCAGATCGCCCATTAGGGCCACGCCCCGCATCGCGATCCATTCAGAGCCCTGCAGCGTCTTCTGCACGCCCTTGACGCCATACTCGACCAGAACCTCGTTCAAATCCTTGCAGCGCTCTCTCTCGAGCTCCAGCCGGCGGGTCTTGGGATAATGAACGAACTTGCACCGGGCGCGGCCCAGCTGGCTGGCGAGCTCCTGAAGCAGCTTTGCCCCGGCATCATCCCCATCCACCGCCAGGATGATCTCAGAGACCCTGGAGAGCGTCAGGAACGGCCCCAGAGCCCTCAACCAGTCATAGGCCTTGGCTTCCCCCAGTTCGGCCTCAGAGCGCTCTGTAGAGGCTCCAGCGCAGCCATTGGGAACCGAGATCACCCGCTGGTATCCAGCCTCGATTACCGACTCGCAGTCGATTTCCCCCTCGGTGATGATCAAAGGCCTGCCGATCAGTTTGTCGTCGCGCAGGCAGTCGGCATTGTAGGCCACCGGCCCGTTGTCCCAAGACGCGTGCCACTTGCGTTCGGGGTGGCTGAACCAGCGGAACTTCGTGCCTACCGTCTTGCCCTGCTGGACAAACGGGATCTGCAGCGCCTCACCACCAGCGAGGCTTGAAACGGACCACTTCTGGCTCAGCCGCTCCACGTCCAGCCCGCGGGCCTCGATTGTTTCCCAGATTTCCATCCCAGAATGCTCCCTGCCACCCACAGTGATGGCACTTGAAGACCACCTTGCCTGTCTCGCACTTCACGCTGAGACACGGCGCCCGCTTGTGCTTTCTCGCCTCAGAGCACCTCGGACAGGTGGTGTATTGATCCGTTGCACGGTCGCTCCGTATCCGGATCCCGATCGCGCGAGCTTGTTGGACGGCGTCCATGTCCACCCCTCGGGGCTTATCGTTAATATTTGGTAATCGCGACCTCGACGCGCGGATTGTCGCAGTACCGCTTCGTGCACGTCAGGGTCACGACCTGTGTGTCGTCCGCGAAGCAAATGCCTTTGCTGCATCCATCCATCACCGACTTGGCCACGTTATCGATGTCGGGCTTCTTGTTTGCTGGGGCTATGAACCCCTCGCGCATCAGAAGCGCATTGCTCTTCGAGGTCGCCTTGGGGATCGCATAATATGCGCGGATCCGCACCTCGACGGGGCCCTCAATCGCTGGCCTTCCGCGCATCGCCAGGGTCGCCTGCAAGGAGATCAGACCCTCATACGCCACGGTCTTGGGGTCCGTGTGCATCCTGATGAACCCATGCCGGGTTGATGCACGGGGTCGGCCCTTCCCTCGAGGGTCGCCTGGGATGGTGAACAGTACGACCATCTCTTCACTCATCTGCTTCCCCGTAAATCGTGCCGAACCGGCCCTGTTTGGGCTTGGCTACTTTCTTGCGGTACCGATAAAATACCACCTTCTCCAGACCCATTGCTTGCAGAATGTTCTTCGCAGGCGGGCGTTCTCCATACAAAAAACGCCGGATATTTGTTTCGTTGACGCCGATCTTCCTGGCATAGGTAGGAATATCTTTCACGCGCTCGATACGCTTTATCAACAGGTGTTTGACTCGCTCTTCGTCCAAGGCCGATCCTCCTTGGCCCGAACTTACGTGTGTTTGGAGAAATGACAAGGCCGCCGATCACGCTTGACCGCGCATCAAATCACTGTACCTTGAGCATGACCTCACAGGAGGCAAGGAGACAGACATGATAGCCAGCCGCGCAGACATGCACGCGGAACGCCAGTTAGGGAAAGTGCTGGACGAGGTCCACCACTTGATCAACACGCCGCAGCCCGAGCACGGGCACGACTTCGTAGCGCTGATGGGCGCGATCCGCGATTACGTCCAAGCCGAAGTCAAACACACAATTGGAGATCTCTGCTCATGAGCGAGTTCGTCAACGACACCGTGGTCCCGATCGTCGGGATCCTCATTCTCGCCAGCATTGGCGTGAGCTCCATCTCGGCATCGATCGCGTTCGCGTGGATCATGCTCAAAATCGCACTGAGGAAAAAATGATCATCTGGGACGGAACCAAGATCGACACGGCGGGGATGTATGAGGGCATCCCCATGCCGAACTACCATGGGAACCTGTGCGTCGGGCCCAGCCTGTCGTCAGGGGGCATGCGGACCATGTGGGAGAAGAGCCCAGCCCATTACTACGCGGGCAGCTATCTGAACCCCAACCGCGTCTCCAACGACAACCCGGCGTTCGCTTTCGGGAGGGCAGCGCACAAGCTGCTGATCGAGGGCCTCGACGGGTTCGAAAGCGAGTATGCGATCCGACCCGACGAGTATCCGGATTTCAGGTCCAAAGCGGCCCAGCAGTGGCGCGCGGACCAGATTGAGCGGGGCCTGACGGTGTTAACCCCTGAGGACATCTTCCACATCAGAGGCATGGCCCAATCGCTGGGAGCGCATCCCATGATCAAGGCCGGCCTTCTGGACGGCATGATCGAGCGCAGCTTGATCTGGAAGGATGAAAACAGCGGCATCTGGATCAAGGCCAGACCTGACGTGATCCCCGGGGACTGTACGGACATCGCGGATCTCAAGAGCACGGGATCTGTCGATGACGACAGCATCCAGAAGAGCATCACGTCCTTTGGCTATCACGTACAGGCCGCTGTGGCGTGTGCGGGGGTCAAAGCGGTCATGAACATCGACGTGGAATCGTTCACGTTGGTGTTCGCTGAGAAGCTTCCGCCCTATGCAGTTCGGGTGGTCACCATACCAGCCGAGGACATCGCCCGCGGCGCGAGCCAGATGCGGTGGGCCATCCGGGAATTCGCCAAGTGTGTGAAGACCGGCGTGTGGCCGGGGCCTGGGAACGGCGCCGAGGATGCGGAGTTCATGGGCATGAGCCAATGGGCCAGAGACAAGATCGATCGCCGGCTTGGGATTCTCCTGCCGGCGCAGGAACTGGAGGCCTACGAGGCCACCTACAGCTGGGAGATTGAAGAATGAGCGAGAACCTTCCCGCCAATGTGGCGCACTACCGCCACTCCACCGACGCGGCCTCGATCTGCAAAGGTATTGTTGTGGCCAGTGCCATGACCATCCAGAACCGCCGGTACGTACAGGTCGAGGGCTGGCAAGCCATCGCGGTCGCTCATGGTTGCACGGCTTCGGCCTGCAACGTGGAGCGGGTCGAGGGCGGCTACCGGGCGATCGGCCAGATCCGCCGCATGGCTGATGGCATCGTCATTGCCGAAGCAGAAGGCTTCGTTGGTGAGGACGAGCCTACGTGGTTCGGGGGCGAGGTCACGACCAAGTGGGGCACCAAGCAGCTGCCCAAGCGGTCGGACTACGCCATCCGCGCCATGGCCCAGACGCGGGCCATCAGCCGCGCCTGCCGATCGGCGTTCGCGCATGTCATCGTCATGATGAACGCGGGGCTCGAGACCACGCCGGCTGAAGAGATGATGCAGCAAGCGTTCGATCCTCCCCAGGAGCCCACCAACAAGACGCTGACCAAGCGCCTGACCGACAACCCCAAGGGCCAAGAAGGCTTCAACAAAGTCACCGGGGAGATCATCGACGTGGCGCCGGAACAGGCCTCACAGGAGATCCCTGAGGGCGATGAGCCTCATTGGCTGATCGGCTGGGCTGACACGGCCCAGGCGCATCTGGCCAACCTGATGACCAAGGGTGACGTGAAGTCGTTCTGGGCCCAGCCCGACGTGATCGATCGCACCGAAGAGCTCAAGCGCATCGATCTGAACCGTGCCAAGCTGCTGCACTTCGCGGTCACCAAGCGCCTGAAGGAGGTTCCTGATGAATAAGGAAACCAAGGACAAGATGCCCGACGAGTGGGAGCGCGCGTACGCGGAGGCTTATCCCGATCGCGTGCCCCCGTATGTACAGAAGGCCGTCAGAAAGAAGAGGCAACCCAAATGACCGAAGACTGGAGCGAGCTTGGCCATCATGGCCCGAAAGACAGAGACCGCGCCCCGCCTGTGGAGGCCTGTCCGATCTACGGAATGCCCTGTGAATACGTCCCCAAGGCCGAAGAGGCCATGCGGCTGAAAACTGAGAACGCAGAACTACGCCGCGCTCTGGAAGGCATTCAGAAGGTTCAGCAAGACATGGGGCCAGAGGTCATGGACCTCTACGCGGGCCATCTGGTCATAGGTGAGATATGCGGTGCCTCCCTTGGAGGTGAGCCGCGAGCATTGCAGACACAATCAGAAGGGAACATTCCAATGAACTTTGACAACATTAAAAACGAGCCGACTTGCACCTCAACAGCACACGACCCCATTCCCGTTATTGTCTGCACGGACAAGCGCGGTGTGGTGTTTGGATACACGACCGACACCAATGCTCGCCCTATCGTCCTGACTGCGGCCCGCATGTGTCTATACTGGTCGGCAGATGTGGGCGGTGTCTTCGGGCTGGCTGACGTCGGGCCGACGAAGGACTGCAAAATCTCTGCCGTTGTTCCGTCGATCACGCTGGAGGGCGTGACTGCCATCATGTCAGTTGACGACAAGGCCGTGGAGGCTTGGGCCTCTGCAAAAACGCAGGGGCGCTGATATGGCTGAGATGATTTTTGGTGCACAGCCATCCGGCGACGGCTCCGGCTACGGCTACGGCGACTACGGCTCCGGTTTCGGCTCGGGCGACGGCGACGGCTTCGGCTTCGGCTACACCTTTGGCGACGGCTCGGGCTGCGCCTACGGCTACGGCGGCGGCTTCGGCGACGGCGAAGGAGAGGATGTCAGCACATGACTCGCACCCCCGACACCGCCCCTAGCCAGAGCGCAGACCTGATAGCTGAGGCTGAGGAACGACTGCGGATCGCAATCGACGCACAGAAGCGGATGGACGGCGGCGAGTATG
>Ga0207958_1000022_pt1 | contig 55814 bp, 61 predicted proteins | sample CryBogCBH27Jul07_FD_184606 | JGI IMG/M metagenome (GOLD analysis project Ga0207958, IMG submission 184606) | Freshwater microbial communities from Crystal Bog, Wisconsin, USA - CBH27Jul07 (SPAdes) (version 2) | ecosystem: Environmental > Aquatic > Freshwater > Lake | place: Crystal Bog... | reverse complement strand
AAATGAGCAACGCAGAAAAGACCCCAATCCTCGAACTTCGCAATGTCTCGAAGTCCTATGGATCCGTCCAGGCTCTGACCGACGTCAGTTTCAAGGCCTACGCCGGCGAAGTCATTGGTCTGGTCGGTGACAACGGTGGTGCTAACAACGCTAGTTCGCCATTTACGACATCGGCCAGCTGTTCGTCGACGGTGTCGAGCGTCACTGGAAGTCACCGGCCGAGTCGATGGAGAACGGCATTGAGACGCTCTACCAGGACTCCGGTCTGGCTCCCGACCTCACCATTGGCTCCAACATCTTCTTGGGCCGTGAGATTAAGCGTCGCGGCCTCCTGGGCGCCCTCGGGTTCTTGAACCAGGGTGCAATGGAGCGCAAGGCCACTGAGGAGCTCGACAAGGTCGGCATTTCGGTCGCGGCCGGCAAGCGCACCGTCTCGCAGCTCTCGGGTGGACAGCGCCAAGCGGTGGCGATTGGTCGTGCCGTCATGTGGGCCAAGCACGTCATCATCTTGGACGAACCCACGAACCACCTCGGTGCGCGTCAGAGCCAGGAAGTACTCAACGTCATCAAGGCCGCTCGTGAACAGGGGCTGTGCGTTCTCTTCATTTCGCACACCTTGCCGCACGTTCTCGAGGTCACGGACCGCATTGTGGTCCTGCGCCTGGGTTCGGTGGTTCGCGACTCGCCAACGAGCGAGTACACCGTGGAGTCACTGTTGGGCACCATTACGGGACTCAACAAGTAGTTCGCAGTATCCCCTTGGAAATACCGCGCCCGGTTTCGGGCGCGGTATTTCGCTTTAGTGGAGGAATTCCAGTGCGTCGCGACGGATTTTGCCGTTGCTGGTGCGCGGCAGGGCGGCCACGTAACGAATCTCTTTGGGTTTCGCCCAGGGGCCGAGGCGATCGCTGACGATGGCACGGATGGCGTCATCCTGCGATTCTCGAGCAACAATCAAAGCAACGACGCGTTGACCCCACTCGGGGTCGGCCACGCCGGTCACGGCTACTTCGCTAATGCCCTCAATGGTGGCGATGGCGGCTTCCACGTCTTCGGGCCAGACCTTCTCACCACCGGTGTTGATGACCGATCCAAGGCGTCCGCGAACGGCAACGACGCCATCGGTCACCGTGCCGCCATCTCCGGTGGGGTACCAGGCGGCGCCCTGTTCGTCAAAGACCTCTGGTCGGGCCGCGTCACGGTAGGTGCGAAAAAGCGTGGGGGTGCGAACACAGAGCTCGCCATTGATACTCACCACGTCGACCTCCTCGAGGGGCGTGCCGTTGTAGACAATGCCCGATCCCGTTTCAGTGAGGCCCCACGTGGCGATGACGTTGCTGGGCAGGTCACCCGGTGGCTTGGCGCCACCGACTAAGACGGTTTGGTACTGGGAGAGGTCGTGGCGCACCAACTGGGTGCGAACCACGGAGATATGCGTCGCCCCCAGCGACGGCCCAGCATTGATGTCGTCGCTGAAGCGAAGGTCGGCGTCGCTCAGCACGGATCGGAGCAGTACGGCGAGTCCACCGATGTGAGCGGCCGGAAGGCAGGGGAGCCAGACGGGAGGTGTGTCGCCACGCAGAGACTCCTGGGTAATGCGAGCGCTGGCCACGAGGGATGCCCACGTGTGCACGGCGGCCTTCGGTGTGCCGCTCGACCCCGAGGTCAGCATCACGAGCGCATCGCCCTCCTCGACGTCGCGCCCGTTGTCCAGTGGGCGGGTGCCGGAGGCATCACGAATGTGGGTGGCCCCCATGAGCTGCAGGGCCTCGGCTTGCTGACGAGTCGAGAGCCGCTGGTCGAGCACGCAAAACGCCTGGGACGTCATGGCGCAGTCGACGAGTTCGTCGACCAGTGCTGGCCCTAAGGGGAAATCGAGAGCGACGAGTGATGCCACTCGTCCAGCCTAGGTGGGTGTCCGCAACTATCAGGGCGACCGGTAGCGTGGACGCATGGCTACCACCGTAATTTCAGGCGACCCTATTGATCCCGTCGAGCAGTTCCGCACGCTGCCGTTGCCGGCGTGGGAGCGTCGCGGCGACTACCAAGACATCTTCTTCGAGGTGGCCGAAGGCATCGCGCGCATCACCATCAACCGTCCGGAGCGTCGCAACGCTTTTCGTCCGCAGACACTGTTTGAACTCTCGGACGCGTTCGAAGCTGCCCGCGATGACACCACGGTTGGCGCCATCATCTTGACCGGCGCCGGCGCTGACGCCTTCTGTAGCGGTGGCGACCAGAAGATCCGTGGTGACGACGGTTACATCGGCGACGACGCCGTCGCTCGACGCGGTGTGGGTCGTCTAAACGTGCTCGACTTGCAGATTCAAATTCGCCGGTTGCCCAAGCCGGTTATTGCACAGATTGCGGGCTACGCCATCGGCGGTGGTCACATCTTGCACCTGGTGTGCGACCTCTCAATCGCCGCCGACAACGCTCGCTTCGGTCAAACCGGTCCCCGCGTCGGCTCCTTCGACGGTGGCTACGGCTCCTCGCTCTTGGCCAACACCATTGGCCTGAAGCGCGCCAAGGAAGTCTGGTTCCTCTGCCGCCAGTACGGCGCACAGCAGGCTCTTGACTGGGGCCTCGTGAACACGGTGGTGCCACTCGACGACCTTGAGCGCGAGACGGTGGCCTGGTGCCGACAGATTCTCACTTTGTCGCCACTGGCATTGCGCATGTTGAAGGCCGGCTTCAATGCCGCCGAAGATGGACTGGCTGGTATCCAGCAGTTGGCCGGCGATGCCACCATGCTCTTCTACATGTCTGAAGAAGGCCAGGAAGGCCGCAACGCCTTCGTGGAGCACCGCGCTCCCGACTTCTCCCGATTCCCGAAGCGCCCGTAATGGCCGAGGCTCCCGGAACAGTCAAGCGCTGGGTGCTCGCTGCCCGTCCACGCACGTTGCCGGCCGCGCTGGTGCCGGTCGCCATCGGTGCCGCGCTCGTTCGACCCGCACCGATCAATTGGCTCAACACACTGCTGTGCGTTGCCGTCGCGTTGGCCCTGCAGATTGCGACGAACTTCGCGAACGACTACTCCGATGGTGTTCGGGGCACCGATGAAGTACGCGTCGGCCCCTTTCGATTGACCGCGTCGCGCCTCGTGGCCGCGTCCAGCGTCAAGAGGGCGGCCTTTGCCGCATTTGGGGTTGGCGGCGTTGCTGGCCTCGTGCTGGCGTCGCGCACGTCGTGGTGGTTTGTGGCCGTTGGCGCGACCGCCATTGCCGCCGGTTGGCTCTACACCGGAGGACCAAAGCCCTACGGCTACATGGGCCTAGGTGAAGTGTTCGTGATGGCCTACTTCGGCTTTGTCGCCACCGTGGGTACCGCTTTCGCCCAGCACGGTCACCTGGTTGCCAAGTCCTGGTGGTGGGGACTGGCCGCCGGTTCAATGGCCTGCGCCCTCTTAGAGGCCAACAACATCCGGGACATCGCGGGTGACCAGGCCTCCGGCAAGAAGACCCTGGCCGCTCGACTCGGGCGCCGACGTGCCTCGTATCTGTACGGGCTGTTTGCGGCTCTTACCGTGCTGGGAGCAGTTGCCGGCGGTGCGTGGCTCGTGGGAATCGTTGCCGTCGTCGCGTACCTTGCCCCGTTGCGCATCGCCTTCTCGCCTCGTGAAGGTCGCGAGCTTCTGGTCCTGCTCAAGATGTCGGCGCGGACCCAACTCTTAGTCGGGGCTGCGGCGGTCGCATTTCTGATCGTCTGGCACTAGGCCAGAAAGTCACGCACCATCGCTGCCGCCACTTCGGGGCGTTCGAGGTGGAGCGCATGGCCGGCATCGGGTACCACCGCGAGACTGGCGTTCGGCACACGCTCACAGATCTCATGGGCTGCGGCGACGAACTTGGTGTCTCGTTCACCACAGAGAACGAGTACCGGCATGGTCAAGCGACTTACGGCGTCGCCCAAGTACTCCTGGGTGCCGGTACCACTGTGTTCAAGCGAAGAGGCGAGGCCTTCGGCGTCGGTACTGCGCGCACTAACCAGTTCGGGGCGCAACGTCGCAAAGAGCGGCAGTGAGAGCCACTCAGCCAAGAACTGCTCACTGCCCACGGCACGAATGTGCGCAGCGAGTGCGTTGTCGCTGTCACGGCGCGCGGCGCGCTCGACCGGGTCGGCACTACCGAGCGACGCACTGACCAACACCAGCCGTGAGACCTCCTGAGGTGCGGCGAGGGCCAGGTGGAGAGCAACTCGTCCACCAAAGGAGTATCCGCCGACGGCACTTGGGGAAGTGAGGAACTGGTGGGCAAGGAGTTCAGCAGTTTCGGGAAGTGAGCCGTGTATGCCTGCCGACTCACCGTGGCCGGGAAGGTCCGGGGTCACAACTGTCGAGGTTCCTGCCAGAATGGAACGGAACGGTGCCGCGGCGGCGCGGGTCTGCGTAAAGCCGTGTAACCAGAGAAACGCGGGACCGTCGCCCTGTCGGTCCGAAGCGAGGAGTGACATCGATGACGAGCGTAGCGACCCCGAGTCAGGTCCAGGCGACTTTTTGCGCCACCTTGATTGACGAATGGGTCCGCGCCGGTCTGCGGGACGTCGTTCTCTGCCCCGGCTCGCGGTCAACGCCATTGGCGCTGGCGATGAGTGCCCGAGACGAGATCGCCGTCCACGTCCGCATCGATGAACGTTCGGCCGCCTTCTTTGCCCTGGGCCGAGCACTTGTGACGCGCCGCGCCGTTGCGGTCGTGGTGACGAGCGGGACCGCCGCAGCAGAACTGCACGCCGCTGTTGCAGAGGCCGACCTCGCACGTGTTCCATTGCTCATCTTGACAGCGGACCGACCTCCCGAATTGCGCGACATTGGCGCACCACAGACGATGAATCAGGCGCACCTCTTTGGCTCACAGGTGCGTCGTTTCATCGAACCGGGTGTGGCGCGCAGCGATGCCATGCACCAGTGGCGACCGCTGGCCTCGCGAGCGTGGCGGGCGGCCGCCGGCTACGACGACGGCCCCGCGGGACCAGTGCATCTCAACTTGGCCTTCATTGAGCCCTTGGTGGCGGAGCCACTCGAGTTGCCGGCCGGCCGCGAGGATGGCGAGATGTGGACGTTTGCGCCAGCGATGCCCGCGGTGCGCTCAGGAATAGATATCAGCACCCAGAAGGTCCTCTGTGTCGTCGGCGCGGGTGTGTCGGCCTCGTTGGTGCAGGAGCTGTGGAGTCTCGACTGGGCCGTGATTGGTGACGCCACGACGGCGCACACGCTCCCGTACGCCGACCCGCTGGCACGCAGCGATGAGCGCGCGGCCGCATTGCGACCAGATGTGGTGGTGCGCATTGGCGGAGCGCCGGCATCAAAGGTGCTCGCGGGGCGCCTGCGCGAATGGGGCGCCCGAGTGATTGGATTCACGGGTGCCGGCTTTGTCGCCGACCCCGATGGCCTCTTGACCGATCGTTTACCGGGGCTGCCCGATGTCCGATCCGCCCAGCTGCGCGGGGATCACAACTATGTCATGGCCTGGGCCGAGGCGTCACGGCGCGTCGGCGAACATCTGGCCTCGCTCGATACGGGTCCATTGCAAGAGATTTCTGTGGCGCGCGCTGTCGTTGAGGCGTCTGTTCGACACCAGGTGCCGTTGATGGTTGGCTCCTCGATGCCCATTCGAGACGTTGAATGGTGGTCACCGTCGCGCGTCCAGCCCGTCTATGCGAACCGTGGCGTGAACGGTATTGATGGCGTCGTGTCGACGGCGATGGGGGTGGCGACCGGCACGCGAGCCTTGGCGCTGGTCGGTGACGTGACCTTCCTACATGACGTTTCGGGGCTGGTTGACGGCGTCAATGCGGCATCGACGTTGGTGCTGGTGGTCTCGGACAATCGCGGCGGGGGAATCTTTAACTTCCTGCCCCAGGCCACCGAACTTGCCTCGGAACGATTTGAGACGCTCTTTGCGACCCAGCACCACCATGATCTCGTGGCCATTGCGTGCGCCTTTGGCCACCACGGTGAACGCGTCGACTCGGTGGAGGCGCTGCAGGCCGCCATAGCGTCGGGATTGGACCGTGGAGGTGTGAACGTGATTGTCGCAGCGGTGCCGGATCGCGATGACAACGTCTTGATTCACAACGCACTTGTTCGACACGTGGGGGAGTGGTGATCGTCGCCGCACTGCCGTCGTCGCTGGTGGCGGCATTTCCACTGGCATTCGCCGCTGGACTCATCTCCTTTTTGTCGCCCTGCGTCCTGCCCCTGCTGCCGGGCTATCTCGCCTTCCTCTCGGGGGCGACCGGGGCCAGTGCGAGCCGAGGTGGCCGAGGGCGTGCGCTGGCGGGTTCCATTGCGTTCGTCATTGGGTTTTCTTTGGTGTTTGTGTCCTTTGGCGCACTCTTCGGATTTTTTGGCGCACAGCTCTCCGCGCACCAGCGACCCATCCAAATCGTGTTTGGTTCCCTGACTGTGGTGCTGGGATTGTTCTTTGCGGGGTGGTGGCCGTCACGATGGCTGCAGCGGGAACGACGCAGCCATCGACTGCCACGCGCCTCAGTGCTCGGTGCCGCCCTGCTGGGTGCGCTTTTCGCTCTCGGGTGGACGCCGTGTATTGGCCCCACTCTTGGTGCGATTTTGGGTCTCGCTTCGTCATCATCGGGCGCAACAGCACTGCGAGGGTCGATGCTGGCATTTGTCTACTGCCTCGGGCTTGGCGTTCCCTTCATCGTGGCCGCGCTCGCTTCGGAGTGGATGCTGGTGACATCGAAGTGGCTTCGTCGTTACGCCAAGATCATCGGGATCGTCGGTGGCGTGCTGTTGATCGCCATTGGGGTTGCCGAAGTGAGTGGTTGGTGGTCGTCGTGGGTGCTGTGGCTAAAAATCCATGGCCCCTCCACGGGCACATCGTTCTAGCGCGGACCAGTTCGGCGCGGGCTGCTCGTCGTAGACTTACACCATGACATTGCGCAGCGATTGGGAGTTTCGTGGACTGGTTCACCAGACCACCGATGAGGGGGTCCTGGACCGCCTGAGCGACGGCGGCGTCACCGGCTATATCGGCTTCGACCCAACAGCGTCGTCACTGCACCTGGGAAGCCTCCTGCAGCTATGCAACCTTCGCCGCATTCAGTTGGCCGGGAATCGCCCCATCGCTCTCGCCGGAGGTGGCACGGGCCTGATTGGCGACCCCAGCTTCAAGGCCTCGGAGCGCCCGTTGCTCACGAATGAGCAGTTGCAGGAGAACGTCGCTGGTATTCGCTCGCAGCTCGAGCGATTCTTGGACTTCTCACCATCGGCGGGGAAGTCGCAGGCGCTGCTTTTGAATAACGCCGACTGGCTCACGACTATTTCGCTCACGGACTTTTTGCGTGACGTGGGAAAGTACTTCACCGTCAACCAGATGGTGGCGAAAGATTCTGTGAAGAGCCGCTTGGATCGAGACGACGTTGGCCTGTCCTTCACCGAGTTCTCCTACATGTTGCTGCAGGCGTACGACTTCTTGCGGCTTAACGTCGACCATGGTTGCACGCTGCAAATGGGTGGCTCTGATCAGTGGGGCAACATCACCATGGGCACCGAGCTCATTCGCAAGGTGACCGGATCGTCAGCCGCTGGTCTGACGTCACCGTTGTTGCTACGCGCTGATGGGCAAAAGTTCGGCAAGTCCGAAGGCGGCAATCAGAAGGTCTGGCTGGACGCGGACTTGACCCCGCCGTTCGCCCTGCATCAGTTCCTGCTGAACGCCGATGACCAGACTGTCCCAACGCTGTTGCGCTTCTTTACGTTCCTCGACCACGACACGATTCGCGACCTCGATGCTGCCACGCTGTCTACGCCACAGGAACGTCGAGCCCAGCGCGCACTGGCGAACGCCGTGGTGGAGTTGGTGCATGGTCGTGAAGCGCAAGTGGCCGCCGAGCGAGCCGGTGAAGCCCTCTTCTCCGAGTCCATCGCCGAACTCGATGAGGCCATGTTGCTCACCGTGATGGCCGATGCCCCATCATCAACCTGGTCGCGCGAGGAACTCGCCGCCGGCGTTGACGGGGCCACGTTGCTGGCGACCTGCGGGCTCGCCAAATCCAAGGGTGAAGCCCGTCGATTCCTCGAACAGGGTGGCGTCTACGTCAACAACGTGCGCGTCGATGCCGATGCCACCATCGGTCTCGATCGAGCCCTGCACGGGAAGTATCTCGTGGTTCGCCGTGGTCGGCGCGAGCTGCACCTCGTGGTCGCTCAGTGAGCAAGCGCATCGTTGCATTATTGACTGCGGGAGTACTGCTGGCCTCGTGCGGCACCCAGTCGCCCGCGACCGCCATGAAGAAGTGGCTCACTCAGAGCAGCTTCATAGCGAATGCCAAGACGTTGGTCTCCGATGCCACCAACGCCGATCGAACACTGCGTGCATCAACGTCAACGGCCGCCCAGCTGCGCACAGTGTGTGGCGTGCTGTTGTACGAGACGCAAGGTGTCAACGCCTCGCTGCCGAGCCCGGACGCACAACTTTCAACGCTGGCTGCGACGGCCTTCAACACGCTGGGCGACGGAGCGAATGAGTGCTACAAAGCCGGTACGTCGGCGGCCCTGCGATCCCACGCCCTCAGGTATTTACACACCGGCGTGGCCGATCTCTACGAAGCGGCGCTGCGCGCCCACGTGGTCGCTGGTAACTAGGCCTGGGTCGGCGGACGCAGGTCAATCTCGAGGCGCAGAATGCCGTCTTCGAGTGTGGCGGTCGCATCACCGAGCATGGCGTAGTCCTGAAAATCGAGGCGAGCCGCTTCCATGAACATCTGACGCTCGGGACCTTCGACCGGCGGCACCCCACGCTTTCGAACGGCTTCGGCGCGTTGGCGAAAGCGAGCAATCATGTCGTTGGGGTCAAAACCGGCTGTCATGCACCCATCGTACGTCCTGATGAGGTGACAAGTGGCTACAATGGAAGTCCGGCTCAGGCGAACTGAGCCTCGACCGCCGCCAGTGATGGCCTGCGGTCAGTGAGGAGTTGACGTGAAAAAGGGTCGCCACCGCCGTTTTGTGGAAGCGCGTGAATTGAAGCGTTCGACGGGTCCTCGCGCAACTACCTGCGATGAGTGCGGTGCCGCTCCAGAAGACGTTCACGCCGAATGGTGCCTCGCGGAAGAGGACCGCTACGACGAAATCCTCGGCTCCCTACCTCGCACCGTCTTCTCCGAAGACGACCCGCTCGCCGCCGAATAATTAGCGCTTCCGCACCACGGGGTGGGGGAGCGGTGTACCGGGACGAGTGCGCTGGTTGCAGTACGCCAGGACTTGTTCATAGGCGTTGGGGCTCATCATGGCGATGAGTTCCTCGCGCATGGAGTCCACGACGCGCGTCGTGCCAGTGAAGGCGCCGTCATCTTGAGTGCACCACCAGTGAAACTCTGATCCGCCCGCACCCCAGTCGGAACGGTTCCACTGACCAATGCGGGTGATGATTTCCTCATTCGCGAGCTCGATCTCTTCTTTGCGTAGCGGCACTTGCCAGCACACCTCGGGCTTTAACGGGATGAAACTCTCGTCATTGTCGAGCGCCAACACGTGCAGCGCACAACCGGCGCCTCGGGAAAAATCAGGGCGGTTGAGGAAAATGCAGGCGTCATCGACCAACTTGGTCACAATTTCACCTTCCTTGTTGACCTTGGTGGTGCCCTTCTTGCCCTTGTCCTTGAACTGCCACTGGTCCGCGCTCAGACGGGTGGCGGCCAGTTCGACCCGCTGACGGTCTTCTTCGCCGGTGAAATGGGCGCCGTAACTGCAGCAGCCCTGAACGAGTTCGGGGGCGGGGGCCGTCAGAACACCCTGGCAGCCGTTACCAAAGATGCAGTTCCAGTTACTGATCAAAAAGGTGACGTCGACGAGCCACTGGGCGCCGCTGTCGTCACTAAAGGAGACCCACTCGTGGGTGTCGGGGGCAAGATTTGTCACGGCACGAACTTAGTTGGTCGGGTCGCAGGCCGGTGCCCATAAACTTAGGGGTATGACCGACACCTCCTTTGACGTACTCACCCTCACTGACGAAGCTCGCAACGTGGTGCTTGATGCCATGGCGGGCGAAGAGACCAGCGAAGGACTTGGCCTCTACGTCGAGGTCACTGGCACCAAGGGCAACGGCTACGCCTACGACCTGTACTTCTCCGAAGTGGCTGATGCGCCCGCTGGCGCGGCCATCGGTAAAGACGGCGAGGTCACCATCGTGATCCCCGCCGCGAGCATCGAACGACTGAAGGGTTCGCGCCTCGAGTTCGCGACTGCCGGCGCCGGTGGACTCGTGCTGGTCAATCCCAATCACCCCACCCCAGAAGAGATGAACCCCGGCGTTCCCGCCGAGGTCCTCGCCCTGGGCATTGAGAGCGAACTGGCACGCCGCGCCATCGCGGTGCTCGACGAGCAGGTCAACCCTTCGATTGCGTCACACGGCGGCCGGGCCGACCTCGTTGCCCTTGACGACAAGACGGCGGTCGCTTACATCAAGATGTCGGGCGGCTGTCAGGGCTGCTCCATGAGCCGCATGACGCTGACGCAGGGCATCGAAACGGCGCTCAAGGGTGCAATCCCCGAACTGACCGACGTGCGTGACGTCACCGACCACGCCTCGGGCGTGAACCCGTTCTACGCTGACGCGCACTAGGGGATTGGGCGCTGGTCGCCTAGAATTAGCAGATGTTGCGATTTCTTACTGCCGGTGAAAGCCACGGTCCCTCTCTGACCGTCATCGTTGAAGGCCTGCCCGCGGGTCTGCCTATCACCGAGGAAGCTATTAGCGACCAGTTGGCTCGCCGCCGTCTCGGATACGGCCGGGGCCCTCGCATGCGCTTCGAGCGTGACGTTCTGCGCCTCACTGGTGGCATTCGCCACGGCCGGACGTTGGGCTCACCGGTGGCGATTGAGATCTTGAACTCGGAATGGCCGAAGTGGGAGCAGGAGATGTCCGCAGCTCCTGGCACCCCCAGTGACAAATTGACCACGCCGCGACCTGGTCACGCCGACCTCGTGGGTATGCAGAAGTACGCCTTTGATGACGCACGCGACGTGTTGGAGCGCGCTTCAGCGCGCGAAACGGCGGCACGCGTGGTGGCCGGCGCGCTGGCGCGAACCTTGCTGACAGCGATTGGTGTCGACATTGTCTCGCACGTCGTTCGTATCGGCTCGGTAGCGGCACCACTCAATCAGCGACCTGGTCCAGACGAGATCGGTCTCGTTGACGACAGCGAAGTTCGTTGCTTCGACGAAACGGCTGCCCAGGCAATGATCGAAGAGATCAAGGCCGCCGCCAAAGATGGCGACTCCTTGGGCGGCATTGTTGAAGTTGTCGCGTACGGCGTCCCCGTTGGTTTGGGGAGTCACGTGCACTGGGACCGCAAGCTGGACGGACTCATCGCCGCTGGTCTGATGAGCATTCAGGCAGTGAAGGCCGTCGAAATTGGTGACGGCATGGCGCAAGCGGGACAGCGCGGCTCCGTCGCCCACGACGCCATCTTTGTTGATGGCGACGGCACGGCCGGTGGTTTCGGGCGTCGCAGTGACCACGCGGGTGGCCTCGAAGGAGGCATGACTTCGGGTGCGCCAGTGATTGCTCGGGTGGCGATGAAGCCATTGGCGACCTTGAATCGTCCGGTACTTGAAACGGTCGACGTGTCGACGGGTGAGTCGACGGTCTCTTTCAAGGAGCGCACCGACGTGACCGCAGTGCCAGCACTCGGTGTAGTCGCCGAGGCGATGTTGGCCCTGGTGCTCGCGAATGAGGCAGTCCGCAAATTTGGTGGGGACTCCCTCGAGGAGTTCGTACGGAATCACGACACCTACATCGCGAATCTCGGATCCACGTCATCGGCCGCTCGGCCGGCCTAATCATGGCCCGCGTCGTGCTCGTCGGCCTGCCCGGAGTGGGCAAGACGACGGTGGCGGATGCACTCGCGGCAGCGTGGGGCATCGACGCGATCGACGCCGACGCCTTCTTTCTGGCCACCACCGGCCGAAGTGTTCAAGACCACATTCGCCACTTGGGTGAAGTTTCCTTTCGCGAGGCCGAATGCGAGGCGCTTCGGGCCATGACCACTATGGATGCCGTGATCGCCACCGGTGGCGGCATTGTGACCACCGCACCCGCCAGGGGGGTGCTCGAGCACGAGTGCACCATTTGGCTCGATGCTCCCAACGACGTGTTGCTCGAACGAGTGGCGACAGGGGACCGCCCACTTCTCGGTGACGACCCCGCCGAAGCGCTGGTGCGACTTCGAGCGCAGCGTGAAGCGCTCTACCGTGAGGTCGCGACGGTCACGATCGACGCCAGCGCTGCGGTGGCCGATATCGTGCACGATATCGTGAGCGCCATGGAGGCACGATCATGAGTATCCGTGTGGCCTTGCGCGACACCCCGTACGACGTCCACGTGGGCAGTGGAGTGCGCCACCAACTCGCCGCTGATCTCGGTGGCCTGGTACCTCGCGCACGCGTGGCCGCCGTTGTGACCACGGAGGCGTTAGCTCGCCAGTCGTGGAACACTCTCGCCCTCACGATTCCTACGCAGCAGGTCGTCATCGATGACGGTGAGACGGCGAAGACATTCGACACGATTGCTCAGTTGTGCGATGCGTTCGCCTCGATGGGGCTTTCACGTCACGACGTCGTTATCGCCATCGGCGGCGGTGCGACCACCGACGTGGTGGGCTTTGCGGCGGCGGTCTATCTCCGCGGCATTGCTGTGATTCACGTCGCCACCTCGATTGCCGGACAAGTGGATGCGGCCATCGGTGGCAAGACGGCGATCAATATTGGTGCGGGCAAGAACCTCGTGGGAGCCTTTCATCAGCCCAAGGCCGTGTACTGCGATCTCGAGACGCTCGCAACACTTTCCGAGCGCGAAATGACCGCCGGTATGGGCGAAGTCGCTAAGTGCTGGCTGCTCGAGCGTCGACCCACCACCGCGCTCGCATCCACGGACCTGCAGACCTTCGTTGAGCTTGCCGTGGCGCTCAAAGCGCGCATTGTTGCTAGTGACGAATTTGAACTGACTGGTGAGCGTGCGTTATTGAACTACGGCCACACGCTGGGACACGCGATTGAACTTCTGGCGCTGGAGCGCGACAGTGACGCCTTGCGCCACGGTGAAGCGGTGGCCATTGGGCTGCGGTTTGCCGCCCGGTTGGCGCGCCACCTTGAGCTCGTCGGTGACGACGAAGTCGCCTACACCGACGACGTAGTTGACTTTTTCGGACTGCCACGAACGGTGCCGTTCGCAATGGACATCGATGCACTGCTTGCGGTAATGGCCCGAGACAAAAAGGCTCACCACAGCCTCACCCTTGTATTGCCAACGAAGAACGGGTTTACGACCGTGTCGGACATCTCGGAAGCGGCAGTTCGTGCCACCTATGCTTCGTTCGTTAAGGGGGAGTGATGGAAAAAGAGATTTTGCTGTTGTCGGGACCCAACCTCGATCAGTTAGGAACCCGCAGCCCCGAGATTTACGGTACGACCACCTTGGACGAACATGTCGAGCGGGTACGGGGCTTGGCCGAAGCCGCCGGCTACACCCTGCGCCACGAGCAGTCCAATTTCGAAGGTGTGCTGATTGAAGCACTTCACGCCGCCCGCACGAGGAATGTCGCCGTGATTTTCAACGCTGGTGCCTTGACGCACTCGTCGTGGGCCCTGGCGGATGCGCTGGCTATGTTCACCGGTCCCAAAGTGGAGATACACCTTTCCAATCCGGCGGCTCGCGAGCCATTCCGCCACGTCAGCACCCTGGCCGGCGTCGTCAACGGGTCGATCGCCGGTTTTGGCGCCCTGAGCTACGACCTGGCGTTGGACGCAGTTCTCACTCTCTTGGGCTAATCACCACCCACCGCGTGCGCCATTCCCTAGAATGGGGCGGCAACTCACGCGAAAGGGAAAGCGCCTCATGGCTGCAATCAACACCTCTGACATCAAGAACGGCATCACTCTGAACATCGCCGAAGGCCTGTTCACCGTCATCGACTTCCAGCACGTCAAGCCCGGCAAGGGCGGTGCCTTCGTGCGCACCAAGCTGCGCAATGCACGCACCGGCGCCGTCATCGAGCGCACCTACAACTCCGGTGAGCGCCTCGAGCAGGCCATCATCGAAAAGTCGGACACCCAGTACCTCTACCGCGACGGCGACGACTACATTTTCATGGACCAGGACACCTTCGACCAGATTGCGGTCTCCTCGAAGAACTTGGGCGACGCCGCAAACTTCCTGAAGGAAACCGGCAAGGCCATGATCATCACCTACCAGAGTGAAATCATCGGTGTGGAACTGCCCGCCTCCGTGGAACTTCGTATTGCGGAGACGGAGCCTGGTATTCAGGGCGACCGTGTGTCAGGTGCTCGCAAGCCCGCCACCCTCGAGACTGGATTTGTCGTTCAGGTGCCACTGTTCGTGGGCCCGGACGAGGTCATCAAGGTCGATACTCGCACCGGCGAGTACATGACGCGCGCCTAGTGACGTCACTCGGCGACCAGCGCCACCTCGCCCGCGAACGCGCCCTCGAACTCCTCTACGAAGGAGCCATGAAAGAGCGCGATGTTGCGACCATTCTCTCGGAGCTCAACGTCGCTCCGGACCCATTCACGGTCACGTTGCTCGAGGCTGCTGAAGCCCATCGTGAACGCGCCCATGAACTCATCAGTGCCAACGCGATTGACTGGCCGTTGGAGCGCATTTCTCTGATTGATCGACTGGTGATGGAGATCGCCATTGGTGAACTTCTGAGCGACGATGGCGCGCCGAAGGCGGTCGTCATGGACGAGGCCGTAGAAATTGCGCGTACCTATTCCGGAGATGATGCGCCGTACTTCGTGAACGGTGTTCTCTCGGGCGTGGTGAACGAACTGAACCTCTAGGAGCTGCCATGGTAATGAATCCCAGTCAGGTGAATCTCACCAATTTCTTGGTAGTCGCACTATTTCGCCACGAGCTTTTTGTCGTCGCGGTGGGGCTCTTCGTGGCCTTGGGCATGGTACTCATTGCCGGCGCTCTCGTGTCCGGACGCATTCGCACCTTCAACCTCTCAGCCGCCGGTTTGGCAGAGCCACGGAGCCGATCGTTCCTCCGCTACAGCTTTGGTCTGATCTGGCTCGTCGACGGCATTCTGCAGTTCCAGCCCTCGATGCCACTTGGTCTCGCCAACTCCGTCATTGCACCAACGATGGCGGGCGCTCCCGGCTGGCTCCGTGCGCTGATGACGCACGCCATCACGTTATGGAACGATCATCCGATCCACTTCGCGGTGGGCGCTGCGTGGATTCAGGTCGGGATCGGACTGGCGTTGTTGTTTTCGAACGGCGGCCTGAGCCGCTGGATTGGTGGCGTCTCCGCCGGATGGGCTGGTTTGATTTGGCTCGTCGGCAATGGTGCGGGCGGCATCTTTATGCCGGGCAGTTCAATCCTCTTCGGCTGGCCTGGCGCGACCGTGTTTTACGTCATTGCCGGCTGCTGGCTGGTCGTGCGACCCGAGGTCTTTGCGCAACGTTTTTCGTCGGTCACGTTGCGACTCCTCGCGGTCATCATTGGCATTGGCGCGCTGCGACAGCTGCTTCCGTCGCTGGGTTTCTGGCAGGGCGGCAATAAGAATGCGCTGACTGCGATGACCCAGACCATGACCCAGACCGCCCAACCGCACTGGGTGGCGTGGATAGCGTCCCACGGTGGTTCGGTTGCCGGCACCTTGGGTGGGGGGTCAAACCTGATTGTTGTGCTGTGGCTTCTAGTGAGCGCCGTCGGCCTGTGGCTCGCACCTACACGAGGCTGGGATTGGCCAGTGTGGTCTCTCGTGACCTTTGGTCTCGTGTTCTGGGTTGTTGCTGAGGACGCCGCATTCTGGGGTGGTGTCGCCACGGACTTCAACTCGCTCATTCCACTGGCGGCTCTGACGGCAGTTGCCGCGCCTCGTTTTCAGGTGGCTGCGCCACTGGCCCGGCGCCTGCCGCAGGAGTTGCGCTCACTCTCGGCCGGTGTGGGGGCTGCATTTGCGGTGGCCATGGTGCTCTACTCGGTTGCCCTCATGGGGTGGTCAACGTTCCAGCCCACCGAGACCACCTTCTTTGTGGCGGCCAACGGGCAGGCCTCTGGCGTCGACAACCCCGCACCGCGCTTCACCCTGACCGATCAGCACGGGAAGTCCTTCACCTTGGACGCCCACCCCGGTCGGTACACGTTGTTGACCTTCTTGGACCCGGCCTGCTGGACCGACTGCCCGCTGCTCGCTGCTCAGCTAAAGGCCACCCGCAGCGCCTTCAGTGCGAACGCGCCATTGGATCTGGTCGCGGTGGCCGCAAATCCGGCGCGCGAGTCGCTGGCGGAGGTGCGGCACTTCATCGCGCAGCACAACCTCGGCGGGGTGCCTCATTTCTCCTTCGTGACGGGGCCGCTACCCGCCATGCAAAAGGTGTGGAAGTCGTGGGGCATGAGCGTTGAAAACGTGAAGGGGAGTGCCATGAGCGTGCACTCGGACTACTTCTTCATTATCGACCCTCACGGCAATGTTCGATGGGTGATTCCAGATGACCCACTAAATGGTCAGAGCACGACGCAGCGGTCAGATGTCGCTGAAGTGGTCTCGTTGCTCCAGCAGTCGGGTTTGCACTAGTGCACCCGCTGGGCATCGTCGCACTCGCCGGTGGTGTTGCCAGCACGGTGGCGTTCGTTCGCCGGCCATCGCGTCGTCGTAGGACGATGCTTCAATTTGCTGCGGCGATGACATCCTGGTCTCTTTTGTGGTTCGCGACCGCCTCGCACTTTGCGGAACTGGGCATGATGAGCCTGCCCGACCACATGATCGGCCACGTGCTGGTGATGTTTGCAATCCCGATGGGCCTCATCGTGTCGTCGACAGGGCGGTCGTGGGTGTGGCTGCTCGGCGTGCACCAGCGCCGCCGGCTTCTTCGCTGGTGGTATTGCCACCGGCGACTCCGATGCCCTCGTTTTCGCGGCGCACCAGTTCTCGCCGCAGTGACCATGAATACGGTGATGGTGGCGGCTCACGTGCCGGCCATCTTCGATTGGATCATGGTCCACAACGGAGCGATGGACTGGCTGATGGAACCCGCCTTTCTCCTTTCGGGGCTCTTCTTCTTCCACTATCTAATTCCGGCGTGGCCACATCGCATTACGGTGCGACTGCGGGTGCAGTTTCTGATGGTGGCGGCCACCATGGTGGAGATGCTCATTGTGGCGATGGCGATGTCAATCTTTAGTTCGACGAACTGGTACAGCGTGATGCTCATGCCCTCGATGCCAACAATGCCGTACATGCCTGGCATGGGGCTAAGCCCGGCCGTCGCCTTTCACCAGCAGCAGTTGGCCGCGGCGATTTTGTGGATTTGCGGGGATTTCTGGGCAGTACCCTGTCTCGTGCTGATCGTGCGACGGCTCGTTCTGCGTGACGGCTCGATTTTGGGCGCCCTCGAACGCCAGAGCGCCAAAGTGAGTGGGTCAGTCCTCGACTGACGTGTCGGTGCCGTGCACCTTGGCTAGGTAGTCGTTCCACGCCCGGAGCTCGGGGTCGTCCGCCTCTTGTTGGGCCTGCGTAACTTGTCGTGTGGCCTGGTCGCGGCTGCGTCGGTCGGTGCCGCGCTCTTCACGCAGGAGCTTCGCCCACATGTACACGGCGTAGGAGCCCAAGATTGGCCACTCAATGACGTAGGCCCACGACAAGAGGTTGCCGTGTCGGGCTCGGTAGAACTCAAAGACGAAAGCTGGGATACACATGGCTTCCGCCAGGACCAGGCCAAAGTGAATCCGAAGTTCGCCCTTTTTCACAGATTTCCTTTGCGTTCGCTAACAGAATAGTGCTCGAAATGAGATGACGGGTATAGCGATATGCGCTATCGTGATTTATGAACGATTGTGAATTATTGCAAAGTTCACTAAGAATCGCATAAAGGAGAGCACATGAAGCGGTCGAATGCATTCGGCACAGCTTTGATCTCAATTGTGCTGGGTGGGGGAGCGCTTGCGCTGGCCGGGTTTGCCCTGGCGAGCGCCGCACCGCATCAGGCGCCGTTGCAGTGTCAGCCAATCGCGGGCAGTCCTGGCAACTGTACGTTGACGATCAGTACCTACCCAGACTCACTCGCCGGCGAGCACGGCACCACTGGTGGTGCGCACGCCGACTGGGTCTCGTACTCCAACTACAACCTGGACGTTCCGGCGAACACCACGGTGCACATGGTGATCAAGCAGTATGACTCCGGTGGCTCCTTGAACAACGCCTTCTTCTCCCACGTGTGGGGAACAACGACGGGAACGGCGACGTACTCAATCCCGTCGACCGATGGCAAGACGTACTCCAAGCCGGCCGCGCTGAGCGTCGTCGACACCAACAACATTGGCCACACCTTCACACTCCGTGGCGTGCCCGGAAATGGCACGCCAATCTTCGTGTCGATCCCGTTGCCGGCGAATCCGGCGACCAACTCGATCGCGATTGGCTCCGGCACGTATTCCAGCCCCGTGCTGGTCTCGTTCACGTTTAAGACGGGATCCAAGGGCGTCTACGAATGGAACTGTGAGTTCCCCTGCGGTGGTTCACGTGAAGGCCAGTTTGGTGAGGCAATGTCGTCGTACGGCTACATGTCCGGCACCGTGACGGTGAAGTGAGGAAAATGATGGCAACGACGAACAAAAAAGAGTCCCTCCGGGGCATGTTCTTTATGTGGGCTCTGCTCACGGCAATCGGTCTGGTCATTTCGGTCTACGCGCCGTCACGACTCATGCCACGCTCGATGAGCGACAACATGCACCTCACGATCCTGACGATCATCGTCTTCTCGGTGGCCGCAGCACCGGTGGCGGCGGGAGTGTACGCAGTCGCCCTGCACGCGCTTCGCCACTGGATCCACCGTGGCGATGACGTGCCAGCGCCAGCGTCTGAACAGACGCGCGAGCACGCCACGCTCACTGTGTCGTGGGTATTGGCCTCAACGCTGTTGACGGTGTTTCTCCTGATCTGGGGCCTCGGTGCCCTGGCGGTAGACAACGGCGGCAACGGTGCAAATCCACTCGTGGTGAATGTCACCGGTCAGCAGTGGCTGTGGACGTTCTCGTACCCGGGATCCAATGTGCAGTCGCCAACGCTGGTGCTACCCGAGGGCCGCACGGTGGACTTCCACATCACGGCACTCGACGTGACCCACGGCTTCTGGATCGCCAATATGGGTGTCCAAGTTGACGCCAACGTTGGCACGACGACGGAACTGCACACCACGCCCAACCAGCTGGGGCAGTTCGATGTTCGCTGTACGCAGTTTTGTGGTTTGAACCACGCATTCATGGTGACAACCGGCACGGTAGTCACACCCGCTCAGTTCTCGACCTGGCTTGCCACGCAGGCCAAGGCGCAGAAGGCTTAGGAGAGACACATGACGACAACACTTGAACACGCGACGCAGGCCCCCGCAAAGGGCGGCGGTCTCGCACGACGTCAGAACTTCATCACCGCCATGATTGGTGGTGTGGTGTTTGCGTGGCTGGGTTGGTTCCTGGCGCACCACTTCCTCGACAGTTCGAGCCGCAGCTACAGCGACCTCGTCACGACGTCGCTGACCATTGGCTGGATCTTCGGGTTCTGGCTGGGTATCGGTGCACTGAACGGTCCTGGCCGCTGGCTCATTGGTGCAGACCACACACGCGCCGACGACCTGTACTACGCCGGTGAAAACCAGGGTCGCGCTCGGTACTGGAAGTACTGCACCGACCACAAGGTCGTGGGTGTGCAGTACATCGTGATGACCGCCGTACTCCTGGGTGCCGGTGGCATCCTGGCGATGGCGATTCGTACCGAACTCATCGTCCCGGGAAACCACTTCGTGAACCAGCAGATTTACAACGGCTTCGTTGCCGTACACGGAATGTTGATGATTCTTGCCCTGATTGTTGCGGTGGCTGGCCCGTGGGCCAACTTTGTCGTGCCAATCATGTGCGGCGCTCGCGACATGGCGTTCCCACGCCTGAATGCACTGAGTCTCTGGACGTTGGTCGGTGCCGCTGGGCTTCTTCTGTCAGTGCTGGCCGTTGGCTCACTGACCATGGGCTGGGTCGTGCTGGCCCCGATTTCCGACCAAGCCGGCATCGGTATGGACTTCTTTGCGATGTCGATCGTGGTCTTCACCGTGTCCACCACCGTGGCCGGCGTGAACACGATTTGCACGGTGATGACGATGCGCACGAAGGGTATGACGCTCGCACGTCTGCCGATATTCGTGTGGGGTTCAATGATTGCCGCCGCACTGGGCCTCTACGCCTTCCCCTACTTCTCACTCGTTGAGGCGCAGACGCTGATGGACCGAAACTTCTCCACGAGCTTCTTCGTTGCTGGTGGCGGTGGTACGGGCTGGCTCCAGGCCAACCTGTTCTGGCTCATGGGTCACCCTGAGGTGTACGTGATTCTGATCCCGGCCGTCGCGGCACTCTTCGAGATCGCATCGGTGATGTCGCGCAAGCCGGTGTTCAGTTACCGCACCGCGATTGCCGGTATGACCGGTCTGGCCGCCCTCTCGATTCTGGTGTGGGCGCACCACATGTTCACGACGGGCTGGGCCCCGACACTGGGTGGACCGTTCATGTTGACCACTGAGTTGATTTCCATCCCCACTGGTCTGTTCTTCCTCGTAATTATTGGCACCCTCTGGCGGGGCAATATCTGGATGAAGCAGCCGACTCTGTGGCTCTTTGGGTTCATCTTCAACTTCATCATCGCCGGCATCACCGGTATTTACCTGTCGGACATTCCCATCGACAACCAGCTGCACGGCACGATGTTCGTGACGGCCCACTTCCACTACGTCTTCGTGGGATCGGTGCTCTTCGGTGCCATCGCCGCACTGGCTTTCTGGTACCCCAAGGTCACGGGGCGCTTCCTGGATGAGACGATGGGACGTATTTCGTTCTGGCTGGTCTTCTTAGGTGTCCAGGTCACGTTCTTGTCGATGTTCATCTCGGGCCTGAAGGGTATGCCTCGTCGCTACTCCTCGTACTCGTTGATCTTCGAGCACGCCAACGTCCTTACGACGCTCGGCGCCTACATGATCATGGCCGGCATGCTGGTGCTGCTCGGAGCAGTCGTTCGCTCCTGGAGTCACGGCGAGCCCGCTGGTCCCAACCCATGGCACGCCAACTCCCTTGAGTGGCTTGTCCCAACGCCGCCACCACTCGAGAACTTCGACGTGTTGCCGGTCATCACCGAAGACCCCTACAACTACCGAGAGGAACTGGTGCAGGCATGAGTACTGACCTTGAACTAGAACACGGCCACGACAGCCACGGCGGTCACGACGGCGGCCACCACGAGCCACCGGAAGTTGTTGACGGTCGCCAGCGCATGGCCATTTGGCTCTTCATTGGTGGTGACATCATCGGCTTCTCGGCGATCTTGTTCACCTACCTCTACCTGCGCGGCGTGAACACGGGTGGGCACTGGATGTCGATGATGGGCTACCAGGGTCACAGCTACGCCTACTACGAGAATGCTGCCAACTTGCCGGCACCAACGCTCATTACTGTGGGAAAGCTGGCCGCCGGCCTTAACTGGCTCGTGACCGGTTTGACGGTTCTGAGCGCCGCATTTGTGTGGGCGGGCGAGAAGGGCCTTCGTGCTTCGAAGAACGCGAAGAACTATTCGGTGATGACAGCACTGGCAACAGCCGTGACCATCGTGACGATCTACTTCACGATCAAGCAGATGCAAAACATCCCGTCGATTTATGTCGCGGTGAACGACTCGCACACCATGGCCTACACGGCCTACGACTCCTCGATGATGGTGCTGATTGGCTCCGGCATGGTGCACCTCTTCCTCTTGGCGTTCCTGGGTCTGGGGTTGACGATTCGTGCTGCTCGCGGCGTAATTAACGGGACCAAGTGGTACCAGGCTCGCCTGGTGCGCTTGTTCTGGGTCTGGGTGGCGATTTCTGCCGTCATTGGCTCCGCAGTAACGACTACAATTAACACCATCCACTAAGTACCACAGGTCTTGGTGGGCGCTCGGAAACGAGCGTCCACCAAGGACTGTCGTGAAGCGAGTCCCGTGAGGCTCGTACGACAGGAGAAATATGACGACAGAAGAACTACGCCAGGACCGCCTACGCGGCCTGGCGTTTTTTGCTAAATCCCAGCTATTGACCGGTGATGATGTTGCCCGGGCCATGAAGCGCATGGCTCACGAGATCATTGAGCGGAATCTGGAAGTCACCAATGTCTTGGTGATTGGACTCCAGCGAGGCGGCGTGCCGATTGCCGAGCGTCTCGCGGCGCTGCTCTCTGAGATTTCCGGGCAATTGGTTCCCACCGCTGCGCTCGACGTCGCTTTTTACCGTGACGACATCGCGTCCTCACCTCTGCGAGAGGCGTCGATGACGACCCTCGAGGGTGACCTTGCCGGTAAGACAGTGATTCTGGTTGATGACGTGCTCTTCACCGGTCGAACTATTCGAGCGGCTCTGCTGGCGCTCTCCGATTGGGGTCGACCCGAGTCGGTGCAACTCGCCACACTGGTTGACCGTGGGCACCGCGAGTTGCCCATTCGCCCGGACTACGTAGGCAAGAACATTCCAACGTCGCGGACCGAGTCAGTCAAGGCCACCGTCGAAGGCGTGTGGCTTGGCACGAAGGGGGAGCAATGAGTTTTCGCGGGCACAACGTCCTCACGCTCGAAGGGGTCGATGCGTCGAGCATTCTGGAAGTTCTCGACACCGCCGAGTCATTCGTTGAAGTAAACCAGCGCACGATCAAAAAAGTGCCAGCCCTCAAGGGACGCGTGGTGGCCTCGCTCTTCTTCGAGGAGTCAACCCGTACCCGACTGAGTTTTGAAACGGCGGCCAAGCGGCTTGGTGCTGATGTTGTGTCCCTGGCCGTGGCGTCAAGCTCGGTGAAGAAGGGGGAGTCACTTCGCGACACCATCGCGACGGTGGATGCGCTGGGCATTGACGCCGTGGTCTTGCGGCATAAGTCCTCTGGTGCGGCAGTTCAGGTGAGCCGGTTTGTGCCCCACGTGCGCGTCATCAACGGCGGCGACGGCCTCCACCAGCACCCCACGCAAGGCCTCTTGGATGTGTTCACCGTGCGCCAGATTCTCGCAAACCGCGCAGGGGCGCTCGGATCCGAGACGGGGGGCGAACTCTTCAAGGGGCTCAAAGTCCTCATCGTGGGTGACATCCGCCACTCCCGCGTCGCACGTTCCGATATCGCTGCCTACACCGCGCTCGGTGCTGAAGTGCGCGTGGCCGCTCCCGGCACACTGCTGCCGAGTGACCTCACCGGCTGGCCCGTCACCGTGGTGGAGAATTTCGAAGAGGCGCTGGCCTGGGCGGACGTCATTGGACTGCTCCGCCTCCAACAAGAGCGCGGCACCGGGGCGTTCGTGCCGAGTCTCTCGGAGTTCACGGCGACCTTTGGCCTCACCACCGAGCGCGCCGCCGTGCTCGACCCCACGACCATCATCTTGCACCCCGGGCCTATGAACCGCGGTGTGGAAATCGACTCGCTCGTCGCCGACCGCGACAACGCCTTTATGACGCGCCAGGTCACTAACGGCGTGCCGGTGCGCATGGCTGTCTTGTACTTAAGTATCGCTGGATCGAAGGAGTTGGCATGACGTTGTTACTACGAGGCGGCACGGTGGTCGGACCGACCGCCACGCACATCGCTGATGTACTTATTCGTGATGGTCGCATCGCGGCGGTCGGACAGAACCTCGACGCCACGGGCGCCGAGATTATCGACGCGAGCGGCTGCTGGGTCGGACCGGCCTTGGTTGATATCCACACGCACCTGCGTGAACCCGGCCGGGAAGAGGCCGAGACCATCGAGAGTGGTGCGAACGCCGGCGTGCTCGGTGGCTACGGCGCACTGGTCGCTATGCCCAACACTGAACCAGCCCTCGACAACGTGGCACTCGTGTCCTACGTCCTGGCCCAGGGCGCCAAGACGCGTCTCGACGTCGCCGTGGCGGGAGCCATTACGGTGGGTCGCCAGGGCGAGTCACTCGCGCCGATCGCCGAGATGGCGGCCCTCGGTGTGCGACTCTTCACCGATGACGGCACCGGTGTTCAAAACCCGGCCGTGATGCGTCGGGCGCTGCAGTACGCCGCACCACTGGGCGTGCGTCTCGCGCAGCACTGCGAAGACGAAGCCCTGGCCGCCGGTGGCGTCATGAACGAAGGGGCCGTGAGCGCCCGCCTCGGACTGGTGGGTCGCCCCGCACTGGCCGAAGAGTTGATGGTGATGCGCGACATTGAACTTCTTCGCACCACCGGTGGGCGCCTGCACTTCCTCCACCTCTCCACGGCCCGTTCGCTGGCCTTGGTGCAGGCCGCCAAGGCACAAGGTCTCGACGTCACGAGCGAAATTGCCCCCCACCACTTCATCTTGAGTGAGGAGTCCTGCGAGGGGTTTGACGCCCACTTCAAGGTGCACCCGCCGCTACGGACCCCCAGTGACGTTTTGGCCCTGCGGGCGGCGCTGCTTGACGGTGGTGTCGACGCTGTGGCGACCGACCACGCCCCACACGCCCCCGAACTAAAGGATCTGCCCTTTGATGAAGCGCCAGCGGGCATGCTGGGCCTCGAGCACGCGGCGGCACTCACGCTCGAAGTTCTGCGCGACGACCCGGTGGCGTTCTTCCAAGTGCTCTCACGTGGTCCCGCCCGCATCGCCCAGCTGCGCGCAATCGACAATGCCCCCGACGGCAGTGCCCACGGCGGTGACGTCGTGGCGGGGGAGGTGGCCAACCTGGTCGTCCTCGACCCGCATGAGCGTTGGCATGTCGACAAGAACGCGCTGGCGTCGCGAGCCACCAACACGCCCTATCACGGTCGCGAACTGCACGGAAAGGTGCGCGCCACGATTGTGCGTGGCCGCCTCGTTATGAATGAAGGAGAACTCCAATGATTCGTCCCCCCGCACTACTCGTGCTCGCCGACGGCACCGTCTTCGAAGGCTACGCCGCGGGCCATCTGCCAGAAAATGGCGTGACCACTGGTGAGTTTGTCTTTAACACGGCGCTGAGTGGCTACCAGGAGGTCATCACCGACCCCAGCTACGCCGGTCAGATCATCACGTTCACGTATCCGCACATCGGCAATTACGGTGTGACCGCCGCTGACGACGAAGCGTTGCGCCCCTGGTGTAACGGCATCGTGGTCCGCGACCTGGCGAAGACCCCCTCGAACTGGCGGGCCACGAGTGCGCTGGAAAACCTCTTGGTGCAGCACGAGATCGCGGCCATTGTCGGGATTGACACCCGTCGCCTCACGCGTCACCTGCGTAACCACGGGGCCCTTCCCGGCGCCTTTGGTCACGCGAGCGAGTCAACCTTGCGTGCCGCCGCGGCCGCCGCGGTGGGTACCGACGGCACGGACTTCGTGTCACGCGTCTCCACGCCCACGCCCTACACGCGCGGTGCCGGAAACCTGCATGTGGTGGCGTTTGACTACGGCATTAAGACCACCATGGTGCGACAGTTGGCCGAGCGCTTCCGCGTGACGGTGGTGCCGTCGACGACCACCGCCGACGAGGTGCGATCACTGGCACCCGACGGGGTCTTTTTGTCCAATGGCCCCGGTGACCCCGCGGCCCTGGGCAACGAAGCCGCACAAGTGCAGGCCTTGATTGGCGAGGTGCCAATCTTCGGCATCTGCCTTGGCCACCAGTTGCTCGCGACGGCGTTGGGCGCAACCACCTACAAGCTGCCCTTCGGTCACCACGGCTCAAACCACCCGGTCCACGACCTCGCGACTGGGCGCATCGAAATCACGGCCCAGAACCACAACTACGCGGTGGCGGCCGACTCGCTGCAGCGTGGCGTGGTGAGCCACGTGAACCTTAACGACGGCGTGATTGAAGGCGTGGCCTCCGCCGCTGACCGCTGCTTCTCGGTGCAGTATCACCCCGAAGCCGGCCCTGGCCCGCACGATGCCCGCTACCTCTTTGAACGTTTTGACACCCTGCTACGCACCGGAACCCTGGAGAAGAACTAATGCCACGTCGCTCTGACTTAACCACCATCATGGTCATCGGATCAGGACCAATCGTGATTGGCCAAGCTTGTGAGTTTGACTACTCGGGCACCCAGGCCTGCCAAGTGCTGCGCCAGGAGGGCTACCGCGTCGTCCTCGTGAACTCCAATCCGGCCACGATTATGACCGACCCGGCCACCGCCGACGTCACCTACGTCGAGCCGCTGGACGTCGATGTCCTCACCAAGATCATTGCCAAGGAGCGTCCCGACGCCCTCTTGCCAACCTTGGGCGGCCAGACCGCACTCAACCTCACCATGGAGCTCGTTGCCAAGGGCATCCCCGAAAAGTACGGGGTTGAGGTCATTGGTGCGCGTCCCGAGGCGATCACGACGGCGGAAGACCGCGAGCAGTTCAAGGCCGCCATGGCCGACATTGGCCTCGCAGTCCCCGTCTCGGGCTTTGCCCACAGCGTCGAAGAGGCCGTGACGATCGCCAACGAGATTGGCTTTCCTATCATCATCCGCCCCTCGTTCATCCTGGGTGGTGCCGGTACCGGCATCGCTCACAACGAGGCGACGTTTCGAAAGTTGGCCCTCGAAGGTATTGAAGCCTCGCCGGTTCGCGAAATTCTGGTTGAGCAGTCCATCGCGGGGTGGAAAGAGTATGAACTCGAGGTCATGCGCGACGCCAAGGACAACTGCATCATTGTCTGCAGCATCGAGAATTTCGACCCCATGGGCGTGCACACCGGTGACTCCATCACCGTGGCACCCCAGCAAACGCTCTCCGACGTTGAATACCAGGCCATGCGTGACGACGCCTTCGCCGTCTTGCGACGCGTCGGTGTGGAGACTGGCGGCTCGAACGTGCAGTTCGCCGTCAACCCAGACACGGGGGAGCGCCTCGTTATCGAGATGAATCCTCGCGTGAGCCGCTCGTCGGCTCTGGCGTCTAAGGCCACGGGCTACCCAATCGCCAAGATTGCCGCCCGCTTGGCGGTGGGCTACACCCTCGATGAGATCAGCAACGACATCACCTCGGTGACGCCCGCCAGCTTCGAACCCACCATCGACTACGTCGTGACCAAGATTCCTCGCTGGGCCTTCGAAAAGTTGCCTGGGGCCACTCCGGAACTGGGCACCCGTATGCAGTCGGTGGGTGAAGTGATGGCCATCGGTCGCACCTTCGCCGAGTCGCTGCAGAAGGCGATTCGTTCGCTCGAGCAGGGGCGCCTCGGTTTCGTGCCGGCTGATAACACCGAGTTCGACGCCCTGAGCGATGATGAACTCTGGCACCGCTGCATTGTGGCGACGCCGGAGCGTCTCTATGCCCTGCACGAGATTCTGCGTCGCGGCGCCACGGAGGACGAGGTCGTCTCACGCACCAAGATCGACCGCTGGTTCGTGCACGAACTGGCTGACCTCGTGCGCATGGGGACCGAAATTCGCGACGAAGTGGACATTGAGTCCCTTGATCGCCGCGCCTGGCGCCGCTTGAAGCAGCGCGGGTTCTCGGACGCGCAGTTGGCCGCGCTCACGGGCAATGACATCGCTGAGGTCCGCCGTTCGCGCGTGGCCTCCGGCGTTGTCACCACCTTTAAGACGGTGGACACCTGTGCTGCCGAGTTCGACTCGTCGACGCCCTATCACTACAGCACCTACGAAGACGAGAGCGAAGTCGCCCCCTCGTCACGTGACCGTGTCTTGATCCTGGGTTCAGGTCCCAACCGCATTGGACAGGGCATTGAGTTTGACTACTGCTGCGTCCACGCCTCGATGGCGTTGCGCGATATGGGCTACGAAACGGTGATGGTCAACTGCAATCCCGAAACCGTCTCCACGGACTACTCAACCTCTGACCGCCTCTACTTTGAGCCACTCACGCCCGAGGACCTGGCCGAAGTTATCGCCGCTGAGGAGGCAGCCTGCACCGACGGTGCACGTATCGCCGGTGTGGTCGTCTCACTCGGTGGACAGACCCCACTAAAGCTCTCACACAGCATCGACCCCTCATTGGTCCTGGGTACGCCAGTCGCCTCGATCGACCGGGCGGAAGACCGCGAGCAGTGGTCGGCTATCTGCACCGAGATCGGACTGCGCCAGCCGCCCGGGGACGTAGCACTGACACTCGCGGAGGCCCAGGCCATCGTGGAACACATCGGCTTCCCCGTCCTGGTGCGCCCCAGTTACGTCTTGGGTGGTCGCGCCATGGAGATTGTTTACGACCACGTCGCCCTCGAGCGCGTCATGGCCGACCTCACCAGCGCCCACGGATCGCTCGCGCGCGAAGGTGGTGTCTCGCAGAGTCGCCCAATCCTGCTCGATCGATTCCTGGAAGATGCTGTCGAGGTCGACGTTGACGCCGTGCGCGACCAGTCCGGCGACATCTTCATTGCCGGCATCATGGAGCACGTCGAAGAGGCCGGTGTGCACTCTGGTGACTCGGCCTGCGCCTTGCCCCCACAGACGCTGTCGGCGGCCGTTATCGAGGCGCTGCGTGAGGCCACGAGTCGGATTGCGACGGCACTCGATGTCGTCGGCCTCATTAATGTCCAGTTCGCGGTGAAGGACGAGGAAATCTTTGTTCTCGAAGCCAACCCCCGCGCCAGTCGCACCGTTCCCTTCGTCGCGAAGGCCACGGGTGTGCCGTTGGCCCAGGTGGCGGTGCGCGTCATGATGGGCGTTACGCTCGCCGACCTGCGGGCCAGTGGCGTCGTTCCTGCGGACACGCCTGTGCCCGATTACGTCAGCGTGAAGGAAGCCGTGTTGCCCTTCAACCGCTTCCCGACGGTCGACACCCTGCTCGGACCAGAGATGCGCTCCACCGGCGAAGTCATGGGTATCGGCGAGAGCTTCGGCATCGCCTTCGCCAAGGCCCAAATGGCGGCCGGCACGCGCCTGCCTGACGCGGGACAGGTCTTCCTGTCGCTGGCGGACCGCGACAAGGAGACGGGGCTGGTCATTGCTCGCGAACTGCGCGCCCTGGGCTTCACCATTGCGGCCACGGTTGGCACCGCCGCCTACCTCGGCGAGCACCACGTCGCTGTCGACACGGTGGTGGGCAAGATCGCTGACGGTCTCGAGCACGTCACCGCGGCCGACCTGCTGGCCTCGGGGGAGGTCCAGTTGGTGATCAACACGCCATCGGGTCAGTCGGCCCGCACAGACGGACAGGCTATTCGCACGGCCGCCACGGTGCACAAGGTCTCGTGCTTGACGACGATCTCGGCCGCACTTGCGGCAGTCAAGGGCATCGCCGATTCGCGCGCCCACGGCTGGAGTGTTCGCTCGCTGCAAGAGTTGCACGCATGAACGGGGTCGTCGACGTCGGCAGTGTGCGACTGCGGTCCTTCGTCTTAACGGCCGCCGGTACGGCCGGTCACGGTGACGAGCTGGCCGATTACGGCGACCTCGCCCTCCTGGGCGCCGTAGTCAACAAGTCCCTGGCGGCGTTCGCCTGGGACGGCAACCCCGCCCCACGCGTGGCGGCCTCGGGCATGGACATGCTCAATGCCGTGGGCCTTGCCGGTCCTGGCGTGGCCGCCTGGCGACAGGACTACTTGCCCAAGACGCGCGCGCGTGGCGCTGACGTGGTGGCCTCGATTTGGGGTCGCAGCGTTGACGAGTACGCGCAGGCCGCTACGGCAATGGCCGGTGCCGACGTGGTCGCGCTGGAAGTAAACGCCAGCTGCCCCAACCTCGAGGGTCGCGCCGGCATTTTCGCGCACTCCGCCGATTTGACCGCTGCCATCGTGGAGGCCTCCAAGGCCGCCCACATGCCACTGTGGGTGAAATTGAGCCCAAATACGCCCGACCTTCTCGCCATAGCGGAAGCGGCCTTGGCCGCTGGTGCTGACGCATTGGTGTTGGTGAACACGGTGCTGGGGCTCTCCATCGACATCGAAGCCCGGCGTCCGTCGCTGGGCAACGGGGGAGGCGGCCTGAGCGGCGCCGGTATCTTGCCCGTCGCGCTGCGCGCCGTGTACGAGTGCCACCGAGCCTTTCCGCACGTGCCCATCGTTGGCGTGGGTGGTGTAACGACCGGCGAGGACGCCATCGCGATGCTGATGGCCGGGGCTAGTTGCGTTGAAGTGGGAACGGCGACTTTCGCCAATCCCCGGGCCCCGTGGCTGGTCCAGCGTGCGGCGGAGAAGTGGATGACGAAACACGGGGTGACGAGCCCGAGCGAGATTCGAGGAGCCGCACATGGTTGAGTCATTTGGTCGTCAGCTTCAACAACGAGTGCTTGAGTTTGGTCCGCTGTGTGTTGGCATCGACCCCAGTCGGGCGCTCTTGCACGCGTGGGAGCGTGAAGACACCGTTGAGGGCCTCGAATTCTTTTCGCTCGCTGTTTTGGAAGCGGCAGCGCAGAATGCCGCCGTGCTGAAGCCGCAGGTCGCCTACTTTGAGCGCTTCGGGGCGGCGGGTTACCACGTCCTTGAACGACTCATTCGTGAGGCTCGCGACGCGGGCATGATGGTGATTGCCGACGCCAAGCGCGGCGACATCGGTTCGACCAACGAAGGGTACGCCAGCGCGTGGCTCGACGACGCCTCACCACTGGCCAGTGACGCCGTGACCATCAGCCCGTACACCGGGGTGGCCGCACTGACACCCTTCTTCGATCGCGTTCCCGCCGGCAAGGGCGTCTTCGTTCTGGCGGCCACGTCAAACCCCGAAGGCCGCACCCTGCAGGAGGCCCGCACCGCCGACGACGAGGCGGTGGAAGACATGGTGCTTCGTCACGTAGCCGAAATGAACGAAGGCGCTGACGGTCTCGGCGGGGTAGGGGTGGTGCTGGGTGCGACCCGCACCATGCCCCGTTTTGACCTGTCACTCCTGCACGGTCCCTTCTTGGTGCCGGGTGTCGGCGCCCAGGGCGCCACGCCTGACCAGGTAGGACGGCTCTTTGCCCGCTGCCCCAAGGGCTCGGTCGTGGTCAACGTCAGTCGCGCAATTCTGGGTGCGGGCCCTGACCGATCCGCGCTCCGAGACAGCGTTCGGCGCTGGCGCGACGACCTCGCTGCCGCCCTCTAGGAGGCTGTTGAGCGCTGCTGTAAAGTTTGGGCGTGACTCCGGTGCCCCCATCTCTGACACAAGCGCAGCGCGAAGCCGCGTCTCGCGTCGCCGTGGCGAACCGACGCCGTCGGGCCGAAGTCAAGAAACTCGTGAAGAGTGGCGAACTCTCACTGGAAGAAATCTTTGAACTCGCCGAGGCCGAAGACTGCATCGCGCAGATGCGCGCCTACGACCTCATCAGCGCCTTGCCCGCCATCGGCGAAGTCAAGGCGACGCGCATTATGGAGCGCGCCACCATCGCAAAGACTCGTCGTATTCGCGGCCTCGGTCCTCGTCAACGCGAACTGCTCTTTCAGGCCATTGACCGCTAACTCGCTCGTCGTCGTTCTTATCGGCCCCGGTGGTGTGGGGAAGGGGACTATCTCCCGTCAACTGCTGACGCGCGACTCCGCCCTGTGGCTGTCGCGGTCGTGGACGACGCGTGCACCGCGTTCTTCCGAGCGCGGAGACGAGTACTTCTTCAAGACGCGCGAGGAGTTTGAAGCCGCCATTGCCGATGACGCTTTTCTCGAGTGGGCTGAGTTTCACGGCAACCTCTACGGCACCCCTCGTCCGGACGTCGCCGAAACCCGTGACCTACTCCTCGAAATTGAGGTGCAGGGTGCCCAGCAGGTCCGAGACCATGAGCCCGATGCCGTCATTATCTTGCTCGTGCCCCCATCCATTGAAGAGCTCGAATCACGACTTCGCGGTCGCGGGGATGAGGATGATCACGTTGAAAAGCGGCTCCGTTCCACCTCCGATGAGGTGGCGATTGGGCAGAAAATCGCTGATTATGTGGTGGTAAACCACGACGTCGAGCAGGCGACCAGCGAAATTCTCTCTATACTTAAGAGTCTTCGTGTTTCGCGAGGCATCCGTTCGTAAAGGAATCATCATGGCCGAATACCCCACCCTGGTAGATCCACCCATTGAAGACCTCTTGGCTGCCGTTGGCAACTCCAAGTTCTCCCTGGTCGCGGTGGCGGCTGTGCGTGCGCGTGCCATTACCAACTACTTCAATGGTCTTGGCCGTGGCGACGGCAAGATTGAGCCACCTCAGGTGACCATCAAGTCGAACAAGTCGCTGTCATTCGCTTTCGAAGAGCTCGCTGAGGGCAAGCTGGTGTTCCACCGCTTGAGCCCCGAGGAGCTGCAGGCTGCGCGCGAGCGTGAAGAGGCTGCCGCCGCGGAAGCGAAGGCTGCCGAGGGAACGTCTGGTGAGTTCGACGCTCTCCTCAACGACTCCACCTTCGACGCCTAGGCCCACGCCTGCTCGCATCGTCTTAGGGGTCACCGGTGGGGTGGCCGCTTACAAGTCCGTCCTTCTGCTCCGTCAGTTGATGGACGATGGATATTTTGTGTCGCCCGTGCTGACCGCCGACGCCCTGCACTTTGTCGGGACGACGACGTTCAGCGCACTCGCTTCTGAGCCAGCGCGCACGTCGTTGTATGGCGACCCCACAACGCCGAGCCCGCACACGCACCTAGGGCAACACGCCGATGTGATCGTGGTCGCTCCGGCCACCGCTCACGTCATTGCTCGGTTGGCCGCTGGTCTGGCCAACGACCTTCTCACCGCCACGGTGCTCGCCTCGCGCGCACCCGTTTTGCTGTGCCCCGCCATGCACACTGAGATGTGGGAGCAGCCCAGCGTCCAAGAAAACCTCGCGACACTGCGGCGGCGCGGCGTGCTGGTACTGGAGCCCGCCGTGGGGCACTTGGCCGGCGGCGACGAGGGTGTCGGACGTCTCCCCGATCCAGAGGTCATTGCGGCAACGATCCGTTCACTGGTTGATGGCTGGCGAGGCCCCCTGAGCGGCCGCCGCGTGCTGATTAGCGCCGGAGGCACGAGTGAAGCAATCGATCCGGTGCGGGTGTTGACCAATCGCTCCAGTGGGCGTCAGGGATATGCGCTCGCTGAGGTGGCGGCCCGCATGGGAGCCGCTGTGACGTTGGTGAGCGCCAGCGCACGTGATCTGGCTCTCGACGTGCGACGCAGCATTGAGGTGGTCCCGGTGACGTCTGCGGCGCAGATGGCTGAGGCGATGGTCTCGCGTGCGCCCAACGCTGACGTCGTCATCATGGCCGCTGCGGTGTCGGACTTCACAGTTGCCGCGGCGCCCCAGAAGTTGAAGAAGGCCGATGGAGTGCCGACGGTGCATCTCGTGCCCACGCAAGACATCCTCTCTTCGCTCCTTCAGGTCAAGCCTTCGGGACAAATCGTGGTGGGCTTTGCTGCCGAAACCGACGACGTGATGGCGCACGCTGACGCCAAGATGTCGACGAAGCCTGTTGACCTCCTCGTCGTGAATGATGTCTCTCGAAGCGATGCAGGCTTTGGCTCGACCATGAATGAAGTGACGATTCTGAGCCTCGACGCCGAACCTGAAGTCGTGACATTGACCTCGAAAGAAGCAGTTTCGGAGCGAATCTTGGCTAGGGTATCTGCAATGTTCGCACGAGGAGCGCAATGACCGACCGGACACTCTTTACGTCAGAATCTGTAACGGAAGGCCACCCCGACAAGATTGCCGACCAGGTATCGGACGCTGTTCTTGACGCCATCTTGACGCAGGACCCCTCCGCCCGCGTGGCCTGCGAAACCCTGCTGACCACCGGTTTGTGTGTTGTTGCCGGCGAGATCACGACGAACGCCATCGTGGACTACAACGCGCTGGTTCGCCGCACCATCTCGGACATTGGCTATGACGACGGCGCCAAGGGCTTCGACGGCTCGAGTTGTGCAGTCCTGGTCTCGCTGGACAAGCAGAGCCCCGACATTGCCGGCGGTGTTGACGCCTCCATTGAGCTTCGTGAGGGGCAGATGGCCGACGAACTCGACTCACTGGGCGCCGGCGACCAGGGCATGATGTTCGGCTACGCCTGCGACGACAATGATGACTTCATGCCGACGCCGATTTGGCTGGCCCACCGACTTTCGATGCGTCTCGCGCAGGCCCGTCGCAGTGGGGCCGTGCCCTACCTGCGCCCGGACGGCAAGACGCAGGTCACCGTGGCGTACGAAAACGGACGCCCCGTTGCGGTGGACACCGTGCTGGTGTCGACCCAGCACGCCGACGGTATTGACGCCATGACGATTACCCAAGACGTCATTGCCGAAGTGATTACGCCGATGTTGCCGACGGAGCTCGACTTGTCGAACATGCGGATCTTCGTGAACCCCTCGGGCAAGTTCGTGCTCGGTGGCCCCCACGCCGACACCGGTCTCACGGGGCGAAAGATCATCGTTGACACCTACGGTGGTATGGCCCGTCACGGTGGAGGCGCCTTCTCGGGTAAGGACCCTTCCAAGGTGGACCGCTCGGCCGCCTACGCCGCTCGCTGGGTTGCCAAGCACGTGGTTGCCGCAGGCGCCGCGGAGCGTTGCGAGGTCCAGGTGGCCTACGCCATCGGTGTTGCCCGTCCCGTCTCAGTTCTCGTCGAGACGTTCGGCACCGAACGCGTTGACCGCGCGCAGATCGCTCGCGCCGTTGACGAACTCTTCGACCTCCGTCCGGCCGCAATCATTCGCGACCTCGACTTGCGCCGTCCGATCTATCAGTCGACGGCGGCGTACGGTCACTTCGGTCGCCCCGGGTTCACCTGGGAGCAGACGCCGCGGGTTGACGACCTGCGCCGCGTACTGTCGCTCTAGCGATGCCTCGGGCCGTTCGGGTCGTCACCGATGTGGCGGCGGTAGACCGCGCCTTTGATTACGAGGTGCCAGTCCACCTCGATCACGTCAACGTCGGCGACCGCATTCGCGTCAACTTCCACAACCGGTCGGTGAAGGCGTGGGTGGTGGGTGAGAGCGAGGGTATCGAGGGTGTTGCTCTCAAGCCCGTTGCGAAGTGGAGTGGCTTTGGCCCGCCGCCGGAGATGCTGGATCTCCTCGAGTGGGCGTCGTGGCGTTGGGTCGCGCCACTGGCTCGCTTCCTCACGGCGGCGTCGCCGATTCGCAACATCACGTCACTGCCGCACGCGCCGACCAAGCCGGACATCGTAGCGTCGGAGTTCTTTGCGCCCGGTATCTGGCAGTTGGCGCCTACCGTTGATCCACTAGCTCTGATCATCAGCGCTTACGAACAAACGCGAGAGAATCCGGGCTCGTTTCTGGTGCTGGTACCTACCGAGGCGTGGGCCCAGCGACTCCGCGGGCGATTGGAGCAGCGTGGTCTCAGTGTTGCCTACGGTGACGACCAGTGGGACCGCATGCGCGCGGGCTGGCCGGTCATTGTCGGGGTCCGTGGTACCGCTCTCGCCCCCACACCCCGCGTCGCCGGCGCCGTGATTATTGATGCTGATGATGATGCCTACCGCTCCGAAGGGTCGCCAACCTGGCACGCCGCCACGATGCTGCACGAACGGGTTCGCCGCGACGGGGGAGCATTCTGGGCGACATCGGCCCTGCCCTCACCGTCGTTATTGTCAATGGGTCCACTGCACGACACACTCGACACGCCCGACCACTGGCCGGCCATTGACATCATCGATCGACGCGGGCGCGACCCTCATGAAGGTGTACTGGCCGAGCCGGCTCTGGCCTTGGCCCACCAAGCGCTGAGTGGCTCCGAGGACGTCGCGGTCGTCGTCATCCTGCAGCGCCTTGGCACCGGTCGCCTCTTTGCCTGTCGCAAGTGCGGAGACTTGGCGCGGTGTGTCACCTGTGGGCAGCCGGAACAAGAGCGAGACGGTGTGCTGACCTGCCCCGAGGGGCATGAGAGCCGCGAGAACTTCTGTCGGGCGTGCGCGGCGACCAATCTGCGCCGCGTCCAGTCCGGTGTGACGACGCTGGCGCGCGACGTCTCCCTGCAGCTGCGGCAACCAGTCTCGGAGGTCACGGCCTCGACTACGTCGACTGAGGTGCTGCATCGCGTTGTCGTTGGCACTGAGGCCGTTCTGCAACGGGTGCGCCGATGCGCTCTCGTCGTGTTCGTGGACTTCGACCAATACCTGCTTGCCCCCCGAGAGGCCGCACGACGCGAGGCCTTGAGCGCCATCGTGCGAGCTGGTCGACTCGTGGGGAGTCGGAGCGACCACCGGGGCACACTGGTGGTGCAAACGCGACGCAGTGACGACGTAATTACAGCCCTGGCGGCACGTGACGTGCGTCCGCTACGCGATGAAGATGTCGACAACGCACAGGCTCTCGGCTTGGCTCCGCATGGCGCAACGGCGGAGATTTCCGGTGAGGGTGCCGAGGCATTTCTCGCGTCACTCGATGCCACGCGTGTGCGCATTCGCACGTCGAACGGTGTGTCAACCGTCCGCGCCAGCGATATTGAAACGCTCTGCGACGTCCTGCGGTCAGGCACGCGGGGCTCGGGAAAGATGCGCCTGGCTGTTCAGTAGTGGCGGTGGCGTGCCAGCAAACGGCACTAACGTTGCAGCGTGAGCATTCTCCCTATTCGTACGTACGGCGACCCCGTTTTGGCCCTCGAAACTCAAGAGGTCGACAACATTGATGGCAAGATCCACGCGTTGGCGATGACCATGATCGAAACGATGTACCGCGCGCCCGGCGTTGGTCTGGCGGCGAATCAGGTCGGTATTTCCAAGCGCATGTTCGTGTACGACTCGGGCGATGGCCTGGGCCCCCGCACTGTCATCAACCCTCGGATTCTTGAGACGAGCGGGGAGTGGACCTACGAAGAAGGCTGCTTGTCCGTGCCGGGCTTGAGCTGGGAAATTGTTCGGCCGAATCGGGTGCACCTCGTTGGTCTGGACCTTGACGGCAACCCCATTGACATGGAAGTCGAGGAGTATCACGCCCGCATCTTCCAGCACGAGACTGATCACCTCGACGGCAAGCTGCTCTTGCACTGCTTGACTCCTGAGCAAGAGGCCGCCTCCAAGAAAGAGATTCGCAAGATCAAGATGAAGTCCTCCTCTGGGGACGGACTCAACCTGTTTGGTCGATAAATGAAGGTGGTCTTCCTCGGCACGCCCGAGGCGGCCGTCCCCACCCTCGAGGCGCTGGTGGCCGCAGGACACGACGTGGCACTCGTGATTACGCGCCCTGATCGCCGACGCGGTCGTGGTAGCGCCATGATGCCGAGCCCCGTTAAAGCGGCGGCCGAACGATTGGGCCTGGCCGTCGCCCACTCGGTGCGCGACCTCGACGACGTCACCGCGGAGCTGGGCATTGTCGTCGCCTACGGTGCCATGATTCCTGGCGCCGTTCTTGAACGGCTCCCGATGCTGAACGTGCACTTCTCCCTCTTGCCGAGATGGCGCGGTGCCGCACCGGTAGAGCGCGCAATCCTCGCGGGGGATAACGAGACGGGGGTTGGCATTATGGGCCTCGAGGTGACGCTCGACACTGGGCCGCTCTTTGCCGAGGCCCGCACCCCAATTGACCGCAAGTCAGCGGCTGCATTGACCGCGGAACTGGCCGCGATGGGCGCCGAACTGCTCGTGACCACATTGGCCACACCAGACTGGACGTCACGTAGTACGCCCCAGACCGGCGAGGCAACCTACGCCGAAAAGCTGAGCCCGGCGACGTTTCGACTGGACGTCGCGCACTCGGCCCAAGAGGCCGATCGAATTGTGCGACTCGGTCGAGCGTGGTGTGAGGTTGCGGGAAAGCGCTTTCGCGTGTTAGCAGCCTCGCCCTCAAGCAGCCCTGCGAGCCCCGGCGTTATTACCAAGGTGGCCGACGACATCGTCATGGGATGCGCTGATGGTGGCCTCGCGTTGCACATGGTGCAGCCCGAGGGCGGCCGCCCAATGAGCGCTTCATCATGGTGGCAGGGTGCGCGGGCTTTTGACGGCACGACGTGGTCGTAGGGGGCCGTTCTGCGACCTAAGGTTGAGTCGTGACAAAGATTGATTCTGGCCCCATTGGTGCGCTGCGCATTGCGCCCTCAATCCTTGCGGCCGACTTTGGCGTTTTGGCGGCGCAGGTGCAGTCGGTTGACGCTGAAACGGACTGGCTGCACGTGGACGTCATGGACGGCCACTTTGTCCCCAATATCTCGCTCGGGCCGCCCGTCATCACATCACTGCGCCCCTACACCTCAAAATTCTTCGACTGCCACTTGATGATGAGTGATCCCGGTCGCTACCTTGAGGCGTTTTCGAATGCGGGCGCCAACGGCGTCTCGGTGCACATCGAAGTGGGTGGCACTGCCAACCTGATTGCCGATGCGCGCGCGCTGGGCCTGCGGGTCGGTCTGGTCGTCAACCCCGAAACGCCCTACGCACCCGCCGCAGCGTTCCTCGGCGACATTGACTACCTCATGATCATGAGCGTGCACCCCGGCTTTGGCGGTCAGTCGTTCATTGAAGACGTGATGGACAAGGTGCGTCAGGCTCGCCGCGATATTGACGCTGGCGGCTTTGCCTGCGACCTCGAAATTGACGGCGGCATCGATTTGCACACTGCTCCGATCGCCGCCGCTGCGGGGGCCAACGTGCTGGTCGCCGGTTCAGCTATTTTCAACAAGCCCAACCCCCTTGAGGCCGCCGCCGCTATTCGCGCCGCTGCGGTGGCTGCGCGCCAGTGATGCTGAACGCTTCGGCGTTGATGCTTGATGCCATCGCTGAGGGCGAGAAGGCCCGTTTCCACGCGCCGCCAAACCCCTGGGTCGGAGCCCTTGTCGTTGATGGAAGCGGCGCAGTGATTGCCACCGGTCACACCCAAGTACCTGGCGAGTCCCACGCTGAAGTGCAGGCCTTGGCAGCCGCGGGCGAGCGTGCAGCCGGCGCTACGTTGGTCGTTACCTTGGAGCCCTGTTGCCACGTTGGACGAACCGGACCGTGCACCGAAGCCATCGTTGCCGCCGGCATTTCTCACGTGATCGTTGGCACGATGGACCCTGATCCCCGCGTGGCCGGAGGTGGCGTCGCCGCACTGCGTGCTGCGGGCATCACCGTGACCACCGGTGTGGAAATTGAAGCCGTTCGTGCCCAGCTCGCCCCCTACATCTGGCAGCGAGTGACGGGTCGCCCCTACGTGGTGGCGAAAATCGCGAGCACCCTCGATGGTGTGGTCGCCATGGCCGACGGCACGTCACAGTGGATTACCGGCCCCGAGGCCCGACGTGACGGACACGTGCTGCGCGCCCAGAGCCAAGCCATCATCGTTGGAGCGGGCACCGTTCGCAGCGATAATCCCACCCTCACTGCTCGGTTGGGTGATGTGGTGCTGTCACCGCTGCGTGTCGTGCTCGGGTCGGCCCCGGAGGGCGCCGCGGTGCGCCCCTGCTGGGAGCGCACGGGGTCACTCGGAGCAGTGCTTGACGAACTGGGGGAGCACGACGTGGTGCAGGTCCTCATCGAAGGCGGCCCCTCCACTATCTCGGCCTTTCTCGATGAGGGCCTCGTGAACCACGTGGTCTGGTACCAGGCACCGGCGTTTGCCGGTGCTCTCGATACGGTGGGGGCGCTTCGCGGGCTCACGACCGGTACGCTGGCGCAGTTGCGACGAGCTCGCTTTACCGGTGTACGCCAGCTCGGCGACGATATTCGAATAGATGTGGAGATCTAATGGCCTTGTCAACAATTGAAGAGGCGATTGCCCAGTTGCAGCGGGGCGGCATGATTGTTGTCGTTGACGACGAGGACCGCGAGAACGAGGGTGACCTCGTTATGGCGGCGGAGGACGTGACCGCCGACTCCATGGCCTTCTTCCTTGAGCACACGTCCGGTGTGATTTGCTCACCGCTTGAGGCCAGTCGGGCTGACGAACTGGAACTGCCCTTGATGGTGGCGGAGAACACCGAGGCGCTGCGTACCGCATTCACCGTGACCGTGGACTATCGCCACGGCACGACGACGGGCATCTCGGCGTCGGACCGCGCCGCGACGATTCGATCCTTGATTGACCCCGCCACGAAGCCGACCGACCTCAATCGACCTGGCCACATCTTCCCGTTGCGCTACCGACCCGGCGGCGTCCTCAAGCGTGCCGGTCACACCGAAGCCACGGTCGACCTGTGTCGCTTGGCGGGCAAGTTCCCGTCGGGTGTGTTGTGCGAGATTGTCACCAAGGACAAGACCGACATGGCGCGGCTGCCGGAACTGCAAGTGTTTGCGGCCGAGCACGGCTTGCCCATCGTCACCATCGCCGACCTCATTCGCTACCGGCGCCAGCACGAGAAGCTCGTGCAGCGCGTGGCGGAGTCCGCCCTACCAACGCTGCACGGGGACTTCCGCGCGGTGGTGTACGAAAACGTTCTCGACGGTGAACAGCACATCGCCCTCGTCTACGGCGATGTCGTGGCGAGCGAAAACGTGTTGGTTCGAGTCCACTCCGAGTGCCTTACGGGCGACGTCTTCGGCTCGTTGCGCTGTGACTGCGGCCCGCAGCTGCATGCCGCCCTCGACAAGGTCGCTGAAGAAGGGGCAGGCGTGCTCGTCTACCTCCGGGGCCACGAGGGTCGGGGTATTGGACTCGGGCACAAGATTCGCGCCTACGCCCTCCAAGAGGGGGGTGTCGACACCGTGGACGCCAATACTGAATTGGGGCTGCCGGTGGATTCACGCGAGTACGGCATTGGTGCCCAGATTCTGGTGGACCTCGGCGTGACAACCATGCGCCTGTTGACCAATAACCCAGCGAAGTACGGCGGCCTCGAGGGATTTGGTCTAAACATTGTGGAGCGGGTGGGTCTGCAAAGTAACCCAACTGCACACAACATTGAGTATTTGCGCACGAAGCGTGAGCGAATGGGACACCTGTTGGAGGGTCTAGATGACGTCAAGTAACGAAACCGCCTTTGATCCGACTTCGGAAGTGCTGCTCGCGGAGCGAGTGGGCACCTACCTGCGGGCATCCGAAGAGGGCAAGGGTATTCGCGTTGGGTTGGCCTGCGGTCGATTCAACGGTGGCATCACGACGCGCCTGCTCGACGGGGCCCTTGAGGTACTGCTCGAGCGTGGCGTCGACCGCCACGACATCACCTTGGGGTGGGCCCCCGGCGCGTTTGAACTGCCTCTTCTGGCCAAGGCCATGATTGACTCTGGTCGCGTTGACGTGGTGTTGACGCTTGGGGCGGTCATTCGTGGCGACACGGGCCACTACGACGTGGTGGCGGGGGAATGTGCCCGCGGTGTCCAAGACGTTCAGCTCAGTACGGGCACGCCGGTTATCTTTGGCGTCCTGACGACCAACACGGTCGACCAGGCGTTGGAGCGATCCAAGCCCGACCACTCGAATACCGGACGTGCGACGGCGTTGACCGCTCTCGAAATGGCGAACATTATTCGCCGAGGCCCACTGTCCGCATGATCGAGGGCGTCATCGCCTCGTTCGACGCTACGCGCGGTGACGGTTCCTTCGTCGCCGCGACGGGGGAGTCTTTCTACTTCCACTGCGTCACGATCGCCGATGGCACCCGCGACATTCCCGTCGGCGTGGATGCCCGTGCGATGCGAGTCGTTGGTCACCTCGGTCGCGACGAGGTCGCCGAGGTCAGCGTTCGCTAGTTCGTGCTGACGGCGCGCGCGTAGGCCTGCTGCACTTCAGCCAACGCCGTCCGGTACAGCGGTGCGTGCTCGCCGAGGCGATCGCCGCCGGCGTCAATCATGGCGACCAGCGTGTCGATGACCAGCGACGCTGATGACAAATTCGGTGGGGTGGCGGCCAAATACACAGCGACCAGCTGGAGCAAAACAAAGACGTGATTGCCCAAAATCTGCTCAACCGGGGTGTTGCGAAGGTACTCAATTTCGTCGGAAAACTCGGGAGTGCTCATGTGGCAACGCTAGCGGGAGGCCAACCAGCAGTGCTATCGCCGCCGCCGTGCGGGCCCGAGGGTTGGCGTCAGAGCCCCCATCTGCTAGCCTTGTAAAGCAGTTCACAGCAAGTGAGGTCGTCTTCGACTTCCACCTGGGCACAGATAGGTGCCGCGGGTTCAAGGGTTTTTGCGCCTCTCTTGCCGTGGCGACGCCATCGTGGCGTCGCGCAGAGCAAGGAGTTTGATTATCGCAACAGTGCCTGGAGACCACCGCGTCAATGAACGCATTCGGGTCGAGACCGTCCGTCTGATTGACAATGAAGGCAATCAGCGGGGCGTCGTGAGCAGCCGTGAGGCCTTGTCGCTCGCCCGCAGCCTCGACCTCGATCTCGTGGAGATTGCGCCGACCGCCCAGCCCCCAGTGTGCCGCATCATGGACTACGGAAAGTTCAAGTTTGATGAGGCCCAGAAGGCGAAGGAGTCGCGTCGCAAGACCCAGAACGTGGGCGTCAAGGAGATGAAGTACCGTCCGAAAATCGGCCCCGGTGACTTCGACACCAAGACGCGCAGCGTTGAGAAGTTCTTGAACGAGGGTCACAAGGTCAAGATCACCATCATGTTCCGTGGTCGCGAGAGTGCCCACCCAGAACTGGGGAAGAAGATCTTGGATCGCATCGTGGAGAAGTTGGTCGACATCGCCAAGGTGGAGTCGGCAGCCAAGCTCGACGGTCGCAACATGATCATGGTGTTGGGCCCGGACAAGAAGTCCAAACCCAAGGCCGACAGTGTGAAGCAAAAAGAAGTACCGCAGGAAGCACAGCCGACGGAGTCGGTTGTGGAGTCGCCAGAGGAGGGCTGATATGCCAAAGATGAAGACAGACAGTGGTGCCAAGAAGCGCATCAAGATCACCGGTTCGGGCCGCCTGCGTCGCCGCAAGGCGTTCCGTGGTCACCTGATGGAGACCAAGAGCTCGGTTCGCACCCGTCGTTTGGGCCGCGAGTCGGACATCTCACCCGGTATTGAAAAGAACATCAAGCGTTTGATGGGTCTCTAGGAACGATTAGGAAAGAGGAACAACCATGGCACGTGTAAAGCGCGGCGTAAACGCCAAGAAGCACCACAAGGCAGTACTCGAACAGGCCAAGGGCTACTACGGTGACCGTAGTCGTACCTTCCGCGCCGCAAACCAGGCCGTCCAGCACGCTGGCGTGTACGCATTCCGTGACCGCCGCGCACGCAAGGGCGACATGCGTCGTCTCTGGATCCAGCGCATCAACGCCGGTACCCGTCTGCACGGCATGAGCTACAGCCGCTTCATCGCGGGGCTCAACGCCGCCGGCATTGAGGTTGACCGTCGTATGCTCGCTGACCTCGCCGTCAACGACGCCGCCGCCTTCGGTGCCGTGGTAGCGCAGGCCGCTGCCGCGCTCGCCGCGAAGTAGGCCGTATCACGTTCGATTCGTTGGGGCCGACGCACGATCGCGTGCGTCGGCTTCGACGTCTTACGAATAAGCGATCAGATCGCTGGGAAGAGGGCGCCTGCGTCCTCGAAGGTCCCGACCTGATCGACGCCGCCCTCGAGAGTGGCGTTGAGGTGGAAGCCCTCTATCTGGAGCAGCGCGCACTCACCTCAGCCGCCTGCTCCGCGTCAATTGCCCGCGCGCAGGAGGCCGGCGTCCCCATCTTCACGCTGCCGGAAGGCACGTTGCTGAAGGTGGCTGACACGAAGTCGCCTCAGCCGCTCTTGGCCACCGCCAAAATGCGCGTCTCGGGTCTGCCCGACTTGCCGACCGATCGGGCGCTGTTAATTCTTGACAACATTCGTGATCCCGGAAACGCGGGAACGATGGTCCGCAGCGCCGACGCCGCGGGCGTTGGCGGGGTGCTCTTCACGGGTGACTGTGTCGACCCGTTTAATCCGAAGACGCTCCGGTCATCGGCCGGCTCGGTGTTTCATGTGCCGATTGTGGTGGGTTTGACGCTGGGCGACGCCGTCGCCGCTCTTCGGAGTGCGGGCGTCCCCTCCTACGCCACAGTGGTGCGCGACGCCAAGGATTTCCGCAGTGTCAACATGAGCGCCGGCTGCGCCATCGTTATTGGCAATGAGTCATCTGGCTTGTTGGCGGAGGAAATTGCGCTCTGCGACGACGCGATGACGATCACCATGGCCGGCAAGGCAGAATCATTGAACGCCGGCGTTGCCGCGTCACTGATTCTGTTTGAAGCGCTGCACCAGCGCGTCACCACGAACGCCTGAGGAACCTCTAGCCTTAAAGCGTTATGTCTACGTCACCCCTTGACCAACTTCGAGAGCAGGTGGGCGAACTGCTCGCGACGGTTGCGGCCTTTTCGACTCTCGAGGAATTAATTGACGGTGAGCCGTTCGTCACCGGCAAGCGGTCAATCCTCTCCGCCCTACAGAAGGCACTCGGTCAGTTGCCCGCCGACGAGCGCGCCGCCGCCGGTGCGACGCTGCAGGACGCTCGCCGCACCGTTGACGAAGCCCTGCAGGCCCGCCGAGCGGTGTTGGCAGCAGCCGCACGATCGGCAGCACTCGAAGCCGACCGTCTTGACCTCGGTGATGTGGTTCTCGCCAGTGTTCAGATGCCGTATACCGTTGGCAGCCCCGGCATTGTGGCGAACACCCAGCGTGAGCTCGAGGACGTCTTCGTCGGCATGGGCTTTCGTGTCGCTGACGGACCAGAAGTTGAAACCGATTGGTTCAATTTCGAAGCACTGAACATCCCACCGGCCCACCCGTCACGTGGCATGTGGGACACGTTCTATGTGGACTTAGGGGAGCCCGAGACCGTAGTGCTGCGCACCCACACCTCGCCAACCCAGATTCACTTGATGGAGCAGGCGGTGGCCTCAGGGTCGTTGCCAGTCCACGCCGTTATGCCGGGGCGCTGCTTCCGTCGCGACACCCCCGACGCCCGACACTTGGCCGCATTCCACCAGATCGAGGGTCTCGTGGTTGATCGGGGGATCACCTTCGCTGATTTGGCCGGCGTGATTGAAACCTTCACCCAGGCCTACTTCGGTGCCGATATTCAGTCGCGCCTGCGCCCGGCCTTTTTCCCCTTCACGGAGCCTTCGGCAGAGTTCGAAATTACCTGCACCATCTGCCGCGGCGAGGGGTGCCGGACGTGCTCGCAGACGGGCTGGATTGAGCTCGGTGGGTGCGGCATGCTCGACCCAGCGGTGCTGGAAGCAGTCGGGATTGACGGCGACGAGTGGAGCGGTTTCGCCTTTGGATTTGGCATTGACCGCTGCGCGCAGATGCGCCACCAGATTGCCGACATGCGGGCACTGATTGAAAACGACGTTCGATTCCTAAGGCAGTTCTCATGAAAATACCCGTTTCTTGGCTTCGCGAATTCGTTGAGCTGCCGTCTTCGCTGGAGGAATTGACGACCGTCATGGACGACCTCGGGTTGGTTGTCGAGGGTGTCGAACACGTTGGTGAGGGCCTTGCTGATGTGATCATTGCTCGGGTCGAAAAGATTGACGCGATCGAGGGGGCCGACAAGGTTCGCCTGGTCACCGTCGAGGCGGGTAACGGACCCCTCGAAATTGTGTGCGGCGCGATGAACTTCGCCGTTGGCAACCACGTGCCACTGGCGCCGGTCGGCGCCGTGTTACCTGGCGGATTTGAGATTGCCCTGCGCAAGATGCGTGGCGTCACGTCGAATGGCATGCTCTGTTCGGCTCGCGAACTCAAACTCAGCGACGACCACGAAGGTCTGATGATTCTCGACGAGATGATGACCCCAGTTGTTGGCCAGAAGCTCGTTGACGCCCTGGGTATCACTCCCGACGTAGTCCTCGACATCTCCATCGAAGGTAACCGACCCGACGCGTGGTCGGTGCTGGGCGTTGCGCGTGACCTGGCGACTCGCTTGGCAACGCCGTTGTGCCAGCCCACGGGTGCCCGCCCCACCAGTGGGGTAGCGACAAGCAGCGTCGCTCGCGGATTTATTGATGCTCCGGCGCTGTGCGGTCGCCTGACGCTCTCGGTGTTGACCAACGTGGTGGTGGGTCCGTCGCCGGCGCACATCGCCCAGCGCCTCACCATGGCCGGCATGCGCCCCATTTCCAACGTGGTCGACGCCTCCAACCTCGTCATGCTCGAACTCGGGCAGCCCACGCACCCCTACGACGTGGCCAAAGTTGCGGGCGGAGTTATTGGCGTTCGTGCCGCTCGTACCGGCGAATCGCTCGTCACTCTCGATGGTGTGGAGCGGCCGCTCGCCCAGCCCGGACGCGGCCTTGGTGACGCCGGTGAGGACTGCGTCATCGTTGACGGTAACGACACCGTCATTGGACTGGCTGGCATTATGGGCGGCGCCAGTTCCGAAATCTCCGACGAGACGACATCGGTCCTCATCGAGGCGGCCTTTTTCGATCCAATGACCATTGCTCGTTCGTCGAAGCGACACGGGCTTCGTTCTGAGGCGTCCAATCGCTTCGAGCGAGGCGTTGACCCCGAACTGGCCCTCAGCGCGGTCGCTCGTTTCGTGGAGATTCTCAAGCAGAGCTCACCAGACGTGGTCTGGCTCGATGAACCAATCGACGTCCGTGGGGCGCTGCCTACGCCACCCGTCATCGAGCTTCGCCCCGGTGACATTGCACGCACGCTCGGTGTGGACATTGCACCGGAGGTCGTGACGCAGATCCTTGAAGGCCTCGATTTCGACGTTCGCTCACAGGGCTCGCTCGTGGTTGTTCCGCCGGCACGCCGACTCGACATTCGTTCGGGTGCCGCCGGTCGCGCTGACGTGATTGAGGAGATTGCCCGACTCTTTAGCTACGGACGCTTGCCTCGCCGCACCCCAACGTGGCCACAACCGGGTGGCCTCAGCGCAACCCAGAAGACACGTCGTCGCATTCGCGACGCCATGGTGGACCTGGGGGCCAATGAAGTGTGGACGGCCACGCTGGGCAGTGACAGTGACTTTGACGTCCTGCACCCTGGAGCCCCTCGCGTGCGCATTACGAACCCATTGGCGTCTGAAGAGTCAGTGCTTCGCCAGTGCCTCATTGTGGGAGTGGTGCGCGCATGGGGCCGTAATGAAGAGCGCGGACTTGGTGACGTCGTGCTGTGTGAAATCGGCACTGTGTTTACCCACCCTGATGCCACAGCCACCCCACGCGAAACGCGCGGCGGCGATGGTGGCCAAATTGTGTTGTCACTGCCGGAAGAACGTGAACGTGCGACGTTACTCTTGGGACGCAAGGGCGACAGCGCCGCTTCGGCCGTTGCCTTGTGGCACACCCTCGCACTCCGACTTGGACTCAAGGGCTCGGTCGTTCGATCCAGCACCGAGGTCATCGCAGGGCTTCACCCAACCCGTTCGGGGTGGATTGAGCTCAATGGTGCACGCTTGGGCACAATCGGTGAAATCGATACCACGGTGATTGATGCAGTGACCAACGTTGCGAGCCGCCGCCTTGGCGTAATTGACCTGGACCTTCAGGCAGTCTTCAGCGCCGTCGCGGAGGCGAGCCTCGATCAGTTCGTGGCGGTGCCGAGTCGGTTCCCCACGGCGTCACTCGACCTGGCCTTCACCACTCCTGACGCTGTCCACGCGAGCGACGTTGCGGCCGCGTTGGCGGCGTCGCATCAACTGGTACAGGACGTGTCGCTGTTTGATGTCTACCGTGGTGCCAGCTTGCCGGAGCAGACCCGCAGCTTGGCCTACGCGATTCGTTTGGGTGCCGAAGACCGCACCTTGTCGGAGAAGGAAGTTGGCCAAGTGCGCGACGAACTCATTGCCGCCGCTGGCGCGCTGGGTGCCTCGCTTCGTGGGTAGCGACGCATGATTGAGTTTGTGTCGCCGCCGGCGTCGGGGAGAACCTTTCGTCGCAACGCTCGAGTTCGACTGAGTGAGGCGGGGCCCGATGGCAATCTGCGCCTCGACGGTGCCGCCCGGCTCTTGCAGGATGTGGCGACGGATGACTGGGAAGACAACGGCATTGAGTCAGACGTGCTGTGGGTTGCCCGCCGCACGTCGATGCACCGCACTGGTGATCACTGGCCGCAGTACCTCGACGAAGTGGAACTGCTGACCTGGTGCGCTGGTATCGGCGCAGCGTGGGCCGAGCGCCGCACCAACATCTATCGCGGTGGCGAACTCCTGATTGAGGCCGCGTCGCTGTGGGTCCCGATTAACACCGCAGGGACGCCCCAACGAATTCCCGCTTCGTTCTCCGAGGTCTATGGCGAGGCCATGGGTGGGCGAAAAGTATCCGGGCGCGTGCGCACATCGACCCCACCGGACGAGGCCCGCCGTGCTCCCTTCGTTATCCGCGTGGCGGACTTAGACATCATTGGTCACGTCAACAACGCGGCCATTTGGCAGTCCTTCGCGCAGGTCTTTCGCGTGCCGGTGCGGTACGCCGAGATCGTCCATCACGGCCCCCTTGAGATTGACCACGAGGTAGAGATGCTGTGGACGGCGGACGAACTGTGGCTGCTGGCTGACGGCGAGGTCGCCGTCAGCGTTCACGTCGTCTTTTGAACGACTTTGCGGGTGCCGAGGTAGCTACCGGCAACAATGAGCGGGAAGCCCAGGGCAATGCCTATGGTGAAGGGCTCGCGCAGGAACAAAATACCGAGGGTGACCGCCAACGCCGTATTGAGGTAGACCACCACCAGCGACCGGTTTGATCCGGCAACTTTGACGAGTTCGGACAGCACCAAGAATGCGAGTCCGGTGCAGGCAATTGACAAAACGGCAATCGATGCCCACGTTTCGGCGTGGACGTGGTGGGGGAGATGCGTCAGGGTGTAGGGGAGCCAACACAGCGCTACCAAGCCGGTGGCGCCACACACCACGGCCGGGCCCGACACGTCCTTGAGCTTGGTCGCCAGCATGACGGGGCCGACGGCGTAGCCGATGCACACCACCGCCATGATGGCAATCCACGGACCCGAACCGTGTCCAAGGTCGAAGCCCACGAGCAACGCCACGCCGGCCATGCCAAGTCCGGCACCGAGGACTCGTCGAGCGTGCAGCGGCTCGCGAGCGGAGGTGAAGCGCAGAATGATCATCGACACCATGGGCACGGTGCAGACGATGAGGCTGGTTAAGGAGCTCGTGATGTGCTGCTCGGCGGTGGACATACAGAACCACGGGATGCCGAACTCAATGACGCCAAAGGCGAAGATCCACCCCAGATGGGCGCGGATCATGCGGAACTCGCCTCGACGTAAAACCACGGGGAGCAGCAGCAGACTCGCCGGTGCAGTGCGGCCGAACACTAAGACCCCTGGGTCCAACTGGCGGACCGCCACTCGAATCAACAGATACGGGATGCCCCAGAGGACCACCATGGTTGCGAAGTAGAGCCAGGCCTTTTTTGTCACCTCGCAAGATTAGCCCACGACCTATTGCATATTTATGCTCTGATGTGGATAAAATAGCAGTATGAAGATTGCGATTGTTGGTGCGACGGGGTACGCCGGCCTCGAGCTGTTGCGTCTGCTGGGCAGCCACCCAGAGGCGGACATTGTGTTGGCCACGGGCGACTCCAATGCCGGTAAGTCGGTGGCGTCGCACGCACCCGCACTCGCGGGGCTCTTCCCGGATCTGGTGTATCAGCCGACCAGCGCAATTCATGACGTCGATGTCGACACGGCCTTTCTTGCGCTCCCGCATGGGCATAGCCAGGAACACGTGGTCGCGCTTCGCGATCGCGGCGTCCAGGTCGTAGACCTCGGTGCCGACTTTCGACTTCGCGACGCGAACGACTATGTCGAGTGGTACGGCGAGGCGCATCGGTTTCCTGCCTTGCTGCCTTCCGCGGTCTACGGCTTAGTGGAGCGCCACCGGAGCGAACTCGTCGGTGCTCAACTCATCGCAGTTCCGGGGTGCTATCCGACGGCGACATCGCTGGCGCTCGGGCCCTTTGTTGACCGTGGTGTCATTTCCACAACGGGCATCATTGTGAATGCACTCAGTGGGGTGTCGGGGGCTGGTCGGTCACCGTCGGAACGTCTGCACTTCCCGCGTTTGGCGTCAAACGCCGAAGCCTACGGATTGACGCATCACCGCCACACCGTGGAGATGCAGCGTGAGCTCAGCGTCTCGGTGCTGTTCACGCCCCATCTCATTCCGGTCAGTCGAGGCATGTTGGTCACGGCGTATGGTCACCTCACGGCACCGCTCACGAGTGCTGAAGCCCTTTCGATGCTCCGCGACACGTACCGGGACGACCCCTTTGTCGTTGTCACCGATGAGCCGCCTGCCCTCAAGGACGCCGTTGGCTCAAATCTCTGCTTTGTGAGCGTGCGAGTCGATGGGCGCACGAACACGCTGGTCGCCCTCAGCACCATTGACAATCTGGTGAAGGGTGCCGCAGGGCAGGCCATCCAAGGGTGGAACGTCTCGCACGGATTCACCGAAACGCTGGGGCTGCCCCTGACGGGGGTGACGCCGTGAGTACGGTCGTTGTCAAGATGGGCGGACACGCCCTCGATGACCTGTCGGCCTCGAATGAGTGCCTCCGGGCGCTAGCTGATGACATTGCGACACTGGGCGCGAAGGGCGACCAGGTGATCGTGGTGCACGGCGGCGGGCCACAGATCAACGCGCTGCTATCGGCGGTTGGTGTCCACAGCGAGTTCGTTGATGGACTTCGGGTGACCGATGAGGCGGCTATCACGTACGTCGATATGGCTCTCGCGAGCGTGAATCGGGCGCTCGTGACGGCATTTGGACTCTCGGGTGTCACGTCAGTGGGGGTGAGCGGTGTTGACGGCGTCACACTACGGGCCGATTCAATTGGTAGCCCGTGGGGTCACGTCGCGGGGATGCCTACCGTGACGACCGAGCTCTTGGAGACGCTGCTGGCCGCATCCATGGTGCCGGTGGTGTCACCGGTGGCTGTTGCGTCGGATGGACGCCGTTTGAACTGCAACGCCGACACGGCTGCGGGCGCGATCGCGGCAGCGATGGACGCTGACGTTCTGGTGTTGCTCAGCGATATCGACCAGCTCCGTGCTGACCCTGAAGACCCGGCAACTGGTCTCTCGCGGGTGTCGGTGAGTCAAGTGGGCGACATGATTGCGTCCGGTGCGGCCCGCGAAGGCATGCGACCCAAGTTGGCTGCCGCCGCTCACGCGATCGACGCGGGCGCTCGTCGCGTCATTCTGGCCAACGGCACTCGCGCACACGCACTTCGCGAAGTACTCGAAGGCACCATTCCGACAACGGAGGTAACGGCATGAGCCGCCATTTCATCACCATTGAACAGGTCAGTGACGCTGACCTCGACTCTATTTATCGTCTCGCGCTGTCGCCCTTTGACGACACGACGCTGGCCGGTCAGGGCGTCGCCCTGGTCTTCGAACGCCCCAGTCTGCGCACTCGGGCATCGAGTGCGACAGCGGTGCATGAATTGGGTGGCTTCGCCACGTTCTTTTCCGACGACGAGATCGGTCTCGAACGCCGTGAATCGGCGGAAGACGTGTCCCGGACGCTGCGCGAAATGTACGCCATCGCGGCGCTGCGTTTGCGCGACCACCGGCTGTTTGAGCGAATGCGTGTCGCAACAAAGGACACCATGGCACTTATCAACCTGCTGAGCGACAAGGCGCACCCCACGCAGGCCGTGGCTGACGTCCTAACGCTGGCGGAGCACTTTAGTGGCGGTGACGTCACCCAACTGGCGGGCCGCACGGTGGCCTACGTGGGTGACGCGACGAACGTCACGCGGTCGCTCGCCGTCGCCCTGCTACGCCTGGGTGTCAACGTGCACGTTGGTGCGCCCGCTGGCTATCAATTGACGACCGGTGACGTGGAAGACCCGCACGGTGTGGTCGGTGGCGGCACACTTCGTCTGTTCGATACCGCTGAGGCGGCCGTGGCCGGCGTTGACGCCGTCTACACCGATGCGTGGGTCTCGATGGGCTTTGAGGAGGAGACTGCAAAGCGTCGACTCGACCTGGGCGCCTTCCAGGTCTCGAGTTCACTTATGGCACTGGCCGCACCCGGTGCCGTACTGCTGCACTGCCTGCCCGCACATCGTGGTGACGAGATCACCGATGAGGTGCTCGACAGCGACGCCTCACTGGTGTGGCGCCAGGTGCAGCACCGTCGTTCAGCCATGCTGGGCGTTCTTCGATGGATTAAGGGAGAAGTATGAACAAAGCACAACGCCAACATCGCATTAGCGACCTGCTCGAGCGCGAGGTTATTTCGACCGCGGCCCAGCTCATGGCTCGGCTGCAGTCGGAGGGAATCTCCGCAACGCAGGCCACGGTGACTCGCGACCTGCAGGAACTCGGCACCGTGAAGGTGCGCGACCTGCACGGCAGCCGTCGCATCGTGATCGCGTCAGCCCCCGCCGTGTCAGCGGCGCCGGTTGACCACCTCCGTCGGATGATGGGGGAGTGGGTCGGGTCGGTTGACTTCTCGCTGAACCAAGTGGTCATTCGCACACCGCCGGGCTGCGCACACGTGGTGGCCTCCGCACTTGACCGTTCGGCGTTGAAGGGCGTATTGGGCTCCATTGCCGGCGACGACACGATTTTGGTCATTGCCGATGAAAAGATTGGTGGCCAGGCGCTCGCCAAGGAGCTCCGCAGTCTCGCGGGCCTCGAAGATCTAACGAAGCCAGTACGGAAGGGAAAGAAGTAATGAAGAAGCGTGTTGTTTTGGCATACAGCGGAGGTCTCGACACCTCCGTCGCGGTGCGATGGATGATTGAGGAGTGGGACGTCGAGGTCATCTGCGTCCTCGTTGACGTGGGGCAAGACGCCGACACTTCCGAGAGTTTCGAGGACATTCGTGCTCGCGCCATTGGCGCTGGCGCCATCGACTGCGTCATCATTGACGCCCGCGACGAAATGGCCGAAGAGTTCTGCGCCAACGCCATTAAGGCCAATGCTCGCTATGAGGGGAAGTACCCCCTCGTGTCAGCCCTCTCGCGTCCCGTCATCGTGCGTCACTTGGTTGACCAGGCCCGCACGTTCAATGCCCACGCCGTCGCTCACGGTTGCACCGGCAAGGGGAATGACCAGGTGCGCTTCGAAGTCGGTACGCACGCTCTGGCACCGGACTTGGAAGTGCTCGCGCCCGCCCGCAACTGGGGCATGAGCCGCGGTGACTCGGTCGACTTCGCCATGAAGTGGGACATTCCCATCAAGGCCACGCGCGACAAGATCTACTCCATTGACGAAAACCTGTGGGGCCGTGCCGTTGAGTGCGGCGAAATGGAAGACCCCTGGAACGAGCCACCAGAAGAGCCCATGACGCTGACGCGCGTTCGTACGAACGAGCCGGTCGAAGTGACGATTTCCTTCGTCGAGGGTCGGCCAGTCGCACTCAACAACGTGGCGATGCCCATGGCCACGTTGATCAAAGAGCTCAATGACCTCGCTGGCGCCACGGGATTTGGCCGTATCGACATGGTGGAGAACCGTCGCGTTGGCATTAAGAGCCGCGAAGTGTACGAGTGTCCCGCCGCTTTAGCACTGGTTACCGCGCACGCCGACCTCGAAGACTTGGTGCTGGAGCGCGAGGTTGCGCACGAGAAGCAGCGCTTGGAGATTCGTTGGGCCGAGCTCGTCTACGACGGGATGTGGTTCTCACCGCTAAAGGAAGCACTCGATGCCTTTATTGAGGAGACGCAAAAGCACGTCACGGGTGACGTTCGAATTCGTTTTAGTGCCCCCGGTGTCATGCGGATCATTGGCCGTCGCGCACCCGCGGCGCTCTACGACTACGGTCTGGCAACCTACGACGAGCACGACACATTCAAGCACGCCGACTCTGAGGGGTACGTCAAGATCTATGGCCTTGGCGTCAAGACCTGGGCTGCTCGTCAGGGTGCCAAGAACGCCACCCCGCCACGCGCATGACGCTCTGGTCGGGGCGCTTTAGCGCCAGCATGGATCAAACCCTCTGGGACTTGTCGGAGAGCTTCTCGTTCGATCACGTCCTCTACGCCTACGACATCGAAGGCTCAAAGGCGCACGTTCAGGGACTCGGCGCCGCAGGCTTACTGACGCCCGACGAGGTGGTCACATTGACGACAACGCTCGACCTGGTACAGCGCGAATTTGATGAGGGCGTCTTTGAGCGTGCCGCCACCGACGAAGACATTCACATGGCTATCGAGCGTCGCGCCACCGAGATTGCTGGCCCCGTTGGGGCCAAGATCCACACGGCACGGTCGCGCAACGACCAGGTGGCTACGACACTTCGACTGTTTACACGGGCCGCACAGACCCAAATTGCGGCGGCAACACTTGAGCTGATTGGCCAGTTGCTGGCCGTGAGCGACGCCAACGCTGGCGCGCTCCTGCCCGGCTACACGCATCTGCAGCGTGCCCAGCCCGTGCTGCTCTCACATCACCTGAATGCGCACGTGGTCGCTTTGACACGTGATGTGGAGCGCCTGCTCGATGCGCGGGTGCGGACGAATCGCTCCCCGTTGGGTGCGGGGGCAGTGGCGGGTACGTCGTTGCCGATCGCGCCGGACGTTCCAGCGGCGGCACTGGGATTTGATCAGTCCTTTATCAATTCAATGGATGCCGTGTCTGACCGTGACTTCGTCGCGGAAACGTTGTTCGCTATTGCGTTGCTCGGGGTGCACCTGTCGCGCATGGGCGAAGAGCTCGTGTTGTGGACGACGGCCGAGTTTGGATTCGCCACCCTCGGTGACGACTTCACGACGGGGTCGTCGATGCTGCCACAGAAGAAGAACTCGGATGTTGCAGAGCTTGCGCGAGGAAAGAGCGGGCGATTGGTGGGCAACCTCACGGCACTTCTGGTGACGTTGAAGGGCTTGCCCCTTTCCTACAACCGCGACCTCCAAGAGGACAAGGAGCCCCTGTTTGATTCGGTGCGACAAGTACTGCTCGTTCTCTCGGCGCTGACCGGTGCCTACGGATCACTGCACTTCAACGCGGAGGTTGCGGCAGCTGCGGCCAACGATGAGTTGCTCGTCGCCATTGATATTGCCGAAGTATTGGTCGGGGAGGGGATGCCGTTTCGTCAGGCCCACGACGTCGCTGGCCACTTCGTTGGTGCCGCGGTACGTGAAGGTCGGTCACTAGCCGACGTCGTTGCGGCATCCGAAGGCGGCGATCGTTTCGCTCACTTGTTTGCGCCGAATGCGGCATTGCTTCGCCGTCAATCACCAGGTGCGTCGGGTCCTGCTCCCGCAGCAACGCAACGTGCGCGCATTGATGAGCTTGTTCATCTGCTACAGTTGAACACCCAGCAGTAAAGCGGTAACGCTCTGCAAGACGCATAGATTTCCTCCGGGATTCACTTTCGTAAAAAAAAGTGCCGGAAATGCGTTGTGTGGAAGTTGCCACCTGCTAGTCTGGTTATCCGCCCGAAACAGGGTCGGCGCCATAAAGTGCGATTTGCACGAGTGACGCGGACACTGATAAGGTGGAACTCCCGCGGTCCGGGCAACCGAACTGCGGAGTCGACGGAGAAATCCTGAGACGGTGTACTTCACACCTCCGAGCTTGCTCGTGTGTGATGTCGCTCCTTGAAAACGGAAGAACGAGAGCTAAAAGCCAGTACGGGCGACAATGGCTAGATCTAACTAGTCGTGTCGTTCGTCAAAAGTAATATGCAGTAGGCCAGGAGAACACCCCGTGTTCTTTTGGTTGTCAGGCGAGTATTAGAGTCACTCGTCTGGCTCTCTGATTTGGAGAGAACTTCGGTTCTTGAATGATCTTGATGGAGAGTTTGATTCTGGCTCAGAATGAACGCTGGCGGCGTGCTTAACACATGCAAGTCGAACGGACTTGTGGGGCTTGCTCCACAAGTTAGTGGCGAACGGGTGAGTAACACGTGAGCAACCTGCCCCGAAGATTGGGATAACACCGGGAAACCGGTGCTAATACCGAATACCTCTCCCGCACCGCATGGTGTGGGAAAGAAAGTTTTTTCGCTTCGGGAGGGGCTCGCGGTCCATCAGCTAGTTGGCGGGGTAACGGCCCACCAAGGCTACGACGGATAGCTGGTCTGAGAGGACGATCAGCCACACTGGAACTGAGACACGGTCCAGACTCCTACGGGAGGCAGCAGTGGGGAATCTTGCGCAATGGACGAAAGTCTGACGCAGCAACGCCGCGTGAGGGACGAAGGCTTTCTGAGTTGTAA